>Ga0307489_10002549_pt1 | contig 12171 bp, 11 predicted proteins | sample SB12metaG_FD_202247 | JGI IMG/M metagenome (GOLD analysis project Ga0307489, IMG submission 202247) | Sea-ice brine microbial communities from Beaufort Sea near Barrow, Alaska, United States - SB 1.2 | ecosystem: Environmental > Aquatic > Marine > Coastal | place: USA: Alaska | collected...
TCTTTTGACTGAAGAAGCCCTGCTCACGTGTATGGCTTACGTCGATTTGAACCCTGTTCGTGCCGAAATGTGCAACACACCTGAAGAGTCAGATTACACCAGCATCAAAGAGCGTATCGTCCCTAGCTTTGATCTAGTGAAAGCGACTGATGAGGAAATCAAACAGCAACGATTACAACGATTCGATTTACCGCTAAAGCCACTGGCTCAGTTCGAGGGTAATGTGACGTCTTGGGAACAAATCGGTATTTTATTTAGCTTGAAAGAATACCTGCAATTAGTCGACACGACAGGTCGAATGATTCGAACCGATAAACGGGGTGCCATTCCCATCAACTTACCGCCAATACTTGAAAGGCTATCGATTAACCGTCAACAATGGCTGCAGCAAAGCCAACAATTTGAAAAGCTTTACGCCTCACAATTCGCTAAAAAGCGACGAACCCTACAAAAGACCGCCTGACTCGCAATAACCAAGTAAATTTAAGAACCCATTGAGGGTTTACGGGCAACTATAACTAGAAAACGGTTTTTTAGGACAAATTCCACTTTTAATAGAAAAATGCTAACTATTTTCTGAAACTGACGGTTTTTTTTCGGTAGTAGATTAGGTGACTTTAAAAAGTGCCTGTCTTACTTAGTTTGTCATGCTTAAGAATAGCGTTACATTGGCGTCTTCAGCCTAAGGGGCCGGTTTTATGTCTGCTGCGTATAAAGACGAGTATTGCCAAAACGATAATGGCGACTAATTTGTCTTTTTGCCCTGATTAAAAAGGTGGGCAGCCCAATCAGGTACTTTCCTATTAAGAATATAAGTGCCTGATGACAAGCTGCCAAATTTCAAAGTTATATTTGTTTGCCAGTGTCTGTAAAGATTTTTTAGAAAATAGACTAATACGTCCATTCCGCGGTGTGGCGTACCACCAGTTTAAGCGTGTATTGGGTTTAATTGGTCCATCAGATAATAGAGTGCTAAATAAGATCACCCCATCAGAACTGATCAACGAATTTAATTGTGCCATTAAAGCATTAGCATCAGATTTAAGAATCTACGCATACGTTAAGTTACTCGGATAATAATCTTAATCAATTATTGATTTTGACTTGTCGGGAAGGCATTGTAGAGAGTTTTTGGACTACAAAATCCGTCATTTTCAAGATCGCTTTTTCTTGTAGCATTTTCTTCTATGTCGGATGAAACTCCAAGAATGTGAGCTTGGTAATGAACCTTACCATCAAGAGATATTTCAGATACGGTGGTTGCACTCGTAATAAGAAAATTATCACCTTTCAAATGATGAATACCGCGTATCACCGCAAATTTCCCTGTAAATAGTTTTTTATTGTCTCCTGATGCATTTATATGGTGAATCGATTGGCGCCGACATGCCCGATCAGCAGCAATGTATCCGCTTTTATAAGGTGTCGGCTGATGCACTCCGAAAACAGAATTACTTTGTTTTATAATTTCACCATCTTTACCCATTTCAAGAAAGAGGGATAAATTCCGAAGGGATATAAGGTAGTTGCCATTGGACAAAACTTCTGCATGATTGGCATGCGCCCAATCCTTTTCATTCTCTTTCCGTTTTCGACGAGCGCTTCGGCAATTCTGATCAGTATGATTAAATTCCTCTTTTGAGCTGAAAATGTCGTTAGGCACCCACTCTAAAATCCTCTCTCCCCCATTATCGATTGTTTTTGTGACCACAATACTGGGTTCGGATTTATCTACAAACCCCCGCGTATAAATTACTTTATCAGATTCATATTGATGTGCATTGTGGTCCATTTCGTCATCTCGAACTAGCTCCTTATAAGATCCATCTCGTCTAATCTTTAAAAGTCCATATTTTGCGACTAGAACATTTATAGACCCATCTCTCATTAGGGTTGCAGTCGATCCCTGACAGATTGATCGTTTAGAGACCATTTTCTCAGGTATTTTCCACTGCCAGATTACATCCCCAGATGCAGCATCCACCTCTATCACTCGGTGCGTTTCTGAGAATGTATCTACGAGCATATATGATTTGATTAATGCGGTTGGCTCTGAAATTGAAACCTTAAGGAAAGGTGAGGATTGAGCAGGTAATGCTAAAAATAATGAGACAAGAATTGACCACGAAGATCCTAATAGTAATCTTTTCATATCGTCCTTCTAAGAATTATTTCCATAATCAGTTGCTCTGCTGCTATTGGGGTCTTTATAGTGACGTTGCTCACACACCCATTTTGTGGAGTTCAATAAGATGGGATTTATAGACAGCATTTTCCTACGTTATAGACACCCTTTTCCTTCGCTACACTTATAACTACCTGCTGAGCTAGCGAACAGAATACAAAAACCTTCTGAATCGGTGAAGATAGTGAAGATAGTGAAGATAGTGAAGATAGTGAAGATAGTGAAGATAGTGAAGTGTAAGAAGAATAAAGGGCTCATCCACTGATGTCAATTTTCAGAATCATCTCCAACATTCAATAAACCCTCGTCTTATTAGCCGGATTCCCAGCACCCCTAACAATTTCTCAAGAATTTTTTCGCCATTTTAAGCAGAAGCCGTCTTTAGCCAATAGCTATGCCCTGCCATTGAAAAGTGCCTGTCCTTTATCATTGGTCCCCTTTTGCTTTAAGTAAATTTAAGAACCCATTGAGGGTTTACGGGCAACTATAACTAGAAAACGGTTTTTTAGGACAAATTCCACTTTTAATAGAAAAATGCTAACTATTTTCTGAAACTGACGGTTTTTTTTCGGTAGTAGATTAGGTGACTTTAAAAAGTGCCTGTCCTGCTTAGTTTGATGTGAAAACATTTGATTAATAGACGAAAATAGCCAACTTTCACTCCCTCAAGGATATAAAATAGATGACAATATGGAAAATTATGAGGAATCATGTATTATGATTTTATGAAAAAGACGTTTTATTTTACCTATACTCGTAATAAAATTTAATCCTTGGAGTATTTATGACTATTCATAAAACAACAATAGCGTTAGCAGCATTAGTCTTTTCGTTCGTTTTTTCGGCAAGTGCAAATGCAGCATTAGTATCTCGCTTAGGCGGTCTGGCGTATTACGATGATGTGGCTGATCTCACCTGGCTGGCAGATGCGAATGCCGCCGGGACGCAGATGAACTGGGATGATGCCAATGCCTGGGCAGCGGGCCTTGTCGTCGGGGGTAATGGTAATTGGCGTTTAGCAGATTCAACTACGTGTTTTGGATATGGCTGTCCTGGTAGTGAAATGGGCAACCTGTTTTTCAATGTGCTGGGTGGAAGCACAGGTTATTCGATATTAACAAACCATAATGCCAACTATGATTTGTTCAGTAACGTTCAGGACAACGACTATTGGTCGGCCACGGAGTACGCGATTGATACTACCAAAGCGTGGCGCTACGCTATGTACAATGGCAGTCAGGGCTCCACCAATAAGTCCTGGGGCCGCGATGCATGGGCCGTGCAGTCGGGCGATGTTAGCGCGGTGCCTGTGCCTGCAGCGGCTTGGCTATTCGGTTCGGCTCTGCTCGGTTTGATAGGGATAAGTAGACGCAAGAGAGCGTAGGTTTAACACCCAATACGCAGCCCCGCATGTCGGGGCTTTTTATTGAGTTATTGCTTAACGTTATCGCGCACAAATTAGGGGTCAAGTTGCTTGATTAATAAGACTTTTAATCAATCCCTCTACAGTACGACGGAATCTTTTGTTTTCTCGTTTTTTCTGCCTAATTTGATGAGTAATAAAGCTAACTGAACCTGCGTGGCTCAGATTAAAATAATATGCTATCTCCTTCAGCTTTGCTGCTGCTAACTCCTGACATAAATGCATCGCAATTTTAAGTATAGGAAGGATAAAAGCCCTATCCACTGATGTCAATTTTCAGAATTATCTCCAATATTCAATAAACCCTCGTCTTATTAGCCGGATTCCCAGCAACCCTAACAATTTCTCAAGAATTTTTTCGTCATCTCAAGCAGAAGCCGTCATTAGCCACTAGCTATGCCCTGCCGCCTATTGGTGCCAGCTAGTAGAATTATCAAACTATTCTGATGTCGTAAAAAGGGGACGGAGGGATTAAAGTTTAACCATTCCAACTTTAGTCTTCTTTGGCCTGCCTCGTTTAGCTTGACCTATTTTGATATTATATTTATTTTCAACCTCTTGTCTGAAACGGTCATCCCCAACCGGCTGACAATAGTGCGTGGCTTGACGTATTAAATGCATATCTCTTACCTCGATATGGCCCTTAAATAATTCACGATAGCTATGGCATTGCTTGTCTCGTGTTTCTCCCAGTCTTTCGTACTCGGCATGTCTAGTAATCCAACTGTCATCGCCCCAGGCATTGCTAGTATAACTCGACCATTCGTATTCTTCTGGTACCCCAACCATGCCCGCTCTAACCGGATTTAATTCAATATATCGACAACAGACAAGAAAGTATTTTTCTGATTGCACTAAACTCGATCGATGCCTGCCTTCCCATAACGTACCTGTTCTTCCATATTTTTTATTGATGTATTGGGCGTATCGGCTACCCACTACTTTCATGGTATTCGATATCGATGTATCAGTTGTTGGCGTTACGAGGAAATGAATATGATTTGTCATCAAACAATAGCTATGTACCAATACCCCGTATCGCTTTGATATTTCTTTCCAAAGCTCCAGGTAAAATTGATAGTTTTCCAGCTCTATGAAGCAGGCTTCTCTATTATTGCCTCTTTGAACAATATGGTAGGGTAGCTCTGGCAGGTATATCCTTGCACGTCTCGGCATAGCAATTCCCTTGCTTTTTTAGTGGCTGGTGAAACCAGATTAGAAACCTTTTCGCAACTGGTCAATTTAAAATCCCTCCGTCCCCTTTTGCTTGTCCTAGCTCCGAGAAAGCCCTAACGCCCGCATAAACTGCGGAGTGAACTTAGCGATTTTTTTGCGGATCCTTGCAAAAAAGACGACAGGTTTACGGAGTCAGATTTGATGCGCTTGTTAGCATTAATTTTAATTGAGCCTACCTACTAAATCACCAAATCCCCAGACAAATGTGCCTATACCTGGAATGATTAGTTCATATTTTTGAAACCACTTTCTTAGATTAATGCCGACTCGTTGAGGCGCCAATTCCAAATATTTAGAACATTCTAGATCAGCTAAAAATTCAATCTCGACCGGAGGTTTTATCAAATTGTGCTTATCGAGATTTTCAGTGATTTGCTCATGAAAGATCTTTTTTAGTTCTTCTTTAAACTCAGACGAAGTCGCTCTATCACCAATATCTATTACCTTTTTAAGCCATTTTGAATGGTCAATAATAGCCATGGTGAGGGCTATTATAACTAAGAGAGAACCTGCTCTAGAGAATAACGACCAGTCTTTTTGCTCAACACTAAACCAGACTCCAATGCCTAATGCTAGAATGCTTATTAATATGGATATTCCAACAATTATCCACGGCCACAGGATAGTGAACGAGTTTTCAATGACTACTTCTTTGTTTAATTTTTGAGGCACAGAAACTTTCCTGTAATGCTAACGCCCAGCTGTGTGGTGAGCGAAGCGATTCCATACGAGCTGCTTGTTATAACTGTGATGATTGATGTTGATGAAGAACTTAGAAGTTGGGGATTTCTTTTATGTTGACTGGATACCATCGTGCTGACATTGCTTGCCAACAGCGCCGATATTTTTTGTTGCTGTATTTCCATTTCCAAACTCCCTGTTTGCTAAATGCCTTTTAATTTCTCGAAGCCTTTAAAGAATAACACCTTCGCTATTTAATTTGAAACTTTTGTAACTATGCCTCTAATCTTTTGAAGTTATAACGCCTCAATCAGCCGATGCTTTAGCATTCGGCTGCATTGACTTGTTAGCTCTGATATTTATGTTCAATTTTAAAAAATAGTACGCACTACTAAAAAGTGTGAATACGAAAAACCAATAACCTACCCCCATAGATATTCTCGCCACGGGCAAAGCTTGCTCGATAGAAAATGGAATGGTAAGACCGGCTTTGCCAGATGTTGATACTATTGCACCCGCCATTGTAAGAGCCCAAAACCCAAAAGAGAGAAACGCGAGGCTACTAATGACAGCGAGCCACATAAGATCAAATCTCTGAACTGGCGTATTTCGCCTATCCCATAATTTTCCAATACCTACAGCGTACACAGTTAAAAATCCCGTAAGCACCGGGATCATTACTTTAACAGCTTCAAATAGCAATTTTGATGTTTCAAGATGCTGACTCATAAACAATACCTATGGCAGGAGCTAACAGCATAATTCAAAGGTAAAAAACCTTTGAATACATATTAGCGGGTTAACTTTGTAATTTTTTTCAACCTTATTCATCGTCCATAACCTGTTGAATTTAGTGATTTATTTTTTTATGGCGATTTGAGTTACCAATAAACAGGTAATATACCTGAAATTAACTCTGCTTTTAGTGTTGTTTTTTCTATTGTTGATTTCTCTTGATTGATGAAAGTAATCGTCTTCCTGTATACCAACTCCTCACCATTTCTTCGGTCTATATCAGAACACATGATTGTTCGAGGGTATAGCAAACGAACTATTAAGACCTATAGTTACTGGATTAAGTATTTCATTATTTATCACAAAAAGCGGCATCCGTCTAAACTTGACTCTTCTCATGTGGCGCAATTCCTCACTTTTTTGGCAGTTGAACGCGAATAAACAAAACATCCATATTTTTAAAAAACAATTTTGGCCCTGACGCTCCCATGTCTGTAATGAAAAGTCGGACTAGATAGAATAGTTGATGGATTTAAAAAAAATAGTCCTTCTCTAGTGACCCTTAGACAACTTGTCAGGATTTGTAAAGTGCATGGCACCCATTATCGCTCGACTCATCCGATAACAAGCCTTATAAGGCCATCTTCTTGGTCGCTTGACTTAAGCCAAGATAAAACTGTATCAGCTGAAATAGATCAGAGGGGTGTTAGGCGTTTTTTTGAATAACTCGCTATCAATCGAAAAGTTGCACCTAAAACTTAAAATATGGCTCTGAAGCCGGGGGCTTTAACAACAATATTTCAATATCTTGGTGCAATATTGAAAGACCCCTTTCGTTCATAGGTGTAAAATTTATCTCTTAAAAACCTAACGAGAACCACATCTCCTCTAACTCACCAATGCGTATCAATAAATACATCTGTGAAAGTGGTCTCTGCTCTCGAAAGGCTGCGGATGTCTATGTTAAGCGCGGTGTTGTATTGATTGATGGCAAACAGGCTATGCTGGGTGATCAAGTATCTGCTGGTGATAAGGTCACCGTAGATGGTTTGGCAATTGAACCACTGGCCTCTGACAAGGTGATTTTTATAGCGTTGAATAAACCCGTTGGGGTTGTATGTACCGCTGAAAGCACTGAAAAACGAAATATAGTCGATTTTGTTGGCCATAATTCGAGAATATTTCCGGTGGGGAGACTCGACAAGGACTCCCAAGGGTTGATTTTTTTGACCAATAGATGCGATCTGGTAGACAAAATTGTGGGTGCTGCTAGCCATCGTGAAAAGGAATATCTAGTCACCGTGGATAAAGAAGTCACTGACGACTTTATTGCCAGTATAAGCCGTGGCGTTCCTATGTTGGGTGTTGTCACGAAACAATGTAAGGCCGTTAAAGAGTCTCAATTTGTTTTCAGGATCACCTTAGTTCAGGGACTTAATCGACAGATTCGTCGTATGTGTAAGCACTATAACTATTCTGTAGAAAAGCTTGAGCGCGTTCGAATCATGCATATAAACTTGAACGGGCTAGCAATGGGTCAGTGGCGTAAGTTGGCTGAAGATGAGTTAGCACAATTGGTTCGGGTGTTGGACAATGAGCCGTCAGCTTAGAGTACCGGTTTAGTTATAGCAGCAAGTCGGGTGGAAAAGCGCAGCGCCTTCCACCAGCAGAGCTTTAATACAACAGAGTAAAAGCTGAAAGACGGTTTCGGTTTCGCTTTCTCTAAACATGCCAAATTAGTTAGAATGACACTCTAAACAACAATTAAAAAGAGTCTGCTGTGGATTACGAATTTCAAAATAACTACTTAGGGCGTCCCATGGCGAAATTTTCAATGGGGCATGAAGCTTTTGGACAGTGGTTTACTGAAGACCTGTCGAATGACGTTATTCTAGTCGATAAGATATTGTCCAGTATTTCCGAGATCGAAAATAAAGCAATCGTTAGGAAAATATTTCAGGGGCAAACTTTTGTATTAACCATTGAATTAGAACAAGCCTCTGTTCGCGCCTTGTCGCTAGATTATGATTCAGATCAAGAACTCGACGATGACCTGGAATTATTTGACCAGGAACAAACGTCTGACTGCGGTTTAACTGATTTCAAAGAAACGCTTGTTTCCTGGCGCGAATTTATTACTTAAATCATTTTAACTTAGTTCACTTAAAGTCTTTAGTTACGAACTTGTGCCAAGCTTTTTCTAGCCTCAATTCAAGTTCTCAGGTAGTGCACTTTTAACTTGAATACTTGGGGTATGGGAAAGAGATAATGCTTGATCCTACGGCCTTCCATTCCTTCAATTCCGCCCATATTTTATTTAACTTCTATATTTATAACTTTTTATTCTATAAAAGCCTTTCTCTGCAGATTAGTGTGATAGCATCGCGAATTGAAGAGAAAGGCCGTGTTCAAAAACACTGCAGAAGACAGAGCGCCACTAGTTATCCCTGTTCACATAGGTTATCTCAATAGTTTGGCTCGATTTCTGGTTGTTTGGTTTGTTTCGAGCTTTTTATTAACTATCAGAAACCTAAACGTATAGATAATTAAGGGTACTTGAAAATGAAGGCGCAAGCTTCAGCAGAAAAAAATAAATTAATCTCTCCACTGTCCGGACTGAGACGTCTTATCGAAACTAATCAAATTGACGCGCCTAGCGACGATTTTCTGAGTGATAAGTCTGCTGTCTGGTCTCCACATAACAAGATCATAAACGTGACACCGGGCCCAGCCTTTGGGTCTGATTTGGTGACTCAATTTTCATCTACCCAAACAAGAGGCATGCGCGGTCCAGGTGCTGCTGAATTCTTTACTGCCGTGCGTCAAGAGTATGCGACATTGGTAGATATGCCGAAAGGAGGCATGCCTCTTTTCTTCAACGGCTCTGGAACAGCTGCTACCGAGGCTGCTGCAGGGGCAATGCGCACCCCAGACGAAATGAATTCTGACAAGATCGTCTTGCTAACCTTGGAGATTGGCTGCTTCAGTAATGCCATGGGCAATTGCGTCGAAAATTTGGGTAGAGGTGTTATCCGCCTAAAAGGCGAGCTTGGCGAAGATCTACCTTTTACCCAGTGCCGGTCAGTGTTGGAAAAAGATCTGGCCGATAACCCTGGTGGTAACATCAAGATGGTTATGGCACCGCATAACGAAACGGGCGCGGGCGTTACTGCCAGCATTCAAACATTACGTGATTTACTGGATGAATTAAAACACCCTGCCCTGCTTGGCATCGACGGCATTTCTTCCATCGGCAGCTTACCGCTTTCTATGGATAAATTAGGGATCGACATGCTCATGGGATGCAGCCAAAAGGGCATGATGGCTTCGCCAGGTATCGGAATGATTACACTCAGCCCAAAGGCCCTGAAGAGAGTGGCTGAGTGCGATCAACAGATGATAGAAGCTGGGCTTAAAAAAAGTGAACACTACCTGAGTCTTACCAAGATGATTGCGGCCATGGAAACAAGTGCTTTACACACAGAAACGCCGCCAAACTATGCCCAATTAGCCGTGGCTTTGGATACTATTGCGATAGAGGGCTTGGGTCGAGTCGTCGAGCGTCATGCGGATTGCTCTGCCATCTTTCGTGCCGCGGTAAAGGCTGGAGGCTTTGAGCTTGTTACAAAAGATATCAATATTGCATCTAATTCGGTGACCGCAATCCGAGCACCGAAAGGTTATGGCGAGACAGAAATCAAAGAAGTGCTAAGCATTATGTATAACAAACACGCCGTAGAAGCGGCCGCTGTTCCGGGCTATCCGGATATGGGCTGGCGACTTTGCGCTACTGGGGGAATTCAGCCTCAGCATGCTCTAATGGCTTCCATCTCGTTCTTAAAGGCGGCTGACGAAGCTGGCTTACCGATTGATAGCGATAAGGGATTATTGGCTGCGTCTCATACGTATGGAGAGGTTGTTCGATATCATCGTCCACTGCCTGGAATTGATATGTACGGCCGATAAGCCTATCGAAAAATACACTAAAAAAAAGTACAGGTCAGGTTTTTCCAAATCACATGTCAATATTACTGATAAGGTTTAGAAAGATCTGACCCAAATTTTTTGCGTGACGTTATTTAACTTTCATAACGTCAATCCAGGTCAGCCACAATTAATTGAGCTGTATTTATAGCCGCCTCCAGAGCACCTTCAATAAACCCACCAGAATGCGATGACGCTTCTGTCGATGAGAAATAAATCCCCCTAGTTTTCAGGGCCGTTATATTAGCGGTTAATCCATAATTTGGATGACCGCCCGACAAGGCATCTTCTTGGGTGGCGGTCAATGGCTCAAGCGCCCAGTCTTGAAAGAACACATCGACAGGATTTGCCGCTTGCGGCCCGAATAATCGTTCCAGTTGTTTGATCGCGCCTTCAATTAGAACGGATGATTCTCTCTCAGCCGAATGAGCTGGGAGCCCTACAAATCCGAATAAAGCACCGCACATGAGGTTTTTTGGGGACGAGTCATGAATTTCCATGAGGGGGCCCTGGCGGCTAATGCCATCACCGGACAACCCCATATCGCGCCAAAAAGGGGTGCCGTATACAGCAGTCAACTTGCCGTGGCCCGCCATCCAGGTTGGTATCAACTTTAATGATTGCATGACATCGGCTGGTAGGCCTGGTTCGAAGACAATCGAGGTCGCTGCGAGTCTCGGCGGTACGCAGAAAACTATTTTGTTAGCCTGAAACTGAATTGTGCTTTGTCCTGTTTCGACTGACGCAATAATTTTATCGCTCGATGTCTTAACATTCACCAGCCGATGTGATTCGAGGACTGTTGAATCGGGTAGACTCTCTTTCAGTCGGTTAGTGATCAATTGCATTCCGCCATCAATCCGTAATGAACCGCCCATGGTTGAATAGTTGTAGTCGCGCCGAACGAGTCCACGCTCATCTTCATAAACAAGATTGCCTGTGCTGTACTGCTCGAAACAATCGATATGCATTGTTTTTAGCAGGTTTTCGATCAGGGGCTGTCCTGGCCAAACCCATGAAGGGCCCATATCAAAATAGGCGGCATCGATGCTTTTATTGGTTGAAGCAACCGATAGCATTCGACCACCAGAACGACTGCTAGCTTCTATGACCCGCACGTCAATGCCTTTATTGACCAATTGAGTCGCCAGCACTAAGCCACTCAAACCAGCGCCAACGATTAGAACCTCTGATGTTTTTATTTGTGCATTCATCCTATAATTGTACAGAAGCTTTAATAAATAATTGCTCTGAGAGCATTGAATTTAACATCAAACCGACCGGATGGAATGACAGGCAAAATAAACAACCTATTCTACTGACTACTAGTTGTCAAAAATAAAACTATTGATTCAGCCTTGCCCATTGGGGTCTTAAAACGAGCTAATTGATTTAAGGGCGTCTCTAAAAATAACCGTAAAGAGGAATATTTTGAATACCACTGATGAAATTAAACACGTATTAGACGTAAGTCGATTTGCTGTCATGGCAACTCAGCAAGAAGGACAACCGCACGCCAGTTTGATGGCATTTACGCCCATGAATGGTATTCGAAATCTTATTATCGCTACTTACCGAACAACGCTTAAGTATAGCAACCTGTCGAAGGACGGTCGTGTTGCGGTATTAATCAATAATTATATCGCGACAGGGCCATCTAAATATCGAGACCTTGTTATTACTGCACACGGTATTGCCACTGAAGTCACAGTCGACGATCATGACTTGGTTAAACAGGTTTATCTCGCGAGGCATCCCGATTTCAATGATTTTTTAGCGTCATCAGACTGTGCTTTATTGCGCGTGGTAGTGAGTGCCTACGAAGTAGTCGGTAGTACCGAAGACGTGCAATGGCACCGACTCGATGCTGCACCACTGTAGCTTTGCCCTTAGGCCCATTAATTTTTTTGCACTAATAATGCATTAA
>Ga0307489_10002550_pt1 | contig 12168 bp, 8 predicted proteins | sample SB12metaG_FD_202247 | JGI IMG/M metagenome (GOLD analysis project Ga0307489, IMG submission 202247) | Sea-ice brine microbial communities from Beaufort Sea near Barrow, Alaska, United States - SB 1.2 | ecosystem: Environmental > Aquatic > Marine > Coastal | place: USA: Alaska | collected 2017-05-06
TTATTACACCACAATGCAAAAACTGTAAAGGAACTATGCGGTGGCTAGTAGCCTTAAAACTATTGAATCAAAAAATATATCTCGATATTATTCTAAAAAAAATTTATGATAAAAAATATTCAAAAAATCCTCTCTCTGGATTTTTAAAAACCTACAATAAAAAATATAAAGCTAACGTTAAAAATAAATTTCTAAAAATATTTTACAAAAATATTAAAAGCCAAAGGCGAAGTATTTTCCAAATTAAAAAAATCTTCTATATTTGGTATTTTTTCTTGGCTACCAACAAAAATCTAAAAAATTTCAATAAATGGTTGAAGAAAATATATTCAAAAATCTCCACAAAAGGCAATGTTATAAGAAAATCTAAAAAAATGTTCCATAAAATTTTTTTTCTTATATTAGATTTTAATACTGAAAATCTATTTTATATAGTGGTAAGTGAAATGTGCAATATATTTTTAAATTTTTGTATGTCAAATTTTTTAATTCATTTAAGATTCACGACTAAAAAGTTTATATTTAAAGAAAAACATCTTGAACAGTATAAGAATTTTTTAGGGGCTTTTATATTGGCTTTATTTTCCTCGTTCAATTTTTATATGATTAATTTTTTAGAAAAGGTTTCGATAAAAAATTTACTTTTATGTGTTAAAACAAAATTAAAATTTAGATTCCAATCGTTTAAAAATTTAAAGTTAAAAATTATTAAATTTTCTTATCAAAAAATTAAATGCCCTTTAAAAGCGTTTTATTAATTTGTTAAATTTATCAAAAAAAAATTTTTTTTTTTTATTATTTTAAAATAGAATATGAAGTTTGGTTAAAAAATTTGTCCTGTTTAATTTATAAAAATGAGGGTTTTATTGAAAACTTTTGAAAATATTTTGAAAACTTTTTTGTCTATTATTCGTAAAAGACATAAACCTAGTGAAAATATTCATGAAAAAAATATAAATACAAAAAAATTAAGTATAAGCTTCTTAGAAAAGAAACGGTTGAATTTTTCTAACAATTATATCTGGCGGCAGAATTTTGCTTAAAAAATTTTGGTAAAAAAAAAATAGATATATATTTAATCCAGAAATGGCTTTTTCAATATATGTAATAGAGATACCACGGGAAAATTACTGCGTTCTATATTATTTATGTATATTCTGTTTTTATAGTTTTGATAACTAATAGATCTCTATTAAAACGATAAAGTATAATATTTTTTTAATTCAGTCAATCTTTTTATTGTTTATATAGTAAAAAAAGACATACACGTATAAAATTCGCCCATGACAATTAAAGAAGTTTTTTTTTTAATGGAACTTAAATAATAAATCAATTAAACTTTAAAAAAATAATTATTATTTATAGAAAGTAGGTAGATTGAAAATCAAATTTAGAACAATTATTCTTATATTTAAATAAACAAAGTACTACAAATATGATTAAAAAAAAATTTAAACAAATGAAAATATCTATATTAAAAAAATTTTGCAATTACCAAAATTTTATTATGAATTATTTTCTATGCTATCATAATCTAGAATCAAATTTTCTAGATTTTCTTTGGCGTCTTCAAACAATTCCAACCCATCTTTAGAATCAAATTCGATTAGAAAGTTATTTAAAAAGGCGTTCCTTTTTTTTAAGATTTCGTATTTTTTTAGGGTATTTCCAAAAAAATATCTTATACTAGTATTGTTAAAAAAACAAAAATTTTCGATTCGAATCTTTTTGTTTTTATACCTATTACAATTATAAGTTTGTATTGAAAAGGGTGCCCAATCCCTAAATTTCAAATTCTTTTTTTTATAAAGTTTGTCGATTTTTAAATAGATATTATTTTTTGGAATTTTTTCTCCGATAAAATGAGAAATCGATAAAAATTTTCCTTTATCGATATCCGTATTTATAGAAAGATTTTGTAGCAATCTATCCATTTCATTTAGTTTTGTTAAATTTTCTTTTTGTCTTCTTCCTGGAAACTTACAGTCAGATATACCAGCAAAAAGAAAATGAAGATTTGGTAAAGGTACTGACGAAGCTATAAAATTTTCAATCTGAAAATCAGGAGAATACCCGTGGGTAATAGAAGAAATCGAATTACTTATTATTTTGGAAATTAATAAGTTTATATGTTTTATATAAATTTTTTCATCGAGGTAGTTCCGTGTAATAATTTTTTCAAGAGAAGAATTTTCAAAAAAAGTTACACAGTCTGAATATAAAATTAACCAGCGTAATGCCAAAACTGAATTATAAGGTTCTACTACAATGTCAGATGTTTGATCTTGATCTGGGATCAAAGAATAAAAATTATTAAATTTTTTTGGGTATTCTTCATTTATTAATTCGAGTACAAAAGAACTTGATCCGGCTCCAGTTCCTCCTCCAATCGAATGAAAAAAATTAAAACCGCCTAAATTGTTACATCTTTCAGCATTTTTTCTGATAATTTCGGCAATTTCTTCGCGGTCTTCCGATGCATGATTATATCCTGCTACCCAATTATTACCAATATTTTTTTTTCCAATAAAAATATTTTTATTCATGTATAAATTTTTATAGGTTCCTTTTTGGATTACCGATACAATTCTTGGTTCCAGATCAAATAGTATTGTTCTGGGTTTAAAATTCGAGCCTGGGCATTCTTCAAAAAAAATATCTTTTCTTTGTTTTAAATTTTTTTTGTCAAAAAAAATTTTACCACAAGGATCTAAATCGTATTCGAATAAAATTTGTTTCCAGAATTCATGACCCAAATTTATTCCGCATTTCCCAATTTGAAATGTTATGATTTCTTTCATAATTTTTTTTTATAAACGTATTATTGTGAAAATATTTATTTTTTTAATTATTTTTTTTTAAAACTTTACAAATTTAATCGAAAATTTTTTAAATATAAGATATCTTTTATTTAAATGAATTCGATATGTTCCAACCATGTATCCATTAAATTTAAATAAAAAGAAATTTTAATACCTATTACCTTTTAAAATAAAAAAAAATGAATAAACATAGTATCTTGTAACATTTTAAAATAAGTATAACGAATAAAATATTTGTAAAATTTAAAATTAACCCCAAATTAAAATTAATAATTTAAAAAATATTACAATTACCCAAAATTTCAAAAAAGATTTTCGATTTAGGAACATAAAAAATTTTAATTCTATCTTAGAAGAAAGGTTTATTTCCGAAATACCTCAATAGGCTTAGGATTTTACCTAAAAAAAAACATTCCCAGAAAAAAAAAAGCTCTACTGGAAGTCTAAGTTAAACGCCATGAAGAAAGTAAAAAACGGAAACTGTGAAAAATCTTTGAACAATATGCTGACACGGTTTTTCGATTTTTTTTATGCCTTTTTTAACGTATATGTTTCAAATATAATTAATCCAAATATTTCATCGAAACCTCGTCTATTTTTAATAAAAATTATTTTAAAATAAAAAATTAATATGTTTTTAGAGAAAAAATTACTTATAATATTTCTTAATTCTATACTTTTTACTTTAATCCTACCATATATTTTAGATACATGAAAAAGTCTTGACGCGTTTAATATTATGTCCCTTTTTATTTGTTTAATTTTGATCTCTTTCTAAACTAATTATATCATCGATCCTTAATATCGTATTCGCCATTTGCGTTGCGGTTTGGATTTGCTGTTGTTTACTTATCAAGGTTTCGTAGATGTTTTGTTTATTCATGTCGTCTATTCCATTTCCATTGCTGTCTATTCCTAAATGGATATTTTTTTCAGAAATTTGTCTTGTGAATAAATTTGACAAAATTTCAATCGAAGAATAACCTGCATTTTCTGCCAAAACAATGGGAATAATCTTTAATGCCTCAGAAAAGCCCCCTAATATGTAATGTTTGATACCTAAATTCGTTTCTGCTATTTCTTTTATAAATACCGAACACGCCATTTCAGAGGAACCTCCTCCTGAAATAATTCTGCTATCTTTTAAAAGGTTTTTTACAACACACAAAGAGTCTCGGATTGCCCGTTTCGCCTCTTCGATTATCAGGTCACTATTTCCTCTTATAAATATAGTAACAGAATTTGATAGCGGGCAATCCTCTATTATTAAAAATCTTTCTTGATTCATCCCTAAATTACTTTCCCGGACTCTACCGGCAAACCCAATGGTTGACGTTGTAATTTCATTGAATCTCGGTACAATCTGAGCCCCAGTCGAAACTGATAATAATTCTATTTCAGCACCAGATACCCATCTTACGGCCGATAGTTTATTTCGCAATAGCAAATGGTTCCCTTCGTCGTCGAATCCCCATTGACATAAGACTAAATTTGTCCCACTTGTCTTTATCTGATCAATCATTTCTCTAAAATAATTTTGCTCCACCTTTTCTAGGTCTTCGTAAGTTTCTATATTTTCAATTTCAATCTTGTGTTTGGCTTTGGGTTTAGCAGGTTCTAATGGACAGGTCAGAATGGATAAACGAACGTCTCTAATTTCTTTAGGCATCTGGGGATTTGAGAATTCTTTATCGATAATTATCCCATTTATTAAAGTGGTTTTTTCTAAGTTTCCACCTATTTTCCCCTCTATTTTTATCAATTCAAGATTAACATCCCGACGCCTTAGGTCTGCAATAGCCAATATTGCCTTGACGCATATTTCTGCGAGTTTTTTTTTAGATCGATTGATGATCTTTGAGTTCATAGCTGTCATTGCCGCTTTAACCAAATTTTGAAATATTTCTAATTTTTGATCAAATATTTGTGAAATTTTTTCTAAATATGAAATACATATATCACTAGCATGCTCGTAACCCTCGCATATTCTAACTGGGTGAATACCGGTTTCTAGCAATTTTTGTGCTTGTTCTAAAAGGCCTCCTGTCAAAACTACCACGCCGGTAGTACCGTCTCCTATCTCATTGTCTTGTGCCATTGACAATTCTACTATCATTTTTCGTATTTCTCCTTTTATTTTAGCCCTATCTAAAATAGTTGCCCCATCGTTTGTTATCAAAATATTTTTCCTTGTTTCTCTTATTACTTTATCCATACCCAGAGGACCTAGTGAAGTTTTTAATATATTAGAAAGATTTATTATGTCTTGAATATTTTTTTTTATAACATTTAAACCTTGTGATATTTTAGTGATGCTATTATTTTCTTCCATATATGTTTCGATCCGCGTTTTTAAATAAAAAAAATATCCCCGAAACAAGGTTTTTTTTATTAAAAAGAATATAATAAATTTCAATAAAAAAAAAAAAATTTAAAAAAAAATCATAAGAAATTCACGTTAAAAATTCCCCTCCTTTTATAGCCTCATCAAAAACTAATCCTCTAGAAAATCTTAGATTAATTAAAAAAAATCTATAAACAAAAGGTATGAATTAACGAAGGGTTCCATTATAAACTTTCATTACTACAAATTTAGTAGTGGACCAAATTGTCTCTGTATTTTACACAAAAATAACATAAAAAACATTTTTATTGAAAGTAAAATTTTAATTTACCGTTAAATATGAATAGAATCCCACTAAAAATCATTATTTTTTTTAAAATTTTAATATAAAGCAAACAAAAACAAAATTTTATCGAAAACTTTGAAAATATGAATATTGTTGAAAAAAATAAAATTATCCTCAAATAAATAACACTTTAAAGGTGATGATTCTAGCTCATTATGATTATTATGATTAATTAATTTTTCTGATAATAAAAAGCTTTGTTAGTATAGCGGATAGTATGCTTGCCTGTCACGCAAGAGACCGGGGTTCGATTCCCCGACAGAGCGATACAATTTTTATTTCCCCTATAATTTATAACACAGCAACATTGCTAAGAAAGGAATACCTTAAAATTCCACCCAATCCCCCGAATCCCTTGATAAATTGACTGCCTTCGGGAGTCCGATCTGTGACAAAGAACAAATTTGCTCCCCATGATTTAAAATTCTTTATTATCCATTCGATTAACTCCTCTTTTTCCCAAAGAACTAAGTCGCTTTTATTTCTATAATTTTCATAAAATTCCAAATTAACTAGATTTTCTTCTTCAGAAAAAACTATAAATTGTTCTTTTGTTTTAGAATTATATAATAAATGTCGCCAAATAGGAAAATTTTCCCAGATGATCAATTTATCCACCATACTAGCTTGGAGAGCCTCGATAGTTTCATCGATACCAAAAATATATTTCCCGCTATCCTTAGAAATTTCATCAAAATAAGACTGTAGTAATTTTTTTTCTTTTATGAATCTCAAATCTTTCAAAAAGAAAGAACATGCGTCTATAGCTTGGTTAAATCCTGATTCTGCCCCATACGCTATATCAACAAAATTTAAAATTTTTGATTTAAGACGGTTATCAAAAAAATCGGATAAACCAAGATTATTCTTAAAATCTGCAGAACCAGCAATTATAAGCCCGGAAACTATCAATTTATTTCCATCTGGAATAAAATACTGCGCGGCAACTTCAGAAACCTTTTTAAGAAAATTGTTTCTTTTTTCAACTCGTAATCTAGCAAATCTAACCGCGGATTGCCCCCCTCTTCCGTGTTTTTTAGGTAGATCTACATTTAATTTATATAAAATTTCTTTTCTATTTCCAATCAGGAGACCAATTAAAACCCCTTTTCCGTCGATAATAATAAAACCAAATTTTTCTTCTTCTTGTGTTAAATCTAATAAAATATTGGTATGAAATTTATTATCGCACAAATAAAGGGAAGTATTGATTGGCTTGAACGGTTCAATGTCATATGTTACCTTTTTTTCCTTACCAAATTCATCTAAAATAGTTCCGCAATATAAAATTAAACCATTTTTGGGAATATTTTGGTAAAGTTTCAGTCTATTTTGTGTAGAAACTATCGCGGATAATACTGATAATCTATTTGTTCTAGATTTGATATTCGATGCTGTCCCATATTCATCAGAAAGCATTTTTTGGACTCTTGATAATTGATCACCCGGAGGAATAATTAAAGAAATCATACTTGTTCCGTTTCCTTTTACTGATGATAATTTTTTGTAAATTTTTTTTATTTTCCAAATTCCTAAATTTTCTTCTTCCTCGTTGTTAAATTTTTCCATCTTTAATTTTTTTTTTTAAAATTTAAAAATTAATATATTTTAATTTAATAAATGGGGTTTACTGTTTTTTTTAAATTTTCAAAATTAAATCAAATTAGAAAAAAAAAAGAAAATACTAAGAAATTAGAAACCAAAAATTTATACCTTTTTAAAAAAAACTTGGCTACACACAGAAATAGTATTAAAAGTTGGTGGAAATACATAAAAATGATAAAAAGTAGAAAATTTTGTATAAAAAAATTACAAAATGACGGATCCTTCCCGGCATTATTGAAGATTATTTCACTTAGAAACGTGTTCGTAAATCAACTACCAAATATGCCTATTAATTATGTGAATAAGTTAGTTCTGGATAAAAAACATAATCTTGTTTTACTCGAAAAATGCTCTAAGTCTAAAACAAAGGTAATTGGAGGTTTTTGTTATCGATTTTTTAAAAAAAAAGATTTGATTGAATTAGTTTTTTTGGCAGTTAGTACATTAGAACAAGGGAAAGGCTTAGGGAAAGAATTAATGAAAGAGTTAAAAGAAATAGCAATAAGACTAAAAATAAAATCTATAATAACCTGCGCTGATAATAACGCAATTAGTTTTTTTAAAAAACAAGGGTTTTCAAAAGGTGTAGTCTTTCCCTATTCTTTATGGGTTGGATATGTAAAAGAATATGAAGAGATCACTTTAATGGAGTGTATATTACCAATGAATTTAAAATACTTAGAAATTTCAGTTTTAAGTATTCATTTTTTTCAAACTTTATTTAAAAAATTAAAAAAATGTAGATTTTTAAAACTATCGAAAAAAGAATTCTTAAGACAAACCCATCATAATTGTATAATAAAAATTAAGAAAATAGAATCAAACATAATTTTTTTCAACTTTTCAACCTTGATTTGTGAAAATCAAAGTAAGAGATTATTTGAAATTAGCGCAATAGATTTTTTGAATAAAATGAAAATTTCAGCTATTATAAAACCGTTTTTAGAACCCGTTGATACCAACATTACTGGAGCCAAAGATTATTTTAAAATAACTCCAATTCCCATGGATTTAAGAACCATTGAAGAAAAATTCAGATCTAAAAAATTTTTTTTAAACCCTAAAATATTTGAAAATAATATTCTATTTATTATTCAAAATTGTCAAAATTACAATGGAAAATTTCACTCTATTTCATTTTATTCATCAGAAATCGAAAATTTTATAAAATATTTTGACAGATCAATATGAGCGTTTTCCTTTTAAGAATTCATTTGAAAATTTTCTAAATTTTTATTTTTCAGAAAATCCAAAAAAGCAATTCGGAACTTGAACTTTTTTTATATTTTTTTTTACAAATACCTCCTCTATTTTTTCACTATAAGAACTTTTTTCTTCTGCCCCAAAATATTTTTCAAGTAATCTTAAAACACTTTCGTAGATATCAGTATCCGAATGATATTGTAAATTTTCTAATTTTTCTAACCCACCGAAGTGTTCTAAATGTTGTGCATGAATATTATGCATAGTACTATCGGATTGTTTCTCTCCCATGTCCAATATATTTTCTATTCCTTCAAGCAATACTCTTATTACTCTGGTATCAATACAGTCTAAAAAATCTATCATTGTGTTCAAGCAACCTTCCTTCACTAGATAGTCGATTTGTTCTTTTATTCCACCGGAAGTAGCATTAGAGATTGCCCACGCAGCTTCTTTTTTTACTTCGATATCTGCTGTTTTTAACAATTCTATCAAAATAGGTATTATATTCGAATCTATCACTGATTGTATTTGAGTAGGATTTCCGGCTGTTATATTTGACAAAGTCCAACAGGCTTCTCTTTTGATAGGTTTTTTTGTTGATTGTAATAGAGAATATAAACAAGGTAATACTGAACAGTTTAATACTATTTGAGTTTGTAAGTCATTTCCTGTAACGATATTTCCAATAGTTCTAAGAGACGGAGTTTGAACATTTATATTTTTATGAAGTAATAGCTCACATACTCGTTTTAAAATTCCCGAATCTATAATAATCTGAATCCCATCTTCTGAACCATCTGACATATAAGAAAGAGACCAGCAAACATCAGCTAAAATTTCGATGTCATCGGAATAAATTAACTTTGTTAATACAGTTATTATTAATTTCCATTCATCAAATAGCAACCCGGGCTTAATTCTACATAAATTAGATAAAGTCCATATAGCACTTCTTAAAAAACTAAGTTTTTGACTATTCTTAATTTCTTCTATCAAAGGAATTAAAATACCAGCTTCAAGTACAATATTTCGAAATTGGGGAGAATCACCTGATACATTTCCAAGTGCCCATACGGCTTGAGATTTAATATTTTCATTTTGGTTTTTGAAAAGACTAACCAAAATTTCTACTCCTCCATGTTTTATTATCTCGAATGTTTGTTCGGAAGTCCCCGCGGCAACATTTGTAATTATCCATGAAGCCTCAAATTGCAGTTGTGGTTTGTCAGCATTTTTTAAAAATTCTATAAAAATTGGAATCAACCCCATATCAATAACTTCTTGAATTTGAGGATTTTCATCAACCGACAATATTTTACGTATTTCTGTAGTTATCCAAAGTTGCTGAGTAATATTCTTTGAAATAATCGATGCCTTAATCGTATCGGCATCTTCTAACGAAAATTCTTTCGATTGTTCCTCGTACTTGCCATTATTTTGACACATTTTTTCTTTCCTTTTTTTCATTATGGAATCTTCCCTATTTAATTTTCGCATTTGGTGAGATACTTCATTCCTTTTTTTTTTAAATCCATCTTCCATGCCTACAGTTCTTAAAGGCCCATTTTTATTAAAATTTTCCATTCTTAATTATTTTAAATATCTTTTTTTATTTGCCTTTTTAAATATTTAAAATATAAAAATTTTTTTATTTTAGGCAATTTTTTTGAAAATACAATTATCAAATTAAATTAATGAAAAATATACATTATAAATATGAACAAAATTTTCTTTCTTTTTTAAATTTTAAAAAATCAAGGCCTAGCAACATAAAAAAAGTAAAAATAATTTTTTTTAAAAGATTCAATATTGTATCCAATAAATATTATTCTTTCATTTGCTTTATAAAAAAATATATAATTTATAAAGAAAAAAGATTGGAATTTAAAATGCCAGAAAAGTTTTTTTGCTTAAAAAAAGTTTTTTTTAATGAAAATACTGCCCGACTTAATTGTTTAGATTATATTATCTCCGAGAGTTTCATATTTGAGGTTAAATTTATTGTTGAAAAAACAAGATTAAATATAAGAAATAATTTCAATAAAACCTTTAAAAATATTTTAGACATTTTTTTTTTAAAGCTATTAAAAAAAAAACCTAATCTAGAATTTAAAAAAGTGGCGATGTTTTCCGAGGGCACATTATGATTAATTAAAAACAAAACCCTTAAATAAGATTCCCAAATTTCACAAAAATTATATAATAAATGCTTTTTTTTGGTGCGCGCTCATGGTATACGACTCTGAATCTAAAACAAAACAAAAATCTTTTTTCTAACAAAAACTTTACATACAATAAACTAAAAACAACCTTCCCGTTAAAAAATCCAAAAATTATCATGAAAATGAAAAAAAATGACGACAAAAAAGATTGGTACCAATCAATTCTTTCGAATAGAGAGAAAACAGAAGATTTGACCCTCGAAAATTGGAAAAAAACTGCTATGAATATCTTACAGAATACACCATTTCCTTCTCAAAAAGACGAGTCCTGGAAACTCACCGACCTTTCAAAATTTTTTAAATTGCGTTTTACAAATAGAAATAGTGAAAAAAATAATAGTTTCAAAACATTAGAAAATTATCTAATGCCCTCGGTAAAAAATCGAATCATATTTATAAACGGAGAATTTCAAGCCGAACTTTCGAGTATTATAAATATCGAAAATCAAGCCAGTTTTCTCTCATTGAACGAAATTGATACCCTAAAAAAAATTGAAATTTTAGAAAGCATGCTGAAAGGCGAAAGTGGCATGGATGGTGGATTTTTTTCAATTCTAAATATCGCATTTTTAAAAGATGTGTTTTTATTAAATGTTTTCGAAAACATGGAACTAGATGAACCGATTCATATAATTTTTTTCGGAAATAATACAAAAATTACAAGTTTTTTTAATACAAGGTTAATAATTATGGGCGAAGCAAATTCTTCTTTTAATATTATTCAGCATCATTGTAGTAATTCTGAATCTATTTACTTCGAAAATTCTTCTACAACGATACGGTTGAAAGAAAAAGCAAAGTTAGAATTTTCTTTTGTCAATGAAATTTCTCTTATGTCTACTATTATTAGTTCGATTCATGCTGATTTGGAAGCAAATTCAAACATAAACTTTATCGCCTCAAGTTTCGGGGGTTTTATGTCGAGAATCAGCTTAGGGATTGATTTAAATGGTAAAGAAGCTAATTGTGAAATTAAGGGGGTTTCTATAACAAATAAATCTAATACTAATGATTTCCACTCTAGAATCTCCCATAATTATCCCAATTGTAGATCTTCGCAGTTTCAAAAGAATTTGGTCTCAGGGAAAGGAAGGTCTATTTTTGCAGGAAAAATCCAGGTCCAACACGGATCTTCTCAAACCGAGGCTGATCAATTGTGTAAAACGTTACTTTTATCTTCAGATTCAAGAATCGACTCTTTACCGATATTAGAAATAAACAATGAAGACGTTAAATGCACACATGGCTCAACGGTGTCTGACTTGGACCAAAACCAAATTTTTTACTTTCAAAGTAGAGGAATATCTGATGATGCTGCCAAATTTATATTAACAATTGGATTTATTCAAGAAATAAACTGCTATTTGCCAATTGAAATCCAAAAAAGACTTTCTGGGGAAGTAACAAAGATAATTTAACCTTTTTTTTTGTATAAAAATAAATATATATAAATGATCAAATTTACTTTGTTGAAGGAAGAAAAAAATCTTTTTTTTTTATTTTTCAGGGGTTTTTTTTGTGGGTTTTTGGAACAATAGCGAAGAAAGCCCTTCCCCCCCCGAAAAAAGTGTAAAAAGGATTTTTTATTTTATGTCGCATTCATTCTTCCTTTCTATGTAAACG
>Ga0307489_10002551_pt1 | contig 12168 bp, 11 predicted proteins | sample SB12metaG_FD_202247 | JGI IMG/M metagenome (GOLD analysis project Ga0307489, IMG submission 202247) | Sea-ice brine microbial communities from Beaufort Sea near Barrow, Alaska, United States - SB 1.2 | ecosystem: Environmental > Aquatic > Marine > Coastal | place: USA: Alaska | collected...
GAAAAGTACCTTAATTCTTGTAGAGATCCTGTGAAAGGTGTATAGGTTCCTCTTGTTATATTTATTGATCCAGAGCCGGGGAAGTAGACGTTTCCTGGAGAAGTCCAATCTAGACTTCCACTAAAGGAGGCAGATGCTTCGAAACCTAATGTGTTCCCGTCTACTCCATCGTATACTTTATTTGCTGCATAGAGAGTGTAGGTATATTCATCTGCTTGAGTTACCATTACAGACCACCACCCTCCATCTAAGAAAGGTAAACTTACACTTGCAGATTTTGTTAAATCCTCGTGTATAAGTATTAGGTCGGCGTATTTAGCGGAAGGGCTTACTATTGATCCTGAATATGATCCGGATGTTGCAGAAGCAGTATGTTCTAGTACTACCGTAAATTGAGTGTTACCTCCGTTTTCTATATTTGTAAATAGAGATTGTGAAGTAGGGGTAGTGGTTGAGACTGCTGGTGATTTAAACCTAAATTGTATACTCTTTACTGTTGCCATTTATTATAATTATTTAGGTGTTATATAAATCCTCCGTCTAATATTATCCATAGATTAGGAGCACTTGTTAATGTATCTCTAGAGGCTTGACTTGCTGCTTGGGTATATTGAGTATTACCGAAGTTTATAGATACGCCAGGTTGTACGCCTGTAGCTCCTGCTTGTATTGCCCATGCTTGTAGGAGTAGATCGTAATTTACAGTAGAGAAGGCTGTTCCTACCATGAAGTTGTCTGCGTTCTGTAAGTTTCTTATATCCCAGTCGCTAATATCTTGATTGAAGTTTAATGCTCCGTTGAACATGGTATTCATATTTGTAACGAGTGTAGTGTCCCAGTTGCTGAGGTCTTTATTAAATACTGATGCATTTTCAAACATACCGCTCATATCTATAGCGTTAGTTGTAGTCCAGCTATTAAGTTCTTGATTGAATGTAGATGCATTTCTAAACATATTAGACATAATAGCGACGCTTGAGACATACCAGTTTTTTATAGTGTTCTGTCCTCCGTTATTATATAGTACAGCGCTTTCAAACATTGAACCTAAGTCAGTAATAGAGTTACCGGAAGGTAGTAGGAATACTTCTGAGTTGAAGCGGCTTGCTTCTTTAAACATAGAATTCATAGTTGTTGCATCGGTAGGTATCCATCCGTTTAAGGGTGCATTACCTCCATTAGTGAAGCTTGATGCACTTAGAAACATTTCACTGAAGTCTGTTACATTACTTACATTCCATTGGGATACCGGTTGGGTGAGAGAGGAGGCGTTTGAAAACATGCCTTTCATAGTAGTCGCTGTATTGGTGATGAAGCCATCTACTGTCTGGTTAAATGCGGATGCACTGTAGAACATCTCACGGAAGTCTGTTACATTAGTTGTGTTCCAGTTACTAATGTCTGCATTAAAACTTACTGCTCTAGAAAAGGTACCGCTCATATTTGTAGTGAGAGAAGTATTCCAATTTAAAGGGGTATTAAATACGGATGCGTTTTCAAAAGTACCTTGTAGGGTAGTTACATTCTCTGTATTCCAGTCTAAGGGTGAATTAAATCCAGGTGCGTCTTTAAATGCAGTTTCTAGAGATGTTACTGTGTCGGTCTTCCATCCTTCTAGAGATCCAGAGAAGATTGTTGCTCCTCTAAATGCATCCTTAAAACTGGTTGCTGATATCTGCGGCCTGTTCGTTGCAGTTATTATATTATTTATTCTGTTCCCTCCTAAGTTATTCGCTCCGTAGAAAGAAGCGCTTGTTGATAATTCTAAGCTTCCCCAATCGAATACATCTATTATACTTGATGTATATCCAGTGTTGTTAAATGCAAAACCTTTACAGGTTCCGTTTATTGTTACAGTGTAATTCCCGGAGGTACTGTAGTTATGTGTTTTAGCAGCATCATCCCATGCAGTAATAGTATCTATATTACCGTCTCCCCAGTTTACAGTCATATTATAGTCTCCATTACTCCCTGATACGAGCGGTAGGGATATTGGACTGTTGGCAAGCCAGTAGGAAACGAAAGCAGGTCCATCCCAGGGTGTACTTATGTAACCGGATCCGGATGTTTGAAATGCGTAATTAAATTGACTGTACCAGTAATCCCAGGTGTTAGCATTTTTATCTTTACCTCCGAATTCTGATATTCTTAGTATTGTATCTGGTATTCCATAGCAGTTTAGGAGTACTCGTAGTCCTGCTACGGTACCTTTCTTTTTTAATAGGTAAGGTAGGTTGTGGTATATTCTCTTATAGATTAACTTCTGAGCTTCATTAAAAGGAGTAGTTTCTGCAGAAGATGTAACGTATGTTGTAATTAATTCACTACCGGTGGGAGGTAATGTACCTCCTGTGGATGTTAGTCCTAGTAGTGATGTAAACGCATCGCTGTCAGATAAAGTACTTGCATATAGATCTACTCCGTAGGATTCTAGAGCATCTGCTACTAGGTCTATAGATATACCTCCTCCTAGTCTATTATCTCCGTCTTGTCTATTCTCTAAAGCTTTGGTATATAACCAGATTTCATCAAACATCTGAGCTGTTAATTCAGAGAATAGTTGAAATTGAGCGTTTGCAGTGTCGTCGGTTATGTAACTTGGGAATATTTCAAATAAGTTATTTCTATTTTCTCTATCGTAGGTAGTGGCAGTATTTGATTGTGTACTTAACCAGCTAGTAGCTTCAGAAGAGGTGTATGAGTATAGGATGTATGGTGGGGTGCTGTTCTGTTTAGGCCATGCGTAAGAACCGCTGTTGTAGTACAGGTAGTAGTCGTACCCGTCGAAGTTCTTAGTTATACTTTCGATCTGGTTTTGATAGTACCCTTTACTTGCAGATATTTCTACAAGGGGTACGTTAGTTACAGCGTTTAGAGTTGTTATTTGATTGCTGAATGTTTCTAGTTGTGTAGCTTTGTAGTTGAAGTTTGTAAGTCTTGTATTAGCAGAACTAAAGAAAGAAAAGTTACTGTAGTCGGTATAGTCGGTGTTGAGTTCTGCTCTATTCTCTGCTAGTACACTATTTAGTTGATTTGTTATACCAGAGGTAGACCCACTAGTTAGTGTTAGTATGTCCTTATAGACTGTTGTATTGTTTGTCTGTGTCTTTATTCGAAGGTTGGTATTAGGTCCTCTTAGGTATTTTGCTGCAGGTAGCGCTATTTCTTCTTGAGGGAATGTTACACTATAGAGACTGGAGTCAGAAATCTTGTTGTATACGTTAAAGTTATTACCGGTACCTATTGTAGTAGGTAGTGGCTGGTATAATTTTATTAGTATGCTGTTGTTTAGATACCCTACATTTACTGCAAACTCTAATTGATTTTGTCCGAAATCTAAATAATAACCTTCAAAGGTGTTTGTGTCGTTTAGATCTGCTTGTATAGTTTGTGTAGCAGCTAGTAGTTGTAGGTTGTTTAATGATCTACTATTAACTCTAAGTTCTGTCCTGTCGAGAGAGATTTCTACTATGTAGAGGGCTATGTTGTTAGTTAGGAGTGGGTTTAGGTAGTTGTACTGTAGTTGATATATACCTTGAGTATATCCGTTACCTACCGCATCTACTCCTGGGTCTAGTATTAAAGTATTTGTAGATGTTCCGTCTATCTCTCCTTCTACTTTATACCCGGTAGTAATACTATCGATATAGCTACCGTTATTGTCGTATACATACCCTTGAAGTACATCAGTCAATACGTTAAAGGTGCCTGGCAGTTGTACGGTATCTATATTTGCACCGTCGGTAGAGGATAGGGTAGTGAATTGCGGGCCGTTTAGGTTACCGTTTCCTAAGCTGGTTACTTGTGGTTCTGCCATTATACTGTGGATTTTGGTAAATCGTTAATTACACTTGCTGTGTTTAAGCTTGCTAGACGTATTACCTGTCTCTGTAGCTCTATGTTCTCTTCTCTTAACTCTGTTACTTCTTCAGTAAGAGCTAGAACCTCTGCGCTTATATCTTTACCTCCTGCATACTCTCCGCTAGTGTTAGCTAGGTATTGATGAGAGTCTGTCTCTCCTTCTTTAGGTATCTCTAAGAAGAGAGTTTGATAGGCTGTGAAGAATTGAGGGATAGTTAAGTTGTCTTCTGGCGCTGGTGGAGCAGTAGATTGAGTTACAAATTGAGTAAACTCTGTATTTATTGCTTTATCGAACTGAGTCTTGCTATATGTTGTTAACCGTATATCTACTGGTTCGCTCATTATTTATTGCTTATCTTAAATTCTTCTGTATCGACTATAAGGACTGTAGCACCAATAGTAGTTTTAATTTCAATTCTGTAATACCTTTCTGGTTGTAATCCGTCTAAGTAGAGGTCAAAGAAGCTACCGGTTGAGTCACAACTTACTTTAGTATAGGTACTATCATAGCTGATAGCAACTTCATTTGTGTAAACATCCTTAATACTGTAGTAACTTTCTTCTGGTAATGCGTAATTTTTTGTATAGAGGGATCCTGTTTGGTATACACGAGGTGGGTATTTAGGTCTTGCATTTACTCTAAACCTATTTACGCTTTGAGAGTAGAATATACCGGGGTTGTCTGATACTTCTATTGTAGCAGGTAAGGTATTTAATACTGTTAGACTCCCTGTTGTGTAGGTAAAGTCATCCCACTTGAATTCTAATTGCGGTGGGTATATTGTATGCGTATCTCTTGAAAAGTATTTAAGAGTTGTCTGTTCGTTTATATTATCTACAAATTCTTGAGATGCTGACTGTCTTACTATTACTCCGTAGTTCTCGAAAGCAGATGAAGACCAGTTAGTTACTATTGGAGTTACGTTGGCGTTTATGTCTGGGTCGGTATAATATTGGAATGTAAAGCTAGCTTCTGAACCTGTATACCATGTCCCTCCTCCGGCAGAGGTAGGGTTAGTTGTTGTATTGTAGGAACCTGTTGTTCCTGCAGTGTATGAAGAGGTAGTCCATTGAGTTCCTCCAGTATATTGACTATACCTCCAGGATGCCCCGCTTTGGTTTTCCGGTAAGTCTAAGTATTTACCGGTGCCCATATTCCAACTCTCTGCAATAGCGTTTATACTTAAAGTGCTTGTGCTTGATAATCCAGTTACGTTAGCAGTAAAACATCTAAGATCCGCTCTCCATGTTGAGTCTTTAATCTTAGTCTCGAATAAAGATGTTATTTCTGCAGGGTTAAACTGTAGTAGGAATCTTGAAGCTTCAGGGTTAGGTCCTACTACTTGGGGATTCTGTATTAAGAAGTTGGTGGATGCTTCTAGTATTTCATCCAGTCCGGTATTAGCGTCTCGATACCCGGAGTATAGGGTAGCGTCTGCTGTTGGGAATATTTTATAGATTGCCATTTACTATAAATATGACAATTTACTAATCTTATGTACTTGTTATAGGGATACTACTCTACCTCTTATGTCTGTATTTGGGTACTTTACTTCAAATACACATGGATCTAGAGAAGGGTATACGACGTTATTCAGTGTTGCAGCATCGATATCATAAGCATATTCAGAGTATCCGTTAACTATTCCGTTCTTATTGTAGATTGTAATGTCTTTGACGGTCTGTACTCCTCTTAGTTTATCTAAGTTAATGTAGAGTTCGTTAAGTAGTATTGGACTGTTAAAGGTCCAATTACCTATGTTAAAGTAGTTCTGCAATTCTGTTATACATCTACTTAACACTTCGTCGTTGTTAAAATTAGGGAGTATTATGATTTCAAAATTAATTCCTATGTTTACTATAAAGCCGTCTTTAATGTTAACGGTATCCCCTATTATCCTATACTCAGAAAGGTATGTGCTTAGGTTCTGCTTAACTGTGGAGGATGATTGTGTTAAATGTTTATCTTTGTCAAACCCTAGCACATAAAGACTTAAGGTAGAAGGTATTTCACCCGGTAAAGTATTCTCGTTTGCTTTTGTAGCTTCTACATGTGATTTTGCGATAGCTCCATAATTGGAAGGCATTGATAAGGCTCGTACTGCGTAATCTTTCGTCGTTACGTTTCTTAGCTGGGCTTGAAAGCTTGCGAGTGTGTTTTGTCTAATCTCTTCTACTGTATCACCGTCCCCTCCTCCGGAAGCGGCTAGTTCGTTGTTCACTGCTAATGTTCCGAAAATGTAATTAGAGGTACTAGCGTTTAAGTTGCTATTTTGAAAGGTTGCGTTTCCTATAGATACTACTGTTGTAATGGTGTCTGCGTCTACATTAGAGGATACACCTCCTCCGGTAAGGTATCTAATCGTTAGTGTTGTATTGGCAGGAGCTATTCCGTAAGTGTCGGTATATAGGAAGTTTGTAGGGTCAAATGCGGTTGTTAGTTTAATCTGTTCGTAAGGAAGACCTAGTCCTACATTATCGCTATTAGGTACAATTGTTTCATCTACATCTCCAGTTGTACCAGATCCGAATTGAACCTCTAAAGATCCGTCTGTTCTGAATCGTGTTACATATCTTCTCGCTACCTTCTCTAGGTTTAGTAGGAAGGGTGCGTCAGTATCGGTATAGGTGTTAGGATTATTAGTATTAACATTCTTCAACGGTTTATAGACCATTTCTTGACCTAAATAAGGTACTTCATACCAAACATTACCGTTTGAATCTACTATATCTAGTACCTTTATAATGTTGGTATCTGTAATTGATATAGTACTAAATGATTCTGGTGTAGTGAATGTTGCAGTTTGTGTTGAGATTGTAGAGGAGATTGCTTTCCTACTCTTCTTGAGTAGGTAGTACTGTGGATTACCTCCGCTAGTTTGATACACTGTTACTTCTGTAGGGTCGTAAGAGCTAGAAGCTTCAAAATCTACAGGATCTTGTATTAGAAAGTTGATACCTCCTGGTGTATTCTGTAGAGTAGTGTTTTCTGCTATGTATAGTGCGTAGTCGTAGTCTGGTACGTAAAGTCCTCCGGAGAGTTTGGCAGGTAGTTGTTGATATACGTCTACTGCTACTGTAGAGGTTTTTGTAACTTTGGGAATATAACCTAACATGTACGCTAAGTTAAAGATATTTTCTGTCTGCTTTGCGTATTGTACAAAGGTTTCTTGTATCTGGTTATCTAAATAAAACGAAAGAACATCTCCAACGTATGCGGAAGTCTCTATAAGCATCATTCCTGGTGATGCTTCAGAGAAGTCATTATAGGTATTTGGATAGTAGGTTTTTGTAAAATCTACTAATAGGTCTTTAAGCCCTACAAAGTCTCTATTGAAGTATTTTATGTCTTTAGTATTATGCATTGTTTAGATTTAATTGTATGGTGTCAGTTATTCCGGTATTAGTTATAGTATAGTCAATAACTGTATAGAGGGAGTTTTGATCTGGATCTGCTCTTAGCTCTACTGTGGCTTGTATATCAGGGAAGTATTGTCCTATTGCAACTTCTATATAATCTTTTATCCCGTCTATGTTATCTTGAGCTAGTTGCTCAAATACAAAAGCCTGTAACCCTGCTCCAAAACCTGGTCTGAAAGGTCTTTCATTAGGTCCGGTTAGTAGCAGATTTATTAGGTTATTTCTAATAGCATCTTTTGTAGTATAGTTAGATTTGAATACCGCAGGACCGTTGAAAGGTATAGAGATACCTACCGCTTTACTTGGGATATTATCTATAGGGTATATTCTAGTTGCATTTATAGCCATTATCTCTTATTGATAAGTCCCATTATTTGGTCCATGCCAACCTCTCCTGCCGGTAAGGCAGAGCCTTGTGCAGATGTATTAGCTCCGGGAGCGGGAGTGTATCCTGGGCTTTTAGCGAATCCTTGAGCATGGCTTGAGTTCATAGAGATGTTTCGAGTATCTTCATTAAGCATTCCGTTTAATACGTCTGTATATTTAGTACGTACTTCTCCAGTATCTACTGTGGGTGTTGTGTTGCTTTGAGGTGATACTTGATTTTCATAAATAGGTTGATGAGGGGAACGTACAGCTTCTAAGAGGATGTCTCGCATCTCTTCTCCGATTGCTTCTTTAACCGCCTCTTTGATCAGTTTTTTTAATTCTGTGGATTTCATTTTTTTATAAATATTTACTAGTATGCTTTTAAGTTGTCTCTATCGATAATCAGTTTTAGTTCTTCTATGAGTATCTTTGGGTTCTGGGTGAAGGATGGTTCAGACTCTAGAGCTACTATACCTTCTGTATTTAATGCTTGTGCCACTTTTCGTATTACTGTAGGGTCGTTAGGTAGAACTTGTTCTACTATATTAAATGTGAAACCGTTATAGCTTTGACTGGTATTGCTTCTCTGTTGTACTTCTGCTTGTTGTATAAACTTCTTAGTCTCTTCTCCTAATTCGTTTGGAGTTTCTCCACAGGCTTTGAGTAGGTTTATAAATATAGTTAGGAGTTTAGCTATTATATCCATAATTACTGCTGCTATGGCGATATAGTTTGCTCCGGTCTGCAGTTGATCTTTTACTTTTTCAATTTTAGGGTCTCCTGTTGCTGTCTCTTTTACTACTTCTAGAGCATCGTCTAAGTCGGTAAGTAATGATACAACAATACCAGGGAGTAGAGGTATTGGCTTTGCGGCTTGATTGGCTGCTAACTTAGCGATGTTTAGCCCTTGTATAAGTAGTATAGTCCCGTCTATTACCTGTGTTACTATATTTAAACCTACTGATGCAAAGTTAAGTGCAGTTGCTGTTGTTTCTACTACTCCTAATAAGTTGTTTAGTTTTTTCTTGAGTGCTTTTGCAGTATCGGGAGGGAGGCAGAATGGCGGCTTATTAGCTTGTATATAGCCTAGTGCTAACTGTTTAGCGAGGTCTTTAGCTTTAGCGGTAGCTTCTTCTTTGAGGTTATCGGGTAATGTATCGTAACCGTAAGGGAGTACTTGCTCTGTAAATTGTCCCTGTACTTTGTCTGTTGTTTTTCCTAATTCGGCAACTGGTAGAGTGATAGGATTAAGAGTTAGTTTTTTAGTATCTATACCTGCTTCGGGCGGTATTTCCGGTAGGTTTAATTCTTCGATAGGGGTATCCGGTAGAGGGAAGGTTACTTTAGGGGTTCCTGTCTCTATATCTGAGACTCCATATTGTGTTGCAAAGTCCGCTAGTTGTTCTGCTGCGAAGTTTTGTAGTTTGTTTATTTGCTCTAGTATTAGCTGGTTTAGTTTAGCTTGACCTTTTAAAGCACTGTAATTTCTAAGTTGAGATTGTATGAATGATATAATCTTAGGTTTAACTTCTAATTTAGCACCTTCTGCTGCTAGAAGAGTTCTATTATTTTTTAGTATTTCTTGTTTAGATATTCCCATAGTACTTTAGATAATAAAGACGGTTTCGGACTGTAGGTACCGTAGCTGTTTCCTAAGTTGTTTGATTTGTCCGACATTCAAGGTCCCTACTTGGTTTAATGCTGGTACTGGAAATGGACCTGCTATAGCGGTAGTGGAAGCTTTGAGTAGTGCTTCTATAAGGGTAAGCATGTCTTCCAAAATATCCACTGTCTTATGTCCGTATAGAGCAGGTTGAGTAGCGTCTTTATCTCCTAAGTGAATTGTGGTGGACTGTACTATAAGGTTATCTGTGTCTATATTTACACTCTCTAAACTGTTTAAGTTTATTGTCTTCTTTGAACTTAAAAATATACTATCACTCCTGCTATTGAAAAAGAGTCTACCGGAGCTTAGGAGTATCTGATCTCCAAAGTAGTTACCGGCGGTTTGCGGTTTCTGTGTGTAGCTGTAGTAATCATTCTCACTGCTAGGGATTAAAGGTATTCGTTGACTGCTTGTTAGGTATATACTCGAGTTATCGTTGTTTATATTCTCCTCAGTCGGTAAAAAAGCTACTTGTCCCTGTGCACCTTGACCGTTTCTTATTATCGTAATAGGCTGTCCATTGTACCCGTCGACGGACCAATTGTTGAGGGGAGATCCATCTTGTATGGCAGTTGTACCAAATCTTATTGAGTTTCCTACCCTACCTTCTATCATTACATCTCCTTCAAATTTCTTCAAAGGTTTTATTTGTGCGTTTTCCCTGAAGTAATTACCTAAGTCTAGATCCGGGTTAGCGTTTGCTATCTGCTTAGTTGCGCCGATGCTTGTCTGTTTATAATCTCTCTGCTCAGATTCCGGTAAGTAGTCGTTGTTAAATATACCCGGTAGTGCGTTATGGTTGGGATGGTTCTGTATGTTTAACGGGGTGAGGTAGTAGTATACTTCTTTCTCTGTGTTTTCCTGTAGTTTTGAGGAAGGGAGTTTAAATATGTATACTAGTTCGTTTCGGAGTGGGAAGTTGGTTAGGTTTGAGAAGTATGGAAAAGCTGTTCCAGTAGACCTACGTTCAATACCTTTTACTTTCTTAAAACGTATAGCTCCTATACCGTCCCATTGTCCTACATCTGCAAAGAACTTGCTATCGCTATTTAAAACGATATCATCTACTATTGCTACTTCAAACTTCACTAGTCTTTATTCTCTTCTATTTTATTAACTTCAGCCATTAACTGCTCAATCTCATCTTCTGAAATCAGATAGGAATCTCCTCCAGCTTCTTGTGTATTTAATATCCTCTGTACGATAGTTGCCATTTTGATTAGGTGGTCGTCATTTTTAATACCTGCATCTAAATACTCCCTAATAAGAGGTACTATTATAGTTGCGTCACCTGTATCTTGGATAAGAGGCTGTAATTCTCTTATCATACTTGTTATTTGCTTACTTTTTTTCTTCTGGTTGTTGTATATCTCTTCCAGTATATCTGCAAATTTTTTATCTTTAAATACTATTTTATCTAAACTCATAGGATATTAGCCTTATTTATATTGATAAATAGAAAGTAGTTAGGTTTAGAAGCCTGTATATCCGTTCTCCAGGTAGAATATATAGTGTTTCTTATATAGATTCCCTAATACTTTAGCTATTTTTGTTATCTTGGAGGTTTTTACGTCTGTTATTTCCCGTATGTAAATGTAGAGTGCTTTCTTATTAAAAACAGTAATTGAATCTCGTTTTCTAAATAATTCTAAGATGGCATCAGCAATTTTAGCGTGTTCTATTTTAGGAAATAGTTCATATATGTTTTCGGAACAGTACTCTATATAATCTTCCATAAACCTAGTTAAGTCTGTTTCCTGTTGGAGCAATAACTCTTCCGGTGTGTTTTCTTCTAGGTTTACTGCTCCTCTATGCATACTAGAGTCTTCTTCTTGCTCCATATTAATATGCTCTAGAGATATTGTCTGTAGCCTCTTCTTATAGTTTTTCTGGTTAGAAGCGATTAGGTACCTCTTTGCTATGGTTCCGAAGTATGAATAAGCCTTTGCTCCGTGAGTAGCGTCAAATTTATGAAGTTTACTAAGTAGAAAGGTTATTACTTCGTGCTGTAGGTCTTCTAAATTAGACTCTTCGGTGTAGTAGTACTTAAAGGTATGTATTATATTTTGAGTGAGTTTAAAGAAGGGGTAATGTATCTCATCTCGGTAGATTCGATTCTTCTCTTCAAAGTCTTCTGATTCGTTATACCTGTTTATTGCAAGTTCGGTATCGTGAGTGAAGTAGTTATTTGACTTCTTCTTCTTTTTCTTTACTGGCTCCATCTTCATCAATTAGTTTAAACTTGTTTAACATTCCCTGTAGTTGCTTAATAGTTCCGAAGAACCAGCCAATCTCATCGTCTGCTTCAAAGATGCCTCTCGTATCTAATTTAGTCAACGCTTCTTGTGCGTATTCAATAGTCTTAGATAAACGATCCATATAGAGTAGGTACTCTGCCATAACGTCTTCTTGCTTTTCGTTTTTCTTTAGCAGATTCCTGCTAGTGTATATCAATAGTATGTTAACTGCTACACTTACAGCTAATATTATCTCTAGATTACTCATCGAAAAAATTTGACATTACTCCCTTTAGTCCGTCGTTTTTAATACCTCCTAATGCTTTTGTTTTTGCTTTAGCTTGAGCTCTTATTTTAGGTGCTGCTGTAAAGTTCTTAGATATATCTCTAGTTGGAGCGTGTATGTGTTTCTCTACTTCGGCAGCTAAGAAATCTGCTTGATGTAGTATAAATGTTATAGCTGATTTAGGTCTGCTTTCCGGTATCCTCGACATAAAGTATGCTTTGTTGGCATCATCATAGAGTCCGTCGTGTGCTCTAATTGCTAACATTTCATTAAGTGAGTATTTAATACCTGCTTCTTGAAGTAGGAAAAGAGATCTATCTGGTATTGTC
>Ga0307489_10002552_pt1 | contig 12167 bp, 14 predicted proteins | sample SB12metaG_FD_202247 | JGI IMG/M metagenome (GOLD analysis project Ga0307489, IMG submission 202247) | Sea-ice brine microbial communities from Beaufort Sea near Barrow, Alaska, United States - SB 1.2 | ecosystem: Environmental > Aquatic > Marine > Coastal | place: USA: Alaska | collected...
GGGTGAGGTGGGTGAGGTGGGTGAGGTGGGTGAGGTGGGTGAGGTGGGTGAGGTGGGTGAGGTGGGTGAGGTGGGTGAGGTGGGTGAGGTGGGTGAGGTCGGTGAGGTGGGTGAGGTGTGTGAGGTGGGTGAGGTGGGTGAGGTGGGTGAGGTGGGTGAATAACATGTGTGGGAGAGGTGGCGAAATTACATGCTAGTTCGGGCAAATGCGGAGTGAGCTTGCGTGGGTGTGCGGGTGAATATTGGGGTAGAGTGGCACCATACTGATGTGGATATTGGGTACCATGGCGCACCATAAGAGTGGCAATGGGTAGAAATGGGTGAAACGGGGTGTGTGTGCGCAAAGTGTGCGAGGCATCGGCATTGGCGGCGATTGCGGCAGCGGCAGCAGCGGCCACACGACACCAGATTCAGAGGGGTCTCTTCATGCACGCTTCAATTGGGCTCCATTGGGGGGTTTAAATGGGGGGTTTACTGTAGGGTGTTGATCGTTGGACTTGAAACAGAAAACGGACAAATACATAAGTGCCACAAAGCGCACCTGACCCTCGAGGCGCGCGATGACGGCCTCGAGGCCCTGGCGCTTGGAGGCCTCCTCGCCGCGTGTGTCCGCCGCCTCGCGCGACAGCCGCGCCACCTCCGACCAGGGGCTTACACTCGTTCCCGATTCAGCTCAACTTGAGCCCATCTGTCCACCGTATAACTCAAATTAACTGATGAATGTGTCCTGGAGTTGCTCAAGTTGAGCTCTGACGTGAACGAGTGTAAGCCCCTGCCTCCGACGACAGCGCGTCCAACCGCCGCGCGTCGCCCCCCTGCTCCGCCCCCACGCGCTGCTGCACCTGCTCAAACGACTCGCGCGCCCCCGCCGCCGCCGCCGCCGCCGCGCCCTCCACACGCATCACCTGCGCGCGGCTGTCCGCGGCGTCGCGCTCGGCGGCCTCCATGCGGCCGCGCAGCTCGGCCATGGTGTAGCGGCGCAAGTTGAATTTGAAAGCAAAGCTTGAAAGCAGTCCATCATATTCCAGTTTCAAGCGCTTAGTTCCAGGCGGTTTGAACTTGGGTTTCATAGGGTGAACCTGCACCGCCTCACCATGACGCCGTCGCCGCGCGACACCGCCTGCTGCATGTACGCCACGCGTGTCTCCAACGCCTCCACCTCGCCGCGGCCGGCGCCGTCGGCCTCGTTGCGCGCCGCCTCCTGCAGCGCCACGCGCCGCTCAACCTGCCGCAGCCGGCTGGCCAGCTCCGGCGCCATCGCCGCCGCACTCCAGGGGCTTACACTCGTTCACGTTTGAGCTCAACTCGAGCAACTCCAGGACACCGTCGTGAGTTAAGTTGGCTTATACGGTGGACGGAAGAGCTCAAGTTGAGCTGAAATGGGAACGAGTGTAAGCCCCTGCCGCACTCTCTGCCACCATTAGCCGCTCCTCCATCTCGCGGATTTCGCGGAGCTCCGAGATGGGCCGCAGCGCGGGGCCGGGAGGGGCGCGCGGAGCGGGAGGTGACTGGCGGTCGTCATAATTGTCGAAATCTGGGGGCGCGCCGCCGCGTCCGCCTCCGCCTCCGCCTCCGCCGCGTATGGTCAGACAGACACTGCTCACAATATCAGGCGGGTGGAATTTAATTTAACTCAATAAACGAGGGTTGGCGAACGGATTGAAGGACGTCTTGAGCGATTTGTTGGCAGGCTCTACCGCCGCCGCCGCCGCGGACGGGCACGAGTTGCTGGCGCTGCGGCGCGCCCTGCGGGACGGGCGGCTGCGGCTGCGGAGGGATGAAGCGGGGCGCCGCTCCGCCGAGCAGCGCAGGAGCGGGAGCCGGATACTGAATCTCGTCGTCCTCCAGCTCTAGCTGCGGGAAGCGACCACCGCCGCGCCCGCCGCCCCCCCCGCCTCCCCCGCCACCTCCGCCTTCGCCTCCGCCGCCGAATTGGCCCTGGCCCGGGACGGGACCGGGCCCCACATCCGAAGGTCCTGCGCTTCGTGGAGAGAGGAGAGGGGAAGGGAGTTGAGTTGGAGAATAAGGAGCGGGGAGAGAAGAGAGAGGAGAGAACAGGGGAGAGGAGAGAGGAGATGGGCGGGGAGAGAGGAGACAGGGGAGAAAGGAGGACAAGGCAAGGAGAGAGGGGACAGCGAGAGGAGAGAGAGGATGGAGGAGAGAGAGGAGTCGTCTACAGTCAGCAATGTCTCGGAGGTCGGAGCTCGACCCCCCACACCCGAAGAGCCAAAATGCAAAAATGCCCGTCGATTCTCACGTGTCAACTAACACTCCACGGAGCCGGCTGGGGGAAGACAAAGGCGCCTGACGCCGGCGGCGTGGACTTGACATCCCGGGCGTCGACCACCCCACGGTCAACCACATCGCTCCCTAGCCGGTGGGCCGCGGCGACTCCGATGACTTGATGTGTCGGACGAGTGAGCTTTTTCAACGGTTACGCACTTGGAGCCTGTGGGCGTTGCGGGGGCCCAGGGAGGTTCGCGATCTGCGCGGCGTTCGCTGCGTACTGGCGCCGTCCGCCGTTCTGCACCCGACCGGCCGCCTGCTGCTGCGCCGCCGCCTCCGGCTGGAACAGCCGGAATATGTTATCGCGGTTGTTCGCCATTGCGCGTGAGCCTCGGAAAGGGAAGTTCCCCTCTGCGGTCACTCTACGGCACCAAATGCACAAGAACTGGAATGTGAGTCACGCGTGCCGCGCCCCCGCCCAAGGAAGGGCGGATGGACGCGCGGCGATATGCTTGTGTTGTAAGGCGCGCAGACCTGCGGCGGTCGCGCGTCGGGCGACGACGGCCGAGGGCGTCAATGGGGGCCGCGGTACACCTGCCGTGGAAATGAGAATATCGAGTTTGACCGAAATCGAAATCGAAACCCCCCAACGGATACGCACCAAATCATAACGCCCCAGTGTAATAAACGGTCAAACCCCCCTACGCACCGTTTACACCTCACTGTGATAAATGCTCAATCACCCCTACGCAAAGTTTACACCTCACTGTGATAAATGCTCCAAACCCTTGTCCGCACCGTTTCCACTGCAACAAAAGCACGCGCGCGCTGAGGCGACGAGACGGGGGATCGCTCCCACCGCGCGACACCGCCCGGCTCGTCCCGCGAGGTTGACGCGGGGCGCGGAGCGTGGAGGCTGCGGCTGGCCTGCCGGACGAGTTACGGTTACTGGTTACCGTTGCGGCCAGAACATTTGTAGAAGATGGCGGTCTACTTCGCGAACCGCATTTCGTGCCCCGCGGCCGGCAAGAATCCACCGACGCTTCAGGCGTGGTCGCGGCATGCGCCGACGCGGGGGTCGCCGGGCAACGGGAGCCCGCTGCTCGCGGTGGCCTTCGTCGGCGGCGCCATCGGCGTCTTTACCGAGGAGGGAGAGTCCGTGGACCGCGAGTCGGATTTCGTGACTCAGGGCAACGGTAACTCGGTGGAGAAGCTGGTGTGGCACCCCACGCGCCCGCTGCTCACCGTGGGATGGCACGACGGCACCGTGTCGTTCTGGAGCGTGGACGACCGCCGTGTGACGGAGGACAGCAGCGTGCACGAGGCCGCCGCGGTCAGCGTGGTGGTGTGGTCGCCGGACGGGGAGCGCCTGGTCACCGGCGATGACAACGGCAAGGTGGGCGTGTGGAAGGTGGACTCGCGCAACCGCCCGGTGCCCATCATCCAGTACACCGAGAAGAACGCGCGCGTGACGCACGTGGTGATCCCGCCGCGCGCCGACGCCGAGGCATGCGGCGCCGCCGAAGCCTCCGCCAACGCCGCCGGTTCCGGCAACGGAGTGTTGGACCACGACGACTCGGGGCCCGCCACCTACTTCTACTACGTAGTCTCCGGCAGCGGCAAGGGCGCCGTGTGCCGCGGCGACGACCGCGGTGCATCCTCGCGCCTGTATGACCTCGACGCCGAGGCCGCTGTGTTGCTGCACTACGACGGAAAGGGTCACATCGTCACCGTGGGCCTCAACTCCATGCTGTGCATCCACGAGGCGCTGGACGGCGGCGCCATGTGGCGCCAGCAATCCGCCATGAAGCTGCCCTCCGAGGGCGCGGCCACTGTGGTGTGGGCCACCCCGGGCTGCCTCGCGGTGTCCAATGAGAAGGACCCCAGCTGCGCTGTACGGATGTTCGACCTGGGCAGCGGCGAGAACTTCGCGCTGGTGCCGTCGACTGACCGCCCGGCCGACGGCGGCGGCACGCAGGCGGATCCCGCCGGGCGACGCGTGTCGTGCCTGGCGTTCAACCACGCGACAACCGTGTTGGCATGCGGTCAGAATGACGGCCACGTCACCATGTGGAGGTACCTGGGCGCGCCCCCCGCGGCGAAGGCCGAGGAGGAGGAGACGCCGCCGGAGGAGGCGTGGCAGAGCATGGCGGGTATCAATGTGATGGGGAAACTGGCGCACATCGCGTGGGGGCCACAGATGCGGCTGCTGGGCGCGCTGGGCGCCGACGGCGTCAGCGTTTGCAAGAAGGTGCGGCTGCACGACAAGGTGCGCGACGGGAACTCCATCGTGCAGGTGGCGGCCGACCGCGTCATGGTGGAGGCGGTGGACGGCAGCCGCCCCCCCGCGGCGCTGCAGCTCAACATGCAGGTGACGGGCGCGGATGCCACGGACAAACACTTGCTGGTGTGGAACTCTCGCAAAGCAGAGGTGCACGAGGTGGGACCAAATGGGTACGTGCCGATCGCCAGCTTCAACAGCGCCAGTGCCGCCATGGCGCTGCACCGGGAGAGCGTCTTCCGCGCTGGTGCCTCCATGGTGGAGGTGTGCACGCTCGCGGGGGTAGTCAAGACCACGCTGGTGTATGACGACCAGTACGGTGAGGTGGAGCACATGGACGTGTGCAAGGACTTCCTGGCGGTGTCGACGGCCGCGGGGTACATCAAGCTGTGGCGTCTGGGTGGCCGGGAGCCCAAGAGCCATGGCCCAAGCGGTGGCCGCAAGGTTGACGTCCCGGGCATCCTTGATGACGCCAACATCGAATCTATCAAGGTGAATTGCAACGGTACCAAAGTCAGCGTCCTCTTCTCGCTCCCGGGGTCCGCCACCACGCACACCGTGGTGGCTGTTTACTGCCTGGACTCGGATAGTTTCCGCACGTTCGACTTCGCGACGCGGGGTCGGGTGCCGGAGTCGCACTCGTGGGACTACGAGGTGCCCATGCTCTTCGGTGTGCAAACGGTGGCGGGGGCAAAGAGCGAGGGCGAGGCCGTGGCGGGCGAGGCGGGCGGTGGTGGCGGGCGGCCAGGGACTTGGGTAGCAGGCAGCCGGCCAGGGACCGGCCGGCCAGGGACCAGCGCTGGCGAATTGCCGACGCGGCCGTCGACGGCGGCGGCGGCGGCAGCGGCCCCGGGTGCCAAGGACGCGGCCATCCCGGGGCTGCTGGTGTACACCCTGTTCAGCTCGCCTGAGGCTATTCTGGTACAGGAGTCACACCCGGTGCCGGCGGGTTTCGAGTCGCTGTTGGGCTGTGCGTGCCGAGCTTGTACGTGTGCAAGAAGGCAGCGGCTTCGGAGGGGCAGGGTGTGTGCTTCAGCATCACCATGCGCGGCTTCCTGGGCATGGAGCAAGTGGACCCGGTGACGCGCAACGCACTGCTGTCCTTCAACTTCCACCTCTCCACGGCCTTTAACATGGATGAGGCGTTTAAGGCCGTCAAGATGATAAAAAACCCAACGGTGTGGGAGAACATGGCGCACATGTGCATCAAGTCCAAGCGCCTGGACGTGGCGGAGATGTGCCTAGGCAACATGGGGCACGTGCGCGGCGCGCGGGCCGTGCGCGACGCCAGCGAGGAGCCCGAGCTTGATGCGCGGGTGGCCGCCGTGGCCGTGCACCTGGGGTTGACGGAGGAGGCGGAGCATCTGTACGCGCAGTGCGGGCGCTTCGATCTGCTCAACAAGCTGTACCAGGCCATGGGGCGCTGGGAGGAGGCCATCGCCGTGGCGAGCACGGAGGACCGCATCCACCTCAAGACCACGCACTACAACCATGCTAAGCACCTGGAGTCGATCGGAGACGTTAACGGCGCTATATTGGCGTTCGAGGCCAGTGGGAACCGCGCGGCACAGGTGCCGCGGCTGCTGTTCGAGCGGAACATGCTAGATGAGTTGGAGCATTACGTGGGCAGCGCCGCGGACCCCAAGCTTACTGAGTGGTGGGCGCGGTACTGTGAGTCAGTGGGCGGGGTTGAGAAAGCGCTCGGCGCGTACCAGGCGGCCAACGACTTTCTGTCGCTGGTGCGCGTGTACTGTGCGCAGAGCGACTTTGCAGTGGCGGCGGAGATTGTGGAGGAGTCGCACGACGCGGCGGCGGCTTTCCACCTGGCGCGCACCTTCGAGGCGCAGGACGCGACGGCGGAGGCGGTGCGGTTCTTCGCGGCGGCGGGGCGGCACGGGCACGCGGCGCGACTGGCGCGCACCGCGGGGATGGATGCCGAGCTCATGAATTTGGCGCTGCAGTCGCCGCCGGATAAGATGCTTGACAGCGCAGCGTACTTCCAGGAGCGCGGGCAGCCGGAGAAGGCGGTGACGCTGTTCCAGAAGGCGGGAAATATGAACCGCGCGATGGAGTTGTGCTTCTCCGCACAGCTGTTCGAGCCGCTGGCCACACTGGTGGAGGCGCTCGGCGGCGACAGCAACGCGGACCCCACGCTGCTGGCCAAATGCGCCAAGTACTTTTTGGACCACAACCAGTACGCCAAGGCCGTGGACCTCTTCATCAAGGGCAAGCAGCACGACCACGGGCTGCAGCTAGCATTAGACCACGACGTGATCATCACGGAGGACATGGCGGAAGCAATGACGCCAGCCAAGGGCGAGGTGGAGGACGAAATGCGTAGAGAGCTGCTCAGCAAGGTGGCAAAGGTATGCAAGCAGCAGGGCAGCTACCACCTGGCGTGCAAGAAGTACACGCAGGCGGGCGACAAGGTGAAGGCGATGAAGGCGCTGCTCAAATCAGGAGATACCGAGAAGATCATCTTCTTCGCCGGCGTGAGCCGCAACCGCGACATCTACGTCATGTCCGCCAACTACCTTCAGACCCTGGACTGGCACAACGACGCCGAGGTGATGAAGTCCATCATCAACTTCTACACAAAGGCGCGCGCGGTGGAGAGCCTGGCCGGGTTCTACGAGAGCTGCGCGCAGATTGAGATCGACGAGTACCGCGACTATGAGAAGGCACTCGGGGCGCTGAGCGAGAGCCTCAAGCACCTGTCCAAGGGGCGCATGGAGGACAAGGGGGAGCGGATGGAGTCGCTGAACGCGCGCATCGACACAGTCGAGCGTTTTGTGCACGCGCGAAAGCTTATCAAAGACGACCCCGACGAGATGGTGCGCATCTGCGGCGCCATCCTGGACGACCCCGACATCGGCGCCAACGACATGGAGTCATCCATCCGGGTGGGCGACGTGTTCGCGTTGCTCATCGAGTACTGGTACGCGCAGGGCAACTTACAGCAGGCATACACACTGGTGGAGCGCATGCGGGACCGGGGCATTGTCGTCGCGCCGTACCTGGACGGTGAGATGGTTGACACCATATACAAGGAGATGGGTGTGGAGCCCGTGCCGCAGCAGGGCGGAGGCGGAGGAGGCGGCGGGCGCGGGGGCGGCGGGGACGACGGCAGCGACGGCTCGATGGTGGAGGAGGATATTCCCATCGATGACGATGATGACCTGCCGGGCTTCTGAGGGATGACGTGGCGGGGCGACTCTGACGTGGCGCGTTTGTGGTGGATGACGTGGCGTGGGTGGCTGATGTGGCGCACGTGTGATGTGTGGCGTGGCAGTAGTGGCTGACGTGGCACGCGTATGGTGGAGGAGGATATTCCCATCGATGACGACGACGACCTGCCGGGGTTCTGATGCGCCGGCAGCAGCGGCGGCGTGATGCAGTGTGAGGCACTGCTTTGACGGGCGGAAGGCGGGGACGGCGGGGGTGGTGGAGGCGGCGGCGTGATATAGTGTTGAGGCACTGTTGTGAGGCGCGGGGGTGGGGGCGGCGGCGATGTGGAGGGCGACGTGCCTATAGACATGGCGGGGTTCTCAGGCGGTGGCTGACGTGGCGCATGACGTGACGATGTGGTGGGTGACGTGTCTGTTGACGTGGCGATACTCCGAGTTGACCGCCGATGACGTGGCTGGTTTGAAAGCAAAACAAGGGGTAACATCGCCGGCGGTGGATGCTGCAGCGATCAACGCACCGGTACACTAATTTATGAATAGTTGTATGGCTTGTAGATGGGAAGCTCGTATTGACGAAAAAGAAAGAAAAAAAAAAAACACGTAGGATAGCCTCAGGTAGTTATACGAGGTGGCTAGTCAAGCCTTGGTAGAGTCGCCATTCAGTTAGAAGTTATTCGTATTTATATTTTTAAATTACTGATCTGTAGTCTAGGTGGTTTGGCTGATCAGCCTAGACTGCTTTTGAATACACACACACCCTCACACACTGCACTAAACGCTCAAACCCCCCTACGCACCACTTCGCCTCACTGTAATAAACGCTCAAGCCCCCTTCCGCTCCGCACCATATCGCCTCACTGTAATAATTGCTCAACCCCCCAATGCATCATTATTTCCTCAATGCCCGCCGCCGCCCCCATGGCATCCGCCTGCTCATCCGGAAAGCTTTACACGAGCTCGCTGACTGTTTGCACCGGTGTACCCATGGATGCGGCGAGTGTGTATAGCTGTATACTGAAATTGGCCTATGCCCCTGTGGCGCCAACGTGCGGACCGCAGCATTGGGCTTCGCCGAGGCGCTCCCTATGTGTCAAAGAGTCGCCATAACCGATGATCGGGAGTTCATGGCTAGAGGGATGAAATTGTTTCTCTTTATACACGTACACGTTTCTATTAAAAAATCGAAAGAATTCTGTTTCTTTCACCCGGGCAAGCGACAATTCAGCCGTTTATACTAAAACCTATGTTCTGTTTGATGACACCATCACAGACCGGGCGGGAAGTTGACGGTGGCCTGCTCGGTGACCTGCGCGCCCGCGGCGGTCCACGTCATCCGCAGCCGCATCGCCAGCGGCTTGGTCCCGTGCTGGCTGTTCACCACGTTGTAGCGGCGCAAGTTGATTTGAAAGCAAAAGTTGAAAGCAGTTCATAATTTTTTTGTTTCAAGCGCTTAGTTTTAGGCGCTTTCAACATGGGTTTGATGGGGTCAACCTGCACCACCCTACCACGTTGAGCACCTGGGTGACCACGCCTCCCCCGGGCGGCACGTCCGGCGCCGACGCCGGCAGCAGCTGCAGCGTCATCGTCTTAGGCACCGCCGCCTGCACCCAGGGGCTCACACTCGTTCCCATTTCAGCTCAAATTGAGCTCCTCTGTCCGCCGTAAACCCATATTAACTCATGGATGTGTCCCTTAGTTGCTTAAGTTGAGGTCCAACGTGAACGAGTGTAAGCCCCTGCCTGCAGCGTGAACCCCACCACGGGGGTGGCGCCGCTGTTGGTGTACGTGGCGCTCACGGTGGTGGCCGCCGGGTTGCCGGGGTGCAGCGGCGCAAGTTGAAATTGAAAGCAAATTTGAAAGCGGTTCGCCACAATTCAGGTTCAAGCGCTTAGTTCCAGGCGCTGTCAAGGTGGGTTTGAAGGGCCAACCTGCACCGCCTTACCCGGGTCGGGCTTCACGCAGGACAACACCACGCTCAGGCCGTCCTTCTCAAACGCCGTGATGTAGCGGCGCAAGCTTAATTTGAAAGCAAGTTTAAAGCAAAATTGAAAGCAGTTTCTCATATTTTAGTTTCAAAGCGCTTAGTTCCGGACGCTTTCAACGTGGGTTTGATAGGTTTGACCTGCACCGCCCTACCGTGATGACAGTCGCGGCGGCACCCGCGGCGGCGGCGGGCGGCGGGACCGGAGCGTCCATGCCCAATCCCATCCCCGCGCCGAACATATCATGCGCCGGGGCGGGGGCCGCAGCCGGGGCCGGCGCCGCGGCACCCACGCTATTCATGCCCCCCATGCCCATTCCGCCGCCTCCCACGCTGCCCATGCCTAGGGGCTTACACTCGTCCACTTTTCAGCTCAACGTGAGCACTTCTTGTCTCATGTGTTGGGGTGCTTTGCTGATTTCAGTGACAAACACGTCTCAGGTTGAGCAAAGATGTGGAAGAGTGTAAGCCCCTGCCCATGCCACCTCCAAACAGATCCATCATGGGATCAACGGCCGGCGCCGCGGCCGCCGCGGTGCCGGCACCCACGGAGACACCCCCGAAGTAGGGCCTGGCAGACATTGCTCGCCACGTCAATGAAAGGTATTTTGCATCATAGTTTATTGAGGTAAACGATATCCTAGGACGTGGCGAGTGCTGTTTGCCAGGCCCTAGAATCGCCACGTCATCCAATGCATTTTGATCTCCTGTTTCTCGATCAGAAATTCAATCCTGTGACGTGGCGAGCAATATGTGGCTGGACCATACCCCGAAGAGGTCCAAGAGTGCGTCGGCGCCGCTCGGAGCCGCCGCCGCCGCCGCCGACCAGGGGCTTACACTCGTACACGTTAGCGCTCAATTTGAGCAACTCCAGGACACAGTCGTTAGTCTTAAAAGCTGTGTTAAACGGTGGACGGAAGCGCTCAAGTTGAGCTGAAATGGGAACAAGTGTAAGCCCCTGCCAACGACGACACCCCCCCCATACCTCCCATCATGTCGCCGCCCAGGAGGTTACCCAACAAATCAACGCCGCCGCCGCCGTCGCCGCCGCCGGCGCCAGCGCCCGGCGCCGCCGCGACCGGGTCGTCCAGTCCCATCAAGTCGCCCATCAGATAGGGCCTGGCGGAGTATGCTCGCCACGTCACAGGCTGCAGATTATATCAAGAAACGAGGGTCTAAAGTATGGACGATGACGCGGCGAGCATAATCCGCCAGGCCCTACCATCAGATCCGCCATGCCCCCCGCCGCCGCCGCCGCCGCCACAGGCAACGCTGCCGCCGCCGCCATCCCCCCGGCACCCTTATACGCGCCCTCCGCCGTCGCCACCTCAAACGGCGGCATGCGCTCAAGCAGCGGTGCCCCGAGCACCGGCCCCCGCACGAAGATCTGCTCAAACTCGCACGCCCGCTGCTGCAGCTCCTCCTGCTAGGGCCACGTAGAGTTTGGGGTTTAGGGTTTAGGGTTGAGGGTTCAGAGTTTGGGGCTTAGGGCTTAAGGTTAAAGCTCGCCGCGTCCTCCACCGCGCACTGCTCACCACGTCACCCACATCAGTTCGTACCCTCGTTGCTCAAATCAAAGGTCATCCCATGACATGGCTGTACCCTCATATCTTGAGTTAAACGTCCTCCCATGACATGGCGGGCATTGAACGGCATCCTGTGCCTTGAACCATCAACCCTAAACCTAGGGGCCCTAAAACCTAAACCTTAAACCACTGAACAGCATCCTGTGCCCCACCAGTTGAATGCTGGAGCTGCCCTTGGCCACGAGCAGGCGGATGGCCTCCGCCTGCGCCGGGAACCGTGCGCTCAGCTTCATCAGCGCCGTCACAGCCACCTGCCTCACCGCCCCGGTGTAGCGGCGCAAGTTGAAATTGACAGCAAAATTTGAAAGCAGATCATTGTTTTAGTTTCAAGCGCCTAATTTCAGGCAATCTCAACTTGGACTTCTTCGCTTGAACCTGCACCGCCTCACCCCGGGTGTGTTGAACTCGCACAGGATGCTCTCCAACAGAGCCACCACGTCGCGCTCGGACAGCACGAGGCCCGCCTCACCCTCCAGGCGGTTGGCGCGGTTCACCACCACGTTGTAGCGGCGCAAGTTGAAACTGAAAGCACAGTTTGAAAGCGGTTGATCATATTGTAGCTTCAAGTGCTGACACCATAGGCGCTTTCAACACGGGGCTTGATACTGTCAACCTGCACCGCCCTACCACGTCGCCGTACTCACCCAGCACCCACGCCGCCACTGCCGCCAGCTGGTACTGACCGCGCTCGTCAAAGGCCGCCTTGTACAGCACGCGACCGGCGTACCCCTGCAGCTCGGGCGACGCCGGTACCCAGGGCCCTCACACGGGTGTGCTGGTACACTGTCAACTTGAGGGTTTACGGTTTTGAGTTTTGGGTAAACCACGGGGGAAGGGAGTGAGCAATACAGAAAGTGGATGAACAGGGGAAGTGTATGGGAGATGGGACCCGAGGGGGAGGGGGA
>Ga0307489_10002553_pt1 | contig 12167 bp, 10 predicted proteins | sample SB12metaG_FD_202247 | JGI IMG/M metagenome (GOLD analysis project Ga0307489, IMG submission 202247) | Sea-ice brine microbial communities from Beaufort Sea near Barrow, Alaska, United States - SB 1.2 | ecosystem: Environmental > Aquatic > Marine > Coastal | place: USA: Alaska | collected...
GCCACGCCATCGCCCCCCACGACGCAACGCTCTCCCTCCGAACGTGTCTGTGCGAGTGAATGGGACGCGAGGGTCCGCCAAGCGTCGCGGGATCTGGAATATCCTGCCTCCGGGCGTCACAGATTCATTGCTCTTCGCCACCTGAGACGCGCTCCTCCCCTCCCCTCCCAACCCCGGCGGTCCCCGGCCCCGCGCGACGAAATGTCAACTTGTGACACGTGAGATAATTTGATTTTATTGAGATTGCTTGCGCGCGAATGTCGGCACCATTCCTTGGGAAAGAGCCGTTTGTTCTACCATCATTGGACCATCACATGGCGTGCGCCCCCGACAGCATCGCGGCCGCCGCCACGGCCGGGCCTCCGCCCACGGCCGAGCCTCAGCCCACGGGCGTGCGAAGCTGCGAGGCGGAGGGGGCGGGGGCGGCGAGGGTGAAGGAGAATAAGGATGAGGGTGCTGCTGCTGCTGAGGTGGACTGGGCACCCGCCGCCTCGGCGCAATTCATCGAGACGGCGACGTTCGCGGCTGGCTGCTTCTGGGGCGCGGAGGCGGCGTTCTCGGCGCACGTGGGCGCGGCGGGGGGCACGCGCGTAGGCTTCCTGGCAGGGGGGGTACCGGCTCGTGGGGGAAGTACTCCAGAGTCCAGACCGCCGAAGAGCGTGCACCCATCGCGTCAAGCTATGATAAGCCACAGCACACGATGCGCCGTCCTCCCCTCGCGCGGCGTCAAGAGCCGGTGCACCCACGCAGCCGTCCTCCGACCACGCATTCGCTCCAGCGAGCGGCGGGAAATGCAGCGTGCGCCACCGACGGCGACTCAACGCAACCCAAGCGACTTAACCAACCAGCAGGCGCCAAACAGAAAAGAACCGACGAGACAAAACGCCCCCACGAGATGTTGCCCCCACGCCGATAGTGGCGGACCGGGACCCGCACGCGCGGTAGAGCCGCGGGTGCGTGCTGGTGTACCCTGGTGGGGACCCCGACTGTGTCAATCCGTCCATTCCACATCGGTCGATTCTTCGTTCTCAACGACCCTCCTGCCAGGGAGGCGCGGACGCGCGCCCGGCGCCCCGCGGCGGCGGGGGCGGGGGCCGGACGCCCAAGCCCCTCACCCTGAAGGATGTGCGCACGGGGAAGTTCGGGCACGCGGAGTCTGTGAGGATTCACTTTGACCCTACGACGATAACGTACGCGTCGCTCCTGGAAGTGTTCTTCGGCGCGCATGATCCGTGCGGGAGGCGCGCTAACGCCAAGTATCGCTCCGTGGTGTTCGCACACTCAGCGGCGCAGGCGGCGGCGGCAGGGGCTTACACTCGTCCACTTTTCGGCTCAACATAAGCGCATTCTGTGGGATAGGGGTGAATTTAGAGATTATTTACGGGGGGTGTCGCAGGTGTTAGCGGGTGGTAGGGGGAGTTTAGGGTGTATTTTGTGTCGGAAACGGCTCAGGTTGAGCAGAGAAGTGGACCAGTGTAAGCCCCTGGACGGCGGCGGCGGCGGCGGTGGAGCGCGCGCGGGGGGAGATGGGCGAAGGGGTGGGCACCACGGTCGTGCCGGTGTTCCCGCCGACCCCGCCGGGGCCGACGGAGCCGCCGGCGCCGGACGGGGCGCCGGGGATGGGGTGCAGCAGCAGGTGGTGGGAGGCAGGGGCTTACACTCGTCCACATCTTTGCTCAACCTGAGCCGTTTTTGTCACTGAAACCAGCCAAGCACCCCAACATTTGGTACAAAAAGTGCTCAAGTTGAGCTGAAACCGGAACGAGTGTAAGCCCCTGGTGGGAGGCGGATGAGAAGGACCAGCAGTACGTCGCCAAGCACGGCGGCGAGGGCGCGTGTGCGTTCGAGCCCAGGTCCAAGGCGGCGCGCGTCGCCGAGGCGGAGGAGGAGGCGGGGCTAGCGGAGCCAGGATGGGCTGGGGTGGAGGCGGCGGTGATAAACGAGTACGCACTTACGGTGGCGGCATCCCCGACGCCGGGGTTGACACCGGCGCCAGCGGCGAGGCAGGCGGCGGCAGCGGCACCGCCTGCGCCACCAAGCGCAGGGGGGCTGCGGGCGGGGCTGCGGGCGGAGGCAGCACCGGAGGCGGAGGCGAGGCAAGAGGAGGCACCGGCCGGCCGGACGACGTCTACATCGTCCGACCATCCTGGGGGAGAGGGAGGGTCACGGTCAGACAGCGGTTGCGGCGGCAGCAGAGGGGGCGGCGGCGGCGGCGGCGGCGATGGTCCTAGTAGCGGTAGCGGCAGGAAACGTCCGAGTCACCCAGATAGCCCAAGTGGCCCAAGTGGCGAGGGTGGGCTGAGCGGGCGGCGGCTCCTGCTCGCCGCGGCGCTCTGGCACTCCTCGACGAGTCTGGCGCTGGGGGCGGCGCAGGGAGCAGCGCGGGGGGCGCGGCGCGCTGTGGCCGGGCTGTTGGCGCTAGTGCGAGGGCGGCGCCGGCGGGCGGCGGGCGGGCCGTAGGCGTGCAGTCACGCCAGAACCACCTGACGACGCGCAAGTATGAGAATAATGAATAGCTCAATATGTGAATAGAGCTAGTACTACGATAGCCTTCGAGATATTTCTAGCTCCAGTGCTACTGTATGGCTCTATACGAGTAAGGCGATTTTATCTCACCTCCTGTGCAGCTTCTCGATGTCTGCCAGGTGCGGAGCGACGTGGTGCTTCACGACGTGGTGCACCCACTGGTTGATGCTCGACCCGCCCACCCCCCTGCCCCCGCCCCCGCCCCCGCCCCCGCCACCACCCCCGCCCCCGCCCCCGCCCCCGCTTTCGCCGCCGCTGCCGCCGCCGCCGCTGCCGCCGCCGCTGCCGCCGCCGGAGAGGTTCCCATACAGAGCCTGCGCGCACCGCGCCAGCCCCTCCACGAACAGCTCGAAGCTCATCGCACCGCCGCCGCCGCCGCCGCCGCCGCCGCCGCCGCCGCCGCCGCCGCCGCCGGGGTGGTGTGCGTCGTCCGTGGCGTAGGACCGAGTAAGAGATGCCCTTCACATTTCAAGAAACGAGAGTTTACAGTGTTGTGGATGCCGTTAGGTCCGAGCAAGGGCTGGTAAAGTGACCCCAGATATGGTAAATCTTGAGGTCACTTTACCGGCACTTGTTCGGACCTAGCCGTGGCGAGCGTGTGGTTCTCTTGTGAACACGGCCCCGCCGCGTTGGTGGTCTCCAGGAACACCGCCGTGGCGGAGGCGACGGAGAGTCTCCCGGTGCGCGGGTCAGCGAAGGGACCACCCGCGACAACGGCGGCGGCGGCGGCGGGAGCGGCGGCGGCAGTAACCGGGGCGGAGTTCTCCTTGGAGCCCTTCCCTTTCAACGGAGATGATGTCGCTTTGCCGCCACCGCCGCTGCCGCTGCCGCCGCCGCCGCCGCCGCCAGTGGCACCGCCCGTGGCGTGTACGAGCTCCGCGCGGGAGCACAGCGCCATCCATGCCCAGTAGTCCACGTGGTAGCCCCCGCCCCCGCCACCGCCCCAGCCGCCCCCGCCGCCGCGAGCGCCGCCGCCGCCGCCGTCAGACGAGGAGGAGGCGGCAGCGGCGGCTTTGAAGGCACGAGTGAGAAGCTGGTGCGCCTCCTTGGCCGCGGGGGTCCGCGCCGCGCTCCGCCGCGCCCCCGCAAACACCCCTGCGACCAGTGCCGCACACCAAGAATATGTTTCAGCTTAATTTGAGTATCTTTGAAGTATTCACGAGGGATCACTCAAGTGGTTTCAGGGATAAACAGCCTCAGCGTTATTTTCTACTGGCACTGGTAGGTCCGGGCAAGACCCGATGGGAGGTACCCGGATGAACTATGTGATTAAAGTGGTATTATCCGGGCACCTCCCATCGGGTCTTGCTCGGACCTCAATAGAGTGGAGTATCTTCGAGGTATTGAGTAGGACAATTCGAGTGGTTTCAGCAATATGATAAATGGCATTATAAAGTGCCGACGGGAGATGGTAGTTGGCGTGACGGCCCTGCCCTTGGCATCGAGGGGGCGCGCGCGGCGGGCGTTGCGCAGCACGTGGCGGTGCAGCGCCCGCCCAAGCGCGCGCCCGATTACGCCGTCGCCCCCCGCCGCCACCGCAGCCGCCACCGCCGCCCAGGAGCTTACACTCGTCCACTTTTCGGCTCAAACCTAAACCGTTTTGGTCACACCTCCTCGTGCCCCCCTGTCTAAATGGACTGGGGGAAATTATGCACCCAACGTATGCACAAAATGTGCTTATGTTGAGCCGAAAAGTGGACGAGTGTTAGCCCCTGCCGCCGCCGCCGTCGCCGCCGCCGCCAGCCCACCGGCCACCGCTACCTCCCCGTCTCCGTCCCCATACACGTCCACGGCTTCGTCCCCCGATCCCCCGGACAGCTCGCCCCGGTTGCCCGCCCCGAAGTGCAGGTGCATGGACAGTCGCAGCACCGCCTCGAGAAACCCAACCCCGAAGGTCACCTCCCCGTCGGGGTCCGGCATAGCCGTCTCCCCGCCCACCCCGCCACCGCCCCCGCCCCCGCCCCCGGCCCCGCCCCCGCCCCCGGCCCCGTGCGCAGCGGACGCGGCGGCGGAGGCAGAGGAGCGCTTGCGGAAGCCGCCCAGGGTGTAGTGGCGCAAGTTGAAATTGAAACCAAAATTTGAAAGCGGTTCATCACACTTCAGCTTCAAGCGCTTTGGTCCTGCCGCTTTCAACGTGGGGTTCATAGGTTCAACCTGCACCGCCCTACCAGGGCCGCTTCGGCGGCCACGGCGGCGGTGAAGCAATCCACCAGCGCCGCTTCCGGCACCCGCGGCGCCTCGCAGAACGCCGCCAGCGCGAAGGCCACCCACTGCGGGAACGCCATCGTCGTCGGGCGGTACGTGCGCGTGGCGCCGATATCAGCTGGCCCGATGGCAGGGGCTTACACTCGTCCAATTTTCAGCTCAACCTAAGCCGTTTCGGTCACACCTGCCCGCGTGCCCCCGTCTAATAGACTGGGAAAAATCATGCAGCCAACGTATCCCACATTTATGCTTACATTGAGCCGAAAAGTGGACGAGTGTAAGCCCCTGCCCGGCGGGCCCCGTCCCCAGCCCCATCATCCCCGCGATGTACGCGCCGTGGCCCCCGTACGCGGCGGCGCCCGCGGGCGGCAGCGTGACCTTCCCGTCCGACCACGCGACGACCGCGCCGGGCGGCGGCGCGCAGTAGTTGCGGAACGCGGCGCGCAGCTTGGCGCGCGACGCGGCGAACAGGCCGTGGATGGGGACTAGCGCGCCCCGCGCCGCCGCCGCCGCCGCCGCCGCCGCCGCTGCCGTAGAGCAGGGGCTTCCACACGTTCCCGTTTCAGCTCAACTTGAGCTCTTCTGTCCACCGTATAATCCAACTTAAAACTCGTGAATATGTCCTGGAGTTGCTCAAGTTGAGCTCTAAAGTGAACGAGTGTAAGCCCCTGCCGTGGAGCCGCCGCCGCCGCCGCCGCCGGCCGGCACCGCGACGGTGGTCGCCACGAGGTCGTAAGCGTTGAAGCGCGCGTATTGCGTGGCGTCCACCACCCCGATGTAGCGGCGCAAGTTGAATTTGAAAGCAGAAGTTAGAAGCAGTGTATCACACTTTAGTTTCAAGTGCTTAGTTCCAGGCGCTTTCAACGCCGGTTTGATAGGGGGAACCTGCACCGCCCTACTCCGAAGAGGCCGGTGTGGTGATCCAACCACAAGTGCCCGCTCCACGAGCACAGGTCGCTGACACGCTCGACCCGCGACCCGCACGCCGCGCTGCTGCCGCGGATAGCCACCAGGCACAGCGGCTGCGCCGCCGCCACAGGGCCGCAACACCCACTCCCAGGGGTTTAGAGTTAGGGTTTAGGGTTTAGGGTTTATGGTTTAGAATTTAGGGTTCAGGGTTTAGGATTAGGGTCTATGGTTGAGGATTTAAGGTTTAGGCCTCAACCCCTCGGTCGTCACTGCCAGCACCTTGTAGGTATTAGAAGGAAGACGGGGAAGCAGTGAGGGGCCCGCGGCAGCGGGCTGGCGGCGGCGGCGGCGTCGGCCCCGCCTGCGCGGCAGCGGCGGCGCCCAGCGCAGGGTTTAGGTTTTAGGGTTTAGGGTTTAGGCATTAACCCTGGAGGCCCCGCCTGCGCGGCAGCGGCGGCGCCCAGCGCGTTGAAGCTGTGCAGCGCGGCGTCGGCGGGCGACACCCCGAAGCGGTTCTGCAGCAGGGCGGCGGCGGCGGGCAGCGCGGGCCAGTGCGAGGCGCACACGATCATGATCTCCTTGTCGGTCACGCACTCCAGCGCCGCCACCACCTCCGCCCAGGGGCTTACACTCGCTCACTTGAGAGCTCAACTTGAGCACCTTCGGGAACACATCGCTCACGTTAGAGCTCAACTTGAATACCTTCCGGACACATCCACAGGCTAATTTGGGTTATCTGGGGGACAAAGTAAGCTTAAGTTGAGCGGAAAGGGCCAAGGTAAGCTCGAGTTGAGCGGATATGTGAACGAGTGTAAGCCCCTGCCTCCGCCTCCACCTCTGCAGCGAAGAAGTCAGCCATCGCCGCCTTGCGCGGGGGCGCTGGCGCCTCATTAGCCGCCTGGATCTGTTGTATGTGCTGCGCGGCCCTGCCCCCCCCCGACCCCACGCGAGTTCCGAAAACCCGGGGAGACACAGCCTGCGCCACCCCCCCCCGATTTAAGGCCGGCCATTTGTTGCCCGCCACGTCATAGGATGCCATTGTACTCAGGAAACGAGGGTTTATAAAGTGCGTTGGGTGACGTGGCGGGCAACATGTGCTGGTTCCTGCCCCGCTCGGGGGTGCTGGGCGCCGACCGCGGGTCTCGGGAGGTCGGCACGCGACTTCCAAAGGCGGACCGCGGGCGGTCGCGGGACGTCAACGTTTTCGTCGGCGTGGTGGCAGCGCTGACACTGACGTTGCCGCTGCCGCCGCCGCCGCCGCCTCCACCACCGCCGCCGCCTCGCTTGGAAGCGGGAGCGTGGGCGCTGGCTGGGCGGGGTCGGAGCCTGGTGCTGAATTTGGGCTCTGTTCTGGCTGCGACGTCGGCGGCGGCGGCGGCGGGGACGGCGGCGGCGGGGACGGCTCGGGCGGGCGCCGGCGGGGCGCACTTGATGACGATGTGGCGCAGCACACGGCGAGGTTCCCGGCGGTCGAGCACGATGACGCGAATGCCGCCGCCGCCGCCACCGCCCCCATCCCCGTCCCCGCCCCCGCCCCCGCCGCCCCCGCCGTCGCCGCCGCTGCTGACCCCGAGGTGGTCGCCAGCACCCCAGTCGACGGTGAACCCGCCCGCCGCACCGCCACCGCCGCCGCCGACCGCGGTTGACGAGGGCGCTTCCAAGGTGGCACGGCCGCCGCTGCGCGTCACCTCCAGCCGCATCGGCATCACTGGCGGGGGCGGCGGTCGACTCTTTTGGGCGGCGGCGGCGGCGGCGGGAGCTGGGTCGGGCGCGGCGGCGGCAGCGGTAGCGGCCTCGGAGGCGGCGGCGGCGGCGGCGGCGGCGGCGGTGATGTGGCCGGGGGGCACGTAGCGTGCGAGGGAAGGGGAGGGGGCAGCGGCAGGGGCTGGGGCAGTGGCAGGGCCGGGGCCTGGGGCGGGGGCTGCAGCTTCGATGCTGTCTCGGACGCCGTACCCGCCGCTGTCGTCGTCGCCGTTACGGCGCTCGTTGTAGTCGGGGTCGTGGCGGCTGAGCCCGGCGAACGGCGGCGTGTCCACCGACTCGGCATCATCCGCCACCGGCGATATCCCGCGGATGGCGCCTCCGCCCCACTCCCGCGCACCCGCAGGCGCCGACGGCGGCGCTAGCGGCGGCATCGCTGTCTCCTCGGCGGCGGCACCGGCACCGCGATCACGCCCCGCGGCGGCGATGAGTCGGTCCCGTGGTCCTGGCGTCGCCGCCTTTGGCGCCCTCCGCTCCGCCGCGGTGTCCCGCCTGGGCCCCGGCGCCGCCGCCCCCGCCACCGCCGACTCCCCCGCCCCCGCCGCCCGCCGCTCGGCTGCGGTGGCCGCCCCGAGGAGGTGCCGCCTCGAGGTGGTCGCCGCCGACGCCGCCTCCCTCGCCTCCACCTCCTCCTCCGCACGGTGGTGCCGCGACGCGCCGGTGTGGGCGTGCAGGTCCTCCAGCCGCCGCTCCGTCGCCCGCGCTGCCGCCTCAGTCTCCGCCTCCGTCTCCGCCTCCTCCTCCACCTCCGCCGCCGCCGCCGCCTCCTGCTGCTGCTCCGCCACGGCGTGCTCCGCGGACTCCGCGCGGCGCCGCCACGACTCCACCTCCGACCTCATCCGCCTCACCTCCTCGCTCCACCCGCCCCCCGCTGCCGCCGCCTGCGCCTGCGCCGCTGCCTGTCCCGCAGTCTGCTGGGTTTTTGCTTGTTGCTTCGGACTCTTCTGCCGCTCCACCTCGCGCTTGTCATAGTCCATCTGCCGACCGGCCACCGCCCTGCGACGATCGGGCGTGTGCTGCTCACTCTCACTCCCGTTACCCCCGCCCCCGCCGCCGCCGCCACCGCCCCTGCCCCTGCTGCCGCCGCCGCGGTTTCCGTTTTCGTTGTCGGCAAATAGCACCGTCTTTGTGTTTCTGTGTCCGGTGTCGCCGGGGCTAGGCCAGGGACTGCCGCTCGGTGAGCTGCGGGTACTCAGCCCGCTCTTACCCGTGCTGCGCTCGCCGCCGCCGACCCCCCCTCGGCCGGGCGGGCTCCGGCTACTGGGGCTGCGGCCGTGGCTGCGGCTGGGGCTGCGGTTGGGGCTGCGGCTGGGGCTGGTGTCGCGCGAGGAGTGGGGTGAGTGCGGTGCGGCCGGTCGGCTGCTGCCGGCGGCGGCGGCGGCAGCGCGCAACCCTTCCACCTTGATGTAGGGGCGCAACATTGGTGCAGATTGAATTGAAAGCAAATCGTGAAAAGCTGTCGCCTCGTATTTTCGTTTCAAGCGCAGCAATCAGGTGGTTTAAACATGGGTTTCAAGTTGCAGCACCCCACCTGGGCCAGCGCGCGCGCGGTCTGCGCCTTCAAGCCGGGCACACCACCACATCAGTAGTAACACGCGGTTACAAAACATAACACCCACCCAACATCACCAAACAGCACACAGGCATTGTTTAGTATGATATTGACAGACAAGCCCACGTTCGAAACCAAACTGGTCTGGCAAATACCAGACTTTTACCCTGCTGTGATTGGTCGTGAGGGTAAACGTCATCCTCTCGACCAATCACATCAGGGTAACTGTCTGATATTTACCAGAACGATTTGTTTCGAACGTGGGCTTGTCTTTAAATGTCATATAAAAGACATGTAAATCACGTCTTATCCCCCGGCTGTGCGCCTTAGTAGCAGCACGCCGTAAGATCGCCGAGTAGCACACGTAGGTGTTTGATCAATCACGCCATCGACAGCTTATCCTGTGTCCGTTAGGTCCGAACAAGGGCCGGTAAAGTGACCCCAGAATTTACAAGTCAACAGACTGTAAAAGTACTATAGGGTTTAGGGGTTAGGTCTTAGGGTTTGATCTTCACGAGACGACCCCCCTAATACCCCCCTAATACCCCCCTAAAATCAAAATATACCCCTCTTAACTGGCAAATTCTGGGGTCATTTTACCGGCCCTTGTTCAGACCTATGTGTGTGTGTGCGCGCGGCCTCACCTTGTACTGCACCGCCCGCGCGCGCTCCTCGTCTGCGGCGTCCAGCGCGCGGTCGCGCTGCTGCCTCGCCTCCTCCAGCGCCACCTTCATCCAGGGGCTTCCACTCGTCCACTTTTTGGCTCAACTTAAGCGCTTTCTGTGGGACAGGGGGTGAATGTAGGGGTTATGTAGAGGGTATTAAGGGGGGTGTTATGGGGTATTTGGGGGTCATCAGGGTGTATTTTGTGTCAGAAACGGCTCAGGTTGAGCTGGAAAGGGGACGAGTGTAAGCCCCTGCCTTCATCCCGCGTAGACGCGCCGCGGCATCCGCCGCCGCCGCCGCCGCGCGCCCCGCTGCCGCTGCCGCTGCCTCAGGGCGGGCACGCGCGGACGAAGGTGACGCGGCGGCGGCGGCGGCGGAGGTGGGTCGCTGCTTGGGGCCGGGCAGGAGGGTGCTGAGAACAAGCACTCGGCCGAGATCGGAGCATGACACACCTCCAGGGTGAATGCTCGTACTAGTACATACTCGCAGACTCGGTTCGTCGATTCAACGTCGGACGAGTGCTTGTGTTTGATCTCAAATCACCCTCCTGCCGGGGGAAGGCTTCGAGGCGCCGGCTCGCGTGGGGGTCTTGGAGGACGATGCCGAGGTCGAGGATGTTCGGTGCGGCGGCGACAGCGCTGGCGGCGGCGGCGGCGGAGGCGCGTCCCCGTGGCGTTGGGTGAGCGCGCCGAGCGTGGCCGCGACGAGAGCCTCCTGGCGGCGCCACACCTCAGCCAGCGCCGCGCCCCGCTCCCAGAGGCTTACACTCGTCCACTCTTCAGCTCAACTTGAGTGCCTTCTGTGTGACAGGGAGTGCGATCAGGGGTTGTTTCGGGGGTGTCTAGGGGGAGTTTCGGGGATGTCAGGGGGTGAAAGTAGAGTTTAGGGTGTGCTTTGGTGTCAGAAACGGCTCAAGTTGAGTTGAATGGTGGACGAGTGTAAGCCCCTGCCCGCTCCGCGCAGTGCGCCGCGCTCTGCCGCGCTAGCTCCGCGAACGCCACCGCGTTCACCGGGTTGTAGGGGTGCAAGCTGATTTTGAAAGCAAAGTTTGAAGGCGGTTCATCATACTATAGTCTCAAGCGCTTAGTTCCAGGCGCTTTCAACGTGGGTTTGATAGGGTCAGCCTGCACCGCCATACCAGGTGCGCTGCGCGCGCCCGCACCTCCCCCGCGGCAGGGCCTGCGAAATATTGATCGCCATGTCATAGGATGTCATGGAATTTTGGAGACGAGGCTTCAAAATGTGAGTCGATGACGTGACGGGCAATGTCTGCCAGGCCCGGCCCTACCCTGACTCTGCCGCTGCTGTCGCCGCCGCCTTCTTCTTCTTCCCGCCGCCACCGTCGCCGTTTTCCTTCACGTCCGGCGATGGCGGCAGTGGCGGCGGCGGCGGCGGCTTGAATATACGCGCATCCATGTGCGCGAGCCACCGCAGGACCCGCGCGGCGTCCTGGCGGGAGACGCTGGCGCCGCCGCCGGCGCCGGCGCCGCCGCTGGCGCCGTGCCGGTGTGCGCCCAAGATGACGTCATGCACGGCGGCGCTGGTCGCCGCCTTCAGCGAGATGCCCCCCATCGCGCCGCCGCCCATCCCCCCGACCATGGAGCTGCGCACGCTGACGCGGCTCGGTGACGCCGCCACAAAAGGCTCTCCACCGCCGCCGAATGGCGAGCCCCCCCCGCCACCAACTCCGCCGCCGAATGGCGAGCCCCCCCCGCCGCCGTCCCCGCCACCGACTCCGCAGCCGAACGGCGAACCCCCGCCCCCGCCGCCGCCCCTGCCGCTGCCGCCGAATGGCGACACGCCGCCGCCGCCGGAGACACGCACCCCCCCGCGGGAGGGCGGCACCCCCATCCCCCCCGGCGACGCAGGCATGGCGCCCCCCGGCCCCGGCGAGGGCGAGGGCGAGGGCGGCGGCTGCTGCCACTGCGCCCGTTGCGCCTCGTACTCGTCCCTGCCCCCCTCGCCGCCCGCCCCCTCACCGCTCTCCCCTTCGTCCCGCGTGCCTCAGCGCAGGGGCTTACACTCGTCCACTTTTCAGCTCAACCTGAGCCGTTTATGACACAAAATATACCCTAAACACCCCCTAACATTCTCTAACACCTGCTAAACACCCCCTAAGCAATCCCTTTTGCACCCCCTATCCCACAGAAAGCGCTTACGTTGAGCCAAAAAGTGGACGAGTGTAAGCCTCTGCCCCAGCGCCCCTGGCTGACCTCCCACGCGGGCGCCGTGCCGTCGTCCATGAGGCTGAGCACGAAGTCGAACTCGAAGCCGTCCCACGCGGCCGCCTCCTCCTCCCCCCCCGGCCGGTAGAACGCTGGCGCCGGCACGTCCCTCGCGCCAGGGCCCTCACATGCCTTCATCTTTCAGCTGGTGCGAAACCCTAAACCCTGAACCCTGAAGCCGAAACTCTGAACCCTACACCCTATTTCAGCTGGTGCTTTGAGCCGTTTGTCCCTGAAACCACTGGAGCCACCCCAGTGGCATACCAAAGAAATTCAAGACGTCGGCCGTTTGTCCCTGACAGCACTTGCGTAGGCCGAGTTCG
>Ga0307489_10002554_pt1 | contig 12161 bp, 13 predicted proteins | sample SB12metaG_FD_202247 | JGI IMG/M metagenome (GOLD analysis project Ga0307489, IMG submission 202247) | Sea-ice brine microbial communities from Beaufort Sea near Barrow, Alaska, United States - SB 1.2 | ecosystem: Environmental > Aquatic > Marine > Coastal | place: USA: Alaska | collected...
CGTGACTTGCGTGGGCCAACTTGCCGGCCGGGGCGAATGACCGACCGACCACATTTTTTTACGCAGAATATCTATCTCGCCTTTTGAATCCCCATCCACGTTCCTCAGTCCCATCCTTGTAATCCTCGTGAACGCATCCCCGCTGGTGTCACTACGCGTGGCCGACAAACGCACCCCCCACTCCCTTTAACTTATAACCCGAGCTCTCGCTCGTCTGACAAGAGTCTGACAGCCATGAGCGGCCACGATAACTCGCCGCTGCTTGGCCCCCTGCTGGCCCACCTGCCCGAGATCTTTCACCACGAGGTGTTGCCGCTGCTGGACCCCGCGGACCGCGCCTTCCTCGCGCAGGCGGGGCGCGGCTGCCGGGCCGCGGTCATGGCCTCCGACCTGCCGTGCGCGGGGACGAGGGTGGGCATGCGGGAGATGAACGCCGCGGACCGTGACCGGCTCGCTCAGGCGGTTCGGGCCGCTGATCTAGATTATGCTCCCGACGGGAATACGCTACCTCACCCTGCTGGCTCCCAACTTGAATCGCTTGGGTTCGTGGAGATCTCCGCCTTGCCTCGCGCGCTCGGCGTGGTGCGACTCGAGCTGAGAGACTATAGCACGTCTGCTGGGCGGCTGTCTTTGGCCAAGGTAGGGCGGTGCATGTTGACAGTTTCAAAACGCGTGTTGAAAGCGCCTACGGTACCAGCGCTTGAAGCTATAATATGATGAACTGCTGTCAAACTTTGCTTTCGAATTCAACTTGCGCCGCTACACCAAGGCGCGAGGGTGTCGGTGGGACAAGTGGACGTGTGCACGCGCTGCCGCGGCCGGAAGCCTAGAGGCGCTGCAGTGGGCGCGGGAGCACGACTGTTGCCCGTGGGGTGTGTTGACTTGCTCGGAGGCCGCTTGTGGCGGGCACCTGGTAGGGCGGTGCAGGCTGACCCAATGAAATTCGTGTCGAAAGCGCCTGGAACTATTCGCTTGAAACCAAATTATGATAAGTTGCTTTCAACTTTTGCTTTCAAATTCAACTTGCGCTCTACAACCTGGACGTGTTGCGGTGGGCGCGGGAGAATGGATGTCCGTGGAATGAAGAGACATGTGAGCAGGCCGCATCTACCGGCAACGTGGAGGTGCTGAGGTGGGCGCGGGAGCATGACTGTCCGTGGGAGAAGGGTACGTGCGAAATGGCCGCTCAGTATGGTCGCCTGGGGGCGTTGCGGTGGGCGCAGGAGCACGGTTGCCCGTGGGATGAGGTAACGTGCGCAATGGCCGCTGAGTATGGGCACCTGGAGGTGTTGAAGTGGGCGCGAGAGCACGACTGCCCGTGGGATGAAGCAACGTGTTTTTGTGCCGCTTTTGGAGGCCAACTGGACGTGTTGCGGTGGGCACGGGAGCACGGCTGCTCGTGGGATGAGCAAACGTGCGAGCAGGCCGCATCAGGTGGGCACGTGGCAGTGCTGAGGTGGGCACGCGAGCACAACTGCCCTTGGGATGAGGGGACGTGCTCAAACGCCGCTGAGTGCGGGCACCTGGAGGTGTTAAGGTGGGCGCGGGAGCACGACTGCCCTTGGGATGAGTGGACATGTTCTTGGGCCGCTCACAGCGGGCACCTAGAGGTGTTGCGGTGGGCGCGGGAGCACGACTGCCCATGGGATGAGTGGACGTGTCGCGAGGCCGCTCAGCACGGGCGCCTGGAGGTGTTGCAGTGGGCGCGGGAGCATGGCTGCCAGTGGTATACGCATCAAATGTGTTATGAGGCCGCTAGCGGAGGGCACCTGGAGAGTTTGAGGTGGGTGCGGGAGCAAGACTGCCCGTGGTACAAGACGACATGTGAGATAGCCGCAGCCAGCGGGTATCTGGAGGTGCTGCAGTGGGCCCAGGAGCACGGCTGCCCGTGGGATGAGGTCACCAGTGCAAGCGCCGCTCGGCACGGGCATCTGGAGGTGTTGAGGTGGGCGCGGGAGCACGACTGCCCGTGGGATAAGGCGACATGTGAGCGAGCCGCTAGGGGCGGGCATCTCGAGGTTCTGCAGTGGGCTCGGGAGCACGGCTGTCCGTGGGATGAGCGGACGGGCATCATCGCTGCGCAACGTGGCCACGGAGAAATGTTGCGGTGGCTGCAGGAGACCGGGTGCCCGGGTGCTGCTGAGCTAGAACTGTCTCTGGAGGTCCCGACGGACTCGGACACGGACTTGGACCCTGGGGATTCCGACTCTAACTGATCGGATTCGCACGAATGAGCGAAGCGCACAAGGTGGATACCGTCGTTACATGAATGCGCACATCAACAGACATCGACTGACAAAACAAATACGACTAGCATAACGCTAGCTAGCTCAACTGACGCTGCTTGCACTGAGATATCACGCATTCCCACACACGGCGGTTCGTTAGCTCTTCCGGTGCTGAGCTTGCGCTTTGCCTACACGAGGTGATCAGCGAGGGTGTCGGCCTCAGTTCGGACCCACTGACTTCGCATGCCCGCACGATACTATTACGCATTACAGGTTGTAACCCGCCTTTTACATGCACGTCATCACTTTTTAACTCCGAGCTTCCCGCGCATCGCCCGCCCACCGACTACTCGTAGCTCAGATGCCCCCGCCAGCAGGTGCTCCTCACGCTGTTTGCCCATAGTCTAAACTGCGGGTCTTCAGGACTCCGGACCGAATGTCAAACCTCTGATTTATCGGCAGGATAAGTACTCGTACAGCCTGTATCTAGATAGGAGCTACTCTCCTCGCTGCTCCTCTGGAGCAGAGCGACGCCTAGATACTCTCAATGACACTAACCGATTGAAACCCTAAACCAATAAACCCTAACCCTGAACCTTTCTCATTTCAGGCCAGACGCTGCGGCTGTGAGTGAGAACTGAAAACTCGCGTCATGCAGACGCGAGACGGGCGGGGCGCGCAACACATAACACGCCACCAAGTCGCGCGGATATCGCCCGACATCGCGCGTGGCCGCGTTTCGCCGCCGCCACAGGCTCCCCCCGTCACCGCCGCGAGCATGGTGCGGCTCGCGCCTTTGCCCGCTCGGAAGATGGGAATCTCCGAAAACGACAACGACGACGACGACGACGACGACGAATTCTCTGGGCGGGGCGCAGGGGGGCAGGATGAAGAGGAGGAGGAGGAGGAGGAGGAGGAGGAGCGGCAGCAGAATGAGGATGTCCAGGACGTTGGCCGTGGTGGCTCAGCCCGCGGGGAGGCGGGTCCTGTAACGCACCGGGCACGCACCTTGTCCTGGCGGGGCGCGGCGGGGCAAGAGGAGGAGCAGGAGCAGGAGGACGAGGAGGAGGAGCAGCAGGATGAGGCGCGTCCTGTAACGCACCGGGCACGCACCTCTCAGTTCAAGGGCGTCGGCTTCGACAAGACCCGCATCCATCTTGCGAGCGGGAATTGGAAGGCGACGTGCAAGGCAGGGGCTTACACTCGTTCACTTCTCAGCTCAACTTGAGCCGTGTCTGACGCAAGAAAACACCCTACACACCCTTAAACGACCCCTAACACCCCCTAATACCCCCTTAACACGGGCTACACAATCCCTAAGCGCACCCCCTATCCCATGCAAAGCGCTCAAGTTGAGCTGAACAGTGGACGAGTGTAGGCCCCTGGTGCAAGGGGAAGCACCTTGGTTACTACGACACGGCGGAGGCTGCGGCGCAGGCGTACGATAACTACGTAAAGCACGGCGCGGGCTTACACTCGTCCACTTTTCAGCTCAACGTAAGCACTTTCTGTGGGATAGGGGGTGCACTTAGGGGTTGTTGAGGGGGTGTTTATGAGGCGTTGTGCGGTAGTAGGGGGTGTTTAGGGTGTATTTTGTGTCAGACACGGCTCAAGTTGAGCTGAAAAGTGGACGAGTGTAAGCCCCTGAAGCACGGCATTTGCCCTACACCGCGCCGAGACCCCGCCGCCCCCTCCTCCCTGTTCATCGGTATTTCCTGGCACAAGACCCTGAGGAAATGGCAGGTGAGGTGCCAGGCAGAGGCTCACACTCGTCCACTTTTCGGCTCAACTTGAGCGCTTTGTATGGGATACTGTAGGGGGTGCGCGTAGGGGTTGTGTGCGTGTTAAAGGGGTGTTAGGGGGTGTTAGTGGGTGTCAGGGGGTGTTTAGGGTGTGTCAGGGGGTGTTTAGGGTGTGTAGGGTGGTTTCTTGTGTCAGACACGGCTCGAGTTGAGCTGAGAAGTGGACGAGTGCAAGCCCCTGGTGCCAGGGGACATACCTTGGATGCCACGACACGGAGGAGGCTGCGGCAGGGGCTTACACTCGTCCACTTTTCAGCTCAACCTGAGCCGTTTCTGAAACAAAAACACACCCTGCACAACTCCTTATACACCATAACACCCCCAAAACAGCCCCTAAACAACCCCTAGACGCGCCCCCTGTCCAACAGAAAGCGCTCAAGTTGAGCTGAAAAGTGAACGAATTTAAGCCCCTGGGCTGCGGCATTTGCGTACGACGACTTCCTCACAACCGGCATTGATCCTGTGACGCACCGCGACGGCACCAACTCCTCCTCTCAGTTCAAGGGTGTCTGCTGGGACAAGAGCTGCGGAAAATGGAAGGCGGTGAGCGGCAGCAAACACCTTGGTTACCACGTCATGGTGGGGCAGCGCAGGTTGACAGAATCAAGACCCGTGTTGAAAGCGCCTGTAGTTTCAGCGCTTGAAACTATAATATGATGACCACCGCTTCAAACTTTGCTTTCAGATTCAACTTCCGCCGCTGAACCGCGGAGGAGGCTGCGGCGCGGGCGCACGACAAATTTGTCGCGGACGGCATTGATCCAGCTGTGCGACGAGGGAGCACCACCTCTAGGTTCAAGGCAGGGGCTTACACTCGTCCACTTTACAGCTCAACCTGAGCCGTGTCTTCCACAAAGCACACCCCAAACACCCCCTACTACCCCCCGACAGCCCCCAAAATCCCCCTTTACAACCCCTCAACGCACCCCCTGAACCACAAACAGCGCTCAAGTTGAGCTGACAGGTGTACGAGTGTAAGCCCCTGGTTCAAGGGTGTATGCTGGCACGTGAATAGCGGCAAATGGAGGGCGAAATGCAAGGGGACATCCCTTGGGTATCACGCCACGGAGGAGGCGGCGGCGCGGGCGTACAACGGTGAAGCTGAGCGCCTCGGTCTCCCCCTCCACGTTATCCCGTCCGCCGGCGACGCTGACAACCCCGCTGCCCCCGCCGCCCCCGCGCTTCCTAGCCCAGCCGCGGCTATGCACACGCACGCTGGTGCGGGAGGAGGAGTAGGAGGAGGAGCAGGAGGGGGAGGAGGCAAAGGAGGGAGAGGAGGAGGAGGAGGAGGAGGCTCAAAACGCGCTGGCGCACCGACCGTGCCGGCGCCCCCGCAGTCGAAGAAATCGCGGGTAGTCAACGCGGCGGGCGTGTCTGCCGGCGCCTTGGGAGGGTCTGCCGGCGGCTTGGGGGCGGGGCTGGTGGTGGCGGCACAGGGGCGGCACTAGCAGGGGCTCGTCGCATCCAGCAAACAATCCAAGGCGGCTGAGGTTGCAAACATGGAATGCCAAGGTTGAGGAATGCCAAGGATGCCAAAGTTGGAATGTCAAAGTTACATGCCAAGGCTGCTGAGTCAACACCGCTCTGACGGAGGCGCAGCTCGCGGTGCACGCGGCGGAGGCTGAGCGCAAGGCCTCGCGACACGGCGATACCGGCACCAACCTCGGCGAAATATGCACGGATGAATATAAATACTAGCTAGCTCGGGGACCAGGAGCACAACCTTGGTGCCTCCTCAACACACGCGGAAACGTCTGTCTCTCTCTCTGAACACTAGGCTCTAGATCTAGCTCTCACTTAGCTTATCTGCTGTCGAGCAAAGCACATACTCATGTTTCAGTTCCAGCACAGCCCGCGTTCGCGGCATTCTGTTGCAAACCATAACGCAGTGTCAATCGATGCATCGGAAAAATAATGTTCTCTCGCGAAAGCGCGTAAATCACGCCGCCAGACCGACCCGTGGATGGTGTTGGTTGAGCGCTCGCCGTCTGAGTGCCTTAGGACTCGACGAACGTGAACGTGCGTGGTGCGTACATCAAAAGTTTATGTCCTCTTGCTCTTCACAAACCCAACGCTGTGGCTATCAACGGATCGGAAAATTGAACGACATAATCTCCTCTCCGTCTCCCTGGACTATCGGCTGCCTATCGGCTGGGTGTTCAAGCGCCCACGGCCAGGGGCTTACACTCGTCCACCTGTCAGCTCAACGTAAGCGCTTTTGGTGTGACGAGGGGTATTTATGGGGTGTTTAGGGAGTGTTGAAGGCGGGGGTGGAGGGGGTGTTTAGGCGTTTATGGGATGTGTTGAGTGTCAGAAACGGCTCAGGTTGAGCTGAGAAGTGGACGAGTGTGAGCCCCTGCCCACGGCGTACGCGCTGTTAGCGCTGTCGAAGGCCGCCTCCAGGGTCTCCAGCTGCGTGATGGCGGCAGGCTTGGGCGCCAGCGTCTTGAGCTGGTTGAAGAAGCGCGTGGCGGGCTTGCCCATGTGCTAAGGCCAGCCGGAATGTGTTTCGTGCTTGATTCCCCAAATTCAGCCTATTCTGCTCGAGTTATGCCCAATAATGCCCAAGCTTCCCTCGAAAATGCCTCAGCTTCCCAGCATATGCCAGGAATTGTCAATTTGCCTATTATGCCAAAAGCAATACCGGCATATTCCAGCTGGCCCAACCAGGTGCAGCGAGCACACCGCCAGGTTCTGCAGCGTGTCCGGATCCTTGCTGTAGCGGCGCAACTTGAATTTGAAAGCAACATTTGAAAGTGGTCCATCGTAGCTGAGCTTCATCGCGTTTAGTTCCAGGCGGTTTCAACGTGGGATTGATAGAGTCAACCTGCACCGCCTTACCTTGCTGTCCTTGTTGATGGCCTCCACCAGGTCCTTCTCAGCGTCGTCATACCGCCCCATGCTCATGTGGCACACTGCGTATAGGGCCCGGCATCAGATGACACGTATCTGGTCAAGTTGCTGGTCGAGAGTTCGCTGTCTACTGCAAGTCCTGTCTTTCGTCACACAAACGCTGGTCGTATCAAATGATGGGTTCGTTGGCTGCGCAGTACAGAGCCGTGGGCCGCGGAGTACCATGAAAGGGGATCAAGGCATGTTCCGTAGTACTATGCGGTGAAACACATCAGTCACCCTTCAGACTGCGCCCACAGTGACAGGGGGAGTGTTGCTCCTTAGCACCCTAGAGGCCACGTGTTGTTGTTATCAGATGTGATGAAAGAAGCCGGCCCTACCCGCGCTGCCGTTGTACAGCTTGGGTGTCCAGCTGTACTTATCGCCCAGCTCCTGGAACACGTAGAAGGCGTCCTGCACCTTGCCGCCGCCCAGCGCGATGTTGCACCACGCCGTGGTATAGCGGCGCAGGTTGAATATAAAGTAGCAAAGTTGGAAAGCGTTTCATCATATTGTAGCTTCTGGGGGTCTAAATGGAGGGTTCACTTTAGGATTTTTGTTTGTTAGACTTGAAATATAAGACGGACATATACATCAAGCGCTGAAATCATAGGCGCTTCAAACACGGGTGTTGATACTGTCACCCTGCACTACCCTACCGTGGCCAGCTGTGTCAGCGTCGCGTCGTCGTCCGCGTTCTGCATCACCTTGAGGTGCTTGTCCGCCAGCTCCGCGCGGTCCATCCGGATGAGCAGGTGGATCATCAGCCCCATCAGCTCCAGCGACAGCCCGGTGTGCAGGGGCTTACACTCGTCCACCTGTCGGCTGAACTTAAGCGCTTTTGGTGGGACAAGGGGTATGTGTTTAGGGGGTGTTTAGGGATTGTTTAAGGCGGGGGTGGAGGGGGTGTTTAGGCGTGTAGGGGAGGTGTTGAGTGTCAGGAGCGGCTCAGGTTGAGCTGAGAAATGGACGAGTGTAAGCCCCTGCCGGTGTGGCAGCACTTGAGCGCGTCCACCATGTTGCCCTCGTGGCTGAAGATGGTGGCTGCAATGAGCTGCACAGTGGCGTTGGCGGCCAGCGCGTTGTCCGCCAGCCACTCCGTCACCGTCTCCACGCACTGCTCGCGCTCCGAGGTCCGCGACAGGTACACCGCCAGCAGCCGCACCGCTTGCAGCGCCGTCGCGTGGCTGTCGTTGATCTCGTCAATCACAAGCTGAGACGGGTGGAAGCGGAATGGGACGGAGTGGAATCAGCCAGGGTTGCAGAGGCTTGGTTGGCGTAGGCTTGGTTGGCGTGGGATCGGGGCCATTCGAAGCGGGGGCACGGTGCGGTCGTTACGCGCTGAGATACGACGAGTCGCCGCAGGATGCGCGCGCGCCACAGGCGCCGCAAACCCTGCGAACCCAGCACTCGTGTGCTGCTGGGAGCCGCAAGGGTCCGGTCCGTCGGGGAAACAAAATCGTTTGCATAGGGTTTCTTGTTTTTTCACCTGGTAGCTGCCCAGACCGATGTACGAGCGGTACACATAGCAGTCGCGCTCGGTGGCCTCTTGCGCGCTGACGCCCTGCAGGTCCGCGGCCTCGCGGCAGGGTCATTGAGGACAAGCACTCGAACCGAGATCGGTGCGTGACTACCGGGTACCTTCAGGTGAATGCACAGAGGCGCGGAGGGGGAGGACTACTGATGAGGAGTCAAGGAGGAGCAGATTCAACTTCGGTCGAGTGCGCGGCGGAGTCGCACATGCACGCATTCCATTGGCATTCCGGGTCGTCTTGCTTGGCTATTCACCGCATGACGTCGAGACGGTCATCGAAAGGGCGGTGGATGACCAGTACGTGGACGCGCTGGTCGCCTCGGGGCTCTTCACATCGGAGCAGAGGGGGCAAGTAGGTCACTTTCTGTTTGGAGGTCTGGCCAGCACAGCTGTTCTCAACTAACCGCCCTGCCTCGTTAATGGCGACCTGGAAGGCCCCGATGAAGAAGTTGTTGTACACGGGGAACAGCAGGTCGCCCATCGCCCCAGCCTCTGTCGCTCACGCGCTGTGCCCTATCGATCCAACCCTTCAGCCCTGTGACCTGCGAGGTGCTGTCTCGGTCGCTCTCACAAGAATTGAGATGGAGTGCCTGCTCCACGCAACTCGCGCCACCCCCCCACGACCCACAGAGGTGTTTTGGTGACAGCTCCGCGAGGTATGTCCAGGTGTATGGTGCCCGCCCTGAGTGCGATCTGTGCAAGGTGGTGTGTTGCCTGGTTGGCGTCGCCGTCCGTACGTTGGAGCGCCAAAAAACATGGGACCCGCGGCGGGCGTTGGCGCGGGGCGAGGTCAAACGAATGAGAACGGGGTTTCAGGCTAATTGCCCATAGTCGATACATTAACCCCCCATGTCTTGAGTTAAATTCGAAACGGAGCCGCCGAGGGTGCCGGCTTGTTCACGGGTGCCTCGCTTCGTTGTCCGTTGACGCGCGCGAAGTGCGACGCGATTGCGCAACAAACGGGTGGCAACCTGGAGAGCCGAGGGTGGCAACCTGGAGAGCCTCAGCACACACTCATGCCGCCCTGGTGTGGTGACGCCGCGTAACTTGTGCGTCGCCAAGGCTGGTGAGTGGGTTCGAATAAGTCGGGGTGCTGACTGACAACGCTGAAAGATGAGCAGCAGCGTGGAGTTCGTGTACTCGGGATGCGCGGCGGCGGCGGCCGCCGCCGCCGCCGCGCCCGTGTTCGTGCCCGCGGTGCACGTCAACCGCGCGACGCTCGCGGGGCTTGCGTTCCTGGCGCGGCCTGTGCCGAACGTCAACGTGCCGCCGGTCGGCGTCAACCGGGGCGCGGCGAATCTCAATCCCGGCAACCCTTCGCAACAAGGCGGTAGCAACCGGGCACCCCCGACGGGGCCCTCGGGCGGCGGCATGCTGCCCCCTGTTGGCGCGGTAGGGCCAATTCATGCATTTGCTCTGTGTTCATCAAACTAGGCGAGAACCTTGTCCCTAAGGGAGCACACCCCTCAGCTGCTCTTGTCCTTTGCTGTCAACCTTGGGCGTAGTAGAACGCTGTCCAGTTTCAAGCATCGGACTCATTGTCGAGTGCTCCGCAGTACGCCTCTCACCTTACCGGATTTTCCTCTATCATGGCGGATATTGCCCGCCTCGTCACCCAACTCTTGTTGTTCACGTTTCAATTCTAGACTTAGGTGGCATCCTTTGACGTGGCGGGTAATATCTGCCATGCCCCTACGACGCGGGCAACAACCAGGCGCGGCCGCCGCCCAAGCCCGAGCCCATGTCGCAGCAGCCGCAGCAGCCGCAGGGGCAGCAGGGCCAGCAGGCTGGGCCTCACAGCATCAATGTTGACTGTTTCCAGGTCAACTGCCAGCCGTTACAGCTGTGGCGTCGTCCTTGACTCCACTCCTCGCATGAGGCGTGAGCTAAGCTGAACAGATAACGAGTGTTTAGACCCTGACAGCGGCAGCAGCAGCAGCAGCCGAACCACCAGCAGCAGCAGCAGCAGCAGCAGCAGCGGCAGCAACAGCAGGCAGGGCATTGGGTAGTAGTGGTTCCCTTATCAGCCTTCTGCCAGCTGTCACGGCTGTAGCATTGTCCTTGACGTCACTCAAAGCTAGCCCCACTTCACACCTCAGAACGAGTGTACGGCCCTGGTCTGTTCGCTTGAGAGGGCAGAGAGGGTTGGTTAAGCTCCAACCATGTGAAGCGCCTTGGGAACCGCCTTGGGGCTCGATGAACGTTATATAATTATCATAAATAATACAAGTGTAAGGCCCTGACAGCAGCCGCAGCAGCAACACCAACAAAACCAGCAGCAACATCAGCAGCAGCAGCAGCAGCAGCAACAACAGCCGCAACACCAGCCGCCGCAGCAGCAACAGCAAAACAATGTTCCCAACAGGCGCGCCAACGCGTACGAGCCCCCACCTGCGCAGCACGCACAGCTGGCGACCGCGGACGACTTTGACGTAGGCGTAGGGACCACCAGCAATTATCGCCCGCCACGTCATCGACACGCATTTTGAACCCACGATTATCTCGTTGCATGTTATCCTATGACGTGGTGAGAAACTTCTGCCTGGCTCGGCTTCGTCGAGCTCCAACGCATTTTGAACTCCCAATTATTCCGTTAAACCCAGTCTCCGCTATGGAAAACTAGGGTGTGAAGGCCCTCATATGATTGGTCGAGAGCGTACCGGTATCCTCTCGCCCAATCATATGAGGGCCTTCAGACCCTAGTCTTCCGAAAGCGGAGACTGGGTTTAAATGGCATCCCCTGACCTGGCGAGGGCAATGTCTACTAGGTCCATGGCCATCCACGTCATCGACACACATGCTAAACACTCGGTAATTGCATGAGATGACTGCCTATGAAATGGCGAGCAATGTCTGCCAGGCCCTACTAAAAGGACGACTTTGGTTTCGATGACGATCTGCTGATGAACATCGACCTCGACAAGATGGCAGGGGCTTACACCCGTCCACTTCTCAGCTCAACCTGAGCCGTTTTGGACAGTGAGCCATTTTGCGTCCATTTTGTGACGATTCTGTCCCACGTGTATGAAGGTACCCAACGTATCCCGCAAAGAGTGCTTGCGTTGAGGTGAGAATTGGACGAGTGTAAGGCTCTGCAAGATGGTGCGCGAGCGAAATAACCCCACCCCCCCGGTGGTGGCGCCTGCGCCGGTGAGGGAGGTCGCGCCTGATAGACATTGCTCGCCACATCATTGTATCTGTTTACGATTCATCATGTCTGATTCTACGTCACTATATCTGTTGACTTACGTTCATTGAGCCCCAAGGCGCTTCACATGGTGCTCATCAATCAACCCCCTCTGCCGTTTCATAGGATGTCATCTAACGCAATGAACGAGGGTAAAGAACTCGTTGGATGACGTGGCGAGAGCATTATATATCAGGCTCTACTGGGAGAGGCCACCGCGCGCGCCTCCGCTGGACGGCAGCGGCCTCAACTGGCAGTGCGAGCATGGGTGCGCCGTGCGGGCGTGCAGCAGGCTGGCACAGCACGCCACTGCGCTCAAGGCAGGGGCATCACCGCGAACAACAATCGAGTCACTCGAATGGCAATTGAAGCTCGATAACTGAATGCTCGTAATGGTAATGGAATGGTAATGGAATGGTAATTGCATGGTAATGACAATTGAATGGTAATTCGAGCTCGATAATGGTAATTGAATGCTCGAACAGACGCGCGGGCTCAGTTTTCAGTGGCCGACTGAC
>Ga0307489_10002555_pt1 | contig 12158 bp, 19 predicted proteins | sample SB12metaG_FD_202247 | JGI IMG/M metagenome (GOLD analysis project Ga0307489, IMG submission 202247) | Sea-ice brine microbial communities from Beaufort Sea near Barrow, Alaska, United States - SB 1.2 | ecosystem: Environmental > Aquatic > Marine > Coastal | place: USA: Alaska | collected...
ACCCATCCCCCCCGCGATAGACGCCCCCGCCCCCCCGCCCCCGCCCCCGCCCCCGCCCCCGCCCCCACCCCCGCCCCCGCCGCCCCCGCCCACGGCGGTGTCGTGCAGCGTGCCCCTGAACCCGTTGAGCGAGGTGAGCATCTCGCGGCCGCTGGCGTCAGGCTCCCACGTCGGGTAGTGCGCGTGGAACGACAGAAACGACTTCTCCATCTTGCCCTGCCGGCTGCGCGCCCCCTTCCGCGCGTGCACCGGCGCGCCGTACCTGAGCAAGTGAGTGAGCAGGGATATAGGGTTTAGGGTTTAGGGTTTAGGGTCTAGGGTCTAGGGTTTAGGGGTCAGGCCAGCTAGGTTGAGCAGGGAGTGCGTGAGCGGGGAGTGGGCGAGCAGGCAGCCAGTAAGCAGGGAGTGCGCGAGCAAGGAAGTGAAGGAGTACACCATGGGCAATCAGTGTGACGTACTTGCTGTTGCCGTGGCGGCGGAAGTCGAAGGCGCTGAGCGAACAGATGTGGCCCACGCCCTGGCGGTGCACCGTGAAGTGGCGCACGAACTGGATGTAGCGGCGCAAGTTGAATTTGAAAGCAAATTTTGAAAGCGGTCTATCATATTTCAGTTACAAGCGCTGTGACCAGGCTTGCTTTGAACTCGGGTTTTGATACTGTCAACCTGCACCGCCCCACCTGGATGATGTCCGGCGCCGAGTCGCACATGGGGTACCACAGTGTAGCGCCGCAAGTTTAAATTGAAAGAAAAGTCTGAAACCAGGTAACCAAATTTTAAGTTTCAAGCGCTTAGTTCCAGGCGCTTTCAACATGGATTTCATGGTTCAAGCTGCACCGCCGTACCACAGCAGGAAGGGCATGGCGAAGATGGAGAGCATCTCCTGCAGAAACAGTCCCGCCTTGGTGTAGCGCCGCAAGTTGATTTTGAACGCAACATTTGAAAGCAGTTCATCTTATTTTAGTTTTAAGCGCTTAGAGTCTAGTTCCAGGCGCCTTCTACACAGGTTTCATGGGTTCGACCTGCACCGCCTCGCCTTGAACTGGAACATGGCCTCGAACTCCGCCTGCACGTCCCGGCAGGAGGGCCATTGAGCACATGCACTCGAAACGAAATCGGAGCATGACTTGCCTTCGGGTAAATGCTCATGCAGACGCGCGGACTCGGTACTTCGATTCAACAACAACCGACGACGGTGGAGTGGTTGATCTCAGGAGGATGATGTGAACAACCCCCCCTGCCTGGTTGTGCGCGAGGTTGCGCCAGTGGCGCGGCAGGTAGTGCGTGTGAGCCACCACGTCGGCCATGAGACGGTTGGGCTCGAACACCTTGTCGTAGCGGCGCAAGTTGAAATTGAACGCAAAGTTTGAGAGTGGTTCATCACATTTTAGCATCAAGCGCTGAAAGCATGCGCTCTCAATGAAGTGGCACGTGGTCAAATCACAGAGTATCACACACAAGCATCGAGTCAGAGACGCAAGGCGGACGAAGTCCTGTCCCGTGGGTGCAAACACGTGTTTCAACCTGCTTCGCCTCACCTTGTTCTCCTCGCCAATCATGCCGCGCGCCGCCGCCAGCACGGTCCCCATGACCGCAGTGAACCACAGTAGGTCGCGGCCCGCCACCTCCGCGTGCAGCAGCCGGTCGTCCATCAGCGCGCACCCGATGTGTACCGGCGCAAGTTGAATTTGAAAGCAGAAGTTGAAAGCAGTATCTCACACGTCAATTTCAAGCGCATAGTTCCAGGCGATTTCAACTTGGGTTTCATAGGGTCAACCTGAACAGCCCTACCGATGGCCACAGCGGCGAAGGCGCCCACGATGTAGCTGACGAACTTGGCCAGCATGGAGACGACGGGGGAGGGGAACTGCGCGGTGTACAGCGTGGCCGGCTTGTGCGCGCCCGCCACCCAGTAGGGACTCACCAGATATTCCTTTGGATCTCCTATAATTCCAATTCCGAATTCCGGAGCAATCTGCCTACAATTCCCTAATGTCGCCCAAATTTACCCAAATCCCCGAGAAAGTGCCCAGCATTTACGGAATATTCCGGATTTCTGGAATTGCCTACAATGCCTGAAGGAAATTCTGGCATATTTGGTGAGGCCTTACCAGGCGGTGCTCCGTGAAGTGAGACAGCTCGTTGAACTCCCGCAGCCGCCACCTGCCATCAGGGACCACTTCACAATGCAGAGCTAATGCTCACCACGTCACAAGATGCCGCTCAAACTCACTAAACGAGGGTTTAAACTGTGGTGGATCATGTGGCATCAGGGACGAGTTCACAATGCAATGCTAATGCTCACCACGTCACAGGATGCCGCTTGAAGTCAACAAACGAGGATTTAAACTGTGATGGATGACGTGGCAAGCGTTGAGCAGTATTTACTGGTCCCTACCACGCGTGGGAGGACCACTGGCGGGTGCCCACCGAGCTGGGCTGGTGGTAGAACTTCTCGGCGTTGTGAAGCAGGAAGTACATCATCATGAAGATGGCGAGGAAGGGCGAGAGCACCAAGTTCAGCACTGCCGGGCAGCAGGGTCGTTGAGAACAAGCACTCGAACCAATTCGAACGTGCCCTCATGAATTACCTTCAGGGTGAAGGCTCAATCAGGCGCGCGGAAGAGGAGGAGGATAATCAGGATATTCAAGGTCGGTCGAGGTAAGTGCTAATACAGATGAACGGAGGAGGAAGAGGTGAGTATAAGTCGGTTGAGTGCTTGTTCTGAATGACCCCCCTGCCAGGTACCGCATGCGCAGGCGCAGCGCCGCCACGTCGTAAAAAGATCCGCGGATCGAAAAGTCGTCGTCGAACATCCCGTTGAAGATCGCCCAATCGAGGTTCCACTCCACGCACTTGGTCAGCCACACGTGGCCTTTGAGGCCCGGGGCGTCGAGCTTCAGCCCCAGCACCCCGCGGTTGAGCATGCCCAGGAGCAGGGGCTTACACTCGTTCACTTTTCAGCTCAACGTAAGCGCTTTCTGTGGATAGGGGGGTGTACTTAAGGAAGTTTAGGGAGTATTTATGGGGTGTCAGGGGTCAGTACGGGGTGTTTAGGGTATATTTTGTGTCAGAAGCGGCTCAGGTTGAGATGAAAAGTGGACGAGTGTAAGCCCCTGCCCAGGAGGTAGTTCTCTTTGCGGAGGATGCGCGCGACGATATCGTGCTCGTTAAGGTCGCGGACGATGCACAGCCGCGTGGTGGCCTTGCAGAAGGGTCATCGAGAACGAGCACTCGAACCGAGATCGGAGCATGACCTACCTTCAGGGTGGATGCTCAATGCTCAATTGCTCACAGAGACGCGCGGATTCACTTTGTCGGTTCAATGTCGGTCGAGTGCTTATTCTCAACACCCCTCCTGCCTGAAGGTGCACCACGCGCGCCACCACCTCCGGCCACGTCATAGGGCCTGCCAGATATCGCCCGCCACGTCAACGACGCGCATTTCCCCCCCCTCGTTTCTTGAGTCAAATGGCATCCTATGACGCGGCGAGCAAGCGCAACATCTGTCCGGCCGCGCCAGGTGATGGTCTGGATGTCGCGGTCGGACAGCTGCAGCTTGTGGTTGCAGAAGGCGCGCATGTCCAGCAGCTAAGGCCTGACCAAATATGACGGAACATGTCCAGCATTACAGGCAATTCCAGGAAATTTAGGCACTCTGGGAAATTTGGGCACATATTTTGGCATTATGGGAATATTTTGGAGAATTTTAGGCAGAATGCTCGGTAACTCGGAATTGGATTCACAAGAAATTCCACAGGAACGTTTGGTCAGGCCCTACCAGCAGCGCACGCAGGTCCACCCCCAGCCGCACCAGGCTCCATGTCCTGCTCACCGGGCCCAGTATACTACACAGCGCTCGCCGCGTCATATACTGCCACTCGACTCAACACACGAGGGTCTAAAATGCGGCGGATGACGCCGGGTAAAACAAAATCAACGCTCGCCGCGTCGCAGGATGCTACTTGATTCAACAAACGAGGGTCTAAAACGCGACGGATGACGCGGACGACACGCGACGCGGCGAAAGTTGTTCTCTCGCCCCCACCAGTAAAGCGAGAAGAGGATCAGGTAGACCACCACGACGAAGTTGTAAATGATGGAGCGGTTTCGGAGCGGCGAGGAGAAGGTGGAGTCGCGCAGAATCTGACAGTCGCCGCCGTCCTCGGCACACTTCGTCAGCAGATACCTCCAGTCCACGTTGTAGCGGCGCAAGTTGAATTTGAACGCAAAGTCTGGAAACGGTTCATGATATTACTGGTTTCAAGCGCTGACACTACGGGCGCTTTCAACACGGATTTTGATACTATCAACCTGCACCCCCTGCCACGTATAGCAGCAGGAAGCCGGAGAAGAAGATGGTGAAGCCCAGGGTGTAGCGGCGCAAGTTGAAATTGAAAGCAACGTTTGAAAGCAGCTTGTGATGTTCTAGGGTCACTCAAGCGCTGAAACCACAGGCGCCTTCAACACAAGTTTGAAACCGTGAACATGCACCGCCCTACCAGGGTCAGGAGGTTGACGACGCGGCTGGTGATGATGCAGTAGAACCCTTTCTCCTCCACCCAGGGCCGGAACTGCATGGCTCGCTGCGTCGTAGGACGTGATTTGTCGTGGCACAGGGGGAGCGGAGCAGGGCACCCCACTCACGTCAGTCGTGCTCAATTCCTTAGACTCGGCCTCGTGGTGGTTCATCTTAAGCGCCTTGAGGTATCAAGTTGGGATGATTCGAGTGGCTTCAGGGACAAAATGGCTTAAGTTGAGCAAAAAAGGGAACGAGAGTATTACAAAGGCTCTGGTCGTGCCCAGCGCCCGTCCCAAATCTCGTTCCCAAAGAATCTCTCACAGAGCGCCTTGTCCTTTCCCGGCCGCCGCCGCCGTCGCCTCTGCGCGGCCGAGACTCGCGCCCCGAGGAGGTTAGAATAAAGTGCAGTGGATGACGTGGCGAGCGTGGCGTGGTCGGCCGGCCCATGGCCCTGCCTTGAAGTAGCTATACAGCGAGGTGAACCACACGTCCAGGTTCTGAATCCTCATGTTGTACCCTTGCTCCTTGAGCAGCAGGTGCCCGCCGTCGCCCTCGCCGCCCATGCCGCCGCTGGGCGTCGCCAGGCTCTCGCTGATGCTGAACGTGTCCGCGTCCTCGGCGCCCTCGCCCATCGACGGCAGCGTCGCGTAGTCGTGCTCGTCCATGGCCGTCGGGTTCAGCAGCTCGCTCAGCGACGCCATGCCCGCGCCCCCGCCCTCGCGCCCGTGAGTAAGGCCTGACTGCTGTTGCCTGCCATGTCATCACATAGTCGTTTTGGACCCTCGTTTCTTGAGTTGAATGGCGTCCTATGACGTGGCGAGAGTGATGTCTGCCAGGCCCTACCCGTCGGGTGGGTCGAGTCAGACTTTTTTTATGAGCTGAAACTTCCTAGATTCTGCTCCAGGAGCGCCCCCGGCGGGGGCGGGGCGCGGGGGCGGGGTGTCTTGCGCCCGGTTGCTGCTCACAGGTCAGCGAAGTGGGCGTCAGATACACCCTGTCTGTGTGTGTGACACGCTCAGCTTCACGCGCCACGGGCGCACGCGCACGCCGTAGTGCGTCACCGTCTGCAGCTCTCCCCTCCTCGTCCTCGACCAAAAATCCTGCGTTTCGGCACCCGACTGTCGTGACAAAGTGTCCGCCCGCGCCCGTCGACTTCGTTTTGAAACACTTCTCAGATCACCGCGCCCGGTCAGTAACGAAATGATAGTAGGCAAGATTTCGTTGACCGGGAGCATTGCTCCATATTTTTCTTGGTCGGTCGGTCGTTTCTGCAGCTCTTGTTTCGCAGGTGGGCCACTTCCTACCGTACAATGCTCACCGTCTCCACCCCCCCCTCACACTACTCAACCAACACTAGACGACACTCGTCACACGCGCACACATACTGGACACACGCACGCACACACAGCATGGGACAACGCACAGTGTGATGTTTTATTGTTCTAGTTTCAAGGCGAAAGATTTCGCAACCCCTCGAGCGCGCTCTCGCCAGTGCCTTTTAATGACAAGCAAGTCATCACACCAACCCGGCTCCTCCGCGCCACATGAGCACGACGTATAGTCGCTGTGCGTATACGATGAGTTGCGGCTGGTTACGTGGGGCTACTTGGGTCCAACCAATCAATAATTTTATTAATGTGTTGAATCCAACCCGAATCTGGGCCCACCATCGCGTCACAACATAAACGAGCCAATAATATACTCGTAAACAAGCCAATAACAGCTTGTTTAATCAATCCGACTCTCCTACTCCTCCTCCTCCTCCTCATACCTTTACGTCCCCAAAAATGAATCAATGAAACCATATTCAACCACAACCCAACTCTCCTACTCCGGCGCCTCCTCTCACTCCTCCGCCCCACCCTCCGCTCACTCCTCCGCCGCGGCCTGCGTTCACTCCTCCACCCCGACCAGCAGCGCGTGCGCGCCGAAGATGATGAATAGCATCCCGCCGCAGATGGCCACGGCTCGTTCACTGATGCGGCTCGCCATGTGCCGCCCGCCCGGCACACAGAGCCCGAACCGCGATTACATCGTTCGGTCAGCTGCGTTGCTATTCTGGAGCATTCTGTGACGCACGGTCATCTAGCTCTGTTCGGTAAACGACTGGAACTTTAATAGATTTCATTGTGTGCAAAGTGGCGGACCCTGCCATGACTGCGGCCCCCGTGCACACCCCATGCCCAAACACTCCCCCGAGTGTGACACCCCACACGTTGCTCTGCGCGGCCAGCCCGATGGTGGCGATCTGGCTCCGGTCGCCCCACTCCGCCAGGAACGTCAAGGTGAACGCCTCCAGGAACACCGGCGAGATCACCCCCGCCAATCTCTTGCGCCACCCGCGCCCAGGACCTGGCAGATACTGCTCGCCACGTCATAGGATGCCGTTGGAACTCGAGAAATACGGATTCAAAACCCGTTTGATGACGACGCGAGCAACATCTGGCAGGCCCTACCCGCGCGCCCCGGCCGCCTTCTTTTTCTTGCCGTCACCCAGCCCGTTGTTGAGCTCGGCCTCCACCTCGGCCAGCTCCTCCGACGGCTTCCACGCAAACACCGCGTCGTACAACGATCTCAACCCGAAGAAGAAAAATAGGCCGGTGGCCAGATAGTGCGTCACGCTCTTGGATATCTGCGCGTCACGAGCAGGACGGGAGCGGGGAGAGGTCATCAGTGGACGTCGCATTCGGAGGAGGAAGACCATAAGGATGCACAGGGGTCTGACTGATACCGAAGGAGGAGTACACTCTGGTATGGTAGAGGCAGACTACTGAGCACTCGTCGACTGGCAATCTGTTCGCGCAGGGGCACCACGCGGGTGGTGGTCGCGCGGCATCGTATGACTGACATGTGCACGCCCCGGGCGATTTCATCGCGCACGACTTCGCTACGCCCGCCGTATACGTTGTGGAGCTGCGCCGCAGGTGCGCACACACACACCAAGTACGCATGAGATGGGAAATGTATGGAAGGGATGTGATCGGACTCACGAGGTTGGGGGCGGCCCATCCCAGCGCGGCGGACAGCGCGGTCATGACGGCGAGCGCGCCGAATGAGCCGGCGAAGATCGTGCTGCGCGGGTGGCGCATGGCCAGGATGGCGGCGATGAAGAACGTCTTGTCGCCAATCTCCGAGAGCAGAATCATTGTGCCTCTCGTCAGGGCCCCACAAACCATTCCCTTTTCAGCTCAACTGCCTGCCAGCGTACCCGTCACAGCTACGGTTGTGCCCCTGGAACCACTCACGCCGTCTCACTGCCACCTCTTATTTCCACCAACACCGATGCGGGTGCGCATTCCGATCTACGCACGAGGGCCGCCGGCTGCGAGCCCGCCCGCCCACGCCGTCCCATTTCCCGCTCGTGTCCTACTCGTAGCCCAGCCGTCATCGCTGCGGGCGTGTCCCTCGTCCCTGAAATCACTCACGCTCGCCCCACTTAACAGCTTTCCCAGTGCTCCGAGGACGCTTACGATGAGCTGAAAGGACCCCCAGTCATCCAGTGACAGGCACTACCGCTCTTGAAGAGACCCTCGAAGAACTCGCCGCCATCCGCCACCGTCGCCATTTTATCGATGTTCAAGTGGAATATGTCGCGATCGAAAGCCTGGGGCGGAGCGCGGCGAGCAGCGGTCTGGGGTGTGTGGGGTGCGCCGGGGCTGCGGCGGCCGCGACAGCGTCAAGCGTGGCGGTGGGCGATCGGTCGAGTGCGCTGCGGGTTGTGCCTAGCGACCGCCGCAGCGTCGGCTACGGCTCTCCTATCGTTTTGTCGCGCCAAAAACGCAAACGCTGAAAGTTTTATAGGAACGCCCGAAAGTTGGTCGGAGATGTGCCTTCAGTGGAGGGTGGTTACTACGATTCCGTACGCCCAGGTGCCCCCGTACGTCAGAAACGAAACTTTCCTTGAGTTATTTAGACCACCAAATTGCACGTCCCGAAGATCGTCACGTTCCACGTCCCCTCTTGATTTCACTGAAATCAGTGTCGGCAAGTGATAAGTCACTCCTGAGTCGACGATTTCCTTGAGTTATTAGACCAAGGATATTTATACGCTCATTTGAGTGTCTATCGACTTCGTGAACCCCCCCATTATGTTATGTGTCCGGAAAGGTGCTGCAAAATGCTCGACGCTCAGCAAAAGAAAAATGGGGTTCACGAAGTCGAACTGTGCGCACTGCACGTGGAACGCGAGTTATCAGCTCGTTTCTGACGTACGAGGTGCCCCTGAGGCGACGCGAGCACAACCGTGGCATAGCGGCGAAGGGTCTCACGGGGTGTAGCTACGATTGATCCCCTCGTAGCGCGCTCGCCACCACCGCCTCCGCCCTGCGCGCGGCGCCACAGCACCGCAGGTCGCCGGTGTCTCGTGGTCGTCGTGGCTGTGGTTGTGGGGTGCCTTCGAAGTCCAACGCATGAGCAAAGGGAGCGGAGGAGCCGCCGCCGCCACTGCCGCCGCCGCGGACGAGGAGGACGGGGTAGGGCCTGGCAGCTATTGCTCGCCACGTCGTAGGGTGCCATGAAACTCGAGAGACGGGGGTTACAAGTGCGTTGGGTGACGCGGCGAGCCATATCTGCCAGCCCCTAAGGCGCGGGATGGGGAGCATCCGCGTCTAACGCCGACGCCGCGCCGCTGGTGCCCGGTGCTGCGGCGCCGGACCTGTCGGGCGAGATGGTGGAGGAGTTTCGGAGCTGCTACCAAAACAAGTGGTACCGCCGCTACGTCCTCTTCCTGCTCTTCCTCATCGCCACGCTGCAAACCACGGACCGCAACATCCCAGCCATCTTACTCCCGAAGATATCGCCCGAGTTCCACATGACGGACGCCGACGCTGGGATGCTCAACGGCGCCGCGTTCGTGCTCATCTACGCGCTGGCGACGATCCCCCTCGCGCGCGTCGCGGACATGTGCGGTAGGGCCGAGCTTGCTCGCCACGTCATAGGACGCCACTCAACTCAAGAAACTCGTGTTCATGACGTAGAGCCTGGCAGATATTGCTCGCCACGGTGTCCAGCGCGTCTTGAACCCCGCTCGTAGTGTTTTTAGTTAAATGGCGTCTTATGACGTGGCAGAGCGATATCTGCCAGGCCGTATAGTGCGGCCGCAAGCACCTGCTCGCGATTTCGCTGATCGTGTGGAGCACCCTGACGAGCCTGAGCGGGCTCTCTCAGAACACGACGCAGCTGTGCTTTCTGCGCGTGGGCATCGGGCTGGGCGAGGCGGGGTGCACCCCCGCCGCGCAGTCCCTCATCGCCGTCATGTACGGCCCCGGCGAGCGCGCGTCCGCTATGGTGGGGCGCTGCAAGTCAAAACTCGTGTACAATTCGCGTGGTTTCTGCGCTTGATACTAACATATGATAAACTGCTTTCAAGTTTTGCTTTCAATTTCAATGTGCGCCCCTACACCAAGGCGATACAGCAGCTGGGGCTCGCCGTGGGCATTGCGGTGGCCAATCTCATCGGGGGGCTGTTCATCGACTCACTGGGGTGGCGCGGGATCTTCGGCGTGATGGGCATCCCGGGGTACGTCCTCGCGGCGTTGCTGTTCTTCACGCTGGAGGACCCTCCGATCGACAACGCGCCGAGCTATGGCCGGGTCGGCGGCGGCGGCGGGGGCGGCGGGGGCGGCGCCGGGGGCGGCGGAAGCGGCGGCGGGGGCGGCGGGGGCGTGGGGGGTGCCTTCGCGATGCTGTCCTCTGCCACGTTCTGGAAAGATCTGTGGGGGGGAATCCGGCAAGGCCTCACATCACATCACACTTGTTCCCTTTCCACAGCTGGCGCTTGTTGTCCATGAACCAACTGAGGCAGCCCACTTCATATTTCGAAGCTGCTCAAGTTGAACTTGCAAAGCGAAGAGCGTGAAGGGCCGTGGAGACCGGGAGTGCGCGACGCATCTGGGCAAGCGCGCGACGTTCATCCACTTGTCCATCGGCGTCATGATCCAGGTCGGCGTGGGGCTGTCCATCCTGGCCTTCCTGCCCATCTTCCTCGTAGGGCCCTTACGCTTCAACTCAGTCGAGTGTGAGCATGACCGGTCATGCTTATCTCCTCGAAACCGAGGGTCTGTTTACTCAACGATCGCGAGCGGTCGGACTTTTGCCGAGTTGGTCGGCGGGATTCTCGAAATGGACGTTTCTGATGGGTCGAACGGGATTCGATACCATGTCTTCAATATCAGACCCCACACTGAGCTTAATGCCCACGGCGTTGTGAAATCTTCATTGTCTAGTTGAAGCTGGCATTGACACATGATGTCCACCGTGTTACAAGCCCCTCGAGTTATAGATGTCATCCTACTCGTAGAACGCGACAAGCGTTATTATCCGCGTGTCACGCTTCGTACCCACCGCGTTGTAAACCCTTGAGTCAAACATCCTATGACGCGGTAAGCGTTGTCATCCGTCTGACTCTACTTGCGGGTGCGGTGCCACCACATGACCACAAAAGAGGCGGGGCTGAGCATGGCCGAAGTGGGGGGGTTGTTCGGGGGTGCAGGGATTATCTCCGGCGGGCTCATCGGGGACTGGCTGGTGCGGAAGAGCGGCGATCAGCGGTGGATGCTGTGGTTCATCCTGGGGCAGGAGCCTGCCAGATGTTGCTCGCCACGTCATAGGATGCTGATGCCGTTTAAACTCAGTGTCAGGTCTGGTATCGAAGATATGGTAACGAATCCGGCACGACCAATCAGAACTGTCCATTTCGAGAATCCCACCGACCGCTCGCCAAAAATCCGACCTGGTCGCGATCCCTGAGTAAATAGACCCTCGATTTCGAGGATCTCAATGTGATGCGTCACGCCGACACTGAGTTTGACACAATAACCGAGGGTTCGAAGTGCGTTGGATGACGCGGCGGGCAATATCTGGCAGGCCCTATCCTGGGGTGCAACGTGGTGGCGGCGCCGCTCATGGTGCTGGCCGTGCTGGTGGACGACCGATCCACAGCCATCTACCTCTCCGCCATCGTCGTTGTAAGGCGGTGCAGGTTGACCCTGTCAAACCCATGTTGAAAGCGCTTGGAATTAAGCTCTGAAAACTGAAACATGAGGAACCGCTTTCAAATTTTGCTTTCAAATTCAACTTGCGCCGCTTCATCGTGGCGCTCTTCATGGTTATGGTGGGCCCGCCGGGCGCCATCGTGCAGTCACTGGCAGGGGCTTGCACTCCTCCACTTCTCACCTCAACCTGAGACAATTTTCTTCCAGTGAAACCCTGGAACCTCATAGCGTATCTCACAAAAGGCGCTTACGTTGAGCCGACAAGTGGACGAGTGAAAGCCCCTGGTGACTGGTGCCCAACCGCATGCGCGCCACCGCCGCCGGGTTCTTCGGGGTGCTGGCCAACCTGGTAGAGCGGTGCAGGTTGACCCTATCAACCCAAGTTGAAACCGCCTTGAACTAATCTCTTGGACACTAAGATGTGATGATCTGCTTTCAACTTTTGGTTTCAAATTCAACTTGCACCGCTACAACCTGGTGGGCGGCAGCCTGGGTCCGCTGCTCATCGGCTACATGTCTGACCGGATGCGCGGCCGGTACGGCACCGAGTCCATCCGCTACGCCCTCGCGTGGTCCATGCTGGGCAGGGGCCGGCCCACTGCTTGCCGTTTCAGCTTGCGCCGTCTTGTTCCCACTTTTATCCGAA
>Ga0307489_10002556_pt1 | contig 12158 bp, 18 predicted proteins | sample SB12metaG_FD_202247 | JGI IMG/M metagenome (GOLD analysis project Ga0307489, IMG submission 202247) | Sea-ice brine microbial communities from Beaufort Sea near Barrow, Alaska, United States - SB 1.2 | ecosystem: Environmental > Aquatic > Marine > Coastal | place: USA: Alaska | collected...
ACCTTTGTGATCGGTTTATGATGGCTTGCATGGGCGTAGCGGTCGCGGCGGCGCCAGGGGCAGCGCTTTCCGGGGCGCGGAAGGGCCGCAAGAACACTACTGAGGCGACCGAGGGAATGGTGGGCGCGCGGGGGGCGCCGGCGGCGCGAGTCGCGGGGCGACGGATGGCCGGCGCTCGCGGTACCACCGCGGCGGTGACAGGGGCGGATCGCCGCCGCGGGCCGAGCGTCACGGCGCAGGCGCTGCCTGTCAGAACCCCCCCGTCATCTTCTGCTGCTGACGACGAGCCTGCAGCAGCTCCGAAGGTAAGAGTCGTCCGACGCGATGCTTATAAAAGTGCTCAGCAATTAACCCAAGCGGGCCCCGCGTGTTTCAACCCAGCCCCCCGCGCCCCCATCCTTCCGGCCCCGCGTGCCCGTATCCGGTGTCGGCCCTCTCGGCTTCCCGATGACGCCTCGCCCTCAGCTGCTTCGCCCCCCTCGCCTGCCCGCCCCCCTCCCTTACTAATCTCCTAGCTCGAGCCTCGAACGCCTCGACCTGCAGTGGTCGGACCGTCCCACCGTTCTGCCGTTGCCACACCCCAGACCGCTTTTCGACAGCCCCCATCGGCGTTCGATGATCACACAACGCCCCCGTCTCGCACGACACTCCCCGCCCTCCCTGCTACGTTGCCTTCCTTCCCCGCACCCCTCACGCCCACCCTCCACGAGCACCACTCGCTTGCTGCACAAACGCATTTTGACAAAAATATACTGACAGGACGTCCTCTTCACTCCTCCTGCTCACAGGCGGCTGCTCCTATCGCCACCACAGTGGTGCCCGTGTACGTGAAGCTCCCGCTTGACACGGTTTCTATCATCAACACGCTCAACTACGAGAAGGCGCTGGACGCGGGCATGCGCGCGCTGCGCCAGGTGGTAGGGCCTGGCAAGAGTTAGCATTGGTGCCCGCTACGGCTTGCACCGGATGATTGCCGCTGCAGTGCCTGCCCCGCCCACAGGGCCTGGCAGAAACTGAATTTGCATGGGAGCCCGGCACGACTTGCAACCACCGAGTGCCGCCACCACCGCCAGCGCCGCCCATGTCAACAGGGCCTGTCAGAAACTGCTCAAGACATAGTCGCCATCCCCCGTTGCTTGAGTTGGGGCCTGACGTGTCGAACTTTACCTGGGCCCTAACACCCGGGCGTGACCGGCGTGTCCATTGATGTCTGGTGGGGCATCGTGGAGGGCGACGGCCCCAAGCAGTACGATTGGGGCGCATACCGCGCGCTGATTAACAAGGTAGGGACTGATCAACAGTTCTCGCCATACAGCATCAAACACATGTTGAACCCTCTTTTCTTGCGCTAAATGGCATCTTATGACGTGGCGAGCACTATCCATCAGTCCGTGCAACAAGGTCACCGCGCTCGGCATGAAGGCTCGCGTGCGCCTGGGGTTCCACTCTGTCGGGTGCAACACCGGCGACACCTGCACGGTGTCGCTGCCCCCATGGGTCCTGAACATAGCGGAGAGCAACCCGGATGTGTTGTACACGGACGCTGAGGGGTGCCGTCACAACGAATACCTGTCGCTAGGCGTGGACGACGAGCCGCTTTTCCAGGCAGGGCCTGGCATGTATCACTCGCCACATCATCGACACGCGGGCCTGGCAGATATCGCCATCGTCTGTCGCGTCATCGGTCGTATTAGGAATCATCGCCTCTTGAGTTTAGTGGCATCCTATGACGCGTGAAGCAGTATCTGCCAGTTGCCATATCGTCAGCGTGTGAACCTCCCATAATCTAGCAAGCAATGAATGACAGGCCCTAGTTCCAGGGCCGCACCGCTATGGAACTCTACGGTGACTTCATGGCAAGCTTCAAGCAGGAGTTCGATGCCGAGCTGGGCAGCACTGTGTCGGTGGTTTCTGTCAGCCTGGGCCCTGAGGCAGGGCTTGGCAGATTGTGCTTGCCCAATCATCTAACCCCTCTTCGCTTGAGTTACATGGCATCCTGTTACGAGGCGAGGAACTTCTGCCCTGCCCAGCGCCCGCGACGTCCTCGTCACGCATGTTGCTCCCTCGTCGCTTGAGACGAATGTCATCCTACGACCTGGCATCGAACCCAGACGTGCACCATGAACCCTCATTTCTTGATGTACGTGGCACCCGCCTGATGCTTTGAGCATTAGTTTTTGCCAGGCTCTAATGAGAGGGCGAGGCGCGCTACCCGGCGTTCCCAGAGGGCACGTGGAAGTTGCCCGGAGTGGGTGGCTTTCAGTGCTACGACAAGTACATGCTGGCGTCGCTGAAGCGGCACGCCGTGAAGAGCGGGCACGCCGAGTGGGGCAACGGGGGACCGCACGACGAGGTAGGAGGGACAAGGATGAATTGTAACTGACTGTATGATGGTGTGTGTGCACAGTCTCCTCCTCCTCCGTCTCCTCTTCCTCTTCCCCCTCCTCCTCCTCTTCCTGATCCTTCTACTCCTCCTCCTCCTCCTCCTTCTCTTCCTCCTCCTACTCCAACACCTCATATTTTCCCTCCTCCTCCACCTCCACCTCCTCCTCCGGATCCTCCGCCGCCCCTTGATGCTCCTCCTCCTTTATGCTTGCCGCGTCTTTATTCTGACGTCGTCAAGCCCCACGTCGCTCACATGGTGAGCAATCAATCCATCTGGCCTTTCGCTGAGGGTGATTACAACGCGGCGCCGGAGAACACAGGATTCTTCGCAGAGAACGGCAGCTGGAACTCCCCATACGGCGCATTCTTCAGCCGGTGGTACAGCGGTAAGCTGGCAGGGGCTACCACTCGTCCGCTTCTCAGCTCAAGCTAAGCCGTTTCTGTCACTGTGACCACCCAATACACCCAACGCATCCCACAAACAGTGCTATGACAAAGTGCGTGAAACCACTTAGACACTCAGAGAGACTCAGTGCTAAGTCGTCCCACTCGACCAATCAGAACGCTCCTTTTGGACGACATAGCACTACTTGTTGCTAAGTGTCTCAGTGGTTTCACGCACTTTGTCATAATGTTGAGCTGAACAGTGGACGAGTGTAAGCCCCTGGAAGCTGGTGCGGCACGTGGACGAGGTGATGGCGTGTGCGGCGGATGTTTTCGGCGCGAATGAGGGTGTGGTGCTGGAGGCTAAGATGCCGGGCGTGCACTGGTGCAGGACGTCCTCCTCACACGCCGCGGAGACCTCGGCGGGGTATCCCTTCTGCGGCTTCGCGGAGGAGGAGCAGGAGGTTTTCGCCCTTGGCAAGCGGGCGACAAACGTGGGTGGTGGGTACGAGCCTGTGTTGCGTGTACTCGCCAAGCACGGCGCGCGTGTGAGCATGAATAATGCGGATCTAAGCACTTCGGAGCATGCTGGGATGTCGGGCGGATTCCAACCAGATGAGCTGCTGGCGGAGCAAGTCGCGGCGGCGACGACTGTGGGGTGCACTGTGGCGCTGGAGAACAGCAATGTGTTGCGGTTTGACAAGGCAAGGCCCGCGGCAGATATTGCCCGCCACTTGGATTATGAACCCTCGTTTCTTGAGTTGAGTCCTCTCTCCTCTGCCACGATGTAGCGATCAATATATGTTAGACCAGTTGTCGCAACGTCATCGACACGCATCGTGAACCTTCGTGTGTTGAGTTGAATTGCATCCTATGACGTGGCGAGCAATGTTCATCAGGCCCTTTGATAAGGTGGCGCTGGGGCGCATAGCGTCGCGGTGTGTGGACGGCGACGGGGTTGGGGCGCTCACGTTCGGTCGCATGGGCACGGAAATGTTCAGCCCCGAGAACTGGCCGGCGTTCACCAAGTTTATCAGCTCCCTGACGGTGAAGGCGGCGGCAGCGGCGGCGGAGGGTATGGTGGGGTGGGCCGGAGCGAGCGACGGGGGGCGGAGGCAGCAGCAGCAGCGATCTGATAAACCCGAGGTGGAGGTGCCAGCGCAACTGTCGGCGGCCGACTCGCGATAAGCATTTATGCTTTGAGGAAAACTGTCAGGTGCCGGCACACGTTGCGGCGATGGAGTCGCGGTGAGCGTGTACGGATATTACCGGTACACTACCAGAGGACAATCCGGTCGAAGTGTGACGCGGGAACGGGTGGCCTGAAAGGGGTAGAGTTGCACAAATTGTACAACTAGTGGAAACAAGAAATCGAAGTGAAATTGATTTACTCGTAGCATTTGGAGAGGTTAGACCCCCTAATGGGGAGGTTAGACCCCCTATTCATTACATGGTTCGCAACGCAGAAAGTAGTATAGCGGAGAATTGTTATTTTGATGTTAGTTTTAGCAGAAGCAATCTATCGATCCCTGAAAGGATGCCTGGCTTCCCCGTCCCGCCTAAATGCTAATTCCAAAGGGTCGATTTTAGCATCCTAGCCCTTGTCTGTCCTCGTCCCCGCTGAAAGCCAGGCCTACACTCCGCTCCGGCCCGGCTCTCCTCTTCCTGCCCCACCTCACTCCCCGTGTCTGACCCCTCCCACCCATACAAACCGCCAGCTGGACTCACTCCCAGCCCACCCGCCCAATCCAGCTGCACTCGCATAGATTCGCACAGCGCCTTCCCATCCATCCAAACCTCCAGCTGGACTCACATCCATTCCTCCCACCCAATCAGACGGCCAGCTGGACTGACGTGTACTCACACATGGCCTTCCCATCCAATCAAACCGCCAGCTGGATTCACATCCGGCCAGGCTGGTATTCATCTTGGCCCAGTCGCGCTTGTCGCCCCGACCTTCCGAGCTTATGTCCCCATTGCTCCGTTCCTCTCTGCAGCAGCGGAGTGGGCAGGCGGTATAAAAGCCTCAGCCAACTCATCGCTAACGGTTGAATTGCTTTGCTGACCGCGACACCCCACAGTCTATTTGTTTAGGGCCTGGGTAGGTGACATTCGACAAGGTACTTTATCCTGGTTCTTATTTCCAATGCAAGGCGAGCTCCAAACAAGTCGAAAGGACAGGTGTTGCTGTAATCCTTAATCCCTATGCTAATCCCTAATCGTTAACCCCGCGGCGCGTCAGGTCAGCCTCAACCCTACAACTATCGCTTGATCGTCACGAAGCCATGGAAGTGGACAGTCTATGCCACCTCATCCACTTCGGTGCAGATTGACTCGCTTTGCTTACAGCTTATCCCAAACTTGCAGATCCGCCGCTCATCCACACTCTGCCGCCTTTCCTCTCGCATTACCCCCCGCCCCGCCCCGCCCTTCACATCAGGTTGAATCGCGTTACCCCCCCGCAGGCTGCACGCCCTTCTTAAGCAACGCCGCCTGGCAATGTGATTGGGCGGGAGGGATTGGATGTGAGTCCAGCTGGCGGCTTGATTGGGTGGGAGGGATTGATGTGGGTCCAGCTGGCAGTTTGATTGGGTGAGATGGCTAGGTCAGGGCTGGGTGTGAGTCCAGCTGGCGTTTTCAATGGGTGGGATGGCCGGGTGTGAGTCCAGCTGGCGGTTTCATAGGGCTTGAGGGGTGGGTGTAAGTCCAGCTGGCGGTCTGATTCGTCTCGCTGGCGGCTTGATTGGGTGGGAGGGATGGGCGTGAGTCCAGCTAGCGGTTTGATCGGTTGGGAGGGGTCGTACCTTCATCTGCTTAGCGCCCATCTTCTTCCGCGGCTTGGACGGGAACTGCCTCTGCGCGTAAATGTACCTGCGGGAATAGCCAAAGCAGACACGGGTGGGAAGCGCGTGAGTACTCTGTTGAACCAGATGACGCTCCCGACTGATCCAGCTGACGACGCTGAATTTTGAGTCTCTGATGAGTTGTACGAGCCTGGTGAGTCTCGTAAGTGTTGAATGAGTGCTTAGAGGTTATCTTCTCAGTGAACGGGTGTTGAGGGCGCGGGCAGCAGCAATTGCCGACCCGGCGCTGGTAGTTCGATCGAGCGTGGGGTTTCTTGTCATGGTCAACTGACGAGTGATCCACGCGACATCATACTCGTGGCGATGTGGCAGTTAATGCATTCCTCGCGATGGAGTGAGCGTCCCACGCGTGGTTCGGCTTGACAGTCGAGTGGTGTTGGCTTTCCTCGACAACAGCAGACAATGTGAGGCGACCTGGAAAGGGTTGTCCCAATCGGATTGACAGCACGGGGCTGTGGGGCCTGGACTCACATGGCAACGTTGCCGATGAAGAACACCGCGACGATCGCAAGCACTAGCCCGATGATGAGCACCGTAGGGTTGCTCTTTGCCACCGCCCCCGCGCCAGCCCCAGCGTCGGCCATTTTCCCCGAGACTCAACTGTGAACTGTCAAATTGATCCTGCCTCCGCCTCTCGTTCGATGCCGAAGCACGTCCCGCTGCCAAGAATCGAGGCCTGCACAAGGATCAGCCCGATGAATGTTCGTGGTGTATGCGCGGCGTGCGGTGGGGCGTAGTGGGAGTGTGTGTGCTCTCAGCTCCCCCAAATCCCGAGGCAATCTGGTTGTTGCGTTGGTTCGTCACACGTTGTCATTTCCAGACTTTTGATTGGCTCCGAGCGGCCAGGTCTACGCTGAGTTCATTTCTCAGATCAACCTGAGACATTTTCGCCACTGCACTTCTCCAATGACCCATCATGTCCCCGTAAACGCGCTCACGTCAATTCGAAAAGTGGACGAGAGCCCCTGCAGGGCAGCCAGCGCCAGGTCATTGCCCTCAAAAAGTCGGCTCTGCCTTTCCCCTGCTCGGCGAGAGACGCTCGTGCTGACGTGCGCAAATCAGTCACCGCCCCTGCCTCCACACCAGCGCCCCCGGGAGGACCAAGCGCCCTGCTCCCGCCAGCACACCCTCGTCCCCTCGCGGAACACGGTCGAGCGGCGAGCGCAAGCGCCTTCCAGTTCCACCCTCTAATCTTCAAAACTGCTATCCGCGTCTGTTGTCTGCGGCGTCGGACTCCATCTAGGGTGGGTCGGTACGTCGGGGTTGGCGCTGGCTGTGGTACTGGCTGTGGCACTAAGCTGTCGTATCATCGCGGCTGGCGTCCACACAGAGTGCACACGCAGGACGTACGAGTAGCTACAAGCGCAAGTCGCGCACGCCTCCCTCGTCCGCTCCACACGTTCGCTTCGAACCTGGCAGGAGGGTTATTGAGAATGAGCACTCGACGACGTTAAATCTCCTCCTCCTCCTCCTCCTCCTCCTCCGTCCTCCGCGCGTTTGTATGAGCACTCACAATGCAGTTACGTCAGCTCCAATGTCGATCCGAGTGGATGTTATTCAAGACCCTCCTGCCTGGCCGCGCCCAAGGATGCCGCCGCCCATTCTGAAGAATGATGAGTTGCTCATGGGCCGCTTCCGCGTCGTCGGAGGCGAGGCCTTCACTTGCATGCTCCAGAAGCCTTGTACTAGGCTGGATGTCAGACAGAAGAATACAATATGAGAACGTCGTTTTCTGCATTCACCAGCATGGCGACCTTCCCCGTCCTCGTTTCAGCTGAACTGAAGCACCTTCGAGGAATCAGTGCCAGTGCCCAGTGGTTTCACGGACAAAACAACTTAAGTTGAGCTGAAACCGGAACGCTTGTGAGGCCTTGGCGGGAGGCCGTCCCATCGGGATGGGGCAGTTTGCTGAGGTGTTCAAAGCCATCGACACATGGATCGGCGATGAGACGCCCCTGGAGGAGAGGGAGGTGGCCATTAAAATCGAGCGCGAGGAAGGGCCAGCTACGTCCTGACGCGCCCTTTGAACCCTCGTCTCTTGAACTAAGTGGCATCCTATGACGTGGCAAGCGATATCTGTCAGATACCTGCCCACCACGACATGCGACGCGTTTCGAACCCCCGATTCTTAAGTCGAACTTTATCATATGACGCGGCGAGCAACATCAGCCAGGCCCTGGCTGGAGGATAAAACCAGCAGTCGCGAGCTCAAGGCCCTGCTGGTGGGGCCTGGCTGATATGAGTATCGGACAGAACCCGTTTACAGAAACTATTTATTTCCGTAAATACTCCGTTTACGAGGGGTTTTTGGGCGAAAATACCCGTTTACGAGAGTTGCGCTGCAGGCGCGAGTTTGGGCGATTTTGGGCACTTGTGGGCATTTTGGGCTTTTCGGGGCTGTTTTTGCAAAAATATGCCGTTTACAAGGGTTTTTTAGCCATGAAATATTCTTTTACAGTCACTATTTCCTGTAAACGGGTTCTGTCCGATACTCGTACTGCCCGCCACTTCGCCGACACGCAGTTCAGACCCTCGTCTCTCAAGTCAGATGGCATCCTATGACGAGGCGAGCGCCTTCCAATCATCTTCTTTTCCGCCCGTACTTTCGATGGATATCTTCCAGTAGTTTTACGGAAAATACAGCTTATGTTGAGCGAAAAGGCAACCTTCGATGGATATATTCCAGAGGTTCTACGGATGAAGTAGTTTAAACTCAGTGTCGGCGTGACTAGTCACGCTTATCTCCTCGAAATCGAGGGTCTATTTACTCAACGAGCGCGACCCGGTCGGTCTCTCAGCGAGTCGGTCGGTGGCATTTTCCAAACGGACAGTCCTGATTGGTCGAACGAAACACATTCGATGCCAGATCCGACACTGAGTTTAAGCTCAGCTTTGACACGGAACAGCTGTGCGGCCCTAGCTGCGGGCGGTGCAGGGGTGCAAGGGGGTGTGTGCGTACGTGTCGTCTATGATGAACAAGAAGAGCCCGTTCATTGCCATGCAGCTCGTGGTTGGGCCTGACTGTTTGCTCATAGCGTACCGTTGTACCCGTACTCACTGCCACACCCTGCTTCCTCCTTTGGCGATCGGGCCTGGCAGTTATTACTCGCCACGTCATAGGATGCCATCTGACTCAAGACAAGAGGTTTCAAAATGCGTTGATGACGTGTAGCGGGCATGGCAGATATCGCTCGCTGCGTCATGAAATGCCATCAACAAACGAAGGACTAAACTGCGTGGCGATGTCGATGATGTGGCGGGTAATATCTGCCTGGCACTACCTCGTGGGGGAGAACCTTGCGGACGTGCGGGGGCGCCTGGGGCACCTGGATCTGCGGCACTCCATGCCAACCCTCGGTTGGCTGGGGGCACAGATGCTGGATATCCTGCAGGGGATCCACAACATGGGGTACATTCATCGTGACGTGAAGCCCTCCAACGTGACCTTGCCGCGGGTCGTAGGGGGAGCGCCAGTAGGGCTTTACACTTGTTCCCTTTCAGCTCTACTGCCAGGGCAGGGATAGTGTATTGAAGATCAGGGACACAAACGGTGATGCTGAGAATGGAGATGGTTATGTGTAATTGTCAGGTCCCTACTTTTTTGTCACCGAGGTGAGGCGGAAGTGTCATCCACATCAGACTGTTCACTCATAGTACACCGGCACATATTCATTTTGTCCCTGCGCGCCGGTGGGCCGCAAGCTGTACCTGATTGATTTCGGGCTGGCCAAAAAGTTCGATGCGAACGGAGGAGGGGGCAACGCGTTCCGCGGGAGCACCACCTATGCATCGATTCACGCGCACAGCGGGGAGGATCTGGGGCCGAGGGACGACCTGTGGAGTCTGCTGTACATGCTGGCCGAGTGCCACGAGGCGGGGCTTGACCTCCTCCACACAGTGTACCCGTAACATTCACCTCCTCTCTCTCCTAATACTACTCCTCGTCCGCCTCCTCCTCACAGTGTACCTGCACCAGTCACCTCCTTCTCCTCACAGTGTACCCGTGCCATCCAACGCCCATCCCCCTCGTCCTCCTCCTCCTCGTCCTCCTCGTCCTCCTCCTCGTTGTCCTCCTCCTCCTCCTCCTCCTCCTCCTCCACCTCTTCCTCCTCCTCCTCCTCCTCCTCCACCTCATGGTGTACACTACGCGTCTGACTCTGGCACACGGGAACGCTGCCTTGGCGGGGGATCAAGGAAGCGGCGGCGACGGCGGGGGAGGAGGGCGAGGGCGACGGCGTGAAGGCCGACATCCACAAGTCCAAGCTGGCGTGCCTCCAGCAACCCGAAACCCTGTGCCCGTCGCAAGGCAGGAGGGTGATTGGAATCGTTCTATCTCCATCCCCTCCTCCACTTGTTTCTGTACGAGCATTTACCTTGAACGTCCGTCATGCTTCGATCTCGGTTTAATACTCGGTTCGAGTGCTTTGTCTCCTCCCCCCTGCATGGAACGGTGGACCACGGGATATGACGTTCTTGGTGTGTCTGGCTGCATTTCTGTGTGTGGTGCGCGGTGATGTCACATCGTGCTACTGTTAACTGTGTACCGGTACACTATGCGTTGTGGTTCCCTGCTGCAAGGCACACCGCCGGCGCTAGTGGAGTTCAGTCGCCTGCTCCAGGGCGTGAACGGCCCGGGGGAGATGCCGAACTACGCGGCGCTGAGGGGGCTGATGGAGCGATGCGCGGGGGGGAAGAATGGGTGTGATGAGGCGCGGGCGCCGGCTCTCGACTGGGAGACTCCGGTTGGGGGGGCGGCGGCGGGGCCGGCGGTGAAGGTCGAACTGGGCCTGGGCCGGGGGCCTGCGGCGGGGGCGGAGGTGAATGTGAAGGTAGAGCCGGGACCACCACCGCCAGCGCCGCCGCCGCTCTTGCACCGCAACGGTGGCGTGGCTGGGCCTGCGGGCCCAGGGCCGCCCGGACCGCCAGGGCCTCCGGCGGCCTGGGGCGCAGTGCCGGGACACCACCACCTGCAACAACAACATGCCCAACAGCAGCAGCAGTGGCAGGGACAGGCGGCGCCGCAGCAGCAGTCATATAGTGCATCGGTACAGCATCAGCAGCAACCGCAAATGGTGCAGGGCGTGCCGCAGCAGCAGCAGCATCCGATGCAACACCAGCAGCCTCAAATGGCACCGGTACAACAGCAGCAGCCACATCATAGTGCACCGGTGCAATACCAGCCACCGCCGCAGCAGCAGCACAGCGCGGCTGGAGGCAAAGGGAAAATCAGCGGCATCCAGCCTAGTGTCCAACCCAGCGTCAACGGCGGTAGCAGCGGCGGCGGCGGTGGCGCAGGTGGGGATAAGTTGAATAATCGTATTTCCTCCAGTGCAACTGTATCCAGCATACACTTTGCACGTCATCCACCGCATGTGAAATCCACGTTGCAACGAGCAACGTATGGCGAGTGTTTCTAACCCGGCCCTCTGCGGCGTTGGCTTCAGCAGCGGTGGCGGTGGCGGCAGCAGCGCTCGCGGCGGTGGCGGCGGCGGTGGACCGGGCAACATGCGGTCACACAGCAACACTCTCATTTCTGCCATCCACCTCCATCCGGAACGCATGCCCGGCAACGTCATGGAGGAAATTCGGCAGGGGCTTCCACTCGTCCACTTCTCCCATCGTATCCCACAAAAGCGCTCACGTCAAGCCGAACAGTGGACGAGTGTACGCTCCTGTTTCCACTCGTTCAATTCTCAGCTCAACCTCTTGTTTCCACTCGTTCACTTCTCAGCTCAACCTGAGCCATTCCTATCACTGAAACCCTGACAGTACCCAACGTATCCCACAAAAACATGCTGAAGGTGAGTCGGAAACATGAACGAGTGTAAGCCCCTAAAACTTGGCGCCTCAGCAAGGAGTATGAGGTCGAGCACTTGCTCGCCATCTTCGCTGGGTGTGCGTATGCGGCAGGGGCTTTCACTCGTCCACTTATCAGCGCAACCTGAGCCGTTTTTGTCGCTCACCGACTGACGCTACTCAGTGTATTCCACGAAAAGTGCTTGCGTTGAGCTGAACACGTGGACAATTGTAAGCCCCTGCCACGCGGCGGTGGAGTCCAGCAATGTGCTGGATCCCGTCGTGGGGGACCTGGTGGAGAGCTGTCTGACAGACTTCAAGAACATTGTGGCGAGGCCTAGCTTCATTCTCGATTAAGTTTTTATGCTGCCCACTTCTCAGCTGGGCCTTAGAATTTGTTCGATTAAGTGATGATTCAGCTCAATTTTGAGCTGTTTACCACTGACAACACTCGAGCTTTCCCACGAAACACCTGAAAGACGCTTATATTGAGCTGGGAAAATACTCAGGTAAGTCCCTGCGTTGAGGACGAAACCACGGGGCGGCTCAAACGCAAGAGGCACGCCAACGCTAAGTGAGTTGGCAAAGTGAGTTGACTGAGTTGACTTAGTGTGAATTGACTGTGTGAGTTGAAGCGATGCAGGCTGAGTAGTTGACTTGAGTGTGAGTTGCCCGAGTTAGGGTGGGACAGGTTCATCTGTGCTACTATTACAACTTGAGGCTAGAAAG
>Ga0307489_10002558_pt1 | contig 12147 bp, 12 predicted proteins | sample SB12metaG_FD_202247 | JGI IMG/M metagenome (GOLD analysis project Ga0307489, IMG submission 202247) | Sea-ice brine microbial communities from Beaufort Sea near Barrow, Alaska, United States - SB 1.2 | ecosystem: Environmental > Aquatic > Marine > Coastal | place: USA: Alaska | collected...
GCGCAGGGGGGCGCAAACCAAAGGGGGCGGCGCTGACTCCCCCGATTCCTCAATTGATTTTCCAATCTGGCTTCTGTCATTGGTCGCTTTTTGTACTTCTCTTCTGTACTCGTGAGGACGAAGGAGAGGGCTTTCTGAGATTTCTGACTTTGGCGCGCGGCGCGTCAGGTATTGAAGAAATAAGTAGTAGGACTTGTTTTCCATTATCAGTTGAACGTTCCGCAATGTACCTGGAATAACGGCAGCGCAGCCTGCACACACTTACGTGCATTACGTTACAGTCAGACAGTATTAGTGTGTAGAGCTCGTCAGACTGTGCAAGCGCGTATCGCGCGTACCTCGCCGCGGCGGCACCCTGCAAAACCTATCGCGGGAGGAGCATGACTGGAAAGCCGAGGGAACCTTAGCGAGAGAGAAGTGCCCACACCGCCACCTGTGTTGATGTCCTAGCTCGCTACACGGTTGAGCGGGTGAAAAAAACGGCACGCGCCTGCCATCGGGGGTAGAGGGTATGGAGGGCTTGAGCGGTGGCGACGGCGCGGCGGCGCAACCACCCGCGCCCACGTCTCCCGGCGACGGACTGGTGGACTACACTCAGGATGAGCTGCCGGCCGAGCTCAGCGAGGGCACGCGACAGCGACAAGGACGCCAACCCGGCGTCAGCCATGCATCTGATGGTGGGGCCGGGGCTCCGGAGCTCGATACAGTTGGCGGCGGGCATGGGCATGGGCAGCTCCCTACGCCTCCGCGGACCACGGCCAGTTCCCGGGTGGAGCCGCTCACGGAGCCAACCCCCGAGGCTGTGGAGGAACCGCCTGCGGCTGCGACGGAGCTTGCGCTGGACCCCGCCCTGCTGGAGGCCGCGGCTGCTGGCCCGGGTACGGGTGGTTCAAACCACGCACCTGCTGACGCATCTTCTGCTGACGCATCGGCAGCTGCGGCGACAGCGACTGCGGCGATGCGGCAACCCGCGGCAGCGGTCGAGGCGAGCTCCCCCGTGATGGACGTTATACACGACAACGGACGCATCAGCGGCTCCGGCGGGCTGCCCCCCGCGCCGGCGGGCGCGGCCGGTGTAGCACCCGAACAGGTGCACGGTTTTTCGAACCCCTCGGCTGGGTTGACACCGTCGCCGCCGCAACACCCGCCCGGGAGGCTGTCGCCTCACGGCAGCGTGGGGAGGAGTGGCGGCGGAGATGGCGGAGGTGGCGGAGGTGGCGGAGGTGGCGCAGGCGGCGGCGGCGACGAGGAAAGGGGCGGCGACCTAAGCCAGATGGACGGGATGTCCGTGTCGTCCGGCGGTGACGCGGCAGGGGCTTACTCTCGTTCCCATCTCAGCTCAACTTGAGCTCCTCTGTCCACTGTGTAACCCAACTTGAGTCAAGAATCGTCCTGAACTTGCTCGAGATGAGCTCCAACGTTAACGAAGATACGCCCCTGGGACGCGGTGCTGAGTCAGGCCACGGCACGGTCTGGGCGCAGCGGTGGCGGCGGAACCGCCGGCGCCGGCGGGGCCTTACATGACGATGAAGTATTTTTTCCCAGCACGCAATTGCGTTTCCCAGCACGCCATCACGATTCGGGCAGTCAGGGAAACGCTACATTACATTGCCAACAGAAAAGATTCTGCCGGTAGTAAGGCCCTTGGGCGCAGGGTTCCCCCACGGGCTGATTACCCCCGGGCGGCCCACGACCCCCGGGAGGCCGGCCAGCCGAGGCAGCATCGTATCGACGCAGAACGAGGGCGCGGCGATGCCTGGCGCGATTCGACGCGGCGAGGGCGGTGAGGAGCACCCGGCGGGCGCGGGGGCTGAGGCAGGGGCTTAGACTCGTCCACTTATCGGCTCATCGTAAACACACTTTGTGGGATACGTTAGGTGTATGAATTCCCCCCAGTCTATTAGACAGGGGGTCAAGGGCGGGTGTGACCAGAACGACTCAGGTTGAGCTGGAAAGTGGACGAGTGTAGGCCCCTGGGCTAAGGCGGGCGCAGGGGCGGCGGCGGCCGGTGAATCCTTCGCCGTTCCGTCAAAGAAGCCCAATGTGGAGCGCTGGATGGCAAGGCCTCACCCCCTTTTACGCTTATCTTGAGCTACTTTATCCCTGAAAACCACTCAATGTATCCCTCATGTGTACTTACGTTGAGCTGAAAAGGGAACGAGGTTGTCACTGTCGGGCTCTGCTGCGCGGAGAGCGAAGTGGAGTTCCTTGGGTATGCGCCGCCGCTAGACCCGGCACGCGTGAGCCATACCGAAGGGCCTCCCCCCCGCGCGACCTCCGACAACGACGCGGCGTTCGGGTTCTCACTCGAGCGCACCAATACGTTGGTCCTGGCGCAGCCTGCCGAGCAGGGCCCCGCCTCAGAGTGACACGATATCCCATATTGATACTGTCATCTCCCTTATCAATATCGTCATCTTAAGTTCGTCTTCCATATCGACACTGTCCTCCTTCATATCAATACTGTCAATCTTAAGGTCGTATGCCATATCGATACTGTCATCTTGTCATCTTGTGGACAGGATGACCATTTATATCTTGTCACTCGGGCCTTGGGTCCCGGGCCTCAGCCACACGGCGTCCCCTCTCCCGTCTCCCTTGTCCCCTCTCTGTGTCACAGTATTCCACTACACCGCTGCCGCCGCCGTAGGCCCGCTTGTTGACGCCGTCCAGGGTCCGACGCGACGCGGCGTCCTCGAATATTTGCTCACGGTGCACCTGTACACAACGCCCACCCCGGTGCAATGGGCACCTGACCCCCCGGTAATGGGCACCTGACCCCCCTGTAACCTCCGCCGCCCCGCGTGATGCTGCTGTCCAGGGGTGACGGTCTGACGCAGCGTACCCTGATGATGACGTGTCGCTATATTCTGACGTGTCACTACATGTCGACTTGTCACTCCATGATGACGTGTCTATGACTGTCTGCTCACAGCGTACCAGTGTTTACCAGTGTATCCCCCAATACCCTCTTAATTCCCCTTTAATACCCCCTTGATACCCCCTCAATACCCATAGTGCACCTATACGGTGTACACCCTACACCGTTGTCGCCGCCGCTGCGAGGTTGAGCTTGTAAGGAGCGGGTGGCAAGACCCTGTCACCCGGGCGCTGCCGACGCCGACGCCAGTGGCGATGCCGCCGCCGCCGTCGCCGCTGCATATGGCAACTCTGGACGAGACGGCCCCGATGATCCCGCTCCCGCGCGATCAGATGGGCACGGACTCGGCTTCGGTCGGGGTGGTGGCGGCGGCGACCAACGCTGCCCAGCTCGCGGTGCTGACGACACGGCCGAGGAGCGACTCGTCATGGGGGCATGGGGACGCCCGGGCGGGGGCGGTCGCGGGGCCCGGGGCGGGGATGGGGGCCGGGGCGGGGCCGGGGGCGGGCACAACGCGGCTGAGGAATGACTCGGCCTTTGTGCAGGGGGGCGTGGGGGCGGGGGCGGGAGCAGGGGCGGGGGCAGGGGCGAGCGCAGGGGGCGGGGGCGGGGGCCAGGACGCTTCGGCCCACAACAGCAAAATCAAGACATCCCAGTCTGCGCGCAACAACGTCGGCAGTTTCTTCAAGGGGCAAGGGTCACGGATAGCTCAGTTGCGGATGCTCGCAGCCCGCAGCGTCATTCAGGACGGGGGTACAACGATAGGCGGCATCCTCAAGCACACGTACCGCAAGGAAGGCACCGCTTTCAAATTGGCCCGACAGCGCAAGAAGAAGGTGACGTTTTTCATGTCCGCTGCGGCGAAGAAGGTGAGGCAGTGCAGGTTGAACCGATGAAAATCAAGTTAAAAGCGCCTGGGAGTAAACGATAGCGCCTGGAACTAAACGATTGAAACTAAATCACGACAATCTGCTATCAATTGTTGCTTTCAAATTCAATTTGCGCCGCTACAAGAAGGGCAGCGGGATGCAGTACCTCATGTGCCTCGCCAACCCCACCGCGGAGGTTGGGCGGACTCAATCATCATTGCCACGTCATCGTCATCGAAACTGGGGGTCTATTTTTTCAAGGATCGCGACCAGGTCGGACAGTCGGCGAGTCGGTCGGTGGGTTTGTCTATATGGACAGTTCTGATTGGTCGAGCCGGATTCGATACCATACCTTCGATACCAGACCTGACACTGAGTTCAAACCGGCCCTGTGACGAGGCATGGGTGACGTCGCTGCGCGTCATGATGCTGACATACGAGTGCTGGGTATGGCCCATTATCATCCTCGTCATTTGGTCGTGATTACCCTGTTTAAACAGTACTTTATGGACATTCACACCAAACGATCGTCCACGTCATTTGGTCATGATTGCCACGTCTACGCAGTACTTTATGGACATTCACACTAAATGTCGTGGATGACCACGGGGCCATAGTGTTGGGTATGGCCCGGTATCATCAACGTCATTTGGTCATTCACACCATGTTCACGAAGAACTCATGGACATTCACACCACACGACGTGGATGATACCGGGCCATAATGCCGGGCCATCCCGTTCCGCCTGGCTCTGATGCGCCGCTGGCATTGGGTAGGGGAGATGCAGATTGCTAGTATCAAAACCCACGTTGAAAGCGCCTTAAGTATCAGCGCTTGAAGCTGCGAGGGTAATATTTAAAACATGATGAAATGCTTTTAAACTTTGATTTCAATTAAACTTGCGGCGCTACGACTGGGTGGATCTGGCGATGGATGTGGTGGCCGTGGTGTCCGTCCTACATGGCTTGCTGTCCGCCGTCCGCCAAGACCTCGACCGCGCCCTGGTGGGCTGCTGCAACTTCAAACTTCAAACCCTAAGCCTTAAAGCCTAAGCCCTAAACCCTAATTCCTGAGCCTTAAACCTTCAGACGTACCCGTGTTCATAGCATCAAACTGCCTGGGCTCAGCGCTTGAAACTAAAGTATGATGTGTACTCCTTTCACGGTTTGCCTGCACTTTCAACTACCTTCCCTACACGTTGGCGCAGAACTGCTGCGGAATCAGGTTGTGGAAGAGCGTGGATGGCGGGTCTGGGTCGGGTCCCGGCGGCGGCGGCGGCGGCGGCAGGGGCAGCTTACACTCGTCCACTCTTCAGCTCAACTTGAGCCGTTTCTGACACAACGTACACCCTCAACACCCCCTAACACCTCATAAACACCGCCTGAACAACCCCTAAATGCACCCCCTATGCCACAGAAAGCGCTTACGTTGAGCCGAAAAGTGGACGATTGTAAGCCACTTGGCGACGGCGACGGTGACGGCAAAACGGACATCCACGCGTACATCAAGCAAGTCGGAGGTAGGACGGTGCAGGTTGACAGTATCAAACCTGTGATGAAAGCGCCTGGATCGATGCTCTTAAAACCAAGACCTGATCGGTCTGCTTTCAAACGTTGCCTTCAATCTCAACTTGCGCCTCCACACGGAGGGAAGCTGTTGGGTCAGGACGAGAAGAAGAAAACCAAAAAAGAAAAGCGGAAGAGGAAGGCTGGTCGGTCGGCGCACCCGCCCATGTACGCCGAGGATACCGTGGAGTACCTCGCCAAGGTGCCCTTTGCACTGTTGATCTGTGCATCCATCTATACCAGTGAGATCGTGCGGATCTGGTCACCGTCGTCCGCAATCGTGGTGTTTTTCCTGTCAATGTGCGTGCGCAGCGTGCGCGTGACACAGCTGTGGAACTACTTCCGCAAGAAAGAGATGGACCTTCACGCCAACATGACCCGCGTGGCGCTGCTCAAGTTCTTCATCATGGTCTTCGGCCTCAGCCACTGGGTAGGGTCAGGCTTTGGGTTTATAAACCCAAACCCCAATCCCCCAACCCGAAATCCAAAACCCTAAGCCCCAAACCCTAAACCCTAAGCCCTAAACCCTAAACCCTCAGCTACTCGATCAAATTCAACTTGCGGCTCTAGCACTGGGTCGGGTGCCTGTGGTACTTCTCCGCGCGCCTGGCCCGCTTCACCGACCGGGATAAGGACTCCAGCTGGGTGGCGCAGTACGCGGAGTACAACCCCAGCTACGCGTACGAGTACAACTACACCCTGGTAGGTGCCCTCGTACACCCCTCTTACACCCCTTATACACCCGTCATGCAACCCTCATACACCCCTCATACACCCCTAATGCACCCCACATATACCCCTCATACACCCCTAATTCACCCCACATATACCCCTCATACACCCCTCATACACCGCTCAAACACCCCTCATACACGCCTCATGCGCCCTGCAGGTTGCCAGAATCGAAACCAGTGTTGAAACTTGAAAGCACCGCCTGGTTGGTATTAGCTCTCAAAGCCACAATCTGATGAACCGCTTTCAAATTTTGCTTTAAATTTCAAATTGCGACCCCACACGCAGGACACGGCGGCCACCCTGAACGTGTACCTGCTCATCATCTACACCGGCTTCAACAGCCTCACTAACATGGGGTATGGCCTGCTGATTAAACCCCTCGAATACCCCCTACATACCCCCGGAAAATCCAACATAACCCCAAATAACCCCTAAATTCCCCTCAAATACCCCCTGAATACCCCATAAAGTCTCCCTGAACACCCCCTGAATACCCCCTAAATACCCCCTGTATACCCCCAAAAGAATCCCAAAGACTCCGTACAGAACCTTTTAAGACCCGTTTAAAATATCCTAACACCCCCCCAATTCCCGCATAGGCATCCCAATTAGAAAATCATATCCTCCCCTGTCCCTAACACGGGGTACGAGATGACGACACCGGAGCGGCTGGAGGAGATTCTGCTGGTTGTGGTCATCGTGTTTCTGCAGATTTTCCTGGAGGCTTACATTCTCGGCACGCTGTTCCACTACATCGTCAAGAAGGACGCGGCGGTGGAAGCGTTCCGCGTGCGGCAGGGGCTTACACTCGTCCACTTCTCAGCTCAACCTGATCTGCTTTTGGTCACTGAGCCACTGGAACTACCCAGCATTTCCCTCGAAAGGTGCTTACGTTGAGCCGACAAGTTGAATAGTGTAAGCCCCTGGCGTGCGGCTGGTGATGCTGGAGGATTACGGCGCGAAACGCGAGCTCCCCATGGAACTGCGCGGGCGGCAGGGGCTTACACTCGTTCCCATTTTAGCTCAATTGAAGCTCCTCTGTCCACCGTATAACCCAAATTAACTCATGAATGTGTCCTGGAGTTGCAAAAGTTGAGCTCTGACGAGAACGAGAATAAGACCCTGCCGGGCGGCTGCGCAAGCACTTCGAGTTCCAGTACCAGAAGACGCAGGAGGCAGGGGCTGACACTCCTCCACTTTTCAGCTCAACCTGAGCCGTTTCTGACACAAAATACACCCTAATCGAGTCCTAATACCCCTTAAGCACCCCCAAAGCACCCCCTAGGCAACCCCTACATGCACCTCCAATCCCACAGAAAGCGCTCATGTTGAGCTGAAAAGTTGACGAGTGTAAGCCCCTTGCAGGAGGTTGACACGGGGGTGCTGAGCCTGATGCCCAGCTCGCTGAAGATGAAGGTGGCGTTCTTCCAGTACGAAGACGTGATGGAGCGTAACACCATGCTGTTCAGCGGCTGCAACCAGCAGTTTCTGAACATGCTGGTGGTGGCGCTTCGCGAGATGTATTTGGTAGGGTGGTGCAGGTTGAACGTATCAAACCCATGTTAACAGCGCCTGGATCTGAGCGCTTGAAACTAAGACATAATTAACTGCTTCTTTCAAGCGTTGCTTTCGAATTCAACGTGCGCCGCTAAAACCAGATGCCCGGCGAGACAGTCATCCAGCAGCGCGACATGAGCCGCGAGCTCATCTTTGTGCGCACGGTAGCGCCTGACAGATATTGCTCGCCACGTCGTCCACTTTGAACCCTCGTCTGTTGAGTTAGGTAACCCCCTATGACGTGACAAGCAATATCCGCCTGACCCTTTGAACCATCGTCTTTTGAGGTAAATTACACCCTATGACATGGTAAGCAATACTCGCGAGGCCCTACTCCACGGGTGCACTCGAGCTATTGAAGAACTCACAGTTGAAGACGACGGTGCGCGCGGACAGCGACCTGCCGTCGGTCGTCGGCGAAATACCCTTCTTCATGTCCATCGGCCAGCCGTACACCGTCAAGGCAGGGGGGTCATTGACAACGGGCACTCATCAACTGACGTTGAATCGCCCCGACCCCTCCTCTTCGCGCGTATGTATGAGCTTCATACGCAGGCCAAGTCACGCGGGATTGCCCGGTCTCGGTTCGAGTGGTTGTTCTGGTGCCTAGTCTGTAATGTGTACAATATATAGTATCTCGTACTACCCGTAGTAAGTAGGGGCGTTTGGCGAGTTCCACCAAAAGTCATGTGACTTTTGTCCAAATCACCAAACTCCAGCTTACTAGAAGTCACTTACCCACAGACTAGGCACTAGATGAATGACCCTGGTGCGCGGCGCGGTCAACCTCGGATGCCACGTGCCTGCTGCTGTCCAAGCTGGACTTCGAGGCAGTGGCTTACGCTCCTCCACTTTTCAGCTCAACCTGAGCCGTTTCTGTCACTTAAGACACTATCCCCAAAAACCCCCTCAACACACCCTACAGCCCGAACACGCCCTTAAACCCAGTCTCCGGTTTGACTACCCCCTGAAACCCCCGAATACAACCTCTCGGCCAATCAGGGAGGTGGGTAAACGATGCAATGTCCGTCGACCAATCAGGGACCAACCACGTTTACGTACAGATTTGGCGCGAAAAGTGCAAAAGATCCAGCCAATAAAATCTCAGTAAATCAATCACTCCACGAATCACATGAGGGCCTCGAGGGTCTGATCAGACCCGGAGACTGGGTTTAACACGCCCTACACACTCCCTGTGCCCCCCCTTAAACCCAGTCTCCGCCCCCCCCCGGTTTGGCTGAAGGCCCTCTTGTGATCGGTCCACGTGGAGGCACGGAGATCTATGATTGGCTGGATCTTAGACCAAATCTCACCAAATCTTGCCAAATCTGAAATGAAACGGCTATCGCCCCTGATTGGTCGATGAAAAGACCATGATGAGCTCGCGGTCCATGATTGGTCGAGAGGCCGAATGCCGGGGGGTCAGGGGGTAGTCATAGCGGAGACTGGGTTTAAATACGCCCTAAACACCCCCTGTCCCACAAAAGGTGCTTACGTTGAGCTGGAAGGAGGACGAGTGTAAGCCCCTGCTTCGAGGAGCTGAAGCAGCACTACCCCGAACAGCAGGACATCATCGTTACCAACATCCTCATGCAGTTCGATCTCAACAAGGCAGGCCGGTTGCAGGCTGACTCGCCAAAATACCCAATCTTCATCACTGTACCCTGTCAATCTACCCAATCTTCACCCCTGAACCTCGCAAATCTGGCCAATCCGTACCACTGCGTCGGGCAATATGTACCCAAACTTTGCTTTCGATTTCAACTTGCTCCGCTACGACAAGGACGGCAGCAACACGTCGCATTACAAGCAGGACGAGCACGACGACACCGAGCGCGCGGAGATGCGCCAACAGATCCAGGTAGGGCGCCGCAGGCGCAGCTTGCCCGCATCATACTCGTGTTGACAGCGTAAATGGCGCCTGGTGCCTGGTCTGTGAGATTTGTACAAGTACTCCGTATTTGTACACGTACGGTGGAGTGTGGTGATCTGGCCCAATGTCAAATGTGTTTTGGTGATTTGGCTGGCACTACAAGTCAAGATCCCGTACTACCAACAGACCAGGCACTGGTATCAGTCCTCGAACACTATAATATGTTAAGCCGCTTTCAAACATTGGCTTTGCGGTTTCAAGTTGCGGCGATACATGAGGGCCGCGCTCACCAAGCGGTACGCCGACCAGCTGTCCAACGTCACGTACGCGGCGAGCGTGGTAGGGCGGTGCACGTTCACACTCTCACAACCTGTGTTGAGAGCAGCCATCATTTACGCGATTGATACTAAACATGATGGAGCGCTTTCAAACTTTGCTTTCAATTTCAACTTGCGCCTCTACAGCGTGGGCGACGTGGAAACGGTGAAGACGTTGATGCGCCGCGGCCTCCCCGTGGACTCTGGGGACTACGACTTCCGTACCACGCTGCACCTGGCAGGGGCTTCAAGTCGTCCACTTCTCAGCCCGACCTGAGCCGTTTCTGACGCAAAAATACACCCTAATTCCCCCCCCAACACCTCCTTGAGACCCGCTAAATACCCCTAGACGAACCCCTCAGCCCATACAAAAGCGCTTACGTTGAGCTGAAAGGTGGACGAGTGTAAGCCCCTGGCACCTGGCCGCCGTGGAGGGCAACCTCAAAGTGGTGGAGGCGCTCATTGATGAGGGTGCCAACGTGAACGTGAAGGACCGCTGGGCAGGAGCTTACACTCGTTCCCATTTCCGCTCAACTTGAGCTCTTCTGTCCACCGCGTAACCCGACTTAACTCATGATTTTTTCCTGCAGTTGCTCAAGTTAAGCTCTAATGTGGACGAGTGTAAGCCCCTGGCGGTGGGGCCAGACCCCGCTGCAAGACGCCGTGAACATGAACCACGGGCAGGTGATCGACCTGCTGCAGCGGCACGGCGGCAAGCTGGACTACGAGGATCCGAGCGGCGCGCTGTGCGCGGCGGCAGGGGCTGACACTCGTTCACGTTAGAGCTCAACTTCAGCAACTCCATGACACATTCATGAGTTCTGGTGGGTTAGAGCTCAACTTGAGCAACTCCAGGACACATTCATAAGTTATGGTGGGTTAGAGCTCAACTTGAGCAACTCCAGGACACATTCATGAGTTTTAAGTTGGGTTACACGGTGGACAGAAGAGCTCAAGTTGAGCCGAAATCGGAACGCGTGCAAGCCCCTGCGCGGCGGCCAGCAGCGGTGACCTGAAGAAGATGCGGCAGCTCATCGACAACGGCATCGACCCCAACTGCGGTAGGCCCAGCCGCAATATGCTTATTCTTTGGACCGAATTCCCTATGCTTAATTCCACAAATCCAGCCTATGATACTCGGATTATGACCAATTACGCTCAATTATGCCGACTCCATTTCAAAAGACGGGCACGAAAATGCCGGAAAATACCCAAAGAAATCCGTATGTACCCGAAAAACGGTCAAGTTTTTCAGGAAGCGCCCAAAATCCGGATAAATTGCCTAAAATTCCCGGCATTATTCCAGAATTATCGATTTGCCTGTTATGCCGAAGGTCATGCCGGCATATTCCGCCTGGCCCTAAACTGCGGCGACTACGACGCGCGGACCCCGTTTCACCTGGCGGCGGCGGAGGGCAGGCTCGAGGTGGTGGACTACCTGCTGTCCGTGGGCGCGCAGATCAACATCCGCGACCGCTGGAACGGCACGCCGCTGGCAGGGCTTACTCTCGTCCACTTCTCGGCTCAACGTAAGCACTTCGTGTGGGATAGAGGGTGCATGAAGGGGTTGTTTAAGGGGTGTTCAGGGGGTGTTCAGGGGGTGTTCAGGGGGTCGTAGGGCGTCATTCGGTGTTGCAGGGGGTGTCTGCTAGGGTACGTTTTCGTCATTTTCGTCAGAAACGGCGCAGGTTGAGCTGGAAAGTGGACGAGTGTAAACCCCTGACCGCTGGAGGACGCGGTGAAGGTGGGACAGGAGGTGTGCGCGCTGCTGCTGAGAATCAATGACGGGGAGTTGCGCATGGACTACATCGCCGCCGCGCTGTGCGAGGCAGCCAGCGAGGGGGACCTCGACCTGCTGCGGCTGCTGGTGACCCCCAAATCGCCCATTATCACCCCCTGATCGCCCCTTCATCATCCACTCGGTACCCCCTAATCAACCCCTGATCAACTCCTAAATACCCCCTCAACACCCCTTACACACCCCCTAAATACCCCCTACACACGCAGGTGGCGACGGGCGCAGCCGTGGACAGCGGTGACTACGACGCGCGCACCGCGTTGCACCTCGCTGCCGTGGAGGGCCAGCTGCTCACTGTGGTAGCGCCGTGCCCCGTGTCACCCCTGATTCTCCCCCTGCTCACCCCCCAATCACCCCTCAATCACCCCTTAGTTACCCCCCAATGACCCCCTAATCACCCCTTAATCACGACCTAATCGCCCCGTAATCACCCCCAATTTCCCCCTTATCACCCCCCTAATCACCCCCTAAAACCCTCCTAAATACCCCCTACTAAACACCTCCCAAATACTACCAAAACACCCCTAAACACCACCCTGTTGTGTGGCGGGG
>Ga0307489_10002559_pt1 | contig 12147 bp, 22 predicted proteins | sample SB12metaG_FD_202247 | JGI IMG/M metagenome (GOLD analysis project Ga0307489, IMG submission 202247) | Sea-ice brine microbial communities from Beaufort Sea near Barrow, Alaska, United States - SB 1.2 | ecosystem: Environmental > Aquatic > Marine > Coastal | place: USA: Alaska | collected...
TATTGGCTATACTTATACATCCTGCAATTATACTGGAAGATTATATTTAAATGAACATTTAATGGCTAATATTCAGCCAGTATAATCCCTTCATTATAAGTTATTCAGCCAGTATAATCCCTTCATTATAGTTATTCAGCCAGTTTATTACCTTCTTTCTTAGCCATATTAAACTGCTTATCCTTCTATCAATAATAAAAGTTTTAACAAAAAGACTTAAGAAATCATGCGCAGCAAGAACACTTCAGGGTAAACGACCCAGAGAACCCTGCTTAAGACCTTGGCAATCTGTGCCACTCTAACAATTTTCGCCCGCGCAAACGCAGGTAAGTAGCCATCCCCCCACGTCTGTTCCCCAATTAACGTGTTTACGTGTTCACAGAAGCTGAACTTGTTGGTTTGCGCCATCGAAATAGCACCGAAAATGGACCACTCACCATGGTTTCCATGGCTGGCGGCCTCCAATTCTTCATCGACGGAGCTGGTATGGACGACATGCCTATCATGAACGCTGTGATGTTCCAGCCAACGCAGTCGGACCCCGTCGACCTGACTGGACCCGATCTGGTCAGTAAGTGCCCTCGCTAATTACCCTGTGCCGCCACCAACTTTTTTTATTTTAATTAGTGGACGATCAAATCTAGTCTGCCACTGCACTGGGTCGCTTGGCCTACACCATGCCAGCCATTACTGACATCCTGGGCGGCGTGCCCATGGAGACCTTCAGCACTCACTTTTTGGCAAACGAAAGCGAAGACATCGAGTTCCTCATCCGACTTTCAAACAAGGCCGATGCCACCGACGGCGCCTGCCCCAAGGGTAAAGAGGAGATGTGCACAGTAAGATACTCTATGAGGTATACCCCCCTGTTGCATGACGTCTCCCCCAGCAATGTCTACTTCGACCAGCAGCTGTCTATCCTCCTTAACCCCATGGCGGCCAACGAGAACAGCGCAATCGCTAGTGACTACGACCCCGTCGTCCACATCAAGTTTTCCGGCACCAGAGCTGACGCTGAGGGTCTTTACGACTACCAGACCAGGCTTGGCTCCTACTCACTAGGCCACCTGAAGACTAGAGCTGGGGATCAGCACCCTGGCAGTCAAGTTCCAGAAGTGCGTTTCCGCGTAGGAGATGCATACCTGCGTGAGTCGGCCAAGCATTGCAACTTCGCCGGCGACGACTGCTGGTACGTCAAGACGCACCCCAAGATTGACTATATCAGTGCTTCTGACGGCTACACTTCAGGTGGATAGACTATGACCATCAGCGGATGGGGCCTTAAGGGCGACTCTCTTGATGACGTCACAGTGACCATCGACGGCGTCCCCTGCACCGTCAAGTCCCACTCCCTCGAGGAGATCACCTGTGTGACTGGCGCTGCCGACGCTATCTCCCTCGACGGTGTGTCCCAGCCCGGTTCTCCAGGTCTGACTTAAGATGTCCTCGATTCTGAGGACGATGACGCCAACCCGTACTGGGCCATGAGATATGACGGCGCCGTCCCCATCGTGGAGACGAAGCTGCTCACCGCCTTCGAGAACTCCTTCAACAACTACGCCCGTGCGGGCACCTCTGCCAAAGGATGGTTCAAGGCCCCAGAGACTGGTAACTACAAGTTCTACATAGCTTGTGACGACGCCTGCTAGCTCTTCCTCGATGCCAACAACAAGTTCAGCAAGGCCGATCCCGTGACCCCTGAACCTGCCCAGATTGCCATCCGCCACTCTGCAAGTGCAATCAGAGACTATCTGATGACTCCTGATCCTGAGAGTGCGACCCAGTACCAGTCCGAATGGATTCCCATGGAGGAGGGCGAGTTTTACAAGATCGAGGGTTTCCACATGTAGTACAGTGGCAGCGATCACCATACTGTCTCAGTTGAGTTCGAGAAGGCTGACACCGCCGGTCATCACCACGCCAACAAAGAGATCCAAATCCTCTCCATCGATCCCGAGAACGTCTAGGAGAAGTTCACAATCACAGTCACCGGAGCTATGGGAGGCACGTATAAGATTATGTTCGTAAACCCCTTGTATGACCCCACAAACAAAAAATCTGTCCAAATCTACACCACTGGTCTTATCAAAGATAACGATAACACTAACAGGGTCCGCTCGTACATTGTCAAGTACTACTACGCAGTCTGGGGTAGCAATGTCGCTGTCACTTCGACCAACTACGATGCCGATGATATCGAAACTACTGTTTCTGCTGATGTTGTGAAGACTGTCTACACCGTGACCGTGCTCCGTCAGATCAACGGCCCCTCCTTCACCATGGCCTCCATCGTCATAACAGATTAAACCACCTCATCAATCATCATTGAGGCTCCCTTCTAGCAGTCCACTCCCCCTCTGTCCGGTTTATTCTACATTGAGTGCCCCAACGACGATGGCAGCCCCTTCAGAACCCGTGACATGGGTTACTATCACTGGGACAATGGAATTGACTTCTAAACTCAGCTCGAGATCCCTCACCTGCAGTTCAAGACTCTCATCCGTGACACCGGCAAGTATGATTACAGAGATAGCGGTGTCAGCCTCCAGATGGTCTTCCAAGACTACCATGGAGATGTTCCCCAGTGCGAGATCAAAACTTCTGTTGTCACCCCTCTTGAAGGCAACAACCTAGTCCTCAGTTCCGTGACTCTCCGTGAATACGGCCAGAACCTCTTCTTCGAGCCAATCCCTCTTGAGTTTATGTACTCCAACGCCTATCAGCCTCAGGTGACCATCTCAGTCAACGGCATTGACGGTGTCTGCCCCGACTTCAACTGTGACTACCTTTACATTGACACTGATAAGTTTGTCACCACCCAGACGCTCACCAACGGAGTCGACCTGATCATCACCGGAACAGGTCTTCCCACTGATACTGATAACCTCGTTGTCAAGTTTGCAAACGTTTAATGCCTCACGGTCACCGCTTCCGACACTGAGATTACATGCTCTCTCGACGCGATGCCCGCCGCCGGCTCTTGGGATGTCCAGGTCATCGATTATAGAGGTCTAATCCCCCTTGACGCTTCACTTGCCAAGATCGATGTTGAGCTTGTCATTACTTCAATCAGCCCCAACACCTAACTTAATCAGCTTGGTGGTGACATCCTCACCCTCACTGGTAGCGGCTTCGATGACGACACTACTTACACCACTATCTTGTTCAATGACAGCACCAGCTGTGACGTATTTGAAGCCTATGACACGACCATCAAGTGCATTCCTTACGGCTTTGATGCCGACACCCTAGATATCTAAAACCCTTACACGGTGAGTGTCACAGTCAACGAGGTATCCAATGCAGACCAGACTGTAATGCTCCTTTCCACTAAGCAGAGCGGACAAACTGTCTCCCCCAATAGCATCTCTCCTGTTCTGTCGACTATCCTTACTGTTACACTCGAGTCAACCTACCCCGAGACTCTTGTGTCCACCTCTGACTTCTCAGCTGTACTAGTCAGCAGTGACGACCCCACGATTACCAGACCTCTTTTCGTCATGAGTGTCGACGACGCCACAAAGACACTCACTATTAAGTTCCCAGGAGCTGAGAGTGGAAACTACAACATTGCGCTCGTTGGTACTGGGGTCGGCAGAATCGATAAGGAGCCTCTTGCCCTTACTGTCATTGGACAAGTCACTGGTATCTCTCCTTTGACTGGCTCCTACCTCGGTGGAACTTTGGTCACAATCGATGGTGTGAACTTCTCGAACGATCCTCTTGACAACCCAGTTAAAGTTGGACCTTACTGGTGCTTCGTTCAGACGACTACCGTTGATTAGATCACGTGCAGAGTCATGAAGGCCATTGGTAACGAGGTCAGCACCGTCAACGTGATTACCTTCCTGAGAACATCAGAGGAGGCAATCAACCTCGTCTCCAACCTTTTCGAGTTTTAAGACCCTGTCGAAGAAGTCACTGGCCTCTCAAGTGCTTTCGACTCTGCTACTAACACTCAGGTTATCACCCTTGAGGGAACTGGCTTCCCCACTGGCGACACCTCTGGAGTTACCATGATAATTGACGGTGTCGAGCAAACGGCCCTCGATGTGACTGACACTACTGCCACCTTTACCCTCATTGGAATAGCTGATGAGTCTTCAGCCGATGTCAAGATCTACTTCGCTGATGGTCTGCCCGCTGGCTACGCTGATTTCTCTTCCATCACTGTCACTCCCACTCTAGTCTCTGTCTCACCACAGACTGGATCTTCAGGTGGTACCCTCCTGACTGTCACTGGCACTGGCTTTGGTGTCAACACCCAGGACGTCAACCTTGTGCACGAGGCTTCAGGCACCTAAATTTGTGACGAGGTAAACGTGACTGGCTACGGTACCTTCAACTGCATGACTAAGGCTATGGAAATAAACGCTGTAGACAACATCCTCCTCTAGACTGCCTCCGGATCTTATTCTTGCGGCAACTCTCTTAACTCAGCAGAGTGCAGTTTCGAGCAGCTCGATGCTAGCTCGCCTGCTGTGACTTCTGCTTAGGTAGAGTCTTCAACTACGATCCTCATCACGGGAACCTCATTCCCCACAAGTGACTACGACGCCATTGTCATTTACATGGGCGTTTAGAGCTCCTCAGCCGTTATAACCGACGCTACTTCTATCACCGCTACCTTTGACAACGGTGTGCCTCTCTCTAACGTGGCTGCTGCTCCTTCCCTTCACTTCGTGCCAACTACCAACGGCAGAAAATTGGTCTCTCTCAATGAGGCCGAGATCCAGCTCATTGCCACTCAAATTGATGTGACTGTCGCCAACACTTTGACTGTTAGCTCGAGCAGCTCTGGCCTCTCCTGCTCTTTCCAGGGTGGATGCCCTTACACTATTACGGCTGCCGGCCTCACTGCTTCCCTCACGAGCAGCGAGATTAACAGCATTGATGTCTGTGGTAACCCCTGCGTGATCGACACTGAGGCCTCTGACGCTTCCCAGACAACTTGCACTCTACCTTACCTCGCCACTGCCTACTCTACTTCCACTTTCGAGATCGTTACTGAAGGCATGGTCCATGACGGTACCTGGTCTGGCACCGCCACTGACGCTGAGCTCGCCAAGCTGATCGATGGCAGAAACATGATCGACATGGAAGACTCCAGCAACGGATGCTACTTCCAGGTCCAGTACAAGGAGAACTACGTCGCCGTTCTGGACGAGGTCAAATTCTTTGTCAACAAGCTCGTTAATAAGACACCTTTCGTTGGAAACCTTGTTTTCCAGGGCTCCGATGATGGTGTAAACTTCACTGATCTATGGACCATCGATATGAGCGTCCATGAGGGCTGGAACACCAAGGAATTCGAGGAGGATCGTCCCTCTTTCAACATCTACCGCTTTGCAGGCGCTTAGACTGGCTCTTGCCGCATTGGCGAAATCAAAATCTATGGTGTTGAGTCTATTGATGACGACTAGACCTCTTATTTGTGTACCCCAAAACTCCACCTTGAGGACACCGTGACTGAGCTCAACCCAGTCACTTTTGACGCTGCCTTCACTCCCGTCCTCACGGGAATGAGCACCCGCTTTGGCTCTGTTCTCGGAGGCGAGCAGGTCGAGTTCTACGGAACCGGCTTCTCCTCCTCAGATGTCACAACTGTGACTATCGATAACCGTGACTGTGTTGTCGACTCGACCACCACCGATACGATCACATGTACCACCTCTGACAAGCCTTACGTGCCCGACACGCCTAAGCTCGAGATTTACATCTAAGGCTCTGGCCTGGTCGCCACCAAAGGTAAAGTCTTCCGCTACATCTCCAGATGGTCCGACGACCAGACCTGGGGCTATGATCTCTCTCCCTAGGAAGGTGAGGCCGTCAACATCCCTAAAGGTCTCCACCTTCTATTCGATATCGACAGCTCCCCCATTCTCTCCTTCCTCAACGTGGAAGGCTCTCTGATCTTCCCTCCCGATAACGATCCGAACCACCAGAGAACTTTCGACGCCCACTACATCCTTGTTAAGGGCGGCTACATGGAAGTGGGCACTGAGGAGGACCGCTACACCTCGAAGCTGACCATCACTATGCACAGCACCAAATACAGCCCAAACCTGCCCATCTTTGGCAACAAGGTCATCGGCGTCCACTACGGCATCCTCGAGATGCATGGTAACGAGCGGCTAACCACTTGGACGGATCTCAAGACTACCGTATAGGCTGGCGAAACTTCGATTACTCTCAATGACGTTACCGGCGACCCTCTTGACTGGTAAATCGGTGAAGACATTGTTATCGCATCGACTGACTTCTCAGGCCGTAACGCCGAGCAGCGGACGATCGCGAGCATCAGCAACACGGACACTAACCCCGTAATCACCTTCACAGAGCCTCTCCTTTACAAGCATTACGCTGACATTCAGTACTTTGGCGACGACTTCATCGAGATGCGTGCTGAGGTTGGTCTCCTCACGAGAAACGTCAAGTACCAGGGCGACTCGACTTCCCCAGAAAACCAGTACGGTGCTGTGATTATTATGCACTCGCCTGGCGATGAGACGACTGCGGCTAGGATCGACAGTATTGAGCTATCCAATGTCGGCCAAGCCTTCATCCTAGGTTCCTACCCCATTCACTTCCATATGATCGGCACTGTGCACACATCTTACGTGCGCAACAACGCCATCCATCACACCTTCAACCGAGCTGTGACCATCCACGGTGTCCACTACTTGCGCGTACAAAACAACGTCGCCTACCTCACCATGGGCCATACCATCTTCATCGAGGACGCCGCAGAGACCAAGAACCTCATTGAAGGCAACCTCATTGTCGACGTCCGCCGCTCCTGGAGTCTACTCAACACTGACTAGACCCCCGCAGCCATCTGGATCACCAGCCCTGACAACATCATCAGGAACAACCATGCTGCCGGCTCAGACAGATACTCCTACTGGTACGATCTGCAGACCACTTCCATTGGACCCTCTTTCGATGAGAACATCTGCCCCGAGAACGACAAGCTTGGCGAGTTCCGTGACAACGTGGCTCACTCCAACGGGCGCTACGGTCTACGTATTTTCCACAACCTGATCCCCAGGGAGCACCCTTGCGAGCCTATGGTTTACGACCCAACTGACCCCTTGAACCCTTACCCTAACAACCCTCCCATCATTGCCGAGTTCCACAACTTGGTCTCTTATAAGAACAAGAGAAATGGTGCTATTGCCGAGAGAATCGGTGCTGTTCAGTGGCACAACTTCAAGACTGCCGATAACTTAGAAGCTGGCATGGAGGTCTCCATGACTGAGGACATCGTCGAGGGCTACGCTAAGATCGTTGGCGGCCTCGTCGTCGGCAGGTCTGCGAACACTGAGGAAGCCCTCGACTTAGCTCACTCTGCTAAGGGAATCATCAGCCCCCGCACGGAAAACTTCTCTTTCGAAGGAGTAAAGTTCTACAACTTCAACTGGAACAATGCAGCTGCTCTGGGTACTTGCTCACATTGCTGGCACGACAACAACACTGACTCCGGTGCCCGTACCATCACCGTCAGTGACCTCTATTTCGACGAGACTGTTGCCAAGCGTGTCCTCTACACGACTCCTTGGAGAACCATCTTCTTCGACAAGACTGGAGGTCTGACCAACTTCGGCACCAACTCCTGGTTCGTGCCCTTCTGGAAGCATCTGCTGTAGCCAGAGTGCTAATAAGAAGATGAAATGGGCGGAATTGTCTGCAGTAATGCTGTGCAGGTGCGCAGAGTTGCCTTACACAACCTTCCCCAGAACTTCGACTTAATGCGTCTAAAGATTGCCAAGATCGACAATACAATCAAGAACTCCATGTCTACAGACGAGTACGATGCTTACCTGGAGGACGAGAACAACTACTCTCTTGTGCCTTACAAGGACAAGCTGAAACCTAATTCAGCTTGGGCCATGCCATACGTCACTGGTCACAAGTACCGACTCCATTGGGAGTCCGGTCTTGACTTTGACATTATGAAGGTCGAAATTTCTGAGAAATGGGAAGAAACTGATCTGAACACCTTTTTCCAATTCAACTTCACCGAGTCTCGTGAGGCAGTCAACTTCACGACCAACTACGGCAGCGGGGTGCAGATTCCCGAATAGACATTGATTACAAAGATGATTGCAGATCTCGTGAGTGGAGACAACTATGTTCGCAACGAGACCGACATTCGCACCTTCGAATTTGTCGTCAACGGCAAGGCCCCTGAAAACAGTCTTCTAAAAGTCGAGCCTCTAGAGTGCATCCTGGGTACCTGTGTCCTTGAAAGCGTCGAAGAAGTTTAGCTTGAAGAAGGCCAGCGTCTCTGGAGTGATCCTGAGAACTGGGGTGGCACTCTCCCAGTCGAAGGCGATGATGTCGAAATCAAATCAGGCTGGAACATGCTTCTTGATCTTGAGGAAACTCCCGTCCTCCACAGTCTTAGTATCAACGGACGCCTATCCTTTTTGCAAAACAACATGGACATCCACTTGCGCTCTTAGAAGATCTTCGTGCGCGCAGGTGAGCTCATCATCGGATCCGAAGAGGAACCATTCACTAACAACGCCACGATCACTCTAATGGGTGACCAAGAGACCGAGACGCTTAAACTCAGTGGAACCGTCGACGGAGGAAACAAGGTGCTCGGTGTGACCAACGTTGTCAAGATGTATGGACTTCCCCGCACAAACATGCTCCGTCTACTCACTCCTGTCTACAAGGGACAGAACCAAATTATCGTTGAAGCAGGCCACGATTGGGTTGCTGGAGACGAAATCTATCTCGCCCCCACTGCGATGTAGAAATGGCAAAGTGATTACATGACCATCGCTGAAGTTACTGGAGGACGGATCACTTTCACTAACTCCCTTAAATTCTACCACTACGGTGACGGGGACTCTACTGCTTCAGATCTTAACGGAGTAGACATTCGTGGCGAGGTCATCCTGATAACTCGTAATATCAAGATCATTGGCGAAGACAACGACGGCTGGGGCGGTCAGGTCCTCGCTACAGACCTTTTCGAGAGCGACGGCACCTGGCGCAAGGGCTCGATCTACATGGACAACGTGTAGATCTACAACTGCTCGTAGAAGGACTCTTTCCACTCGGCCATCAGGTTTGAAGGTGCTCTTGGCGGCCACTCCAGGGTCTCCAACTCAATAATCCGACATGGTCGTGACTGGGGTGTCTCCATTTTACAGGCCAGCAACATTGAGCTTATTAACAACGCTTTCATCGGCTTCCGCTAGATCGGTATGCGTATCGACAACGCTCGCAACTGCACTATTACCGGCAACTTCATAGGAGATGTGATTGGCCGCAAAATTCCGGTTATCGACAGTACAATCGACAAGGAGACCTGTGTTGCTTACTGCTCTTTAGAAAAGGCGTCGAAGGGCACGCCATGCTACGACATGACCTTCACTGACAACATCGCTGCTGGCTGCCCCTTCGCAGGCTTCATTGCCCCCGGCTACGAGACATGTGGTTCTAACAAAAAGAACTTCCACAACAATATTGCCCACTCCACTGATGGCTACGGTGCCTACATCTACCCTCCTCCTCATTCTTCGACTGCCAACAAGTGCTTCGAGGCGTCTCACTTCTCTGGCTACAAAAACGCTCTACCCTGTGTGATGATCTACGCAAAGACTCTCGACCTGCGAGTACACGACATGACTTGTATTGACAACCAGGAGGGAATCAGTCTTGGAACATCCGATTAAGAGGCCGAAGAAGTCAAAATTACCTTCTCTGACTCATTCATTCACGGTGAATCCAATTCTGATGACTGCCCTCAAGGAGGCGACTGCTTCTGCGAAAACAAGTTCGGCATGATGAGCATGCAGAACATGAACGACGGAAAGGATCTGATGCCCACTATGTCTTCATCTCTTCCCATTTACAAGTCGCATGGTGAAGGCAACTGGGGTGGCACTATCAAAGTTGAAAAAGTTGATTTCGTCAACTTCCTCGGTAAGAGCAGGTGTGGTGCAAGACACGTCGTCTTCGAGAGCAACCCTGATGGTTCTGACAAGATTCCTCCTCACTCGTTCAACAGCTGCAAGTTCACGAACGTTGATGATATCGGATTTGCCTTCCTTAACAAACCCAACCCCGGCTGGGCCAACGTTAAGGACTGTGGTAACTTCCCTTGCACTGCCCCCAACAACCTGATCTTCTCCTTCAAGGGAACGACTTACTCTGGTGCTATGCCTTCCGCCTCATCTAGAGATTTCACTCTCGTTCCCGATGATAAGCAAGTCGCTGGCACTTACCCCGGATGTAACCATAAGCCCGCTATGCAAGCTTACGTCTGCCTAACCAACAACATTGGCATGCTTATGTTCGAGAGCTTGGACGAAGATGCCTGGGATCGCGCCATTTAGCCTATCTTCGTCCTTAACGAGAGGACCGGCTTCAACAATACCATTAATGCCATGATGGATCACATCTGGGATGCCTTTTACACTGGCCAGCGCCGCATGGCTCGTTTCCCCGCCGCTCTCTGGACCGACGAGGACTACACTATCGAGTTCAGTGGAACCAACCCCAAGAAGATGCGCTTCATGCTCGATGCTAGAGTCGGTGCCACCAAGCTTAGGATCCCCTATCCCGTGGCAGGATCTATTCAGGTGTACGCCGATGGCAAGAAAAAGAGCATGACTCCCTGGGACGACGCTCTCGGCCGCAACGGACCTTTGACCAAGAACAAAGGCTGCGGTGAGAACCGCTTCGTCGGAATCGAGAACTTCCTAGAGTTCTACATCACTCCAGGCTGCCTGATCGAGATCGAGCCCAAGGACTCAATCATGACCAAGGTTCGTATGGACTGGTCCCTGGCCGAGTTCTACTCAGATGGTGGTACCACCCGCTTCGTCGATCGTCTAGCCGCTTCTCTTGGCATCTCTTCTAGCCGTATCAAGACAGTTGCCATCTACGAAGGTTCCGTAGTCGTCTAATTTGTCATTGAGGCTGACGAGAATGCCGATGAGACCCCTGCCGAGGTTGCTGCCACACTTTAGGCTATCAAGACTTAGTTGGTGGATTAGGTCGAATCCGGTCTGATCGACATCGGGGCCCCTATCATGGGACTCGAAAGCGACGACGGTGAGCTTCTTGCCGGTGATCCCATTCCAGCTGCTCCTGGCGCCGCTGGCACCACAGCTGGCACGTACAGTGGAGAAGGCAACACTGCCATTGTTGGTGACAGCAACCTTTGGGACAACCTAGAGTACAACGATCCCTCCACTACTACTACCACATCGACTACAACGACTACAACGACCCCTGTCGTCGAGACTACTGCTCCTGAGGACACCTCAGTTGCTGTGAACCCATCAACGCCTAGCAACGAGTAGACCACCTCTCAACAGAGCACCACCGAGAGCACTTCTAACGGAGACCAATCCGAGCAGTCCCGTGAGACCATTATCGTCAAGAAGATCATTGAGGTGGTCGGTGCGAATGAAGAGACCGTGACTTAAGATGAAAAGGTCGACAGAAGCCCGTTGATGACCATTATCCCTGCAGCTGTAGTTGGAGTCCTTGTGCTCTTGGCTGTCGTCATGATCATCCGTGTTTGCTTGAACAAAAAGACGAAGGTAAACCATCAGGCTTAGGCTGCCATCAAAGTCAGGACTTAGATCGGCGATATAGAGCCTTAATTCGTTCTTGCTGCCGACGACACCAAGGACATCTTTGGAAGAGCCAATGTCCCCGCCATTGACCCTGATATCGAGAATTCTGAGAGCAAGAGGGTTTTGGTCAAAACTTGGAAGGCTAATACCTAGGGCTAGTGCGACGAGAAGAAGAAAGAAGAGTCAGACTAAGAGGACGGATTCCAACACCACTCACCCGAGAAATCTCAGAAGGATCTTGACTCCTCATAGTCCCTCTTCTTCAACAACAGCCTGCACGAATCCAACGCCAAGATGATGAGCGTCACCAGTGATGACACTCGCAAAAGATGAGGACAATCAATCTGTACCAGATGCAACAGGAGAGGTGAGAAGTTAAAGCAAATGAAGCTGTTTCATTTTCAAATTCGTACCCATACATTTACCCAAACCTGTTCTTTCATTTCTAACTCAAATTCGTTTATAAAGTATTTAAAGTCCCTCCAAATGACCCAAGGGGTTTTGGGGTTTTGGGGTTTTGGGGTTTTGGGGTTTTGGG
>Ga0307489_10002560_pt1 | contig 12145 bp, 12 predicted proteins | sample SB12metaG_FD_202247 | JGI IMG/M metagenome (GOLD analysis project Ga0307489, IMG submission 202247) | Sea-ice brine microbial communities from Beaufort Sea near Barrow, Alaska, United States - SB 1.2 | ecosystem: Environmental > Aquatic > Marine > Coastal | place: USA: Alaska | collected...
TGGCGTCGAGCCACGACACTGTAGCACCCTCTCTGAATACAAACACCCTCTTGACTTTTGCGTCGTTCGCCTTCTTGAACTTCTGGATTGACTCGATCGCGCTGAAGCAGCACTCTGCGTGTAGTTTTTGCACCATCGCGTCGTGGTCGTAGTCGAGCACCTCGCACGCGCACAACACCTCATTAGGTGTCCAGTAGCGTGCTGTCGCCTTGTTCTCGCTGCAAAAGCTCTCCGCACGGTCCATAACGGCGGCACACAGTGCATCCGGTGGGTGGCAGTCTCGCGACAACCGTGCGAGGCTGGCAACAACATGCTCTAGGTGCGGTTTGGACGCTATGAGCCGCGATTCGTGGCCGGCGATGTGCATCCACGTGCTCACGGGGCAGTCGTGCCCCTCAGGCGCCGAGTCGAGCGCCGCCGCGACGAGGAAGAACCGGCGTACTGCGGCGAGCTTCGCCGCCCGAGCGAGGCCCGTCGGCTTCGATCGACCTATTCCCACGCAGAAAACAGATGGGTGGACCCACGGAACAACGAAGGATGACCACGGCAGCCCCCCCACACCCGCCCAGTCGACGTGTTGCAGAAGCTCCCTTCTGATGTGCGCGTTCTTGCCGGCGCCCAGTAGCCACGCGCCATTGAAGAAGGGTTTATCGGGCGTCATCTCCATGTTGCCCAGCAATTTCGCCATGCAGTCGTCCACACTGCGATGCGTCTCGAAAAAGTCGAACGCGAGGTGCCGCTGCCCCCGAAATGTCATGTTCAGTCGGGCGAACGCGGACACCTGCGCCTGCACCAACGCGAACCGCCCTGCGTATTCGCGCCAGGTCTGGTTCCACGGCTCGCGTGCGCACGCGCCGTCATGGTTGAACTTCATGGACCACGAGAACACGGCGGACTCGTACATGAGCTCCATGGCCGTCAAGGGATGTTGCCGTCGGCGGGCATGACCGAGAAGGTGTCGGAAAAACTCCTTGCGCGACGCGAATGGCGCGTGAGACGCGAAGCTGGGGTGGTGGAACACGTGGTAAAAAAGTTGCCCGGCCATGTTCATCTCCACCATGGCCTTCCCGACCGCATTGTTGTGCAAATAGGGTTGTTTCACCGAGTCGAGAGCCTGCACATCCTTCACGAGTTGCGGGTGCGTGCTTACAAAACCCTCAAGGTTGAAAATAATCCTCTTGCTCACCCACAGTGTGCTCTCCTGCACCCGCACACGGCACACGCGGGGCGAGCTAAAGTCGTGCGCCACTTCCATGAGCCAATCGAAAACCCACTCCATGGGGATGGGTGTGTCTTTGCCGCGTTTCGCCTTCGAGCCGAGCGCGTTAGACGAGTGGTCAAGCGCGAATTTGAAAGCGTGGTGGCACAGCTCGGGATCGCGCATCACGACGTGCAACAGCCGCACGACGGGGCACGCCATTGTGAACCGTAGATCGGACGGGGAGGATGTCGTCTATTTTTTATTACCAAAACACTACAGTGACCCTTCTCATAGCTTTTTTTGTCATTGTTTAAACACTACTGAACAGCAACGTCTTAATACGAGTGCTGATACCAGGTGCAATCAACACAATACGGTTCACATTAGCGCCCTTGGCAATGAGCAGGTCGATGCCCTGCTCGAATCCAATCAGATGCTACACTACATTAAAGCATTGCTGCTTGTGCGCGGCGCGGTGCGAGCGCTGGCAATCCACCGAGCAATATCGCGCCAGTGAGCACCCCGAGCACAGCTTCCTCGCCGGCGTCGCCGCGCAGGCGCAGCACCGCCGAATCCTCGACATGGCCGCATCTGCGCCGCTCATGCCGGAGTCGATCGCCAGTGAGCACAGCCTCGCCGCCTCGTGCGTGTTCTTCGTCACTCCAGCGCCGTCCTGGTACTTGTTCGCGAGACGCAGCTGAGCGCGCGGATGAAGGTGCAGTTCGGCGCTCTCGGAGTAGAAGAAAATAGCCAATTTTTGGAACTCGTCGGACTCGTCGGGGCAGTCAGTGAAGACGTCCCCCATGTTGAAGCAGTAGCCACCCGGGTCGTCGAGTATGGTGATATGGCGTCGAGGATATGCTATGAACGTCCGGCTGTACAGCATTGTGTAAACGGACAAGTCGTACACGACGCCTGTTGCGTTTGTCATGCGCGCGGCGAAAGGCTCGAAGCGCGGATCCCTGACCACGTTAACGGCGTGCTGCGTCCACAGAGGGCCCTCCCACTCCGCAACTCCTCTGACCAAAGAGGCGAAGCGTTCGGGAAGCTGTGGCGCCAACCTTGAATTCATGTTTTTCTGCCGAGGGGGGTCGCGCTTAGGTTAGGCATAGGATAGGATAAGATAGGCATAGGATAGGATGGGGGGGGCGTGGGGTGCGGGTCAGCGCGCGGTCACCGGGCCGCGCGGTCACCGGGCTGCGCGTTCTCTTGAGTATGCGTGGGTGCGAGCAGGCGTACCTGCAAAGGGAAGGGCCGCGTGTGGGGGGACTGGTGGCGTAGTGCGCAGATTGTGAGGGAAATAAACATCTTTTTCCGAAACTTGTCCGATCTTCCAAAATATCAATCATTTTTTTACTGGTATAGAAGCTGATTTTTCATACCAAAAAAATCGTCAAGATTCGTGAAATTCCCGGATGATTTTCATTCCACACCGCACTCCCCTACACGCTCCGGTGTATCCACCATGGCGCCCTTGGGTGACCCTAACGTTCCGAACTTGGGTGTAAACACAGAAACGAGCAAGGAAAAGAACAAAAGAGAGAAAAAAGCTAGGGCGAAAGATCAGCTAGAAAAAAGATCTCTACCTGTTCTACTTCCGATTGAAACCCTTGCAATGAAGTTCGTAGCAGATAAGGAAGATTTGAAGGCACTATTAGCGGTAGCGAGTCCACCTTTCAAAGTTTTGGGGCGTCACACCGCTGACGAGATCATACCGATTCTGGATCGTCCGATCATCGCGATACCTAAGAGGGGAAAGATATCGAGTTCTGCTGAAGCTGTTTTGGTAAAGAAAGAACGTTACATTCTTATGAACCTTCTTATTCGGTACCGCAGCATTAAGAAAGAAGCTTTCTTCGACTACAATTGCCCGAAGTTCTTTACTCCAAAGCAGATGATAAAGGAGCTGTTGACCATGATGATCGCAAACCCTTTGACCGAAAATGACAGAGGAGTGGAGTGTTATATTTGACTCATCTGAAAAAAACATGAAGGTTCAGAAATACTAAATGTGAGGGTGCTACACCGGCTTGACGTAGACAAACTGATTAAATAGAATTTTTTTAATAACATGGCTATAAAACCGCTCCGGAGACCATATCAAAATGGGCAACATAGGAGTCTGCCCGACCGAAGAGGCTCGGGCCGAGCCGGGCCGAGCCGAGGCGGCCCGCGCGGAGATTCAGCGCATGTGTCGAATCGACCGCCTGTACCTTGATGTTGACAAGTTCACTCGACGGTGGAAGCCGGTCCACGCATTGGAGGCACTGGCTCGACCGAATGCTATTCGAGACGCCGCCGTTGTGGCTTACGTTATTCGTCAAACCGCAAACAAACCATGGGTCAACACCGAATACGACTCACACATCGCTTTGAAGGTGAAGGTGAATTTGGAGTGGGACCGTATAAACAAGTAGATTCATTTTCTGTGAGTATTAGGCGAAAGTACTTAAGGTGTTATGAAAAAAACTATCCTGCTGGCTTAAAGGAGGAGGAGCAGCCGGCAGCAAGTTCATTATTTTGGTCGGCATGCAGAATGATCTATACAGTCGCGCGAAAGAACTGATTACATCAGGATTAGATTCGAGAAAAGTTTGGAACACGCTTCTTTTTCACTGCCCGGACTCGGCTGTCCACGCCGCGTACAGCCACAAACGCTACGGCTACCTCAAGAAGAAAGATGGCGACCCGCTTTTCCACGATCATGTCATGCGCGCGACCAGCTGGTTCCGGTCGAAGATCCCAGGGGGCGTTGGCCCGCGCGCGCGTGCAATGGACAAAGAGCGCCGTATCCGCGAAGGCATTACCACTTCTGCGCAGTGGGCGACACATGCGTCTCTCATCTTGGCACACGATATGCCCGGCAGCAGAGAGGGGGGCGCAAAGGATTTCTTCCTGGCGTCGCCGTGGCAGTTCCTGAACACGTTTACGCAATCCGAGGAGAGGAACCCCAAAACCCGCCAGTCGATTGCCTTTCAGAGGCGGCTCCTCACCCACACGGACTCATCCTTCAAACCGGAGTGGGTCACGGAAGGACAGCCGCTGACGAACTGGCCACACTGCTCCATCTACAACTCGCGGTGCGACGCCGACCCCGCGCTGGACGCTTCCAAGCGGGAGTACTTCTTCACCATCGATGTTGACGGGAAGCACGTGTGCGACGCCGAATCGATAAGGAACAAGAGTTGCGAAGCGGACATCTTACTGTTTGAGCAGACGCACACCGACGGGAGTCCCGCTCGGCTCTGTATCATAGGCGAGGCCGTCAAAGACGCCTTCCGCGAGATCGGCTTCGAGACGCACATCTCCTGGCACAAGTCCCTTGGGTGGAAGCCATCGTGGCGAGGCTATGCAGTTGGTGCGTTTTTCCAGAACCCCACACAGGCAAAGCAGTTTGTAGCAAAGAGCGTGCTCCCGAAGCTGCAGATCCGCGAAAATAAGTGGTTTGTCGACGAGGTTTTCGACCTATCTTCGTACAACGTGGGGCTGGACCGGTGCATCGGCTCCGCAAAGTTGGTGGCGGCGGATCCCAAGGAGATGCGCTTTCTGGATACTAGCCCTCTGGAGGGCGTGTCTGACAGACAGCTGACGTCGATTTTCTTCCGTTGCCCTAACGAGTATTTGCTCACCGTATTGGGGTGGATTTACCCCGACTTTCCGCGGGCGGCGGAGCCGCACCGACTCATCGTGCAGGGTTACGGTGTTTGTGCCGCGACGAAAAACAACAAACGGAAGCGCGACGACAGTGCAAAGGCGCCGAAATCGACCGCCGTGTGCTCCGAAGACGGCGCGCTCATCCAGCAGATGGTGGCTGGATCGCTGGAGGCCGCGGGCTTCGCGACTGGGTGGGAGGGCTTTGGTGCTGTGCGCGGCGTGGATAGGGGCGGCACACATTACGTTGAGATTAGAGCGGCGGGGTCCAGCTTCTTCTGCGCCTACAACGAGTGCGAGAGCATGGAGAGCGCGGGATGGAACCCGCCCGCGCGTAAAGCTGGGGACAAGGTGCACACCTCCGCCGGCAAAATCAAGTTCCGTTTGTACCTGACGGCCGACGAAAAATGCCCCGACAAACGGTTTTGGCTCAAGCAGAACTGCTTTAGCTGCGACAACCACTTCCGCCGGGTTTGCCCGGTAGACGACAACGTCGCGCGGCAGCTTCTCCCTCGTCCTTTGGCTTTAAATAAATCTCCCGCGAGCAGGCGCGTCGTGCTAGAACACTTCATGATGGACCTGAACATAAGTCCGTAGTTTTAATATAAATCTAACAGCGTTTCAACATGCAGGCCCGCCGCTTGCAATTCGATGGCGTGGTCAACGTTTAAATCTATGTGGCGCGCACTGCGCAAGAAGAGGGTTGCCGCCTCTTTGACGAGGCCTGCGTAGTGCAGCGCGATTATTTGCTTCACGGGAAGCTCCGCCGGGAATTTTTCGGAAAGGCTCGCCTCTACGTGCTGGTTGAACAACTCGGCAGCCCGTCGGGGAAGCCGCGCGGAGGTGCACAGGGCCACGATGTGTTGAATGGCTGGCATGTTTCCGAGGGGACCCTTCATAGAAGGAGGTGGGTACAAACGGAGCGTCAAGTCGAACAGTTTTTTCGCCTCCTCTTTCATGCCGATGTCGGCCAGCTTGAGGATGTCCGGCACGTCAAAAACGTCCGCGTAGCCGAATGTGGCGTTGAACAGCGCGGTCGCGTTGGTGGTGTCGCGTCGCTCTCCGTCGATTTCCACGTACGTGGCGTAGATATCATTAACGTCAAACCTGCCGGCCTTGTCCAGGTTGCGCGGTAGTTTCCAGTAGGTCGGTGTTCGGCTCGCGGTGCGTGGGTCCCGCGTCAACTGCCCCGACTGGGAGAAGACCGTTTTTTGGATAGTGCTTGCATTGTAGCACTGTTGGTCGAACGCCGAAAGGTTCTTGTACGCGGGGAAGACGAGTGGTTCGTCGCTGATCACATCCGTGCACTCCTCCGTTTCGTTGTCACAGCCGCGGCACTTAGCATTTTTATTAATCAGAACGAGCTTTTCAGCACGTATGAGCTGCGGCATTTTATCCCTATGACGTGCTGCCTTTTATACTACTGTGCCACCTTTTATACCATCCAGCGTTAAAAATGAGCTTAACTCGCCTCGTCTTCAAAGAATCGCCTCATCACAGACACCCGTGCGTTTGCTCGCTCCGCACGCTCCTTGTTGGACCCCTCGGTGATGTATACCTGCTTTTGGTGTTCGTATAGTGTGTGATGCACAGCACGTTTGTTCGAGTCCCTAGTGATCATCCGTTTGAACATGTCGCGAGCCTCGTCACGGAGCCCACCCGCAAAGATCGAGCTCATCAGATCGTTGTACAGGAGCAACCTGCCGGGCGTGAACTTGGCCATGAAAAAGTTTACTCGGCTGTCGTACAGTTTTTGCGCCAGGCCCTTTTGCCCACATTTGTGCAGCGCTACGATCTCTTCCACCACGGAAGCGTCGAACACATATGCATGCGACGGGAGCGTCTTCTCAAAAAGCGCCTCGGCCTCGGCAAGCTGCCCCGCCTTACAAAGCTCCACGATGGGCCCCACCTTGAAGGTTCCGCCGGGCGCCGCTAACTGGTACATCGTGGCCGCAACCTTTATATCGGTGCCTGCTTTATATATCCCGTTAGCTGAGCTTTTTAAAGAAGCCCGAAAGGCGATTGAACTGACGCAAGGCTGGTGCACATTTCCATTTGTTACGCCCCGCGCACGCCACGCAGCCGCGCTGTGCATTCTCGTAGTTTACTGCGACCACGTCGCCGTCAAGCGGGACAGCGCAGCTCACACACGCCCCAAGGTCCCGAGCCGAGCACTCCTTGTGCATCAGCAACCTGGTGGCCGTTTTGTGATTGCGTACCACAGTGCCCGCCGAGTACCGCTGGAAGCAAAATGCACACCTGCCGGCGAACTCGGCTGGGCCGCACTCGATAGAACGAGCGACAGCGTCAGATTTTTGGGGGTAGATCGGGGGCATTTTTTAAATCGACATTATGAAAATTATTCCATATTCCAGGGTTTCACCCCAGGGAAATGCAGCGTTAAGGAGAGATTACAAGTATATATAATATTTTCAACAAGGCCATGTATAAATGGAGATTGCCCCATCGTCGCTCAATCGCGTGCACAAGGTGATAAATAATATGAGCGAGATGACGCGGGTGCGAAATGAACGCGATGAAGCAGTCGCACAGGCGGCGGGTCTGCGTCAACGGCTGGCAAAGTTGCGCCACGAAAAGGTCTTGCTCCTAAACGCTGGCGAGGTTTTGGCGAACGCGTTGCGGAGCCATGTGCAGAAGGCGGAGGCGAGGAGACTCGAAAAGGCGAAACAAACGTCTGTTTTTTGGCGGTAGTTAGCAAACGTTTACATAAATATGTTAGTGGTACTTGACGTAAAACGCTGCATCTCCCTCCTCGTCGGCCCGTTCGTCGCTAGCCGCCGCCCTCGCCGCTGCCCTCGCCTCCCTCGCCTTTCTCGCCACAACGTCGCCCTTTGGGGGCTTAACAGGCGCACAGCGTGCTGCCGCCCGCCTCCTGGCGCGAATGCTCTCGAGGTGGTAGAACCGATACGTTCGACCGCGCGGCGCGACGTGCCACAGTTCGGCGTCGCCAGTCGCTTCCAGGACTTCGGCTGCAGCTGCGCACTGTGTGTACCTGGCCGTGGCCGCGTCATGCATTATCGAAGCACTTTTCGCCGCCCATGTGCCGATGTTTTCTTTGGTCAGCTGAACGTCCTTGCGGTGCTTATGCGCATGCTCCCCGTCGCCCTGCCCGATGTGATGTCCTGAATCGACCGTGAAATTGTAAGCTTTCTCGTGGTTCTGCAGCCCGATTTTCATCGCCTGAAATGCGTGCTCGACCGAGTTCCATGTGTACCCGCGCCAGAAAAAGGGTGCCATGTAGCAGCTAGAGAGCGTCTTGCGCCAGTTGCCGAGCGCGCTCAATGCAATGTAATTGGTTGGATCGCCCTTCTCGCAGCGGCCCTCACCAGGAGGGTTATTTGGGCTCCCCGAAAAAAAGTAGAACTTGTCGGCCATGTTTCTAAATATATGGTAAATCTTCGTCCTTCTTCGCAACCTTAGCGCTGGTGTTGTTTCTGCTAGTTTCTATTGCCCTACGTCCCCGTGTCACTCTTGTATCAAGGTCTCGGAGCAATGAACGGAACTTCTTCTCGTCGGGGAAGAGGAGCTTGCGCTTTAGTATAGGGGGGCTGGCACCACAAGGGCGTGTTGTCGCTTGTTGCTTTGTTTTACTCATGCCAAAGTCAAGTTTGTATTTGCTTTTATATTCGATCTATGTCGGTTGGTGAAGCCCGCAAAACATTCCTTGTGATTTTCTCTCCCGTTTTTTTGCCGGGCAGGAAAAAGTGAAAACAAATCACAAGGAAACTGTTTGAAGGGCCATCAGAAGGGGGTAGAAACTGCCGGATTTAGGTTTTAGGGTTCCTAAACCCTAAACCTGAAGCCCTAAAAAAATACTGAATGATTACCCATTCGGTCAATGAGATTTCATACATCGTTCAATAAGATGACTCATGTGTTCTGAAATATTTTCACCTATGAGAATTAATTTAATGTATTATTTCCTCCTTTGAAAAATATTAATGCGTCGCAGCTTTGACAAGCCATCAGAAGGGGGTCATGGATCTTTTGCCAACGAAACGGCGACAAGTGTCTAGAAGATTACCCATGCGCTCTATGAGATTTGATACATCGTTCCGTGAGAATACGCATTATGAATGAAAGAACTGTCCGTATGAAATAACCCTTTTGAAACTAGACAGATGGAATGACCTACCAAGCTGTGCCGTGGCATCCCGACCCGCTGTCCCAAGAGGGTGGGACACTATCACGTTAAAAACACACAAAAACCATCGTTTTTGAAAATAGGTTCGGACGTGTAAATCGAGCCAAATCCTCGAATCGATCGGTGCGATTATGTACGATTTTGCTAGATTATCTAGTTTTTTAATAGCAGGTAGAAACTGGGAAATTTTCAATACTCAACACAAATATCAGAAGCTAAGAAAGGACACATCCGCTAGCTCGCTGTTGTGGTGGATTCTCTGACTCTTCGTCCTGGTCTTCAGGATTATCCTGGTCTTGAAAATCAAGATCCTGGCGGTTTGTAGGAAAAGGTGGGTTGAGCTTATGCGCCCCCCGCGCCGTGAGCGCGACTTGCGGGAAGGTAATTTTGCTGCTTACGATCATCTCGTTTGAGACCGCGTGCTGGCTGCGTGAAGCCAGCACCATCGCGTCTTCGGTGTATTGGAATTTGTCGACGACAGGCGGAAGGAAATCTCGCTGAAGCAAGTCAGGTGAAAGCGTGTCGACCAGCCTCGATTCACCGTGGTCGTACGAGACGTAGCCGTCTGCACCAGCGGCGTCCACCGCATGCCAAAACCAGCGGCTGCTGTCCTCGTCGGACAGGATCCCCATTTTCCATAGTTCTGCGTGCAACGCATCCTTCCCCGAAACGCTCTCCCCGATGGCGTCTGTCAGATTTTTTATTTTATTATAGCGAACTTTTCCAGCTTTGGTATTTTTCACGCCGGCGGCAAGCAGGTCGGGGGCGAGGTTGACGGCCGCGCTGATTTGTTTCCATATGTTCGCATGCTCCCCGAGGAACGTTAAGTCCAGTAGCGTCAACGATTCCCCTTGTACGACACGAAACGTCTCGGGTTCTTGCGTGTCGAGATTATCGTCGATGTGAAACCACAACCCTCCGCCCGCAGCGTTCAGCCCGTTCTGCCTCTTCGGGGCCACGTGGTACAGACACGAACCGGAAGCGTTAATGTGGACCGTCGCCCTCTTCTTAAAAAAACCCACGAGCTTATTGAAGGTTGAGGCAGTGATGTTTTCGCTCCACCCGCCATTATTGGCGGGTCTATGCTCGAAACTACTGGTGGACATTGCACGACTGTGAACATACCTAAAAATATTATATATATATATAATAAGGAACGCAGTTCCAAGGCCGAAAATATGGTTTATTATTCATTCACAGGCTCTATTGCTTTGGTGTTTGCAGAGCGAATTCACCGAACTTGGGCGCGTAAGCGAACTCCGTTATCTCATCCTTATTCTTGTCGGTGTTCAGCTTAAGGCCCTCGTAGCGCACGTCTCGCACGGCCATTATCTGGTTCTCGTGAGGAAGCCCATCAGTCGACCAGTTCGCGGGCACCGCGTACGGACTCCGGCTCTGGCCATTGTAAATTGGAAACTCGTTTGACATGTCGTTGTTCAGGCCCAGCAAGCGGTGGAGACACTTTTCGGCGAGGTCTCCGCACGCGCCCCCCGTAAGTCCCGTTGGCTCCGACTGCCCATATGTCCAGTCGATTTGGGACCATTGCATATCTTCCATGATATCGAGCTTCATGTTCTTCAGCATGGTGGGTTCGCTAGGGTCGTCGACGGGCGTCCAGTCCAAACCCTTATTCTTCAGTTCCGCCATGTTCGTATGGTATTTGCGCTGGTTAAAAATCCAGGTCGAAATCGTGGTCTGCTCGCCCGAGACGCTCTTCCATGCGCTCAAGACGTACCGTTGCATCGGTTTGTCCTTGCTTGCCTTCAGCTCGATAATCATGTAAGGAACGAACTCCACGGTATTCCCATTCACGCAGTTCAAGGGGTGGGATGGGACCTTTTTGGTGCCGTGTGTTACGGTATCGTAGATTTTCTTACTCGGGAACCTATTTGGGTTCGAGGCGAGATGCATCAGGAACGTCTTGATGATGTAGCGCAGTTGGTCAGCCGGCAAACCGGGACTTCCGATCAGAGTGCTCATGTAGGTACGGATAAAGGTCGCGTACGAAGTGACCACTTCTTTTTGGTCCGGCTGCTCCTTAAGTTTCTGCAGTTCAAATGCCTCAGTAATATTCAGTTCCCCCGAAGGAGAACAGTCCACCATAATTTTGAGCATCTGTTGAAGACCCTGGATTGTAGTCTTCATCAGGTTGGCGAGCGTCTCGGGCGGCATCTCTGGCGGCATCTCGGGCGAAGCTGTGGTTTAATTTCACTCAGACAATGACGGCTTATATACTATGCGACTACATCGTAAATACTACTCATCATCCGAATACTCCAGCATACTTATATGCTTATGATTGCGGAAATCTTTGTCATCGTGGTGACCGTCCCCAAAAATAGCTTTCGTTGAATACTCAGAGTATGGGAATTGTATACCCTTCCTGGTCAGCCATCTGATAACATCCAAGTTACCATGAACGTGGCATCCAAAACAGGCAGACAAGAATGTCTCCTTGTCCAACAGGCACCCGTGTTTTACCAACCACCGCAAAACTTGCAGTTGCCCGCTTTCCGCGGCGTATTGACACATTTTGGTCGGATCCCATGGGCACGGGTTGGGGGGCTCTCGCAACCACTTTAGCACCTCCATGTACCCGTTCATCGCGGCCTGGGCACAGGCCTCCTTGTCCCACGGGCATCCTAACTTCTTCAACCATTTCAACACCTGCAAATTCCCAAGCCCAGCGACGGCGGCGAAGACGCGCTCATCCAATGGGCACCCATGCTGATAATAAAACTTCATGAGCGCTGGATCCCCGTTGATCGCCGCCAGGTAACAAGCATCCTCCTTACCCTCCATGCGCGCCATCATTGCCTCGATGACTTCTGCTATCAACGCGCTCCCCATCACAACTGCCGCCATTTTCCTTAGATACATTGTCAAGCTATAATGTTTAAATACTGTTTATAAAATTACCACCTGAATTCACAGCCGCCGGACACCCGTAAATCCTCGTTCCGCTCCCACTCCTTCGGTAACGCTTTCTTAAACTTCCACGGGTTGCCGGCCAGGAGCAGCGTCTTCAGCCGATTGAGGCGCCCTAGCGCCTCCGGGATGTTCTCCAGCTTGTTCCGTTCCAGGTTCAAGTACGTCAGCCAAAAAAGATTGCCGAGCGAGGCCGGTAC
>Ga0307489_10002561_pt1 | contig 12140 bp, 20 predicted proteins | sample SB12metaG_FD_202247 | JGI IMG/M metagenome (GOLD analysis project Ga0307489, IMG submission 202247) | Sea-ice brine microbial communities from Beaufort Sea near Barrow, Alaska, United States - SB 1.2 | ecosystem: Environmental > Aquatic > Marine > Coastal | place: USA: Alaska | collected...
CACGCGCCCCGCCCCGGCGCCCGGCCCCGGGGGACCCCCCGGCGACGGCCCCTTCGACACCGAGCGCGGCATGCTGCAGCAGGAGGTGAAGAAGCTGCGGGCGGCGCTCGTGGTGAGCGAGCGCGCCACGTCGGCTGCGGACCGCACGGCGGCGGCGGCCGAACAACAAGCCGAGGGCGCCGGGCTCAAACTCAAGGTAGGGAGGAGCATTTTTTGTTATGAGATTTGAAGACAAGCCCACGTCCGAAAATGTAATTTTCGGACATTATAACTCAAGATGTCTTGAGTCAACATATGTTTTCGAACGTGGGCTTGTCTTTCAATGTCATACTTTAAAACTGTTCTTCATCGAGCCCCAGGGCGCTCACATGGAGGGCAATGACTTGTATCGTCCTTCGGTGGAGGACGCGACGCGGCGGCTGCATGGGCGCGACGCCGAGGTGCGCGACCTGGGGCGCCAGTCCGTGGTGCTCCGCGAGGGCGTCCAGGGCGCCTCGTCCGAGGCAGGGGCTTACGCTCGTCCACTTTCTTGCTCAACTCAAGCGCTTTCAACGGGATAGGGGGTACATTTAGGGGTTGTCTAGGGGGTGTAGGGTGTGTTAGGGGGTATGAAGGGGTGTCTAGGGTGTATTTTGTGTCAGAAGCGGCTCAAGTTGAGCTGAAAAGTGGATGAGTGTAAGCCCCTGGTCCGAGGCGGAGAAGTACAACCGCCAGCTGGCCGCCTCCAAAGCGCAACTGACGGGGGTGGTGGCGGAGCTGGCAGAGCAGCGCCGCCGCCGCGAGGCAGGGGCTTACACTCTTCCACTGCTCAGCTCAACCTGAGCCGTTTCTGACACAAAATACACCCCCTAAACACCCCCCGATACTCCTTAATACCCTCTGACACCTCCTGAACACCCCCTGCATAACCCCTGATTGAACCCCTATCCCACAGAATGCGCTTAAGCTGAGGCGGAAAGTGGACAAGTGTAAGCCCCTGCCGTGAGGCGCTGGAGCGCACAGCTGGCGAACTCACGTCCGCGGTGAACGCGGTGAAGAGCGAGAACATCGGTAGGGCGGTGCACGTTGACAGTATCAAATCCCCTGTTGAAAGCGCCTATCGTGTCAGCGCTTGAAAGTTAAATGTGACGCACTGCTTTCAACTGTTGCTTTCAATTTCAACATGCGCCGCTACACATCGGGCTCAAGTCCACGCTGGGCCGCGCGGCGGACGACAACGCGCGGCTGCGAGAAAAGTTGGCGGCGGTGGAGGAGACGTCGAACGACGCGGCGCGGGTCGCCGGCAGGGGCTTACACTCGTCCACTTTTCAGCGCAACCTGAACCGTTTCTGATACGAAAGGAACGCCCCTAAAATACCATAATACCCCCTGACACCTCCTAAACACTCCCTGAACAACACCTAAATTCACCCCCTGTTCCACAGAAAGCGCTTACGTTGAGCCGAAAAGTTTTGCGAGTGTAAGCCCCTGGTCGCTGGGCGCATCAGCAAAGAGGCTAAGGCCGCCGAGCGCGAGGCCCAGATGCTGCGCCTGCACAATCAGAAGGCAGAGCCTTGCAGATCTTTGCAGATGTTGCTCGCCATGTCATGGGATACCATCTGACTAAAGATACGAGGGTCAAGAATGCGTTGGATGATATGACGATGTGCGCCGAACCACTTAGACACTCAGCAACAAGTATTACTAAGTCGTCCCGCTCGACCAATCAGAACGCTCCATTTGGGCGACTTAGCACTAAGTCTCACTAAGTATCTAAGTGGTTTGGCGCACTTTGTCACATGGCGGGTAACATCTGTAAGACCCAACAAGAAGGGGGCTCAGGAGAACACAGGGCTGGCGACCGCCCTGCAGGCGGCGAAGCAGGAGGCGGTGGAGCTGCGGCAGCGCTGCCGCCACCTGGAAAGCATCGCGCTGGTCGCCGCAACCGGCCAGGTGGGCAACCACACGTCACGTCATCCTCCGCGCTTTGGAACCTTCACTACGTCATCCACCGCCATTCGAGCCCTCCTTTTGGGGGTTTAAGGACACTCTACATGGGCACCTGACCTTCCTATAATGGTCACCTGACCCGCCTATATAGGGCACCTGAACCCCCTATAATGAGCACCTGACCCCCCTATAATGAGCACCTGACCCCCCTATAATGAGCACCTTATCCCCCTACAATAGGCACCTGACCCCCCTATAATGGGCCTCACCTGCTGGTGACGCGTCAAGCGCTGTGTGCCCGACTCTGCGGCCAGGTGCCAGCGGCACAGCGCTTCTCCAACAGCCCGGGGCAGGTCAAGAGGGAACAAAGGCAGCAGCAGGTAGTACCTTCAGATAACACCCGCCACGTCATTCTCCAAAATATAGACCCTCGTTTATTGAGTTAAATGGCTTCCCATGACGTGGCGAGCATTCTTCTGAAGGCACTTCCTGGAGCAGCAGCAGCAGCAGCAGCAGCAGCCGCAGCAGCCGCAGCAGCCGCAGAATGAGGAGTCGCCCACGAAGTCGCCCGCAACACCCGTGCGCATGCCGCTCCAGCAGCAGCGGCCGCGGCAGCCCACGGCGCAGCACCACCTGGTAGAGCGGTGCAGGTTGACCCTATGGAACCCACGTTCAAAGCGCCTGGAACTAAGCGCTTGAAGCTAAAACATGATAAACCGGTTTCAAGCTTAGCTTTCGAATTCAACTTGCGCCACTTCAACCTGGAGGAGGAGGAGTCGCCGCTGCCGCGCAAGCAGTGGCACCCCACGGTACACCACCACCTCGAGGTAGAGCCTGCCAGACATTGATCCCCACCTCACTACGCACTTCTAGTGGGGGTGGCTAATATACCCTCACTCATGCATTTTTCAGCCTGCTATGTACGGCGGGATGATCTACACTGTAATTTGTATGAGCGACCGTCTGTTAAGTCAAGCAAATTCAGATCTCCATTCCCCCCCCCCACCAGAACTGCGTGGCATAGATGCCATTCAACTTAATAAATGAAGGTTCTGAATGCGTTGGATGACGCGGCGAGCAACATCTACCGGGTCCTACCTCGAGGAGGACGAGTCGCCTCCGCGCAAGCAGCAGCAGCAGCAGCAGCAGGCCGCCGGTCAGCGCCAGCAGCAGCAGCAGCATAGCGCACAGGTACACATCCAGCAGCAGCAGCAGGTAGTGCATTCAGATAATACCTGCCACGTCATTCTCCAAAGGATAGACCCTCGTTTATTGAGTAAACTGGCATCACATGACGTGTCGAGAATTCTCTGAAGGCACTTCCTGGAGCAGCAGCAGCAGCAGCAGCAGCGGCAGCGGCAGCAGCAGCCGGCGCACGCGTGGAACGCCGACGACTATGAGGAGGAGCTGGACGTGGAGTTCGCCCGCAGGAGTTTGCCGGCCGGCCTGGCGCCGGAGTCGGGGACGCCGTCACACGGGGAAGACCACATGGGGCCCGGCATGGTCCCGGTGCCCGGCGCCGGGCGCCAGCCCGCTTACGCCGGCTTGGCTCACGCGGGGGCGGGTGAGGACCACCTCGGTAGGGTGGTGCAGGTTGACAGTATCAAAACCCGCGTTGAAAGCGCGCCTGGTTTCAGCGCTTAAAACTAAAATGTGAGGAACCGCTTTCAAACGTTGCTTTCGACTTCAAGGTGCGCCGCTACACCTCGGGCCGCGCATGGTCCCGCTACCCGGCGCTGGGCGCCACCCCGCGTTCGAAGGCTTGGCTCACGCGGGGCCCGGTGATGACCACCTTTGGGCGGGCATGGTTCCAGGCACCCGCCGCCGGGAAGCGTTCGCCGCGGAGGCGACGGCGGAGGCGGTGGAGGCAGGGGCTTACACTCGTCCACTTTTCAGCTGTACCTGAGCCGTTTCTCACACAAATTCACCCTGAACGCCCCCTAATACCCCCATACACCCCCTAAACAACCTGTAAACAGTCCCTAGACGCACCGCCTGTCCTACAGGAAGCGCTTATGTTGAGCCGAAAAGTGGATGAGTAACAGCCCCTGGGTGGAGGCGCGCCGGCCCATGAGCGCCCGCACACACTCGCACTCCGAGCCCCCGGCGGTGGCGGCGGGTTACTCCGCTTCAGGAGCCCAGACGGCACGGGGCGCCATGGCCCAAACCATGGGGGGCACCATGGCACAGGTCATGGTGAGGCCTAAACCCTAAACCCTAATCTCTAAACTCTAAACCCTTGACCCTTAACCCTTAACCCTTAACCCTTAGCCCTTAACCCTTGACCCTTAACCCGTGACCCTTAACCCTTGGCCCTTAACTCTTAATCCTTCACAAATCCTTAACCCTTAACCCTTCACCCTAAACGTGAGGCCACTTGCTAAGACGTCGTCAATGTGCCCGACGAAATGCCTGTGCGGAACCAGTAGTACGCGATGATGTTACCACGTGCTACTAGTGATGTGCGTTGTGGCGACACTCGGGATGAGACGTAGTCGGTGTGTCTGACTAATTGCCAGTGCGAACTCGGCGGCGTGCGGCGATATTGCCATGTGCTAGTGCTGATATGCGATGATCTAACCACGTGCTAGTGATCATGTGTGTTGTGGTCCCTACCACACCCTAAATCCTGAACCCTAAACCCTGAACCCTGAACCCTAAACCCTAAACCCTTAACAACCCATGTGTGTTTCGGTCCCTAGCACACGCGGCGCCCCTCCACCGCCGCACCTTCCTCCACCACCGCCGCTTCCCACTCGCACCACCTGTCACACTCCTTCACCGCGCGCCCCAATCCGGACACCGCGGCGGGGGCCGACCGGTACAGCGCGGACGAAGCGCTGCGCAAAGGCAGGGGCTTACACTCGTCCACTCTTCAGCTCAACCTAAGACGTTTGTGACACAAAAGAAACCTGAAATGCCCCCCAATAGCCCCTAACACCTGCCGAACACCCCCTACATAACCCCTGAATGCACCCCCTATCGCACAGAAAGCGCTTGCGTTGAGCCGACAGGTGGACGAGTTTAAGCCTCTGCGCAAAGGGCGCGACGGCAGCGGCTGGTACGGGGGCTTGCTGGAGGGCGGCCCGGCGCCGCCCGCGCCGCCGCCCGCCGCCCGGGTAGGGACAAGGAAGTATTGCCCGCAACGTCATTCGACAAATCGTGAACGCTCATTTATCCAGTTATAAGTGAGAGAATGGCACCAGAGCCCTTGATTTAATTTACGGTTTACCGATTAGCTCCGATCATTAGACCCCTGTACCACCATTCAATAAGCACCCCAAACCCTTTCAAGTGACAAGGCGTCCTTTGAAGTGGCTAGCAGTATCTGGCAGGCCCTACGCTCGGGGCTCGGACCCGCCCCCCTGGGTACTCCCTGCGGACGAACCCTCGGGGGGCGTCGGTCGGTCGGCCGCCGCCGCCGCCGCCGCGCACCAACGCCCCGCGCACGACGAGGCGCCCTTCGCCACCGCGGAGTCCTTCGCCTCGTGGTCCGCGCACGTGGTAAGGTGGTGAAGGTTAAGCCTATGCAATCCACGTTGAAAGCGCTTGGATCGAAGCCCTTGAAACTAAAGTGTGATGAACTGCTTTCAAGATTTGCTTTCAAATTCAACTTGCGCCGCTACAACGTGGCCGCCACGGAGGCGCGGCTTATGCAGCTCAGCATGGAAAAGGACGCGTTGGAAGGTTGGGCCGAGTACAGAGTGACAAGATATGATCCGAGATATGATATATCGATATGGTGGATGACCATATCGATATGGTCATCCACCATATCGATGTGGAATACAGCCTAATGATACGGGAGATGACAGTATCGATGTGGTCATCCTCCGTATCGATATGGGATACCTTGTCCCTCTGGCCGACTAAACGACGCCTGTCTGCATGATTTTGATTCTTTCGCAATTTTAAGGCCAGATGGAGGTGAATGTCTTTGCGTGTCAGTAGGTCCTCACCATGCCACGTGTCACGAGCCATGGACCATGTCTTAGACCCTGGTTTCATGATTTGAATTTCATCCTATGACAAGGCAAGCACATTTGAGTTGGCAATACTGGAAGGAGAGCTGAGCCGGATGCCGGAGGGGTCGGGTCGGACGATCGAGCAGCGGCGGCGGAAGTCGACGTGCGAGGCAGGGGCTTACACTCGTTTCCATTTCAGCTCAACATGAGTCTTCTGTCCACCGCATAACCCAAATCAACTCATTGATGTGTTCTGGATTTGCTCAAGTTGAGCTCTAACGTGAACGAGTGTGAGCCCCTGGTACGAGGAGCGGCTCGGGGAGGTGGCGCGTGCCGTGGCCGTGGCGCGCCATCAGCTCAAGGTCGGGCGGTGCAGGCTGACCCTATCAAACCCACGTTGAAAGCCCCTGGAACTAAGGGCTTGAAACTAAAATATGATGAGCTAGTTTCAAACTTTGCTTTCAAATGCAACTTGCGCCGCTACATCAAGGCAGCCAACCGCATGCACCTCGTGGGTTCCTGAGCGTGTCGCGTGTCGCGGTCGCCCGCGAGGAAGGCATCTCGCGGGCAGCTAGGTCGTCGGCAGATGGTGTGTCGGGAAAGGGTCGCCGTGACTGAACTGCAGTGGGAGGAGGATGTGGCGAGTGTGTACGATGTACGGTACACTGCGATCGAACAGTCAGGACGCCGTGTCAGGAAAGGGGGAAGGATACGAGTATCACGATTTACTTCTGATGAGTCGGCGGCAGTGCTGTAGCGTGTAGGTCGGTAAGCGGCTCGAGTAGTAGCACGAGTACAACGTACTTCCGAGGAGGGGTTACGCGAGGCGTGCGTCCTCTGTATAAATATAATATATGATGCAGGTTGAATGAGTCCGATCGTTCCACCAGGACGGCAGCGCGCTTTCCTCTTCGCATGCTTCATTGCCTTCATTTGCAAATTGGCTGATCGGTTGGCGATGCCGGTCGGTTTTGGCGTTCACGTCAACAGGTACGTCAGGCGTGCAAACAGTCAACGGTATCATTAGACTTTGATCATCACATTTGAGGCCGACAGACAACGGCTCGACATCGTTAACGTGTTTTCCTCTGGATTATTCAGCTGCAGCGGTCGGTTTCTTACGGACGAGAGAGGGAGGTCATCGGTGTATCCCTCCGTCGCTGTCTGGTCGCGCGTCGCTGCATCCCACGGGGCGCCGTGCCTCCGCGCCCACCACAGGATATGCACGTGCCCGAACCGAGCGGCGTGCGTGCAACGCGGGCTCCAGTATTAGTGACAGAAAGGACATGCAAAATACCGCCGCGTTGTCATTGAAATAGGTTGACTGGAGGATTCCAATAAAACTGAGCCAAAATATACAACGACGACTGCACAAATATCATCAGCCTCACGCATCGCACGCACAGGCCTTCGAGCCGCACCCGCCACTCATCGCATCTCGCCCGCGCGCCTCTGCGGCACTAGCGGGATCCACACAATTATGACGTCGTCCAGTTCCGACTCCTCCGCGCTCGCCGCGCCACCGCCTCCGCCGCCGTCCGCCCCGCCCGCCTCACCCCAGCCAGAACCATCCCAGACCTCACCCGTGCCCGGACCCTTCCCCGTCGCCGCTTCTGCCTCCACCGCCGCCTCTACCGCCGCCTACTCCTCGTCATCCTCCGACACCTCCGCCGCCGCCGCCACTTCCGTCGTGCGCCTGCTATCCCACCATGTCGAGCTGCCCCTCCACGTGCCTCCGCCGACGACGACTTCAGAGGACCCGCCCCCCCGGACGGCAGTCCCTCCCAGGCCCCCGCTACTCGCGCTGCTCGAGGACTTCCCCGACCTCTGTAAGAAGGAGGTGCTCGAGCGGATGGACCCCACGGATCTCGCCGTGTTCGCGGGGGATGTGGTGGTGTCTTCCGGCCTGCCGCGCGCGGGGACGAGCGAGGATATACAGCTTAAAGTCCGGGAATACGTCAGTTCCGTCGAGCTTCTGGCCTGGGCCAAGGAGCAAGGCTGCGCGTGGAGTACGCGGACGTGTGCCGCCGCCGCTGAGGGCGGGCGCGTGTCCGTTCTACGCTACGCGCGGGAACACGAGTGCCCGTGGGACTGGCACACTTCTGACGGGCAGCTGGCGACGTTGCAGTGGGCGCATGAACACGGTTGCCCGTGGAACGAGGTTGTATGCACGTTGGGGGCGGCTGCTAAGTTTGGGTCTATGGAGGTGTTGCAGTGGGCGCGGGCGCACGACTGCCCGTGGGATGAGGATGTGTGTGCTTTCCGCCGCCTCGGCTGGGCACCTCGAGGTTGGCGCGTGGCTGGGTCAGGCGTCTGGAGTGTCGAATCAGAGCGTGCCGCTGATCGAGGCGTCACGCGCGGTGGAGCGCCAAATCATCGGCAGGGGCTTGCACTGCTCCACTCATCAGGTCAAGCTGAGCCGTTCTTGTCATAGAAAGCCACTGAAGCCACCCATCGTGTCTCTCTCACGTCAAGCCGAAAGGTGGACGAGTGTAAGCCCCTGGACATCGGGCCGGCGTTTAACGTGTTTTCGGGTATCTACGGCGCTGCCGTGAAGGCGCGAGCGCTGCGCTGGCTGACTGAGTCGCCGGCGCACGACCGCATGTGGGTGCTGGCAGGGACTGATGGACGGTGCTCGCCACGTCATTTAACCCTGGTGTCTTAAATTGCAAGGCATCCTTTGACGTGGCGTGCAATGTCCATCAGCCCTTTGGTGTTGGAGCCAGACGTGGTGTACACGGGCGACTCTTGGGCGGACCTGTTCAGCATCTACGCCGATGACCCCGCAGATCTGATTGCTGTGAACTCCACCCTAGCGACGGGCGGCGCGATGTAGGGACTGATGGATGGTGCTTGCCTCGTCATCACACGCATTTTGAACCCTCATTTCTTGGGTAAAGTGGCATCCTATGACGTGGAAAGCACTATCCTTGTTTTAATGGCATCCTATGACGTGGCGAGCATTATCCATCAGTCCCTGGCGCGCGGTGGCCGCACGCGAAGGATTGCACGCTGTGCCGCAAAGGTGTTGATGGGACGTGGCAAACCGCCTTTCTTCCGGTGTTCAGAATCTCCAAGCGCCTGGCTCGGGCCGTCCTGGAAGGCAGGAGGGTCATTAGGCACAAGCACTCGACTGACGTTGTTCGATGGTCGAGTCCGCGAGTCTGTATGAGCGCTCACTGTGATGAAGCTTCAGTCATGCTCCGACATCGGTCGAGTGCTTGTTCTCAGTGACCCTCCTGGAAGGGCTTCGCGCGGGCTCGACGGGGCACCACGAGGCGTATATTCCCACGATGTGCTCGCAAACACCGGCATGGGCTTCCTCTCGTCCACTCGCTCGTTTCTTTGGCTCAGCGTAAGCACCTTGTCTGGGATACGCGGGTTGGTTGCAGTCTTTCAGTGACCAGAAATGTCTCAGCTTGATTTGGAATGTGGACGAGTGTAAGCCCTTGAACGCCGGGTGCCATTGGACCGCGCTCACGCAAACCGCAATATACCGCTACCGCCCGCACATCAGCGTCGGCGAGGTGAAGACAAGCAAGCGGCGGTTCAAGTGTTACCACTCCGTGAAGGACGCGGAAGTCTACGATACGCTTATGAATTTCACCATCTACGGCCGGGAATAAGTACTAGGAATGCTGATAAGGATATGGATGCATACGCTAAACAGCTCTGCTCTCCCACTGCCTGCACTTCTGCACTTGGTGTGATGAAGTATGCTAAGAAAAAAGATGTCCCTCATCTGCCTCACAGCGTCTACCCTTCTACGAGTACAGTTACCGAGCGCTACAAAATCGTCAGCTTCCCTGCCAGGCGCCACCTTAATCCACTCAACACACAAGTAAACTCTGTCAGAGGTGAGATCAAACCCCTTTTCCTCCTCCTTCTACTGACTAGATGTATACCTCCATACAGTCCCGCCTAAAGAATGCTAGCTCGAATGAGCAATAAAAGAGAATAATAATAAACTGCTTGCCACACATCCACGAACAGCTTCACACTAGGTCCTGGTACTGCCCCATCGTGGCGCATCGGCCTGCCTTGCCTGACAGGATGATGGAACGCACAGTGCGCAGCTTATACGCCAGCTCATCATCATCCGTCGCCCCGGATGACCCGGGTTGGCTCACCGTCTCGGGTAACATCTCCAAAATCTAGGGCCTGACAGATGTTGCTCGCCACGTCATAGGCTGCCACTCAACTCAAGAAACGAGAGTGCACAATGCGGTGCTGGGGCTTGGCATATGTTGCTCGCCACGTCATAGGATGCCATTCAACTCAATAAACGAGGTCTAAAGATGCGTTGGATCACGTTGCGGGCACTAGCTGTGCTTGTCCTAATGTTAGCCACGTCATAGGGTGGCGAATCGCTCAGTAAACGTGGGTTCAACATGCGTTGGATGACGTGGCGTGCATGCGCGCCACGTCATAGGGTGGCATGTAGCTCAGTAAACGAGGGTTCATCATGAGTTGGATGACATGGCGAGCGTAATCTGTCAGGCCTTACTGGAATCAGATCATGGTACAGCGTGTCCTCCAGCTGCGCCATGAAAACATGCATCTGGATCGCCTGCCACGTCGTCGCGATCTCCACGTACTGCTCGCGAGTGCTTTTCAGAAGGCTCGTCTCGGGCGGCGCCGGCGGCTGGGGCCTGACAGATATTGCTCGCCACGTCATGTAGTTCCATTTGGCTCAAGAAACGAAGGTCGGTAATGTGGAGGATGACGTGGAGGGCATTATCTGTCAGGCCATCGGCGGTCACGTCACGCCACGCCATGTAACGCAATAAGCGAGAGTCTCTGATATAGGTGGCCACGCCACGCCACGCCTCGCCGCACCGCCGCGTCTTCTTCGAGCCGCCAGTTTGTCCTCGATCGACTTGGCCTTCTCGCGCACCGGTGCCGCAATGTCCATTAGCCAGGGACTTACACTCATTCATTTTGGAGCTCAACTTGAGCACCTTCGGGACACGAACATGGGTCAAGTTGGGTTACGAGGGGGACACAAACAGATTGAGCGGGAACGAGTGTAAGCCTGTGCCAGCAGCACGCTCTTGCCTCCTTCTCCTCCTTGCATGGTAGCCTGGTACCTCTCCGTCAGCTCCAGAAACTCCCTCGGTGGCGTACGCCTCGAAGCGCCCGCCGGGGCTGACGCTGCTGCCTTGGGTGGACCCATGGAAGGAGCGGCGCCGCTGCGAGCGGAGCCGCCGGAGCTGATGCTCAAGCGCTGCACGGCCCTTGCCTGCGCGGTGGGCGGTTGCGGAGTGTAAGCAGAGTGTGAGTGGAGTGTGTTGAGCGCCGTCTCGAGCGAAGCTTAGAGCGCCGAGTGAGTGGACGCGGCGGCGCGCTGGATGCACCGCGCTCGAAGTGCATTCCCCCTCCCTGTATCAGGTGGCGAGACAGGCGAGGCGGAGAGCAGACCGGTGGCACAAACCAGTGCTTGAGAGCGAATGTAAACAGCGATAGCGTCGCAGGTAACGAGTGACGATGACACTACCAGTACACGTGCACGCTCGGAGACGCACCTGCTCGAGCACGGCATCCACTCCGGTGGCGACCCCCGAAGCGGAGGAAGTGGCACTCCCCCCCGCGCCACCACCCCCACCTCCCCCATACTGGCACTAGTGGAGGGTGCCGAGTCGGTCCGGTGCCTGCACACATCACATATCACAGCGGCACCGTCAGCGTCAACACACGAGCATGCATTCGTGCCACGCAAACGCCAAAGATCAGTGCCCACGCACCATCGCTTGACCGTGAGGTGCGCCGCGTCATACTCCGCGCACGCCACCTCCAAAGTGTAGCGCCCCGCAAGTTGAGTTTGAACGCAAACGTTGAAGCAGTTGATGAAATATGATTTCAAGCGCTGCAACGTTTGACGCTTACAACACGGGTTTGTACACTGGCAGCCAGCGCCGCCCTACCAAGGACCCCGCCGCGCGGCTCACCAGCACGCACGCGCTGCTCAGCCGCGCGTGGGCGGACTCCATTACCCCCCCGGTGCAGCACCAAATGCCCACCAGCAACAGAGGTTGAAAAAAGGGGTGGTAGGGTCAAGTGCGTCTAAAAGATGTGAGCACCACAGCCGCCTCAGCGTCGAGGTGCGTGCTACCCCGGTCGGTGCGCTCCCGCCGTGCACACATAATGTAGGTGCGCACTCCTCGGTATCCTCCCGCCCGACAGCCGCACCGTCCCAATGGTACACCTTCAATCAGCCACCTGCACCTGCACTTTTCGTTGATCACT
>Ga0307489_10002562_pt1 | contig 12138 bp, 21 predicted proteins | sample SB12metaG_FD_202247 | JGI IMG/M metagenome (GOLD analysis project Ga0307489, IMG submission 202247) | Sea-ice brine microbial communities from Beaufort Sea near Barrow, Alaska, United States - SB 1.2 | ecosystem: Environmental > Aquatic > Marine > Coastal | place: USA: Alaska | collected...
GCTGTGATTGATTGGATCTCCTTGACCAAATCTCACCAAATCTGATCGTAATCGTTTGTGGTCTCTAATTGGTCAATGGACATTGCATCATCTCTCCTCGTCCCTGATTGGTCGAGAGTCTGGATTCTGGGGAATCAGGGGGTAGTCACAGCGGAGACTGGGTTTAAAGGTGTATCGTCCCTGATTGGACAATTGGCCAGTCCATCATTTGCTCGCGTCCCTGATTGGTCGAGGGGCTCTATTCGGGGGGCTCATAGAAAACGCCACACCCGCTTGAAATCCAGAATAAGGTGCCACTTGTCGTCTAATTCGCCAGTTTTGATTGGCGGCTGACTATTTGCTGACCAATGCTGAGCAAGTTTTGTCCACGTGTCCGGTATAGACCGTCCAGTCGTAAAAAGTACCACATTACCAAATGCCAGATCGGATGCCAGGTGGCGTTTTCTTGTCACGATAAAAGCCGTTTCTTTCGGTCTGTGTGGCTTTTTACGGGAGTGAACAGCCATAGCCACCTCGATTTCTCAAAAAGTCGGTAATCCGGGACGTGTTTCGTTTAGCCGCCGTTTCGGTTGTTTCACACCCAAAGGGTACCGGGTGTTTTTCTCCGCGGGTCCCGCACAGCGACGTGGCGCCCGCGCCATGCCGGGAAACCCGAGCAAGCCGGCGTCGGCTGCCGCGCGCGCGCCGTGGGCGGCGGCCGAGCTCCCCGTGCCTGTGCTTCTCTGCAGCTTCTTCTCTCTCGTGGCACTCAATAATCTCGCGGTGAGGCCATCCGTCGTCCCACCCGCATAAGGCGAGTGGACGTGGCGAGCAAACGGTACCTCTCGTAGCATCGTACGGGGGGAACTCCACCCAAGTCGCATGTCACGTCCATCGCGGTGCGCACATCGGTGCGCGTGCCATGCGACGTGACAGAGCGCCATCTTCGGCTGGAATCACGTTATCGGATTCGTACAGCTGGAGCTGATTCAGCTCAACTGCCAAACGGCCGGTGTAGCCGTGGCGTGTGGGTTTGGCCCTGAACCCACGCGCGGTAAGCACCGCCAGCGCCACCCGCCCACCGCGTGGTCAGCCAGTTGACTCAATACGTGAGGGTTCGACCGACCTCTTGCCGCCGCCACTTTGCCTCCGTCGCCGCAATCCTCGATGAGGACGAAACTGGTGAGCACGAGGACAAACGAACACCTTCCGGAGCTTTGCGCACTGTTTGAAGGACCCTGCGGCGCGGCGCCGCTATTATCCAACGCCGCCGCGCGCGGGAAGTGCTCCGGCGCCACCTCCGCGTGGCCGTGCACCCCGCTCCCCAACATGGCCACAGGCATCGACAGAGATATCCAGGCGAGGCCTGATCTAGTCATCCGCCCTAACATCTGCTAGTTTCCAGAAACCGACACCATGACGGGCTACCAAACGCCCTGTGCGTCTGTCAGCTCCCGCCGCCGTCTCCACACGAGCGCGCGTGCTCGTCGGGCTCGTAGCGGCGGCGCGGCGGTGCGTCGACACCGAGAGAGAGTGCGAGAAGGCAGTCGAGCACGTCGTGTTGGAGCACGGTCCCGGTTTTTTCCATCGCCGAGGGTAACTTGTGTCTCGAGCTGAGGTGCCACCAAGGGAAAGAGTGTCTCGAGTTAAGCAGCAAGGGCACCTGTGTGCTGCGTGTGGTGGATGACGTGGTGACAGCCGTGCACCGGGTGTGGTGGATGACGGGGCGAGCACCGGTACATCGTGTGTGGTGGATGACGTGGGGCACCGTATCCCAAATCGATATCCCATATCCCATATCGATATTCAAATCGATACACCATTGGCGTTGCGGCCCTGCGGCGCGGTGTTCTCCGCCGCGCTCTTCACGGCAGGGGCCCACACTCGTTCACTTTTAGCTCAACTTGAGCTGTATTTGTGCCCCACGTCGCCCAATGACCCATGAATGTGTCCGAATGTGCCCAAGTTGAGCTCTAACGTGAACGAGTGTGAGCCCCTGCTTCACGGGTGCCACGATGTTCGCCGTGATCAACTCGGTGTGGTCCAGCTCATTCACGCGGTCGCGCATGAACTACACGGTGGCGTACGTCAACGGCGTGGCGGGCAGGGGCTTACACTCGTTCCCATTTCTGCTCAACTTGAGCTTACCTTGCCCCTTTCCGCTCAACTTAAGCCTACTTTGTCCCCTACACAACTCAAATTCAACCCGTGGATGTGGCCCGAAGGTGCTCAAGTTCAACTCCAACGTGAGCGATGTGTCCCGGAGGTCCTCAAGTTGAGCTTTGAAGTGAGCGAATGTGAGCCCCTGGTGGCGGGGTACGCGCACATACAGATGCTGCGCGGGGAAGACTGGTACGTGACGGGCCCGAACGGGTCCAGCCACAGCGGCCTGCGTTACCTGGCAGGGCGCCGCAGGTTGACCCTATCAAACCCGCGTTGAAACCGCCTGGAAGTAAGCACTTGAAACTAAAGTGTGATGTACTGCTTTCAACTTCTGCTTTCAAATTCAACTTGCGCCGCTACAACCTGGAGTGGTGCTTCAACAGCCCCGTCATGCTCGTCATGGTCACGCAGCTGCACGGCAGGGCCGTGCACCGCTAAGAGCTGGGTTGTCTGATTCCATTTCCGGGGTCCAGGAATTCCGCCCGAACCCACCCGAATCTGACCCTCGACCGAATCCGTCCGGAACCAGAAACGCCAACCCAGGCTGTGAGCAAACAGTCAGGCGGCCAGGGCGAACGCCTGGTGCATCCTCATACACGCCCAAGCGTCTCTCATTCTCTCTCAGTGAACAGTCAGGGAACGCTGCGGCCAGGCCAGAAAGGAGGAGGCGGCGATCGCGTTCGGGGCATTCTCTCTCAAAAGTGTTGACGTTTGTGTGGTGACTCGTTTGTGTGGTGACTACATCGTGTTTGATCGCGTCGAATGATGGGAAAACAGGTTTGTGGTGCTGTAGGGCTAGGGCCGTGCTGCACGGGTTCATGATGGGCACCGGGCTGGGGCCGCTGCGGGACACTTTCCAGAATAACAAATCCGCGCGCAATAAGTGGATTGCGACGGGGTACACGCCGCCGCCGACGTCGCGCCTGGTGTTTGCGGACCTGGCCATGCTGGTCCTGGGCAGGGGCTTACATTCGTCCACCATTTAGCTCAACTTAGAGCCGTTTCTGACACAACAGCTCTCCCAAAATACTGCAAATACCCCCTACCACCCCCTAAACACCCCCGAAACAATCCCTAACTGCACCCCATGTCACACAGAAGGCGCTTAAGTTGAGCTGAACAGTGTACGAGTGAAAGCCCCTGGTGCTGGGCGTGGGCTCTGCCGTGGCGCCCGTGGCCGCGCACTTCCGCCTGGCGTTCCTCGTGGCCTCGCTCGGCACGGGCTTACATCCGTTCCCAATTCAGCTCAACTTGAGCGCTTCTGTCCACCGTATAATCCGACCTAGCTCATGAACGTGTCCTGGAGTTGCCCAAGTTGAGCTCTAACGTGAACGAGTGTAAGCCCCTGTCGCTCGCCCTCTTCGCCTACGTGGTGTACCACATGATGCAGTGCCTGTTCGCCGCGCTGGCGTCCTCGGCCCTCGCCTCCGTGCGCGCCGACACCACCCGCGTGTACTTCCTCGCCGGTGGGGTGTGCGCAGCTTTCCACTGATCGATTCCTAAACAAGACGCGGTCGATATGATACGGTCACCTGACCAACACAACTAGGTCGGAGCAAGGGCCGGTAAGGTGACTCCAGAATTTACCAGTTAACAGAATGTAAAGTACTTTAGGGTTGAGGGTTTAGGTCGTAAGGATTCATATTCACGAGACGACCCCCCTAATACGCTCCTAATGCCCCGCTCAAAATATAGCCCTCTTAACTGGTAAATTCTGGGGTCACTTTACCGGCCCTTGCTCGGACCTACCTGACCAACACACGACGTGTTAAATGTGGTCACCTGACCAGTGGTGGTGTTTTTGGGTGCGGCCATCCTGGCGGCTTTCAACCTGGTGGCGTGGAGCGTGTACCCGGTGGCGTTTGTGGCGCACCTGGCGGGGTGGGGCGGGGTGGACGACATGGTGGCAGGGGCTTACACTCGTCCACTTTTCAGCTCAACTTGAGCCGTTTCCGACACAAAACACACCCTATCCCCCCCCAACTATCCCCTAACAACCCCTAAAATCCCCCTGAACCACCCCTAACTGCACCCCCTATCCCACAGAAAGCGCTTACGTTGAGCTGAAAAGTGAAGGAGTGTAAGCCCCTGCATAGTGGTGCTGCGCCTGTACAGCATGGTAAGGGCTGACACCCGTTCACTTTTCAGCTCAACGTAAGCGCTTTCTGTGGTATCAGGGGGTGCGTTCAGGGGTTATTTAGGGGGAGTTTAGGCGGTGTCAGAGGGTGTTGGGGAGTGTTCAGGGTGTGATGTTGTGGCATACATGGCTTCGGTTAAACTAAGTGTCGGATCTGGTAACGAAGATGTGGTATCGAATCCCGTTCGACCAATCAGAACCGTCCATTTCGAAAATCCCACCGACCGATTCGCCGAAAGTCCGACCGGGAAGCCATACTTGAGCAAATAGACCCTCGATTTCGAAGAGATAAGGGTGACATGTCAACCCGACAATGAGTTTAAGCTGTGAAGTGGAGGAGTGAAAGCCCCTGCAGCATGGGCGACATGCTGGCCAAGTTCTCCATGACCATGGCCATCTCCGCCGGCTGGAGCCGCTTCCTTGATCTCGCAGGGGGGGTGTTTTGAGAACCAACACTCGACCGACGTTGAATCAGTCAACCGTCTACGCGGTCGGCGCTCCTCTGCTTTAAGAAACTGGAGTCAGTGAGAAACTACCTGATTCTGGCACTACGACCGACACCCGGCCGACAGGTTTCACTGCCTTCTCCACTTATTAAACCCCCAACTGTAAATCAGTGTGAGTTACCCACCAGTTTCTTATAGTAGAGTGTATCGTAATGCGTAGGAGTCTGCGCGTCTGCAAGAGCGTTCACCCTGAAGGTGAGTCCTGCGGGGGCTCGTCAGATCTCGGCCCGAGTGCTTGTTCTGAACGACCCTGGCGTCCGGCGGAGGCGGAGCACATCGAGCACATCCAGCTCGTCACCGAGAACTCCCGCAAGTTTTTCTACCACCACTCCACGGAGCTGCGCGAGCCGCTGAACGCCATCCTGGGGTTCAGCACCCTGGCGTTGGAGCACCCGGGCCAGGTGCCGCCCGAGGTGCGGCCCGTGGCAGATATACTTGTCATCCCTAAAGTAACCCACTAGGGTACTAACCCTAAACTAGGCTAAACTAGGCTAGTTCACGCCCCCCCTATTTTAGGCCCCTGTCTAACCACCAACCACTAACCCTAAACTAGGCTAAACTGGCCTAGTTTAACACCGTTCCTCGCCAGCACTAGCGTAGTTCGACAAGTATAGCTGGCAGATGGCGCCCGCCACGTCATCGGCTGCCGTTTTCCCCAAGAAACGAGGGTGCAAACTGTGTCGGCCTGGCTGACATCGCTCGCCACGTCATCGGATGCCATTTGGCTCAAGTAACGAAAGTTCAAACTGCGTTTTGGCCTGGCTGACGTCGCCCGCCACGTCATAGGATGCCGTTTACCCCAAGACACGAGGGCGCAAACTGCATTGGCCTGGCTGATATCGCTCGCCACGTCATAGGATGCCATTTGGCTCAAGTCACGAGAGTGATGCAAAACGCGCTGGATGTCGATGACGTGGCGTGCGATATCCGCTCCGGCCGTAGCCCGAGGTGCGGACGTTCCACCAGGCGATCCTGACGAGCGCGGAGAGCATGCTGTTTCTGATCCGGCAGGCGCTGGACTACACCACGCTGCAGGCAGGGGCTTACACTCGTTCCCATTTCAGCTCAACTTGAGCAATTCTGTCCACCGTATAACCCAATTTCACTCATGAATGTGTCCTGGAGCTGCTAAAGTTGAGGTCTAACGTCTACGTGTGTAAGCCCCTGGCCGCAGGCCATGCGTGTCAACAAGCAGAAAAGCCCGCGCAACGCTCCGGGGGCCCCCGGCGCAGGGCGCCGGGGCGGGGGCAGGGGTGGGGTAGGGGGCACCGACGGCGGCGGCATCCCGGAGATCCCTGCCGCGTTCTCGCGGCGCGTGTCGTTCATCGCCGACCACCAGAACGTTGACCAGAGCGAGCTTGAACTCTTCGGGCCCGCCGGCAGGGCCGTACCCTGCACCCTCATTCACGTCTCGGCTTGACAGGGGGGCACTTTTTGTGGGATACGATGGGTGGTGTAGTGACAAAAACAGCTAAGGTTGATAAGTCCGAACAAGGGCCGGTAAAGTGACCCCAGATTTTACCAATTAACAGACTGTAAAGTTACTGTAGGGTTTAGGATCTAAGTCTTAGGGTTCTATTTCCACGAGACGACCCCCCTAATACCCCCCTAGAATCGAAATATATCCCTCTCAACTAATAAAGTCTGGGGCCACTTTACTGGCCCTTGCTCGGACCTAGTTGAGGTGGTGAGTGGAGTGGTGTGGCGGCCCTGGCCTGTGGGGACCGGTTCACGGCGAACGAGCTGGTGGACGCGGTGCTGACGGCGGCGGTGGCCAAGATGCCGCCGGGCGACCACTTCGAGCTCGTGGCGGAGGCAGGGGCTTACACTCGTCCACTTTTCAGCTCAAACTGCTCCGTTTCTGACACAAAATGTACCATGAACACCCCCTGCTACTGCTTAACACCTCCTAAGCACCCCCTGAACAACCCCTGAATACACCCCCTATCCCACATGAAGCGCTTACGTTGAGCAGAAAAGTGGACGAGTGTGAGCCCCTGGGCGGAGGTCACGCCGTGCGACCTGGCCAACACCGTGCACTTCAAGGCCAACTCCATGCGGCTGCGCGACTCGCTGGTCATGCTGGTGCAGAGCGTGGTCGCCGCGGTGGACAGGGAGCTACACCCGGGCGAGGCAGGGGGTCATTGAGAACAAGCATTCGACCGACGTTGAATCCACGAACTCCTCCTCCGTATACTCCACACGTCCTTCGCATATTCGCAGAGGTGATCTATTGCCGGTGAGGGATTTGTCCCTGTACTTCAGTCAACTCGTGTTGGAAGCTCAATCATTAAGCTGCGGCCGACCAGTTGACGCAAGAAAAGGGACAACTCCCTCAACGGCAATAGATCACCTCCGTGAATATGCGAAGTCTGTATGAGCATTCACAGTTTAACACTGATGGTAAGTCATGCTCCGATCTCGGATCGAGTGCTTGTTCTCCGTGGCCCTCCTGCGAGGCGGAGGAGTTGCACCGCTTGGGGCGCCCGCCGTGCGTCAAGCTGACCATCCAGATGGAGCGCCGCTCGCCCGTCACGCCGTCGCGGGCGCCCAAGGCAGGGGCTTACACTCGTCCACTTTTCAGCTCAACTTGAGCGCTTTGTATTGGGTAGGGGGTGCGCGTAGGGGTTATGTAGCGCACGTGAAGGGGGTGTTAAGGGGTGTTCAGTGTGTGTATGGTGTGTTCTTGTGTCACACACGGCTCAACTTGGGCTGGGAAGTGGACGAGTGTAAGCCCCTGGCGCAAGGCGCAGGGGAAGGCGGCGCGCGCCAGTGGCCGGGACGCGGGCGGGGCCGGCGGGGGCGGGGGCGGGGGTGGGGGCCGGGGGCGGGGCGGCGCCAGTAATCTGCAACGGGAAAGCACGAGCACCGGGGGATCAAGGGGACTGTCCAAGGCGTTGTCGTCGGGGATCTGGGACTCGATCGACGGGTTCGACGAGGAGGAGGAGGAGTGGTTCGAGGCAGGGGCTTACACTCGTCCACTTTTCAGCTCAACCTAAGCCGTTTTGGGCACACTCCCCGTGTCCCCCTGTCTAATAGACTGGGGGAAAATCATGCGCCCAACGTATCCCACAAAATGTGCTTACGTCGAGCAGAATAGTGCACGAGTGTAAGCCCCTGGTTCGAGGTGACGTTCAAGGTGTCGGGCGGGGGCCGGAGCTCGGACCCGCCGGCGCCGGGCGGCAGCGGGTTTATGCCGGTGCCGTCGATGAACGATATGCTGGCAGGGGGGTTACTGAGAACAAGCACTCCACCGACATTGAATATCCTCTTCTTCCTCCTCCTCCCCCTCCTCCTCGTCCTGCCCCACGTTCTCCTCCGGAGTGTTATTGAGAACACGCACTCGACCGATTGTGCATCTCCTCCTGCTCCGCGCGCCTGTGTGAGCGCTCACCCTGAAGGTATCCGGTGAGTCATGCTCCAATCTCGGTTCGAGTGCTTGTTGTCGATGACTCTACTGCCGGGCGGGGTTCCGGGAGGTGGGGAGTCGGGACTCAACGGACGGAGAGGGGCAGGGCGAGGACGACCCGGTGCGCATGAGCCTGAGCCTGGCCGTGACCCAGGTAGGGTGGTGCAGGTTGACCCTATCATACCCACTGCCTTGATCTAAGCACTTGAAACTAAAATATGATGAACCACCTTCAAATTTTGCTTTCAAATTCAACTTGAGCCCCTGGACCCAGGCGGTCATCGAGGCCATGGGCGGCGACCTCATGCACACGGACACGGCGGAGGAACCCTCGGGGGTGTTCGCGTTCACAGTGAGGCAGTGCAACTTGAAACTAATTGAGACGTTGAGACCGGTGGAAGCCCGTGTTTTTCGCTCCTATGAAACCCAAAGTTAGCCGATCAAATTTGGGCCCAGGACATCTATATGTGGGACATGACAAAATCTTCTGGCATGTGTATAAGAATCGCCTGGATTGAGCGCTCTAAAGTAAAACACGAGGAACCACTGTCAAACTTTGCTTCCAATTTGAAGTAGCGGCCGTACGGTCCGGTACCGATGCTGCGGTCGCCGCGCAGCGGGTACGACGACTTCATACCCGCGCTGCCCACGCGGGCAGGGGCTTACACTCGTCCACTTTTCAGCTCAACCTAAGCCGTTTTGGAGTACTTCACACCTCCCCGTGTCCCCCTGTTTAATAGACTGGGGGAAACTCATGCACCCAACGCATCCCGCAAAATGTGCTCAAGTTGAGCCGAAACGTGCACGAGTGTAAGCCCCTGCACGCGGGTGGCGGCGGTGCTGCACCCCGCGCTGCCGCAGGTGTACAGGGAGTACATCGCCGGCAGGGGCTTACATCCGTCCACTTTTCAGCTCAACCTGAGCCGTTTCTGACACAAAATACACCCTGAACACCCCCTGATGCTCCTTAATACCCACTGACACCCCTTACATGCACCCCTGTCCCACAGAATGCGCTTAAGTTGAGCCGAAAAATGGACGAGTGTATCTCATAGAATGCGCTTAAGTTGAGCCAAAAAATGGACGAGTGTAAGCCCCTGATCGTCGGCCTCATGCAGGTGTACGGCGTGGCGGCCACCTGGCTGGACACCGAGGCAGGGGCTTACACTCGTCCACATCTTTGCTCAACCTGAGCCGTGTTGTCACTGAAACCAGCAAAGAACCCCACCACATGGGACAGAAAGTACTCATGTTGAGCTGAAAAGTGGACGAGTGTAAGCCCCTGCACCGAGGCCGAGGCTCTCAAGGAGATGGAGAAGCGCGGGAGTTTCGACGGCTACAAACTGCTGAAAGATGCCGACCTTGGGAGGGAGGATGCGCATAGGGCGCGCGAGTCGGCCATGGGGGGGGAGGGAGGGGGCTCCGGGGCGGGGGGGGGCGGAGGCGGCGGGGCGGGGTTGTGGGGAGGCGCCGGGGCGGGTTTGGGTGGGAATGGGAGAAGAAGTTGCGGAGGCACCACCCGCCAGCTCCCGGTGGTGGGGCGGTGCAGGTTGATCCAATGAGACCCACCCTGAAAGCGCCTGGATGTAAGCGCTTAAACCTAACATGAAACCCACCGTGAAAGCGCCTGGATCTAAGCGCTTGAAACTAAAATGTGATGTAATGCTTTCAACTTTTGCTTTCAAATTCATTTTTCGCCGCTACACCGTGGTGATCATGGCCGCGGACGTGGACGACGATAGCCTGGTGCTCGCCGAGCCGACGAGCGCGCAGACCCGCGCCGCTGCCGCCGCTGCCGCCGCCGCCGCCGCCGCCGCCGCCGCGCCGCAGGCCCTTCTGACGCTCATGATCGAGTCGGGCGGGCTGGTAGTGCTGGTTGCAAAGAACACGGCGGCGGCGGTGGCGCTGACGTTCCGGCACAACGCGCATCGCAACGTCGCGGTGGTGGCGCGCCCCACCACGCCGACCGACCTCTACCGCGCGCTGTGCTCCGTGGTGGGCCGCAGCACGCGCCCGGCGCGCGGCGGCCGCCACTCCGAAAACCTGGGCGGCAGCCCTATGGCCAGCCCCGACCCGGACACCCCGCGGCGGCGCTCCACGTGGATCGCCGAGGTGGGGCGGTGCAGGTTCACCCTATCAGCCCCACGCTGAAAGCGCCTGGAATTAAGCGCTTGAAACTAACATGTGATAAATCGCTCTCAATTTTGCTTCAATTTTGCTTCCAGTTTCAACTTGCACCGCTGCGCCGAGGACCCCGGTGACTTCGCGTATGCCACCGCGCACGCCGGAGACTTGACCAACTCTGAGAAGCGCGACGCTGCGCGGGAGGAGGCGGACGAGAAGCTGAGGGCGCTGCAGGCGGCGGCGGGGGGCGGACGAGCGGCGGACGAGAAGCTGAGGGCGATGGGGGGGGCGGGGCCGTGGGGCAGTCCAGCCAAGCCGACGAGTGCGGCGGGGGCGGGGCAGGGGGCGGTCATGGGGGCGGGGCAGGGGGAGGCGGGGGCAGGGGCAGGGGCAGGGGCAGGGGCAGGGCCGGGGGCAGGAGCAGGGGCAGGGGCCGGGCCGGGGGCGGGGGACGGGGCGGGGACAGGGGCGGGCCCGTCCAACCCGACGGCCGCCGCAACGCCCCGCAAGTCGGCGGCCGTGCGCAACAGCAGCGCCAAGACCAAGCTGCGGGGCGACGAGCTGACCGGGCTAGACGTGCTGGTCGTGGAGGACAACGAGTTCCAGCTCCGCATTGTCAAGGTGGGGTCCTGCAACTTGATACTCTCAACCCTAAACTTAAATCCTAAACCCTTAGCTCTAAACCCTAAACCCTAATTAATATGGTTCCTTTTGCCAGAGATGTAGTGAAACGCGAATTTAAAGCGCGTGGTTTCTGCGCTTGAAACTCAGATGCGATAAACTGCTGTCAAATTTCGCTTTCAAGTGCGGGTTGTGGCGCTGCATGAAGGCCACGCTACAGAACAGCGGGCTGTCGCTGGACGCCGCGATGAACGGGCAGGAGGCAGGGGCTTACACTCGTTCGCGTCGAGGCTCAACTTGAGCAACCCTGGGACACGTTCATGAGTCGATTTGGGTTACACGTTGGACAGAGGAGCTCAAGTTGAGCTGAAATGGGAACGAGTGTAAGCCCCTGGCAGGAGGCGGTGGACGCCGTGCGGCAGCGCATGGCCAGCGGTCGCCAGCTGTACCACTGCATCTTCATGGACTCTATGATGCCTGTCATGGACGGCAGGGCCGCGGCCGCCACACTCCTCCACTTCTCACCTCAACCTGAGCCGTATTTCCCGCTGACCGACTGACGCCACAACAGATACTTACTGATGGTCGCTCTGAGAGCTACCAGACAGCTTTATACCTTTTACCATCTATGAAAATGTTGTTCTGTAGTCTACGTGATTCGGTTGACTCGTCAGCCTAGTCTACTTTTGAATACACACACACACACACTCACACACACCCAGCGTATCCCACGTTAATTGCCTATGTTGAGCTAAAAGAGTGGTGGAGTGTAAGGCCCTCACGAGTGGCGCCACGGCGACGCGTGAGATCCGCGCCGAGGAGAAGGCCTTCCGCGCCGCCCTCAGCGAGGTACGGCGCTGCAGCTTGCCCCTATCAGACCCACGGTGAAAGCGCCTGGAACTGAGCGCTTGAAACTAAACTGTGACGAAGCGCTGTCAAACTTTGCTTTCAATTTCAACTTGCGCTGCTATAGCGAGGCGGAGCGCGCAGAGCGGTGCCCGCTTCCGATGATTATCATCGGACTCTCGGCGGAGGCCGGCTCTGACTACCAGGCACTGGGGTTGTTGAGAAGAAGCACTCGACCGCTGTTGAATCTCCTTCTGCTCCTCCTCCTCCTCCTCCTCCTCCTCCTCCTCCTCCTCCTCCTCCTCTTCCTCCTCCTCCTCCTCCTCCTCCTCCTCCTCCTCCTCCTCCTCCTC
>Ga0307489_10002563_pt1 | contig 12137 bp, 21 predicted proteins | sample SB12metaG_FD_202247 | JGI IMG/M metagenome (GOLD analysis project Ga0307489, IMG submission 202247) | Sea-ice brine microbial communities from Beaufort Sea near Barrow, Alaska, United States - SB 1.2 | ecosystem: Environmental > Aquatic > Marine > Coastal | place: USA: Alaska | collected...
GGGGACGAGGCGCTCGCACTATCGAAATAACTCGCTGTCCAGAATCGCGTTTGGGATCCTCAAGTTGAGCTTCTTGCAGCCCCGCCGTGTCATCTCGGGTTCATGGGAGGTCATGTTGGGAGCCTCCCTCTCTGTGGCGGCTTCGAGGTGCTTCCGTGCAGACGGCGACAACTCGGCCGCCGCCGCCGGGAGCCCTCCGAGCGCATCCAACGTCATGGCGATGCCTGCCGGGGTCATCTCGCTCGCCGTCCTCCCCACCGCCTCCGCCAGGCCCGCCCACCCCAACGGCGTCACCGCGGCCGCCGCCGCCTCCAACTTGCTCAGCGCATTGAGGGTGTTTGCGACGCCCTGCGGGGACATCTCGCTCGCCGTCCTCCCCACCGCCTCAGCCAGGCTCACCCACCCCGGTGGCGGCACGGCCGCCGTCACCTCATTCAGCTTGCTCAGCGCGTTGAGGATGTTTGCGACGTTTTGCGGGTTCATTTCACTCGCCGTCCTCTCCACCGCCTCCGCCAAGTCGACCCACCCCGACAGCGTCACCACCGCCGCCGCGTCCTCGAGTTTGCTCAGCGCGTTGAGGGTATTTGCCACGTCCTGCGGGTTCATCTCGCGCGCCGTCCTCCCAACCGCCTCTGCCAAGCCCGCCCACCCCAGCGGCGACACCGCCGCCGCCGCCGCGTCGAGCTTACTCAGCGCGTTGAAGTTGTTGGCGACGTCCTGCGAGTTCATCTCGCGCGCTGTCCTCCCCACCGCCTCCGCCACGCCCACCCACCCCGGCGGCGTCACGGCCGCCGCCGCAGCCTCGAGTTTGCTCAGCGCATTGAGGGTGATGGCGATATCCTGCGGGTTCATCTCGCGCACCGTCCTCCCCACCGCCTCCGCGAGGCCCGCCCACCCCGGCGGCGGCACCGCCGCCGCCGCCGCCTCCATCTTGGTCAAGGCGTTGAGGGTATTTGCGATGCCCTGCGGGTTCATTTCACTCGCGGTCCTCCCCACCGCCTCCGCCAGTCCCGCCCACACCGGCGGCGGCACCGCGGCCGCTGCCTCCTCGAGTTTGCTCAGCGCGTTGAGGGTGTTGGCAACGCCCTGCGGGTTCATCTCACTCGCCGTCCTCCCCACCGCCTTCACCAGGCCCGCCCACCCAGGCGGCGTCACAACCGCCGCCACGACATCCAGCTTGGTTAACGCGTTGAGCGTGTTGGAAACAGCCTGCGGGATCATCGCAGGGGCTTCTCGCCCTACGACCTCTGCCAGTTGCGCTGCCAGCTTCTCGTCGACTGCCGGTGCGCCGAGATCCGCTTGGAGCACCCCCAGCGCGTGCAAAACGTTTGCGCCTTCAAAAGCTCGAAACCTCGGGCAGTGCACGCGGACCGAGTCGATCAGCCGTGCGAATCTCGGATCCTCGCTCAGCCGCTTGCCCTCCAGCTTCCACGCGCGCTCGCCCTTCCCGCGCTTCGCGACCTTCTGCAGCGTGTTCATCGCCGTTGCGACGTTGACAAAGGTAAACTTGTCACCTTTCCCGTTCACCAGCGCGAGAATGCCCTCCACCCCTCCATCTCCAGCGCTTTGAATGACGGCGTTCAGCTTTGGCTCCGCAGCTTGCCCACCCCCGCGACCACCCCGGCCGCGGCCTCCGCCGCGGGGGCCTCCGTGTCCCGCCGCGAACCCGCGGCTGCAGCCCGGAAGCCCCTCGCAGGAGGGTCAGTGAGAACAACGACTCGACCGACGTTGAATGGACGAAAACTCGGGGTTCGTGCTCATACGATGGTCTTGGAGTACTCCACCACGAACCGAGTCCGCGCGGCTATGTGAGCGTCCAACCGGAAGGTCAGTCGTGCTCCGTGCGGCCTCCGGGTCGTTGTTCTCAATAACCCCTCTACCTCGCCGTGGCGCGCGTCGTGACGCAGAGCGGGGCCGCCCCAGCGCTCTCGCTCTCCTCGGGGCGACACCGATGACACCAGTCCCACCGCTACCACCGGCGGCAGGTGATGCGCGAGCCGCGCGCGCCCCAACCCGGCGCCGCGCCCGCCGAACGCGTTGACAATCTTCCCCGCGACACGGCACATCATCCTCGGCCTCGCGCGCGCGTCAGCAGCTGCCTTCGCGGGGCGCGCAGTACGACAGATTGTGCAACCATAAATATCTGTGTGGGCGGGTTTATATTTATTGCAAGCGAACCGAACGGCCCCCCAACGGATCTGCCCAACTGTATGACGGATCTGCGCAGGGACAGAGCACAGAGGTCAAGGCATCAACAACGCGGAACTCAACTTTCTTGAACCTCAGGCGGCGGCGGCGGGCACAACCGCGCGCCCGGCGTGTGAGGCTCGCGCGGACGGATGATGGCTGGGGCGGATACCTCGGAGATTGAGCTGGCGCCGGCCGCCAGCGGGTGCGTGGGGTGTTGGCTTGGGTCACGGGCGGAGGTTGAATGTTGGCGGCTGCGGTTAGTCAGTTGGACGTTGGGGGTGCCGTCCCACACCGGGGGAAACATCAAGGTTGCACGGGGATGAGCGCTCAGCGGCGCCGCCGCAACAACGAACGCGCCGTCGTCGCCGCCAGCGACACTGTTGCACGGCGATATAGACGCGCCGTGTGCCGCGCCAGTTCTCCGGGTGGGACGTTTCGAACGCGCGACCCCGCCGCGCCATCGCTCGGGAGACTGTCGGGTGATGCTTGCTCGTAAAGTAGCCGCGCACACCGCACATCCTTGGTTCTGTGCAGTGCTACGCTGCACACGGGGCATCGCAGCTCTCAGCCTTCCATGTGCTTGTGATCGCACCAACGTGAGGAACAGTGTTCCGAACCTCTTCGACGGACGTTGGTGGCGTCCACGCTCCACCAATCACAGACCCAGGTCCAAGGCGTCGACACCGTTCAAACAAACGTTGAAACGTTGAAACGAACACCTCCGCAAACTCCGGTAGTCAAAGTCCATTGGAAACGTGAAACCAACGCTCACTTATCCGTCCTGTTCCCACCGTTTGATCGCAGTATGGCGCGGCCGACCCCGATGGAGGCGGCGGCGACCGGCAGGGCCTCACACTCGTCCTCTTCTAGGTTGAACCTCACCTGTTTGGGTCTAGAAACTTACGAAACCACCAAACATACCCACAAGTGTTCATACTCGTCGGTGAGGTGAGTGGCGAGTGGACGAGTGTACCCGGGGCTTACACTCGTCCACTTTTCAGCTCATCTTGAGCCGTGCCTGACACACGAAAACACCCTACACACCCTAAACACCCCCTAACACCCCCTTATCATGGGCTACACAACCCCCACCCGCACCCCCTATCCCATACACAGAAGCTCAAGTTGAGCTGACAGGTGAACGAGTGTAAGCCCCTGGAGTGTACGTCCCTGGCGACCGGCGCGGCCGATGTGCCGGCGGCCCCCGCCTCCCTCGCCACGCGGATACGCAAATCTGTCGTGTCATGTGCGTGCCCCTCAACTTCCCTCAACTTCACCCTTCCCTCAACTACTCGTACACACTCCCGCGTCGCCTCCTCCTCCCCGGCCTGGCCACTCGTTTCCTGACCCACGCCCCCACCCGTCGTCACCCACCCGCCCACAGGTTTCTGGGAGTGCGAGGAGCACCTGGCGGACGTCTTCGGTCTCAACAACTCCAAGTATCAGTGGGTAAGGCATACACTCGCGCCTACACTCGTCCACTGTTATTCGACTCTTGTACTGTGCGCGCTGGTGATGTGTATGACAAAGTGCCTGAAGCTATAAATTTTCGGGCCCGTGCTCAAAACAATCAGCTGAGATTGTTGAGTCAAGAGACGCCATATCAACTATGATTTAAAGGCACTTTGTCATACTTGGACCCTCTTGTGTCACACGTGTCAACCACCACAGCTCGAAACCCCGTTTCTGGATGAGTCACTCAGCATCCTTTGACGCGGCGAGTTCGATTTACCGGACCCTCATACTGGGCGCTGGACGATTACTTCTACAACAAGCAGCAGGCTGACGACCGCGCGGCGTTTGAGGCGGGGGCGGGACACTCCTGCACTTCTAACCTCAACCTGAACCGTTTCTGTCACTCACAGCCTGACGCCAATCTTCGCATGTTCACGCAGGTGATCTATTGTCGATTGGGAATTTGTCCCTTTTCTTGAGTCAACTCGTCGGGCGAAGCTTAACGATTAAGCTTCCAAAACGAGTTGACTCAAGAAAAGTGAAAAATCCCCAAATGGCAATAGATCACCATATGCAAAGACTAGCGTATCCCATCAACAGTGCTTACGATGAAGTGAAGAGGTGGAGGAGTGTCAGTCCCTGGTGTGAGGCGGAGGAGGAGGAGACGCGGCTGGCGAAGGAGAGTGAGGCAGGGCAGTTGTTGAGAACATACACTCGACCGACGTTGAATCTCCTCCTCCTCCTCCTCCTCCTCCTCCTCCTCCTGCTCTCCTCCTCATCCTCCTCCTCCTCCTCCTCCTCCTCCTCCTCCTCCTCCTCCTCCTCCTCCTCCTCCTCCTCCTCCAACGGGGGTGACAGATAACAAGCACTCCACCGATGTTGGATCTCCTAATTCTCTCCCCTCCTCCGCGCGTCTGTATGAGCATTTACCCTGAAGGTAAGCCATGATCCGATCTCGGTCGAGTGCTTGTTCTGGTTGACCCTGCTGCGAGGCGGCGGCTGCGGATGCGGCCCGGCTGGAGGGGGGGGGGATGGAAGGGGCTTCGGTGCCACTGTCGTCGACCGCGGGGGCGGCATAGACCCTCGCTCCTTGAGTTCAGCGGGGCATTGAGGGGGCCTCGAGGGATTGTGAAGGGGGTATGAATTATGAAGGGGGTATGAAGGGGGCGTTGCGGGGACAAGGAGGGGGTATTGAGGGGGCATTGCACCCTGTGACGCGGCACGCATGTAGAGCGCGCACTTGTAACAGCACTGAGTTCTTTGCATCTGATACTGAGTATCTCATATTAGAGATGGGCAAGTGAATAGCAAATGGGGTTTGTTAATGTTCACTATGTGAGCACCTTAGGGCTCGATAACGTGAATGATTTTAGAGAGATGAGACCGGCTCTATGAACGTTCTTTTGATATATATTATTAGAGATGAGAGCGAGAATCTCATGGCTAGTCTTGGACCGTGCACGTTGCAGCGATGACGCGCTAGACCGGGGCAGCGCACTTTAGACCATGCACGACACTAGATGGGGACCATGCACGTCACGGCAATGACGGCGACGTGCGCCTTGCCCTCCTCGGTGAGGCCGTTGCCCGCCCCGCACAGCGTCTCCAGCGCCGTCACCGCCACCTCCATGTAGTGGCGCAAGTTGGAATTCAAAGCAAAGTTTGAAAGCGATTCATGATATTCTAGTTTCAAGCGTTGACACCATGGGCGCTTTCAACACGGGTTGTGACGCTGTCAACCTGCAGAACCACACCTCCACCGCCGCCTCCGGCTCCCGCACACGCTCGATTCCCTTTTTCTTCTGCGCCGCGATCGCCGAATTGTACGGCCACAAGTTGAAATTGAAAGCAAAACATGAAATCATCTATGACAATTTAGGACAAGCCGACGTTCGGAAATGTTAATTTAGGACGTTTGAACGCAAGAGTCTTGAGTTGAAATACATTTTCGAACGCGGGCTTGTCTCCAAGTGTCACATCATAATACCGTTTTTAGCGCTGACACCGGGTTCTCTCAAGTATAAACACGGGCTTCAGCTAGCGCCATGGGCACCCTGCCTCGTCGCGCGCCGCCTCGAAGCGGTAGATCTCGTACTCGTAGTCGAATCCCGAGCTGGACATCTTGCGCGCATAAATCATCACCATTTTCTCGTCCATCAGCCCGACAGGAGGGTCGTTGAGAACAAGCTCTCAAACCGAGATTGCAGCTGAGCAGCATGATCTACTTTCTACAGGCAGACAGCGCGAGTGCCCATGAAGACGTGTGGACTCGGTTCGTCGATTCGACGTCGTTCGTGTGCTTGTTCTCAATATCCTCCCTGCCCGTTGCCCTCGTACACCATCCACGTCAGCAGCAGCAGCTGCCGCGGCTCCTTTTTTTGCAACGTGCACAGCTCGCTCATAGCCACGCCGAACTCGCCGCCGTCGCGCGCATCGTCCGGCGCGTTGGGTCAAGTGACCATATCACCGCATCTATGTTTGCTGATGTGACCATATCACCGCATCTCTGTTTGGCCAGGTAACCATACAACCGCATTCATGTTTGGTCATGTGACCGTATCATCGCATCTGTGTTTGGTCATGTGACCATAACGCCGCATCTCTGTTTGGTCATACGACCATATCACCGCATATGTCTTAGGACCCTACGAGCTTGGCGCGGCAGTACTCGTTGTAGGACAGGGTCTCGGTTCCGACGCCGCCCTCCAGGGGCGTACACTCCTCCACTTTCCAGCTTCACGTGAGCATTTTTTGGGGGATGCGTTGGGAAGTTGTGTGGCTATCAGTGACAAAAAGGGCTCACGTGAAGCGGAGAAGTGGACGAGTGGAAGCCCCTGCCGCCCTCGGGGGAGAAGAGCTTGGAAATCAGGCTCACCACGGGGAGGGCGCCCTGGGCCTTCTTCGCCATTGCACCCAAAAACTGCCAAGGGAGGGGGGGAGGGTGTTTCAAGAGTCAGTCCTCCTCCTTGGCATGGGTTCCCTGACTGTTTGCTCACGTGCACGTGTAGTCGTGTACACGCTATGACAAAGTGCGTGAAACCATCAGACACTTAGCAACAAGTAGTACTAAGTCGTCAAAATGGATCCTTCTGATTGGTCGAGCGGGCAGTAAGTCAGGCTAAGTAGCACTAAGTCAGACTAAGTGTCTAAATGGTCTAGCGCACTTAGTCATATGGCTGCAAGCGTATCCTCCCCGTGGCCTGGCCAGTAGCCAGTCGTAATGTCTTTCTCAATGCCATACGAGTGCACTCTTTAAATAATGTTCCGTACCTAGCTTGGAACCTGGAATCTAGATGTGTTTTGGGAGCGTACCTACGCTGACATCGCCCAAATTTGATCAGAAACGCCCAAAATCGCCGAACATCCCACCGTCGAGCGGTTGGAACCTCCGGGACAACTGTGGTGCCTACCTGACTCGGAACATTATTTAAAGAGCCCACTCGTAGTGCATCTGTCTGCACACACATTCGCCGGGTCCTTCCCCTTGGCGCCAAACTGCCGAGCCGAGTGACGTACTATTGGGGAGCATGGTGCCATACCTGAGGCGGATATTGGGGAGAACGGCTCCATACTCAGGCATACTCGTACGAGGATATCGGGTAGCATGCCATTCTACCCGTGGCAGCATACTGAGGAGGGCATTGGGGAGAATGGCACCAGGCTGACGTGGCCTGGCCGCGCGCGGCACACTGCACACTGGCACGGGGTTTGATCTCCAGGTTCCCGCTCCCGCGGCCCTCGCACGCGGCTATCATCGGTATGCGCCCGCTGCCGCGGGTTTTCGCCCCGGCGCCCGTGAGTGCGAGACAATCGTCCGCGTGTGAATAAAGTTAGTAAGGAGGCACCACGCTTTCGCCCTGTGCCCCGTGAGAGAGCAGAGGAGAAAGATGCGTCCGGGCGTCCAAGGAAGCACTCGGATTCCACCGCCCTGACCCCCGCGCACCTTGAGCGGGTCGTCCTCGGCGCGCACCACCAGCGACGGCCGCGCGCGGGCGGTACCGTCGCGGCCGCGGGCCAGGGGCTTACACTCGTCCACTTTTCAGCTCAACTTGAGCGCTTTGTACGAGTATGGGATAGGGGGTGCGCGTAGGGGTTGTGTAGCCCGTGTGAAGGGGGTGTTAGAGGGTGTTTGGGGTGTGTAGAGTGTTTTCTTGTGTCAGACACGGCTGAAGTTGAGCTGAGAAGTGGACGAGTGTAAGCCCCTGCCGCGGGCACGGGCACTTCTTCTCCGTTGCCCCCCCGGCCCGGCAACCCGCAGCGCCCCTACCCCTGCCCCCCTCGACGCGCCGACGGCGGCGGCGCCGGCGGCGACCCCCCCCGCCGGTGCGCAGCACTGCATGGATGCGATAGCCTGCATGGTTGGTGTTCGATACCGCCGCCGCGTTGCGTGCGCCGTAACGATGTCGCGCTATCCAAAGGCGTGACGGTGTGTTGGTTACGGGAAACCCTAAAGGGCACGGCTTCAACCCTAACTATGAACAACCCTAACTTTGCGCAGCCCACGGCGGTGCCGACATCACGCCGTCGCTTCATGCGATCTGCCGGCGTGTGCGGCGTGATCAGTGTCGTGCGGCGGCAGCGAGAACGATGGCGGCCCAAGTGAAGCGCGCGCGCGGCAACAACGGCGCCCAGTTCGGTGGCGCCCAGCACCAACTGAACAAACCTTGCGGGAAGTTCTTCTCCGTTCACGGGCAGGCTTGCATTTGATTACACTTAAAACGATATGACATACCGCTCGTGCAGTTATATTTTAGCAATGGTACTGGTCAAGTTTGGCGGTGACGATGTGGATGAACCAATTTGAATGTTGCAGTGTACCTGAATAAGTATGACTGGATGGGTTTTTACTGACCTTGGAATACTGTCCCGTCTACCCCGTCGCAGTGCTAACCAGTCATTAACTGTGATTCAATGCCGGAGGGTTAGTGGCATGTACACTCGCCGCCTCCTCCGCCCTGGCCTGGCCACTGATTCCCTTCTCAACTCAATGGCACCCTTATCAGCTCACCCTGACTGTTTGCCTGCAGTGTACGGGTCTACCCCCCGTACACAGCTACACACACGCCGCTCCTCCCGAGAATGTTCGGAGCAAGATGTGGCATCGAACATCTTGACCTAAATGCGTTGTTTCCACAGCGCAGGGGCCTTACAGCGGTTCCCATGGTAGCTCGCCCTTTAGCGTTTGGGTTGACGCCGCCGCTGACCCCTTGATAATGCAGTGGAGCAGGCAGCGGCAGGCCGCCTGCTATGCCTCGTCAGCCTTAAGCAGCTTCAACACGCCACTGTGTTTAACCATTAGACTCTGAATACAGCGAGAACCCTGCTGACGGGTGCGTGTTCGGCGCCACCTGCCGGTTTCTGCACAGCAACCCCGAGGTAGGGCGGTGCAGGTTGAAACCCAAATTGAAACCCAAGTTGAAACCGCCTGGAACTTAGCGCTTGAAACTATTAAGTGTGATATAGTGCTTTCAACTTCTGCTTTCAAATTCAACTTGCGCCGCTACACCGAGGGCCTGCCCACGCCCGCGCCGCCGCCGCCCGCACCCGCAGGCAGGGGCTTACACTCGTTCACGTTCTCAGCTTGAGCAACTTCAGGACACGCTCACGAGCTGAGTCGGGCTATACGGTGGACAGAAGAGCTCAAGTTGAGCTGAATTGGGATCGAGTGTTAGCCCCTGCCCGGAGGCACCGTCTTCGCACACGCCGCCGCCGCCACCGCCGGGCAGGGGCTTACACTCGTCAACTTTTCAGCTCAACTTGAGCGCTATTTATGGGATAGGGGGTGCTCGTAGGGATTGCGTAGCCCGTATTGAGGTGGTGTTAGGGGGTGTGAAGGGTGTGTTCGTGTGTTCGTGTGTCGGACACGGCTCAAGTTGAGCTGAGAAGTGGACGAGTGTTAGCCCCTGCCGCGGGGCAGCCGGGAGGGCCGCCGCAACAGCAGGCGCAGCCGCCGCCGGGGCCGCCGCCGCCGCAGCACCACCAGCAGCAGCCGCAGCAATGGCAGCAGCACCCGCCACAACAGCAACAGCAGCCGCAGCAGCAGCAGCAGTGGCAACAACAGCAGCAGCATCCGCAGCAGCACCAAGCGATGCAGCCCGCTCCTCCAATGCAGCCTCCCCAAATGCAGCCTCCCCAAATGCAGCCTTCCCACATGCAGCCTCTCCAAATGCTGCCTCCTCAAATGCACCCTCAGCCTCCCCAGAATCAGCCCCCCCAAATGCAGAACACCCAGATGCAGCCTCCCCAGATGGCGCAAAATTACCCAGCCCAGGCAGGGGGGTTATTGAGAACAGGCACTGCAGGGGGTATATTTCATGATAAGTTGGGGTCACAAGTTGTCGATTGTCATTAATTTAGGAGCTCTGGAGCCATTCTCTGCCTAAAACTGAGCGAGGAGGGCAGCAGCGAACGAGCACTCCTCGGCCGACGTTGAATCTCCATCTCCTCCTCCTCCTCCTCCTCCTCCTTCTCCTTCGCACGTGTGTATGAGCATTCACCCTCAATGCGAGTCATACTCCGAGCTCGGTCGAGCGCATGTTCTGAACGACCCTGCTGCGCGGACGTCACGTTGGTGGTGCCGGTGCCGGTGCAGCACGCTGGGCAGGGGCGGCACACTCCTCCACTTCTCAGCTTCGCGTGAGCCTTTTTTGCGGGATATGTTTGGATGTTACGTGCAGTTTGAGGGACAACAATGGTTCAGGTCAAGATGAGTGGAAGCCCCTTGCACTCGTCCACTTTTCGGTTTGACGTGAGCACCTTTTGCGGGATACATCGGGGTGTTTCATGGATTTCCAGTCACAGAAACGTCTCAGGTTGAGATGAGAAGTGGACGAGTGTGAGCCCCTGCTGCTGGGCTGCTGATCGGGAAGGCGGGCTCGAACATCATGGGCATCGCGACGCAGTCGGGCGCGCGCGTCGACTTGGCGGGCCCGGAACACCTCGACAACTTTGGCAATAGGCAGGGGGATTATTCAGAACAAGCACTCCACCGACGTTGAATCACCTCCTCCTCCTCCTCTTCCTCCTCCGCCTCCTCCTCCTCCACCTCCTCCGCGTCCTACTCCGCGCATCGGTATGAGCATCCACCCTGAAGGTCATTCAGGCTCCGATGTCGGTTCGAGTGATTGTTCTCAATGACCCTACTGATAGGCTAGTGCACTGCACGGGTCATCCGAGCGCCGCGCAGAGGGCGCAGCAGCTGATCCTGGCGCAGATCACCGGCTTCAAAGTGGCCAGCGGCTTTGGTAATGTTGGCACGGCCGTACACTCCTCCACTCTACGGTTTCACGTCAGCACTCCTCCACTTTTCGCATTCACTTCAGCGCTATTTGTTGGGTACGTTTGGTGATTCCAGTGACGAAAACGTCTAAGGTTAAGCTGGAAAGTGGACGAGTGTTCGACCCTGAGTCGCGGCGGCGAGAACTTTCCAGCGCACAAGCTGAAGACGAAACTTTGCCAGCACTTCGCGCAAGGGACGTGCACTTGTAAGGCCCCGCATATGTGTGCCCCTCTTGCTCCCACTCTCGACTCGAGCTGTTTCGTCAATACCAATCAAAGTATCCAAACCGTCAATGCCAATCAAAGTATCCAAACCGAACAATGCCTCACAGGTGCTGTCTGAATTTAAGCTGAAGAGGCAGAGTTTGGTCGTGTAGGAGGTGCTGTCAGGCCAAGCTGACGAGGCAGTCGAGTGCTGGGAGTGCGGCCCTGGCTGTGGACGGGGACAAGTGCAACTTCTCCCACGGCGAGCACGTGTTCAGCTGAACGGCCATGGAAGGCGCGGCGCAGGCGACGGGTGTGTTGCTCTGGAGGATCGGACTCGGCGAGCATGCCTTTAGGTAGTCGAGGGGGGCTGGAAGGCACAGGTGACGACGGCGAGCATGTGTTTATTTAGACGGTCCTGCACGGCGCGGGCGTAGAACACAAGTGTGTGACGCAGGTGGATCGGAGAGAGGACCCACTCATGCGCACCGACGCTGACCTCCCCAGCTCAGCAAGTCGCATCCTTGAGCGGAGGATAGTACTGCCCGCGGCCCGCGGGCCGGGAGTACAACAGACCAGGTGCCAATTGTATATGTAGGTTGTCAAACGGATTCTAGAGTCTAGCCGCTTGAAATGGCAGAGGTGGTTGGTTATGCTCACCATGTGAGTGCCTTATGGCTTTCGACTCGGGCTCGCGATGAACGTTAGTGAACAAACAGGTTGTGAGACGAATCTGCGTATGAAGTAGCTAGAGGTAAGGAAGTGAGGGTTTTCCGTTCGTTGCTGAACAGGGGCGGCACGCCATGCGACGGTATCTGTAGACCAACACGCGAATCCCAAACGCGTTACATGTTTTAAAACCTTTCGATACCATATTTTCGGTTTAAAGCGTACCACACCCACGTACACGCTCTCCGCATATTCATCCTCCTCGGGGCATGGCCTGGCAGCTTGTTCCTTCACTGAGCTCACTGTTCTGCTGAAGTGTACAGGTACCGCTGTGTCATCGT
>Ga0307489_10002564_pt1 | contig 12135 bp, 14 predicted proteins | sample SB12metaG_FD_202247 | JGI IMG/M metagenome (GOLD analysis project Ga0307489, IMG submission 202247) | Sea-ice brine microbial communities from Beaufort Sea near Barrow, Alaska, United States - SB 1.2 | ecosystem: Environmental > Aquatic > Marine > Coastal | place: USA: Alaska | collected...
TCTAGCCCCCAGGCATTCACATGGTGAGCATTACGCAACTCCAGGCACAAATCCAGAATTGAATCGAGTGTGTGCCGTGTCAGGTGTCAAACGTTCGGGGAGCTTGAGCCAACAACATTCAATCAAGGGTCAAGTGGCTCTCTTTGGTCCCGCGTCTGCTCAAGTAAAGCTGAAAATCAAAGCAAAATTTCAAAGCAGTTGATCATATTATAACGTCAAGCGCTAAACCAGACGCAGAGCCGCCGCTGTATTTATTTATTTATGTATATAAACTAAACGCCCATATATCAAGGTGGGCGCCATGGAGGAGGGGCTGGCGGCGGCGGCCAATGGTGGGGTGGTGCAGGTTGACCCTGAGTTGACCGCGCTGAGTTTCAGCGGTTGTATTTTGAGTTTTCACAGGCGCACTTGCACATATCAAGAAACTAATATGTGATGGACCATTTTCAAACCATGCTTTCAAATTCAAATTGCACCCCTACGTGATGGGAGCGCGAGCTTGATCGCGGAGCTGCAGCAACAAATTACGGACCTGGAGAAGACGAGGTTGGATATGGTTGACGTCGACGCCACCGCCGCCGTCGCCGCCGCTGAAGCTGACGCTGCCACCGCCGCCGCCGCCAAAGAGGCGATGAACCTGCGGGACTCTGTAGGGCGGTACAGGTTGACAGTATCAAAGCCCATGTTGAAAGCGCCTGTGGTTTCAGCGCTTGAAGCTACAATATGATGAACCGCTTTCAAGATTCGCTTTCAATTTCAACTTGCGGCGCGACAACTCGCTGGAAGAAGCGGAGATGCGCGCCGACCTAGCCGAGAGCTCGTGGGCCGCTGCCGCGTCGGCGGCGGCGGAGGAGGCGGCGTCGCTGGAGGACGAAGTGTGCCGCCTCACCGAGGCTGAGTCTGCTAACGCCGCCGCCGCCGCTGAGGCTGCCGCCGCGGACGCCGCTGCTGCCGCCGCCGCTGATATCGACGCAGCTGCATCCGCTGCCGCCGCCGCCGCTGAAGCTGAGGCAGACGCTGCTACCGCCGCCGCTGAGGCTGCAGCTGCTACCGCCGCCGCTGCTGAGATGGAGGCGGCGGCGGCAGCGGAGGCAGCGGCAGCAGAGGCGGCGGCAGCGGAGGCGGCGGCGGCGGCGGAGGCAGAGGCAGCGGCCGAGGTGGCGGAGGCAGTGGCAGTGGCGGAGGCAATAGCCCTGGCTGAGACAATTGCGGCGGCGGAGACAGTGGCGGCGGCGGAGGCAGTGGCGGCGGCGGAGGAAATGGCGGCAGCGGAGGCAGAGGCGGCGGAGGCGGCGGCGGCGGCGGCGGAGGCAGAAGCCCTGTCAGAGGCGATGGCGACGGCGGAGGCACAGGCCGTGGCGGCCTTCGAGGAGGAGGAGAAGCGGGTCAGGCTGGCGGCGGAAGCGAAGAAGGCGGAGGAGGAGGCAGAGGCTGACGCAGCGACCGCTGCCGCCGCTGAGGCTGACGCTGCATCCGCCACCGCCGCAGAAGCTTCCGCCAAGGAAGGCGACGCGTTCCGGACGGCTCTCGACCAAGAGACCGCTGAGGCCGCCGCCGCCACCGCCGCTATCGAAATCGAGGCCGCCGAGGCTTTCGCTGCCGCTGCCACCGCCGCTGCCGCCGTTGAGGTGGACGCTGCTACTGCCGCCTCCACCGCCGAGGCGGCGGCAGAGGCGGAGGCGGCGGAGGCGGAGGCGGCGGAGGCGGCGGCGGAGGCAGCCGCTGAGGCTGAGGCTGCTACTGCCGCCGCCGCATGGACTTCCGCCGCTGAAGCCTTCGCTGAATCTGCCACAGCTGAAATGCTAACAGAACACACCATGATCGTCCGCCGGCCCCGCCCTCTCACCCCCGCAATCCTGCCCCCGACCTTCGGCTGGGCCACCCCGGCGGCGGCGGCGGGGTTAGGGTTGGCGGCAGGGGGGTTACGCTCGTCCACTTCTCAGCCCAAGCTGGGCCGTTCTCGTCACTGAATCCACCAAAGACTCCTCACGGAAAGTGGTGACGTTCCGCCGAAAAGTGGACAAGTAGTCAGCCCTTACCTGGAGCTTACACGCGTCCACTATTCAGCCCAACCTGAACCGGCTATGTCATTGAAACCATCCAAATCATTCCTCAGAACGGGCTTACGTTGAGCTGAGAAATGAACGAGTGTAAGGCCCTAGTTGGCGACTGCGGCGGTCGAGGCTCTCATGTACGTGACCCCCGCCTCCGCCCGGGCGCCCCCAGCACTAGCCCCCCCGGCACCCGCCCCCCTTCCAGCGCCGGAGCTAGAGGACGCCGCGGACGGCACCCGCGTGTTCGAGGAGGGCGCGCTGGCCCGCGTCGGCACCGGGCGTGAGGTGATGCTGCAGGGGTAGGGACTGATGGATAGTGCTTGCCGCGTCATCTGATGCCCTGTATACCCTCGTCTATTGCGTTAAACGGCAACCTATGACGTGGCGAACATCATCCATCAGTCCCTAAGACTGATTGTCAGTGCTTGGCACGTCATCCAACGCCTTGTGAACCCTCGTTGTTTGAGTTAAACGGCATCTTATGACGTGGCGAGCACTATCCATTAGTCCCGATGGATATGGATAGTGCTCGGTACGTCATTAAGCGCATTTCGAACCCTCGTTTCTTGATTCAAATATCATCTGACGTGGCGAGCACTCTCCACCAGTCTCTACAATGCGGTTCCACTGGGAGGCGCATCATCACGACTGGTACAACATCGTAAAGGACCGCATGGGCGAGATTGCTGCCAGCGGCTTCACACAGGTGTGGCTGCCGCCCCCCACGGACTCGCTGGCTCCAGAGGCAGGGACTGACACTCGACCACTTTTTCGGCTCAACTTTTTACACTCTTTTGCAGGACACGGTGAGTGGCGTCAGTCAGTCAGTGACGAAAGCGGCTCAGGTTGAGTTGAAAAGTGGGCGAGTACACTCGTCCACACTCGCCCACTGTTCGGCTCAACGTTGCACATTATTTTGTGGGATACGCAGGATGGCGTCAGTCTGTCACAGTGACAAAAGCGGTTGAGGTTGAGTGGGAAGTGGACGAGTGTAAGCCCCTGGGTGGAGGGGTATCTACCCCGCAACCTGCGCAGCCTCGACAGCGCATATGGCAACGAGGCGCAGCTGCGGTCTCTGATACGCGCCTGCAAAGAGCGCGACGTGCTTCCGGTCCTAGACGCGGTGCTGAACCACCGCTGCGCTACGCATCAGGCAGGGCATGCTTGAGAACAAGCACTCGACCTAGATCAGAACATGACTTAATCCGAAGTTAAAACCTCATACAGAACCGTGGTCGAGGAGGAGGAGGAGGGGGAGGAGAAGGAGATTCAACGTCGACATCAGAGCGTGAATTATCTTCAGTGTGAACCTCATACTGACGCGCGGAGGAGGAGGAGATCCAATGTCTGTCGACTGCTTGTTCTCAACGACCCTGCTGGCAGGGGCGCGGCGGCAAGTGGAACCGCTGGGAGGCAGGGGCTTTCACTGGTCCGTCCACTTTCTGCTCAACTTGTGAGCATTCTGTCGGATAGGGGTGCATTCAGGGGTTGTTTGTGGGGTGTTTAGGAGGTGTCAGGGGGTATTAAGGAGTATCAGGGGGTGTTCAGGGTGTATTTTGCGTCAGAAACGGCTTAGGTTGAGCTGAGAAGTGGACGAGTGTAAGCCCCTGCTGGGAGGGCACCGGGATGGACTGGGGCGAGTGGGCCATCACCAACCGCAACATGGTAGAGCCGATCCCACACGGTCAGTCCCACGAATCTACGAAATTTGGTCGAGACGGGCTCCCACTTTCGTATGGCTAATTCGCCCAGTCTGCCATTGCCGATCCCTACAAGAATTGCTCGTACGCTAGCTTTCGTATGGGCAAGTCACTTACGCCCGATCCCTAGATCAATTGCCCATACGACTGCAAAGTGGGAGCCGTATCGACCAAAGTTCGTCGATGCGAGGGACTGCCGGTGGTTATCGAGAATAACGACTCGACGGCGATTCGAGCATGAATAACCTTCATGGGCATTGCACGTACAGACGCTTTGACACGATTCGTACTGGCCGACCGGCTTATGAGATTTTACCCACGCCCAACTCTGTGTTTATCATCGACTGAATGTCGGTGAAGTCATTATTCCCCGTACCTGGGGTTAAACGCGCTCGGTTCAAGCAATACACCACTCAAAGTTTTGCTTTCAATTTCAACTTGCGCCGACCAATCAGAACTGTCCATTTCGAGAATCTCACCAACCGACTCGCCGACAGTCCGACCAAGCCGCCATCCTTGAGTAAATAGACCCTCGATTTCGAGGAGATCAGGGTGACATGTCACCCCGACATTGAGTTTAAGGTATGTCACGCTCTGATCTCGGCCGAGTGCTTACTCTCAATTATACTTGTCGCCCCTGAACTAGCCCACTAAGCACCAACACCTAAAGTAGCTTAACTAGCTTAGTTTAGACCCCCGTACTTTGCTAACCCACTGGAGTCGCCAATGTTAACCCACAAATCCACTAACCACTAGCCCCTCAACTAGCTTATACTAGCTTAGTTTAACGCCCCCCCTCGCCAGCACTAACTTACTTAGTTTGACAAGCTTACTCTCAATGACCCTCGTGCCAGGACTTCCGGGGGTCCGGCGCAGCGCCCACGGTGGAGCGGTGCAGGTTGACCCTATGAAACCCACATTTAAACCGCCTGGGATTAAGCGCTTGAAACTGAAATGTGATGAACTGCTTGCAAGTTTTGCTTTCAAGTTCAACTTGCACCACTACACCACGGGGGATGAGTTCACCGCCGCTCCCAATATCGACCACACGTGCGACAAGGTGCGGCAGGACATCGGGGTAGGTACTGGTGGATAGTGTTCGCCACGTCATAGGATGCCATTCAACTCAAGAAGCAGGGTTCAAATGCGATTGATGACGTGGTAAGCCCCATCCATCACTCCCTATACATAGTGCTCGCGACGTCATAGGATGTCATTCATCTCAAGAAACGCGAGCTGAAATTGCGTGTGATGACGTGGCAAGCACTATCCATCAGTCCGTCTGATTCTAAAAAGGGTGCGATATGTGTGTTATGACGTGGCAAACACTATCCATCAGTCCGTCTGACTCAAGAAACGAGGGCTCAATATGCGTGTGATGACGTGGCGAGCCATATCAATCAGTCTCTGCATTTGGGACTGGATGAACTGGCTCGTCAAGGACGTGGGCTTCGGCGGCGTTCGCTTCGACTTCAGCAAAGGTTACGGGGGAGAGTTCGCCGGCAACTACGTGCGCGCGTGCCGGGGTGAGGCGGTGCAGGTTGACCCTATCAAACCTAAGTTGAAACCGCCTGGAACTAAGTGTGTTGAAACCAAAGTGCGACATACTGCTTTCAACTTCTGCTTTCAAAATCAACTTGCGCCGCTACACCGGGGGGGCGAGCTCGAGTTCGCGGTGGGGGAGTACTGGGCAGGGACTTACACTCGTCCTCTTCTCAGCTTAAACCCATTGTCGGGGTGACATGTCACCCTTATCTCCTCGAAGCCGAGGGTCCATTTACTCAAGGATGGCGACCTGGTCGGACTTTCAGCGAGGCGGTCGGTGGGATTCTCGTAATGGACAGTTCTGATTGGTCGAACATGATTCGACACGATACCCTCGATACCAGATCCGACACTGAGTTTAACGTCAGATGCCAATGTGATTCTGGATTTCAAGCAAATATGCAATTGATTTGTGAAATCAGCGGCGGTCTGACTGTTTACTGGACTTTCTTTGGCCAAAATAAAGCGAAAATGATGAACGATTTGCACACTTGCTTGGAATTTGGAATGCCACCCAATATACCCAACGTATCCCACAATAAGTATGTGTTCGTCTTATGTTTCAAGTCTTAGCGACCAAAACCCCAAAATAGACCCCACATTTAGACCCCTAGAGGGAGCTTAAGTGCAGCGTCCACGAAGAGAACCCTCTGAACCTGGTGTCGTGAGGCCGCTGCTGCCGCTTTCGCCGCTGATGCCGATGCCCGGCACGTGCTGACGTGAAGCCGAGAAGTGGACGAGTGTACGCCCCTGGTACTGGGACGCACTGAGCTATGGCGATGGGCTGGAGTATGACCAGAACGCTCACAGGCAGCGCATCGTGGACTGGATCGATGACACCGGGTAGGGACTGATAGATAGTGCTCGCCAACTACGCATCGGCTGGGGGGTTCAAACGGAGATTTGGACCTTGCTTGAGTAGCCCTGATAGACAGTCGCTCATATACGTTTACAGTAACGACGACCTCCGAGATTGGGGGGTCGAAAATGTATGGGCGAGTGTCCATTCGCTCAATGATCGTGACCATACCGCGCCACGCGCCATCTGACGTCATAGGATGCAATTTAACTCAATGATCAGGGGTTCACAATGTGCTTCATGACGTGGCGAGCACTATCCATCAGTCCCTAACACCGGGGGTGTGTGCACGGCTTTCGACTTCACCACGAAGGGGATCCTGCAGGAGGCATGCGGTCGGTCGGAGTTCTGGCGCCTGGCGGACAAGAAGGTAAGGTCACTTTTCGCTTCGTACTGTTTGAAAGTACGGTCGTCATACTCTCGTTTCCTTTCCAGATAGAGAGAGAGAGAGAGAAACGCTTTCGCGAGTATAGAGAGGCACCAGGCTTTCGCCCTGGTCCCTTTCCAGCTCAACTGCCAGCATCTTAGAGGTAGCAATTGGGATGAGCAAGCACCACAACGCTGCGGGATTCATTTCGTTTGAACTGTCATAAACGTGATTTTTCATTCTCCATCCAACATAGACTTGTCGATACTTACAGTCGCATGACCGACCGTGATCAACGCCCAAGGTTTAGGGTTGAAAGTTTAATTGTATTGCGGTAGTGTACTCTATGCGAAGGGGCGCGCGCCGGGCGTGATCGGGTTGTGGCCATCGCGTGCCGTCACCTTCATCGACAACCACGACACTGGCTCTACGCAGGCGCACTGGCCGTTCCCGCCTGATAAAGCAGGGGGATCATTAATACATACCTCTTCCTCCGTTTTATCTCCTCCTACTCCTCCTCCTCCGCCGCCACCTCCTCCGCCTCCTCATCCTCCTCCTCCTCCTTCTCCTCCTCCACCTCTTCCTCCTCCTCTTCCTCCCCCTCCTCCTCCTCCTACCCCTCCTCCTCCTCCTCCTCCTTCTTCGTCTGCGTGAGCAACCACCCTGAAAGTTAGGCATGCTATCTTGCGCTGATATCGGCCCGAGTGCTTGTTCGCAATGACTCTCCTGCGAGGTGGCGATGGGGTACGCATACATCCTGACGCACCCCGGGACGCCGTGCGTGCTGTGGGACCACTTCTTCGACTGGGGCGGGGACATTCAGGGCCACCTCAACAGCCTGTTGCAGGCAGGGGAGGCACCCAAGTCGTTAAGCCAACTCCCACCAACTCACCCAAGTCATGAACCCAACTCCTACCAATCCACCCAAGAAGCCAACTCCCGTCCAACCACTTCTTCGAATGGGGCAGGGACATGCAGGGTCACCTCAACAGCCTGTTGCAGGCAAGGACAGGCCACTTCGTTCAACACATCTTCAGCTTCATGAGTCACTCGTATAGGTTCTGCAATGTGCCGAAAAGCAGCCAAAAGCGCAACACTGAAAATGAAACCCCTTGCTCTGACTTTTTGCTCATAGGGCAGGAGTGAATTTGCGACGGCTTCGTGTCCGGGAATCGAGTTTCCTGAACTCGAAACGAAGGTGCTGTCAAGCAGGTTTGATTGGTCAAATTCGTTCTCATGTGTGCGGTCGGTGTTCACTTGGCCTTTGTCGGAGGCACGCAATGCCGGGGGTGTGCACGCGCGCAGCAAGCTAGAGATTGTGGCGGCAACGGACCGACTGTACGCGGCGCAGGTGGGGAGCCGGCTGGCGGTAAAATTGGGGACGGAAGGTTGGATGCCGGCGGGGGATGGGTGGGTTGAGGCGGCGGGAGGGGACAATTGGCAGGTGTGGACCCGCTCGGAGAGCGCGTGAGTGGTGGCTGAGTACACGTACAGAGAGAGGAATAGAGAGACATGAATTGAGGGAGAGAGAGCGAGAATTGGAGGGAGAGAGAACGAGAGAGGAAAGATGGAGAGAATACAATTGATGACAGACCGAGAAAGAGAGGGAGGTCTCTGAGGCGGCGGACTGGAGCATTCATGGTGCATGGTGTCTGAGGCGGTGACAGCGGTGGAGGCGGGCTCGGTGGGGGGGACGGAGGTGGTGGACTCGCAGGCGGTGAGCTTCCAGAAGCTCTAGTCCATCAGTCTAGCGCACTCTCCACTGTTATTTACATTTATTTATATTTTCCAATCAAATCGCTTCCGTTCGTTCGCCCCGCACATTTTGTCAATTTTGCCTCCCTCCTATGTTCCAGGCGCTGAAACTGTTTCCATATCCACGCCGGCCGGAGGCCACAGACACACCGGTGTTCGATCCATCGTCAGCGTGGTGAGAATACGCTAGACGGCAGTGATATCGCGCGACCCCACGGTGATCTCATGTGCACGTATTCGGCCGGCGGCATTCGCGGCGCCGTTTGCTGCGCGAGCGTGCCTGCACCTGGCCCATTATATTATGATGGTTTCGTCGGCGGTATGTCACTACCAGTATCCCTATGTCCTACACCCAAAACTCTACACGTACTGCTAGCTCATTCCCTAAACCCTAACCCTAAACCATGAACCCTAAACTGCGCGGTCGGATCCCCGACCGGCCGAAGACGCGCGCGGTCTCTTTTTGGGCATGCCGTTGAGTGCCCACCACACACGGGCGCGCGGGCGGGTTGCGGCGAGCGCCTGGCGCAGTCAACTATGATTCAGCATGGGGCTGCGGCGAGGGCGCGGAGCCCGGACGGCACGGGGCACCGGAACAACAGGCACGAGGCGCGGCAGCAGCACGGGGACCGCGCGAGCACCCCAGTCACCGCCGCGGAGAAGGCGAAAGACCACCACGAACGGACCAGTGGTGCAACGGCAGGGGGATCCCTGACCTCACCCTCCTCCATCCATCTCCAACCTCTCCACCCTCCTCACCCTCCTCATCCTCCCCACCCTCCCCCGCCGCCGCTCTCACCCTCCTCCTCCTTCTCCTCCCAACACTCCAACACCCTCACTCCCTCCCTGATTCTCCGCTCCCTCATGCTCATCCTCCTCCGCTCCCTCCTCCTCCGCTCCCTCCTCCTTCCCTGCCTCTTCGCCCTCCTCCTCCTCCTCCTCCTCTCCCCCCCAACCACCCACCCCCTTCACCCACTCCACCCTCCTCAACTCTTGCCGCGACGTCCCATCCTCCGTCGCCCCCCCCTTCTCCTGCGTCCCCGCGCCACTCCCCAGACCCCGGGGGAGTAGCGAAAATTCGAAGCAGTGGGCGCGGGGCGGGGAAGGATTAGATTGTGGGTAGCGAGAGTGCGCGGGAATGGGAGTCCCGCGCGCACGGCGAGCCGAGGGAACGCCGGGGGCGGGGCGCTCCCCCGCGTGGTCGGGACCCGCTTCAACCCCGTGTGTTACGGCTCGTTGGGCGGCATCCGCATTCGCCTTCCCCTGTGTCATTTTTCATCAAATCCACGGTTTTAGCTTTCCCAACCGTAACCTTCCGCACAGCCTCAACACCGAGGCCACATGGACAATGTTGGTACTGGTACTCAGGGTAGGTACGTAACGAAGCCCGCCCGGTCGCGGCACCAGATGTGCGGAAGCGCTCAATCTTTGCCCGGACCTCAACCTTCCGCCTCTATGACAAAGTGCGTGAAACCACTTAGACACTTAGTATGACTTAGTGCTACTTAGTATGACTTAGTGCCCGCTCGACCAATCAGAACGCTCCATTTGGACGACATAGTACTACGTGTTGCTAAGTGTCGATGTAGTTTCACTCACTTTGTCATACCTTTCGACCTGTGGACGAACGAACCTTCGACTTCTCCATTGCAGTCAGCTGCTCAAACTATCAACTTCTCCATCTCCGCTCACTTTGCTTTCGCTGGTGTACTGTACCCTGCCGCCGGTTCACGCGCGCGGAGCAAATCGCGCATGACCAGGAGAACCGGTTGGAGCGAGACAATGGTAGGGCGGTGCAGGCTGACAGTATCAAAATACGTGTTGAAAGCGCCTACGGTTTCATCGCTTGAAGCGAAAATATGATGATTGATGTACCGCTTTCAACCTGTGCTTTCCAATTTCGACTTGCGCCGCTACACCATGACGCAATCTCGATGCTGTCCGATTACAACAAGCGTACCGGCATCCCCAAAGCAACCAAGGTAAGGCGGTGCAATAGTGCAAGTTCGCACCAGTTGATCCTCGAGTTGCAAGCCTGGTAACATGTGTCGCCGCGCCCGCCAGGCGCACGACGTAGCGGCCGGGAGAGCGCTCGTTGCTTGCGGCGGGGGACTGCATGGCGGAGGAAGTCGGCGGCGTGTGAACACTTTGGCGTTTGTGGGGTGTGGGGGTTGATTTGAATTGATGCAGTCAGGGAACCGCTGCAAACTCTGCTTGAAATTTCAACGTGAGCCGCTACACCTCGGTGGACACTGTGGGTTCCCGCTTCGTGTCCGCCGGTGGATTCCACTCTGCGTGTGTGGACGACGAGGGCCTCATCTGGGTAGGGTGGTGCAGGTTGACCCCAAGTTGACCCCAGGTTGACCCCAGGTTGACCCCAGGTTGACCCCAGGATGACCGCAGGATGACCCCAGGTTGACCGCAGGATGACCCCAGGTTGACCCCAGGATGACCCGAGGGATGACCCCAGGATGACCCCAGGATGACCCCAGCTTGACCCCAGCTTGACCCCAGCTTGACCCCAGCTTGACCCCAGCTTGACTCCAGGTTGACCCCAGGTTGACCCCAGGTTGACCGCGCCTGGTGTCAGCGCCTGGTGCCAGCTCCTGGTGACCGCGCCTGGTGTCAGCTAAAATGTGGTGAAGCGCTTTTAAACTTTGCTTTCAATGTCCACTCGCGCCACTACGCCTGGGTCTGGGGCCGCAGTCAGGAGGTGGGGCGGTGCAAGCTGAAACCGGCAGAAATCCGTGTTGGAAGCGCCTGGGTCGAGCATTTGAAGCTAACACATGATGAACTGGTTGCAATATTTGTTTTCAAATTCAACGTGCGCCGCTACTATCAGGGCCAGCTCGGGCTGGGCGACGCCGGCGTGACCCGCGGCGGCCGGGACGTCGTCACCCCCACGCTCGTGCCTCTACAGGTACGGCTGTGGGTGTGAGTCACCACTGCCCCTGCCCCTTGATTAGGACGTCTGGCATGGAGGTAGACCTAATGGCGAGAGCTAGTCTCGGAGTCATCCTCACTGTTATGCGACGCCGTGCGCTTGTCTAGACACCCTCTCACGGGGTTTATTGAGAATAACGTCTCGACGGCCAGATCGACGTTCGCGAGGGCGTGGGTAAATGCACATACAGACGCGCGGACTCGATTCGTGATCGCCGACCAACCGCAGACTATCGTATGGGCATTCACCCTCAGCTCGCGAACGTCGATCTGGCGGTTTATGGCGATCTGGCCGTCGGTCGAGACGTTATTCTCAATAACCCCCCTGCCTCTCCCTCATGGCATGACAAATAGCGTCAAACCACTTAGCCATTTAGTCACTTTGAGTGCTAAGTCTTCCGAATGGACAGTTCTGTTGGTCGCCAGGGACGCCTTAGCACGCTGAGTCGCTAAGTCGCGAAGTGGTGTAACGCACTCAGTCATATCGAAGTCAAGAGCAACTTGAAACCCGCCTGATTTGATCGCTAAAATACCAGGCCACCGCTTTCAAGTTTCGCTTTCAAGTGCGATGTGCGGCGCTACATTGAGGGCAAGCAAACCACGCAGGTCACATGCGGTGTGAACATCACAGCGACGATCGATGAGGAGGGTGGACTGTGGACCTGGGGCCACGGCAAGGGGTAGGGACTGATGGATAGTGCTCGCCACGTCATCTCATCCAATGCATTTGAATTCTCGTTTCATGAGTTAAATGGCATCCCGTGACACGGCGAGCACTGCCACGACATCAATCATTTCGAACCCTTGTCTCTGGATTGACATGGCATTCTATGACGCGGCGAGCACTGTCACGTCATCGAGCATTTCGAACCCTGTCTCTTAAGAATTGTGGCATCCCATGACGCGGGGTGC
>Ga0307489_10002566_pt1 | contig 12133 bp, 14 predicted proteins | sample SB12metaG_FD_202247 | JGI IMG/M metagenome (GOLD analysis project Ga0307489, IMG submission 202247) | Sea-ice brine microbial communities from Beaufort Sea near Barrow, Alaska, United States - SB 1.2 | ecosystem: Environmental > Aquatic > Marine > Coastal | place: USA: Alaska | collected...
CAACCTGCACCGCCTCACCTTTGGCCACCTGCGCGATCAGCGTGATGCCCCCGCGCCAAGGGCTTACACATGTCCACTTTCAAGCTCAACTTCAGCCGTGTGTGATATAATAAAACACCCTACACACTCTACAAACCCCCTAACACCGCCTTAACACGGGTTATTCAGCCCCTACGCGCACCCCCTATCCCACACAAAGGGCTCAGGTTGAGCTGAGAAGTGGATGTGTGTAAGCCCCTGCCCCGCGCACGCTCGTAATCGCGTTTGGAAGCACAGTCTCGGGCGTCAACACGCCTCCGCCCGCGAGGTTGGTGTGCGTGTTGTTTTTGGCTGCCGCCAACTAGGGTCGAGCAAACATGACAAAGTGTGTCAAAGTGTTACAGAGCAAAAGCAAAAGCAGTAAGCGTGGACCAATCACAAACTCGGATCTGACCGTTCCGACCCAAATCCGAGCCTGTGATTGGTCCATGCTTTTTGCCTTTGCTTTTGCTCGTAACACTTTGACGCACTTTGGCATAACGAACCAAGGTCAGTAAACAACAAGTTGGGTCACAAAAACGATTCGGGCGGCAGGGCAAAAGCTTGAGCCTCGCACGCGTGGAACCGTCTTTTTCTCTCTCCTTCTATCTCTCACACTGTAAGTAACGCTCGCCGCGTCCAATGACATATCGATTAACGTTCAACGAGGCCCAAGGGACTCACATGGTGAGAGTTGAAGCAATCCAATGCATGCAGATAATACGTGATGAAGCCTTGCCGCGAAGGCTTCGAGCGCCCGCATGGCGGCGCTCCGCACGCCGACGCTCCGCGCGCCGGCTTGCGCTTTTATCATGCGCGCCGCCACCACCCTTGCTGTAGCGGCGCACGTTGAATTTGAAGCCAAGGTTTGAAAGCAGTTCATCGTATTGTAGTTGCAAGCTCTTGTATACAGGCGCTTTCAACGTGGGTTTCATAGGGTCACCTGCACCACCGTACCTTGCTTCGACGTCGCTTCCGCCATGTCCGGCCATCCTCTCGGCAACCTCCATGTCAGCCGTCCAGCCTCTTCCCGGATTCGTGAGCAACGCCAACAACCCCGCAGCGGCGCCCACCCAGGAGGGCCAAGCATATAGGGTTTAGCAGGGTTTGGGGTTTTGGGATTATAGGGTTTAGGGTTTAGGGTTGAGGGCTTAGGGCATATACTGCTCGCCACGTCATTTGATGTGACCAGGAACCAAGGGTCCCAAACGCGTTGGCAACGTAGGTAGGCAACAACTTGCAGGCAGAGTACGAGGTAGGAGGTAGGCATGGCACATACTGATCGCCACATCGTAGGTTTTCATTCAGCTTAAGAAACGAAGTTCCATATTGCGTGACGATAGTCGATGGCGTGGCGGACAATGGCATGACTTCGCTATGACACAGTGCGTGAAACCACTCAGACACTTAGACACAAGCAGTACTAAGTCGTTCCAATGGAGCACTCTGATTGGTCCAGCGGGACGACTTAATACGACCTGTTTCTGAGTGTCTATGTGGGTCCACGCACTTCGTCATATGACAAAGTGCGTGAAACCACCTAACACTCTGACTCAGTGCCCGCTCGACCAATCAGAAACTCCATTTGGACGACTTCCATCAGTACTGCTTATTGCTGAGTGTCTAAGTGGTTTCGTCACTTTGTCATACCAGGCTAGCGGCATCACGGTGCGCGGTGATGTCGGGGCAGGCCGCCACGCGGCGCAGAGCGGCCGTGGTGTAGCGCCGCAAGTTGAATTTGAAAGCAAAAGTCAAGCAACATTGAAAGCAGTTTATCATATTTTAGTTTTAAGCGCTTAGTTCCGGGCGGTTTCAACGTGGGTTTGATAGGGTCAACCTGCACCGCGCTACCGTGGCGAAGCACGCCGCCTGCCAGGGGCTTACACTCGTTCACCTCTCAGCTCAACCTAAGCCGTTCTGCTCACACCTGCCCATGTCCCTCTGTCTAATAGACTGGGGGAAAATCATGCACCCGACGTATCCCACAAAATGTGCTTACGTTGAGCCGAAAAGTGGAGGAGTGTACGCCCCTGCCGCCTGCCCGTCGCCGGATCGCAGCGCGGTGAGCACCGCTCGAAGCGCCGCCTTGCGCTGGCTCGGCGTGAGCATCGGCGGCGGTGGCGGCGGCGACATGCCCGCCGTCACCTACGGACAAGCATGTATTGCACGCTACGTGCTCCGACACACTATAACCCACGTTTATTGAAACCAAGGCATCCAAAGCATCCGATGACGCGGCGAGCAACATCTGCCAGGCCCTACAGCAACAGACTGCGCCTCCTCATCGCTGGATCGGTCCACCACCGCGGCGCCGACCAGCTGGGACAGGGCGCCCACCGTGTACCAGGGGCTTACACTCGTCCACATCTTTGCTCAACTTGAGCCGTTTTTTGTCAATGAAACCAGCAAAGCACCCCACCACATGGGACAAAAGTGCTCACGTTGAGCAGAAAAGTGGACGAGTGTAAGCCCCTGCCGTGTACCGGTGCACTATGCGGTCGTGCTCCGCCTCCGCCCACTGTCGAAGAGGCACCAGGCTCCCGGCGGACACGATGGAGGCACCCCCCGCCTCACTCCGCGCAAGTGCGTACCATGCGGCGGCAATATGCCGCGCACTCTCACACTCGGCGGCGGCTCGCCAGACTGATTCAGAGATCTCTCCTCCGCCTCCTCCTCCTCCTCTACCGCTGCCTCCACCTCCTCTGCCGCCCCACGGCCACCACCACCTTGCAGGGAGATAGCCTCGGAGCGCTTGATGTAACGGCGCAAGTTGAATTTGACAGCAAAGTTTGAAACCACTCAAATCACATTACAGTTTCAAGCGCTGACACCATAGTCGCTTTCAGCTCGGATTTTGATACTGTCAACCTGCACCACCCTACCTTGAGCAGCGGCGTGGAGATGCTGGGGAATCCTCGCCGATATCAGCGCCGGGTTGTAGCGGCGCAAGTTGAATTTAAAACCAACATTTGAAAGCAGATTATCTTATTGTAGTTTCAATCGAATAGTTCCAAGGCGCCTTTCAACAAGAATATCATTGGGTCACCCTGCACAGCCCTACCAGGTGTAGCGCCTCGTCCGTCGTCAGCTCAGCGCAGAGCCTCGCCGCATCCGCCGCCGCCGCTGCAGCCGCGACGTCGTCGAGACCAACATGTCCTCGCCGCCTCCGTTGCCAAAACTTACGGGCGAGCGCCTGGGCCACCGCCTCCAGCGCCACCGCGTAGGGTCTGGAACAGGGGCTCGTCCACATTCCGGCGCAACACAAGCGCTCTCTGTGAGATAGGGAATGCATTCAGGGGTTGTTGAGGGGGTGTCCGGGGGGTGTCGGGGGTCATTGCATGGTGTGTAGGGTGTGTTTCGTGTCAGAAACGGCCAGGGTGGAAATTGGACGAGTGTAAGCCCCTGGTCTAAAAGATAATGCTCACTGCGTGATGAGATGCGCTATAACTCAAGAACAAGGGTCTATTTATGAAGTATGCGGTGGCAGGTAATATCCGCCAAGCCGTACCGCCGTGTCCCCCGCCACCGCCGCGCGCACCGCGGGTTCCTTTGTGTAGCGGCGCAAGTTGAATTTGAAAGCAACGTTTGAAAGCGGTACAGAGCAATTTTGTTTCAACACGTTTAATTCCAGGCGCTTTCAACATGGGATTGATAGGGCGAGCCTGCACCGCACTACCTTGGCGAGATCGGCGAGGCAGCGCATGGCGGCGGCGCGTGCCTCCGCATCCCACTCGTAGGGCCTGGCAAGTATTCATTCCCCCCAAGTCTGAGACGCGTTTTGAATAAGTTTGTGTTGATATCTAGGCGTGTCTCTGCTCCATTCTGCCATTGCCACGTGTCGATGGATGTATGACAACGCTAAGACTCTAGAGATACGTGTTCTAGAGCACGCGCAAAGGTGTGAGTCATGCGATAGATGCGAGGAGCTATCGCTAGTGGGAGCGTAAGAAAGACAAGAGTGAGTAGCAGACAGGAGCGCAGTTCCCATCTAGATACAGGCTGGGCTAGTACTGCCGCTATTATGTGACAGTTGTATGACGTGGTGAGCAGCATGTGGAAGGCCGTACCGTGTCAACGCCACCAATGGACCCGTCCCCGTCCCCGTCCGTGGCGGCGACGCACCACCGCAACGCGTCCGTGATGTACCGGCGCAAGTTGAAAATTTGAAAGCAAAGTTTGAAAGCAGTTTAGCATATCTCCGTGTCAGGCGCTTGGTTCAAGGCGCTTTCAACGTGCGTTTGACAGGGTCAACCTGCACCGCCCTACCGTGACGGCTGGCACCGCTACCACCGCGTCGTGATAGTCCACGAACAATGTGACTCGGGCCAGAAGGCGCAGTGCCCTCATTCGCTTTTGATTCTCCTCTGACGCTACCGCAGCGCCGCCGCCCAGGGGATTACACTCGCCCAAGTTTCAGCTCAACGCAAGCGCTTTGTGTGGGATGGGTAGAATATTTAGGAGTTGTTCAGGGGTGTAAAGGGGGTGTCAGGGGGTATGAGGGGGTGCATAAGGTATAATTTGTGTCAGAAACGGCTCAAGTTGAAAAGTGGACGAGTGTAAGCCCCTGCCGCCGCCGCCGCTCACGCCGCCGCTGCCCCTCCCGCCGCTACTCCCGCCGCCGCCGCGTATGTCCCGCGCGAGTGCCACGAGCGTCGCCGAGTCGACTTGCACGCCGTCGCCAAAGGCTGTCTGGTTCGAGTCTATCAAGTTTATATCTCGGATGCTCTCGCCTCGGTTGTTGTCAGCGAAGGCGACGCCGACCCCAGCCCCGGCCACCACGGCGGCGGTAGCGGCAGCGGTGGCGGCGGCATCGAACCCCGACAACACTGCCGACGGCGTATCGCTACAGCGCGAGGCTGCGGCGGCGTTGGTAGCTGCGCCGGGGGATGCAGCGAGCACTGCAGCTACTCGCGTGTGAGCACCCGCTGTATTTATAAATGAACGCGTGAAACCGCGTGACGGCGGCAACCGAGCGCGCGGCGGCGACAGCGGAGCAGCGGACTCAGCGGCATGGCGGCCGAGGGTCGCGAAACGCCGAGCCGCGCGACGCATCGCCTTCGTGAGTCGAAGGAAGAATGGTCGACATACGCCTGCCGAGCCACGTCATCGTCAGCGCCGCGCCAGGTACTTAGGGTGCCGTCCTGCCGAAAGGTCGGTCGCAATGAATCCGGCCGCTTCCCCTCACGCGCCATCAGTGCGCCATCGGGCATCGCGTCGCCCACACTTCCAGTGCAGAGGCGGTGGACTCGCGGTTTTCCCGTGGTCTGGATGTCTGCGCAGGCGTTGTCTTCCCCACCCCTCCACGCCTCGCCCTCGCCCGCCACGCGCCGCGCCCGCGCTGCCTGCCGCCGCTCCGCGCACCATCTCTCAACTTCGTCGACGTCGGCACCCTGTATACAATCGGACCACGTCGTCTCCCACTCGTCCAGCGGCAGGGGCTTTATACATTCGCTCACTTCACAGCTTAGCTTGAGCAACTTCGGGACTCATCGCTCACGTTAGAGCTCCACTTGAGCACCTTCGGGACACATCCACGGGTTCATTGGGGTCATACGGGGGACAAAGTAAGCTTAAGTTAGGCGGAAAGAGGCAGAGTAAGCTCAAGTTGTGCGAAAGTGGGAACGAGTGTAAGCCCCTGCCCAGCGGTAGCTGCAGGAACCATCGCGGCGCCGCGCCGCGTCAGTGTCGGGCAGGGGCTTACACTCGTTCCCATTTCCTCTCAACTTGAGCTTACTGTGCCCTTTTCCGCTCGACTTAAGCTCACTTTGTCCCACATATAACCCACATAACCCGTGGATGTGTCCCGAGGGCGCTCAAGTTGAGCTCTAACGTACTGCTTAAGCGGTGTGTCCCGCCTCAAGTTGAGCTTTGAAGTGAGCGAGTGTAAGCCCCTGGTGTCTGGCCGCGGCATCACTTAGCAGCCGCGTGAGCCCGCGCACCTCCACCGGGGTTTCCCTGAAAACTTCGCGTCGACCATACGCCGGTCGCTGTGTCTGCGTCACCTCCTCCACATTTTCTTTAGACGCGGCATACTCGGCACTTTCCATGGGTCACGCATCCGCCGAAGCCGTGGGGCAGGAGCTTACACTCGTTCACTTTCAAGCTCAACTCGAGCCGTGTCTAAGACACACCAAACACCCTACACACGCTAAATATCCCCTGACATCCCCTCGTTACGGGCTACACAACTCGAACGCGCACCCCCTAACCCATAAAAAGTGCCCAAGTTGAGCTGAGAAGTGAATGAGTGTGCGCCCCTGCCGTGGGGATCCTGGCGGCGCTCGCGACGCCACTGATGGCTGCAACGGGGCTCTTCGTGTGGAGCAAGGTGTGGACGGGTAGGGCCGGCACTTTGCACCAGGGGCATACACTCGTCCACTTTTCCGCTCAACCTTGAGCCGTTTTCTCAATTTTCCAGACTGACGTCAACGAGAGTATCCCACAGAAAGTGCATAAGTGGATGAGTGTAAGCCCCTGCTTTGCACCCCTCGGAGAGTTGTGGCGATATTTGGTACTCGTACGTGACAAAAAGACGACGTTCGACGTGTGGTCTCGCCTGCGGCGAATGACCAAACACTTGCTCTGCTGTTGGCGACGAGGGGCTTACAGTCGTTCCGATTTCAGCTCAACTTGAGCTCTTCTATCCACCGTATGACCTAACATATATCATGCATGTGTACTGGGGTTGCTCAAGTTGAGCTCTAACGAGTACGAGTGTAAGCCCCTGTTGGCGACCCTTGGGACGGGGGACTCGTACACGCTCAACCTGGTGAAGTGCGCCCTCGGCTCCGTGGGGTTCGTGCTCATGGGCTTGCTCACCGCGCACGCCACGGTGGGGCCTATGTACACCAGTTCCTTTTCTATAGGACCCCGCATCCTGGGCACAATATGGGACCCAGGGAGTGGAGGAGGCGAGTGAGTACAGGTAAACTGGCATACCCCACAGCATCCTCCTCCTCCTCCATCACTGGCTCCTCCTCCTTCGGTCCCAACCCCGCCGCCTCCTCGGCTGCATCCTCCAGCCCATCCTCCTCCAATGCTCAAACGCTTAGGGATCCATTGGCAGGGCCCTTCAAGGCGGGCACCGCGTGGCTATCGGCGTTGACGTCCTCGGCGCTCGGCTGGCTGCTGCTGTCGTCATTCACGGCAAGGCGTTGGCAGTTTTTATGTTCTCATCTCACGCAGGCTCAGCCCGGCAAGGCGTGCGCAAGAGGGACGACCCGGGCGGCGGGTGGGCGAAGAGCAAGCTCATGGCGGGCAACCCGCTGCTGTGATTCAAGTGCCGCCTCGCCGAGGTTTGATGGCACTGTCAGAAGTAGTAGGATGCCATTTACATCTCGAATCGAGTGATGAGAACGGCGGGCAATATCCGCTTGTCCCTGGTTGACGGGTATCGTGATAGGCGACAACCTGTGGCTGCACTCGCTGCAAGTACTGGGCGCGCGGCGCGTGATTCTCATCGACATTCTCAAGTAGGGCCTGTCGGGTATTGCTCGCCACGTCTTCTGAAGGCATTTGTCTCAAGAAACCAGGGATCAGAATGCGCTGGATGACGTGGCGAGCATTATCTGACAGGCCCTAGTCTCAGGCCGTTTATCGCACTGACGTTGGCACGCTGGCTGCTATCCGAGGCGGTAGAGCTGCGGGTGGTTGCAGGGATAATGGTGACGCTCTGCGGGGTTCTCATCGTGTCACTCGAGTCCACCGAATCTGAGGGCGGCGGCGGCGCTGGGGTCGAGGGGTCTGGCGACGACATTTTGATCGAGGAGGTGGAGTTGACACGGTCACCAGATGGTATCCTGGCTACTCATGACAGTGCATCTAGTAGTCGTTTCAGTGAAGCAGCGCCGATGGAGAAGGGTGTTGAGGATTTGGACGTTGGGGTTGTGGCTGCGTGTGTGGGCGTCGAGGACGGCGGTGTAGTTGCTAGCAACACAATTAGTCATGCTGCTGCCGCTGCGGCACCGAAGCGGCGGATGACGTGGGGGTATTTGGCTGCCGCAGTCAACGTATCCTTGGACACCTGGTCAGGCCCGGTCAAACATCACTCACAACGTTCCATCAACACAATCGTCGACCCTCGTTTCTTGAATTCAAATGCCGTCGGCCGTTATGGATTGAGCATTCTTTCTCGGGCCATAACATTGGGGGCACCGTGTTGACGAAGCAGCACGGCATTGGGCTCAACACATGGGAGATCAATTTCATTCGATTCGGCGCGGCTGCAGCGGCGTTGGCACTGGGGCAGGGGCTTACACTCCTCCACTTTTTAGCTCAACGTAAGCGCTTTCTGTGGGATAGGGGGTGCATTGCGTGGTTGTGTAGGGGGTGTTAAGGGGGTGTCAGGGGATAGTAGGGGGGGGGGGTTAGGGTGTGTTCTGTGTCAGAAACGGCTCCGGTTGAGCTGAAACGTGGACGAGTGTAAGCCCCTGCAATGGGGGCGGTGTTGAAGCACTACGCCGGTTCAGCCATTGCGGCACAGACGGCGGCGGCGACGGCTCGGGCGCGACAGGCAAGGCGGTGCAGGTTGACCCCAGATTGACCCCTGGTTGACACCGGTTGACCGTGTTTGGTTTCAGCGCTTGAAGTTGAAATGCGATAAACCGAATTCACCATTTTCTTTCAATTTCAACTTGCTCCGGTACACGATGGCGTGGGCAGCCAGAGCGGCGCAAGGGGCGCGGCGGGCGTCTTACGTCAGCGTTGGCACTGTAGAGTGGGAATCGCCCGTGTTCGATCCTGGAGCCCGGACTGGCGGCGGAGGCGGCGGGGGCGGCGGCGGCGGCGGGAGCGGGGGCCGGGGCGGGGGCGGCGGCGGGGGGATCAGCGGGATGCTTCCCAGCCTGGGCCGGCGGGGGTGGATGCAAATCATAGCCGGCATCTTCATGACCACCTTCCTCGCGCCGGGATTGGGTAAGGCCTGGAATTGTCTGAGTCCGTTTGGATATAGTGTCCCCGCACACATCATCATCCTCCGTTGTCTCCGCCTCGTCATGCTCCTCCTCCTCCTCCTCCTCCTCCTCCTCCTTCTCCTTCTCCTTCTATCACTCCTCCTTCGTCTGCTCCTCGTCCCACTTCACCTCGTCGTCCTCCTTCTTCTCCTCCTCCTCATCATTCTCATTCGCCTCCTCCTCATCGTCTTCCTCCTCTTCCTCCTCCTCCTCATCCACCCTTTTATCCCCAACCTAATGCCCAGTATCTTCCACATCGTTATGTCCGTAGTGTACCTGATGTAGTATCCTATTTACACCATCCGCCTCCTCAATGTCGCACCTTAGACGCGGGTAACTTCGCACTATTCCGGATTGACCTGGCGGTGTTTTCAACGCTGATGTGCATTGGCCCGATCTACGCGCTGCCGCTGGGGTACGTCATCAAGGCAGAGTGACAAGGATCCCGCATCGATACTGTCATCTCCCATCAGTAGCCCATATCCTACATCGATATCCAGGATGACCATATCGATTTGGTAGATAACCATATCGATATACCATATCCTATATCGATTACCCATATCCCATATCGATGTCCCTATCGATATCTCATTCATGTCCGATCTCCCATATCGATCTCTCATATCGATATTGGATCATATCTTCTCACCCTGTGTCAAGGGCGAGAAGGTCACTGCCCGCGCCGTGTTGGGCTCGGTGCTGGCGTGCGTCGGTGTGCTTCCGATGTTCCTCGGAGGCTGAACAGGGTGGCAAATCTAATCAAAATGTGTTTTGATTCATTCCATTAATGATTAAAACATTGAAATTAGTCAGTAAAACCCCGTGACAAGCAGGCACGCATGTCAGCAGGGTAATACTTTGCCGGACTCTACACCATCCATTAGACGCATTAGCACTTTCAATGACAATACTGGAACAAGACGGCTTAATATCAAATGCGCATCGTCGTAAGCCGTGTATTATCGTTTACATGTGAAGCCGAGGTCTCATTCCCCGGCGCGTCATGCATGGTGTTTTAGGGTATCCAGTCGCCGCAGCTTGCCTCAGACGGACAGAGGAAGGTTGTCGGGATATCCCTTGGCTGCGGCTGCGTCACGCGTCGTCGTGATCCACGTGCAGCCGTGCTCCGGCGCCCACCTCAGCACGTTTAGGTATCAGGCAGCTCCTCTCGTCCACTTCAGCACGTCCAGGTGTCCGCCCATTCTAAGAGTATGGGAAAATCCATGATTACCACTTGAGCATCTTATTTATGAGAACACTGCGAGGACGAGCATCTCCTCTGCGTCTGACCTAGTCTAGCGTCCACTGTACTCGTCCACATCGCAGACTGCCGCCGTCGGCAGGCTCGGGCGCATTGCCTCCTCTGCGACCGACCCCGGGGGGCCAAGGCAAAAGCCTAGTGCCTTCTCATAGACGCTGACGCGTCTCTCTCTCCTCTGCGACCGACCCCAACTAACCATTACCGCCCTCGTCTTCATCGCTGTCCGCCTAATCCCGACAAGCTTTCACTGCCCTCATCCGCATCCTCATCGCTGTGGCTGTCTAAGCCCGCAAACGTCCGCAACTCCTTGCTGAGCACCTCATCTTTGCCGACCCTCGCCTTGTTCCTCTCCAATTCATCCCCGTCATCCTCCTCCTCGTCCTCCTCCGTATCCTCTTCTTCGTCCTCGTCGTCATCGTCATCGTCATCGTCATCCCCACACTCGTCGCTGTCATCCCACTCTACAGTGCGCAGCTTCTTGCTCAGCTCCTCGCCCATGCCGTCGTCCAGGGGCTTACACTCGTTCCCAATTCAGCTCAACTTGAGCTCATCTGTCCACCATATGATCCGACTTAACTCATGAACGTGTCCCGGAGTTGCTCAAGTTGAGCTCTAACGTGAACGAGTGTGAGCCCCTGCCGTCGTCGTCCTGGCACCCCATGCGCATGAAGAACGCGCACGCATCCCCGAAGAACGGCCTCAAACATAGTGCTCGCCAAATTAACAACAGGCCAATGAGAACATAACACGTGTCGGAAGGATGAGTCCGTTGTAGCCCCTCGATATCAAGGGTCTCTTAGGTTCAAACTTCATGGGATTTCCATCGAGTTGGTAGGCGGGATTTTCGAATTGGACGGTTCCGATTGGTCAAGCTCGCCTCAAGACCGCAACTCCGGTACCATACCCAGCACTGCATGTAAGGAACGAGGGTATAACATAGGTTGGATGACGTGGCAGGCAATATGCCAAAATCTGCCAGGCCCTGCCCCGCTGGTCACTTCGCAGATGAGAAGCCTGACATTGTACCACCCCTCGAACCAGGGGCTTGCACTCGTCCACTTTTCAACCTCAACCTGAGCTGTTTCTGACACAGAACACACCCTTAACACCCCTCATGCCCCCTGCCGCCACATGAACACCCCCTACATTACCCCTAAATGCACCCCCTATGCCACAGAAAGCGCTTATGATGAGCCGAAAAGTGGACGACTGTAAGCCTGTGCCTCGAACACAGCTGTGTAGTGTTGTTCGATGGCTTTGAACAGGCGCCCGCCGATGCCGCGCCCGCGCCATTCCTTGGCCACCTCTCAGCAGGGCCCCACAGATCTCGCACGCCACCATCAGGCGGTGTACAATTCGACCGAGCTTGGCTAAAATACGATGAACCGCCGTCAAGCTTCGCAAGCGCTTATAAATTCACCGTGCGCCGCTATACCACGTCAACCAGCGATCATTCAGTTGAATGCCATCCGACGAGGCAGCGATATATGACAGGCCCTGCCTCGAAGAGTTCCATCGTGGGCCCACAAGCGTCAATCTCGCCGTTCTTATACGCGCACAGCGCTTTACCCACCGCCAGGGCCTGACAGCGAAATACAGCGCAACCTGACTGTCTGCTCAGAGTGTACCGGTGTAATCGCATACGCTCGCCGCATCCTCATTCCTGGCCTTACACGTTCGTCATGAGCTGTATTCAGAGGGGGTTTAGGGTTTAATGTTTAATGTTTAAGGTTCAAGGTTTAGGGTGTAGGGTCTAGGGTTTAGGGTTTAAGTTTTAAGGTTCATGGTCTCCTGCCCTGCCGACAACTAGACTCCTCGGGCGGTGCGTCAGCGTGAAGAGCGTGCCGATGTCATCACCGTCGCCATCTTTTGCTTTACCCAACAAAAATGGGTATTCTTT
>Ga0307489_10002567_pt1 | contig 12130 bp, 13 predicted proteins | sample SB12metaG_FD_202247 | JGI IMG/M metagenome (GOLD analysis project Ga0307489, IMG submission 202247) | Sea-ice brine microbial communities from Beaufort Sea near Barrow, Alaska, United States - SB 1.2 | ecosystem: Environmental > Aquatic > Marine > Coastal | place: USA: Alaska | collected...
ACACCAGGTTCAGCAGAGGGGTCTCTTCGTGGACGCTTCAATTGGGCTCCCTCTTGGGGTCTAAATGGGGGGTCTACTGTAGGGTTTTTGATCGTTAGACTTGAAATATAAGACGGATACATATATACTAGGAGGGGGTGCGGGTGCCAATAATGGGACGCCCAATCTACATACCAAGGCGTTCCGCATCGACCTCCGCGCCAGGCGGCGGGCTCACAGCGCATCACTAGGCAGCCGCGGCGCGCCCTTCCGCTCGTGGTCATAAATGCCCCCGGACGCGGACGTGCGCCCGAAGTCCTGGTCTTATGATTTTGTTGAGATCTTGTGGTGCTGCCACAAGTGCCGCCGGAAGACCGATGATGGCGCCACGCTGCGATATTGCCAGCGGTGCAAGGTGGGATACTGCAACAGCGAGTGCCAGCACGCCGACTGGGCATCGCACAAGCTGTTTTGCAAGAAGCTGAGCAAGAATAAAATATGGAAAAAAACCAGAGGAAAAAACCAGAAGATTCTTACAGATGCCGGTCAGGAGTGGTATTACACATTGGAAGCGTGCGAACGGAAGTGATGGCCCTGGCGTGGCAGCACCGCGCGCAGAGCCCCGTGATAAAGATGGCGACGTCCCCTGACGGCGCCGACGCGCACGCGCCGCGCATCACGGTAGGGTCTGGTAGACGTTGCTCGCCACGTAGGATGTAGGAAGCCATGCATGGGCTACACTCGTCCACTTTTCAGCTCAACTTGAGCGCTTTGTATGGGATAGGGGGTGCGCGTAGGGATTATGTAGCCCGTGTTAAGGGGGTGTTAGGGGGTGTGTAGGGTGTGTAGGGTGTTTTTTGTGTGTCAGCCACGGCTCAAGTTGAGCTCAAAAATGGACGAGTGTAAGCCCTTGAAGCCATGTAATGTTAACTCAAGGACCGAGGGACCAACACGCGTGTCGATGATGTGGCGGGTTATATCTCGGCAGGCCCAACGTCAAGGTGATACTGCAGAGTGTGTGGGCCGAGACACATGGTCTGGCAAACACCTTGAAGGAATTCAAAGGCGAATGCTTTCAGGCCGACAAGGAATATCTGATCTGGTGGGAGCTTCGCCACCCAGGCAGGGACAAGTAAATATGCCCGCGATTATGACAAAGAAAGTGAAACTATGACTGATCTCATGTGAGTTGCATTGAGTTTCATAGAGTTTACTGATTTGTGATTGGTCGAGAGGACAGTGAGTTTATCAATGTTCCTCTCGACCAATCACAGATCAGTAAACTCAATGCAACTTAACTCAATGTCCTCTCGACCAATCACAGATCAGTAAACTCAATGCAACTCACATGAGTTCAGTCATACTCGTAGCTTCACTTTCTTTGTCATACATCCAACGCATTCAAGTCCTAGCGTGTACTAGTATGGATGAACGAAGAAGAGGAGGGTCACCGCACTCGGCAGTCCGAATACCTCCTTTGTTTAAATTTACAAAATAAAGCAATGGTGTATCCAACATTGAGATATTTCATAGACGGCCTGTGACGCGGCGAGCAGTGTCTGCCCGCCCCTGTGCCCAGGCACCGAGACCTGGCCGCCCGGAATTATGCATCGAATGCGTTTCTCTGAGCACGCCGAGGTGGTGTCTGTGTACGGGGTAAGGGCGGTGCAGGTTGACAGTATCAAAACCCGTGTTGATAGCGCCTATGGTTTCAGCGCTTGAAGCTATATTATGGTGAACCGCTTTCAAACCTTGCTTTCAATTTCATCTTGCGCCGCTACGACTTGGAAGCGGTGGCGCGCCAGCAATCTGCAACACAATCAGCGATACAATTTGGGCAGGGGCTTCCACTCGTCCCCTTTTCACCTCACAACTTGAGCCGTTTCCGTCACTGAACTCACCCCAATGTACCCCACAAAGAGTGTTTACGTCTCGCCGGAAAGTGGACAAATGTCAGCCCCTGCCCCTTTCTCTACTGCTCATTTCTACCTGAGCTGTTCTTGATATTGAAATTACCTAAAGTGCCCCACAAAGAGTGCTTATATCTAGCCGAAAATTGGAGTGTAAGCCCCGGGTGCGCGGTGTAGCTGGAGAAGCCCGGCAATGCAGTCGGCGACGTGGTCGGCAGGGGCTTACACTCGTCCACCTTTCAGCTCAATGTAAGCGCTTTCCATACGCTACATGTGCTTGACGTGAGCTACATGATGGCTTGACGTGAGCACTTTTTGTGGGCTATGTTGGGGGGGGTCAAAGGCAAAGACGTTTCGGTTGAGCCGAGAAGATGGACGCTTGTTGTGGTGTTATGTGATCAAAAGCGGCTCAGGTTGAGCTGAGTAGTGAACGAGTGTAAGCCCCTGGCGGTCGGCAACGCGATCTGTGCCGCCACAGCAAGGCGGGTAGGGACTGATGGATGGTGCTCGCCACGTCATCAAACACATTTTGAACCCTCGTGTCTTGAACTGAATGGCATACTATGACGTGGCGAGAATTGCCCATCATTCCCTACAGACGGATGGGGTGGAGGTCCAGCGACGCGGTCGGCGCCTCGAGGTGACGACGACGACGGCGATGGCGTCGTGCAGGTCGTCGCCATCACCATCGTCATCGCCATCGCCGTCGTTATTGCTATCGCCTCGTCACGGAGATAACACTGTAGCGCACCAATTTCGAAAAACACGAAGTAGCACAATGTACACTAGCTAGCCCAGAGCCATATGCTACGAGCCCGATAGCCCTAGTGTAATATGCGACACGCTTTGACACGCTTTGACACGCTGCGCTTCCCTCTTTGATGTAATATGATGTGAAGTGATGTAATTCGCCAGTCTCGAAGCGTGCGTATCATCTAGAATAGTCCTCTCAACCGCGCCTCCCACCGCCTTCCGCTTCGTGCCCGCTCGTACTGAGCTACTACTTCTATCGTCGTGACTCGTGAGACCATGACCCCCCACAGGGTCTGCACTGCAGTATGCATCCCATAGGGTGCCCACCTGGCTCACTGCACCAAAAAGGGTGGAACTCCCCCCACCACTCCTTATATCGGTGGCCGCTCCGCGTCCCAACGCATTCGGCATTGACCTCCGCGCCGGGCTCACGGCGCAGCAGCAGCCAGCCGCGGCGCCCTTCGGCTCGTGGACATAAATGCCCCGGGACAAACAAGAGCGCCCAAGCAGTGGCAGCTTTACTTTTTGCAGAAATCTTGTTTTGCTGCCACAAGTGCCGTGCTAGTACTCAGAAGACCGTGGATGGCGCAACGCTGCGATACTGCCAGCGGTGCAAGGTGGGATACTGCAGCAGCGAGTGCCAACGCGCCGACTGGGCATCGCACAAGCGGTTTTGCAAGAGGCTGAGCAAGCACAAAGCATCGGGTGGCGAGCGAATTCAAGTCAGAAGCGCAGAGGGCAAGAAAAACGTTTTGGCATTGAAGGAGTGGTTTTCGTGCACGTTGCCCGAAAGCGTGCGCACGGAGGTGATTGCCCTGGCGTGGAAGCACCGCGCGCAGAAGCCGGTGATCAAGGTGGCGACCTCCCCCGTTGGCGCTGACGCGAACGCGCCACGCGTCACGGTAGGGCCTGGTAGACATTGCTCGCCTCGTAATGGGATGGGGGGTATATTTCATAGGATGGTATAAACTTGAGGAACGAGGGTCCAACACTCGTGTCGATGACCTGGCGGGTCATACCTTGCCAGGCCCAACGTTGCGGTGACGCGGCAGAGTGCGTGGGAACGAGTAGAAGTTTCGAACGCTGCTGAGGTTTTTGAAAGCTTCCCTGCTGACAAGAAATATCTGATCCTGTTCGAAGTTCACCACCCAGGCTGGGACAAGTAAAATTGGAAAATTCGCCAGTCACGACATCCAACGCATTCAACCGTTAACCCTTATGAGATCGCCCTAAATAGCTCCATGCTTCACCACCCACGCGCGCGTGAATATGCTCATTGTGCTCTGTTAGGAAATTAGCCGCCGGTGTTGCTCTATTGTCCTTTGTGATACAATATTTTCTCTTCCTCTTCCACCGCATTCAAATCCTGGCGTGTATGGTGTATCCCATATTGAGTTCATTCCATAGACGGCCAGTGACATGGCGAACAATGTCTGCCCGCCCCTGTACCCAGGCACCGAGAATTGGCCTCAGGGAATGATGCAGACCATGTATTTCCCTGCCCGCTTCGAGGCGGCGTGTTTGTACGGGGAAGCGGTGACGCGCCATCAATCTGCAACACAGTCGGTGACACAGTCTGGGCAGGGGCTTCCACACGTCCACTTCTCACCTCAACCTGAGCCGTTTCCGTCGCTGAAATCACCCAACGTACCCCACAAAGAGTGCGTACGTCTAGCCAAAAAGTGGACAAGTTCAAGCCCCTGCCCCTTTCTCCACTTCTCATTTCTACCTGAGTCGTTATTGTCACTGAAATGACCCAACTTACCCCACAAACAGTGCTTACGTCTAGCCGAAAAGTGGAGTGTAAGGCCCGGATGCGCGGTGCAGCTGGAGAAGCCTGGCACCAACGTCGGCGACGCGGTCAACGACACGATCCGCGGCTCATGCTGACGTGGACCACGACGGCGACGGCGTCATCCATACCGTCGCCATCACCATCGTCGTCGCCGTCGCCGTCGCTGTCGCTTTCACTGCGTCACGGAGATAACACTGTAAGTAGAACTTTCAATCACACCAGGTAGCTAGCCCAAGGAGCAATGTATGAGCCCGATGGCCCGGCTGTAATATGCGAACATAATTGTACCACGGCAGATGCGTACGACAACCGCCATGGCGGCATGCAGGCCGCCGCCATAACCATCTTCATTGCCGCCACCGCCGTCGCTATCGCTATCGCCGGGTCACGGAGATGACATATCAGAGTATTACTTTCCATCACACCTGCTGGCTAGCCAAAGTAGCAATCGGGCTCAATATTACATCGGGCTCAGCTCAATAGCTCAATAGTACTATATAACTCTAGCACCACGGGGGCCAAGGCGGAAGCCTGGTCCTCCTCATACACGCTGACGCGTCTCTCTCTCTCAATAGTATTGTATAGCACCGATAGCTCGAGTGTTGTGCGAACATAACTGTAGCACACGCCGCGTCACACTGGTGCACGGTATATTCGTTGCGTGGCTGCACCAATCCCGAAGTCGCGCCGCCCCTCCCCTTGCCGGCCGCGCTGGTGCACTGGTCGTACAATGCAGCCACGTTCAACATCCAGAATCTTCACAACCGCCCACAACCTTCCTCACCTCCCATCCACTGATGGCAAACTCATTCTGACACGTGTGAATCGCGTTTTCTCCCAAAGATCTCCCATGCCCCCATCCAATGAGAGCACGTCACAAAAACGCTTGTGTCTTTGTGTGTCATGAGGCGCGCCCCTTGCATAGCTAGAGCGCAGACGCAGACGCTCGAATCGCAAAAGTGCACACACACAATCGAACGCCAGTGGCAGACGAACATCGCGTCGCCCGTTTGCGTTCGGAACGTCGTCAAATCGAGGGTTAACGGGTGCGCTCCCCGCGTGGACGGGGAACCTACCTTCAGTCTCACGTAAGGAGAACAACGCGACACGGGAAGCAACGAGATACCGTGCAAACCGACGGCCGGCGGCGGCGGCATCGATTCCACGTCGTCCACGACCTCCACCTCCTCAAAAACCCCCCCATCCTCCGCCAGCCATCGCGATGGCGCCAGCGCTGCGCGGGGCTGCGGTGACGGGGATGGCGCGGGGCACGGCGCTCGCGCTCGCGCTGCTGCTCGGCTTTCTCGTCCAGGGGGTTGCCGTCGCCCCCCCGGCGACCGCCCCCGGGGCGACGGAACAGCAACTGTGCTGGGACACACCGGTGGGGACGCCCCAGCCCCTGCTCCTGCCCCCACCCACGCTCACGCTCACGGCGTCGCGCAACCTGTAAGTGTCGGCGTGCTGGCACTTTCACAAGCATACATAATACCCTTCCACACGCTTCCACACCCGACACACCACACCAACCGCACCCTTTTCTCGTCTGGGGGTTGCCGTCTCCCCCCGGGCGACGGAACAGCAACTGTGCTGGGACACACACCACCGGCGGGGAAGCCCCCGCCCCTTGCCCTGCCCCTGCACCCACCCACGCTCACGGTGACGGAGTCGCGCAACCTGTAAGTGTTGGCACGCGCGCGGCACGCTGGCTCTTTCACGAACATATGTGATACCCTTCCACACGCTTCCACACCCCACACCAGACTCCCCCTTTTCTCGGACAGGGGGTTGGCGTGCCCCCCGAGCCCCCGCCCCCCGGAGCGGCGCAGCAGCATCTGCGCTGGGACAAGCCACATTCGTGCCATGACTGCTTGCTCGTGGTGCGCGAGGCCCTGTGAGGCGGCCGCGCGCGGGGGTCGCGGGGGGAAGCACTGCGCGGGGCTAGACGGACTACTTGAAGCGATAGAGGTTGACGCTTCCCCCGCCGCTCGTTCCGCCACGACGACTGCCGTGACCTCCGAGGTGTTGCTCGAAGCGCAGGCTGCGGCGGGCGTGTCGACGAAAATGACTGTGGCAACGGCTGCGGGCACGGACGACGCCGCGGCCGCGGCGCTGACCACCGCGTGCGCGTGCGCCGCCGCCGCGTTCATCTGCAAGGCTCCCACTACGGCGGTTTCGCGCCTGACGCGGCAGAGTGTGGTATGGCCTGGCGGATATTCGCAGATATTGCTCGCCACGTCATCCAAAACACTTTGTCACCCTCGTCTCTCGAGTGAATGGCGCCCTATAACAACCAGTACTAGTCGCTACATCAGCAACCACGTGAACTACCCTCGTCTCTCGAGTACAATGTCATCCACCAATGATGGGGCGAGCCATACCCGCCAGGCCCTAGAGTGTGGTGCGAAACGGTGGCTTTGGAGCGGCTTCGGTGCAGGCCACCCAGCAGGCCGCGGAACTTGTGTGCGGCGCTACTTGCACAATCGGCGGGCAGGGGCTTACGCTCGTCCACTTCTAGCTCAACCTGAGCCGTTTCTGACTCAAAAATACACCTTTAACGCTCTTCATACCCCCTCACACCCCATAAACAACTCTTGAATCCACCCCCTATCCCACAGAAAGCGCCTACGTTGAGCCGAAACGTGGAACGAGTGTAAGCCTTTGTCGGCAGGCCCGAGAACGTTTGCGGTGGCGGCGGCGCTGGCGGATTATTTGGCGAGGGCGAAACCGCGGAGGCAACGTGCATCGGCAGGGACATGTAGATACATACATGAAATCAAGCGTGATGCCTGAACAACCCGCGTAAACATAAACAGTTAGGTGCTAGCACATTTGATCTGACAGCACTAGCAGCACCAGTAGCCAGGGACACATACGTGATGGATAACGCTTGCCACGTCACTCACCACATACTAGACCCCTCGTTTTTGCTGGTGAAAGGCATTATTTGATAACGCCATCTACGTCAGCAACCATATTGAACTTCCTCATTTCTTCTGCACAGTGGTATCCCATGACGTGACGAGAGCATAAAATTCCCGTATCAATGTGTCGCTTCGCTGCCTCCACGTAAATAGCCGAAGTTGAAATATCAATGAGACATCGGTCCCTGTGCGGCGGCCCCGTGTGCGACGGAGTGTGCGCCAAGTGCGTGGGCGAGGCGGCGGCAGTAACCAGTACTACGGTAAGGCGGTGCAGGTTCAACCGATGAAATCCAACTCAAAAGCGCCTGGAATGATTGCTTAAAACTAGAATACGACGATCTGCTTTCAATATTTGCTTTCAAATTCAACTTGCGCCGCTACAGCGTGGACGTGCCGCTGATTGCCCTCCGCCGCGCTTGTGGCGAGGCCGACGCGTGCATGTGCGCGCAGTGCCTGGAGGCAGGGGGATAACATACCGATTTCGGTATATCACTTCCTGCGCGGAGCGCTGACGCTTTGCCCGCAATGGGCATTCACCCTGGCGCCCGCTGTCCCGCGCGAAGCGCTTACGCTTTGTCCGCAACTCTGTTCTCATGCTTGTTCTCAATGGCCCTCCTGGTCATCGGCGGAGTGAGGTAGATGAGAACAAGCACTCGACGATGACCTGAGTCCGTGCGTCCGAGTCTGTGCGTCGTTATAGGCATTCACGCTGATGCCATGCTCTGATGTCGGTTCGGGTGCTTGTGCGCAACGACCCTCCTCCGAGTCTGGCCTACTGACCCAGGCAGGGGCTTACGCTCGTCCACTTCTCAGCTCAACCTGAGCTGTTTCTGACACACAATACACCCTCAACACCCCCTAATGCCCCCCGTCACCTCCTAAGCACCCCCTACACAATCCCTCAATGCACCCCCTCACCCACAGAAAGCGCTTACGTTGAGTCTAAAAGTGGACGAGTGCACGCCCCTGGATCCAGGCCCCCGACACCACCCCGCCCGGCGATGGCGCCGACCCCATCGACGCGCAATCCGTCGGGGAGACGGGCACGGCGGCCAGGTTCTTCTTCTACCGCCCCTTCGCAGGGGGGTGCCGGCAACCCTAAACCCTAGACCCTGAACCCCAAACCCCAAAACCTAAACTCTAAAAACCTCGGGTCAGTGCGAAAGCCTGGTGCGTCCATATAACCGCGAACCCATCCGTCTCTCTCCGCGCGTGATTTCCGCGATTGAGGCTAAAATCTGATTTACCGTTCTAGAACTTTGCTTAATTTCAACTTCTGTCACTACAAGTGGGGCTTCTACGGCTACAAGGTTGGGTGGTGCAGCTTGACCCTATCAACCCCTTGTTGAAAGCGCCTGGAACCGAGCGTTTGTTACTGTAATCTGATGATGTGCTGTCAAGTTTTGCTTTCAAACTCAACTTGCGCCGCTACAACAAGGGCTTCAAGCACGGCGGCTACTACAGACCGTACTCGTTCTACTACCCGGTGAGATGGTGCAGGCTAACCCTATCAAACCCACGTTGAAAGCTCCAGGATCTGAGCGCTTGAAACTAAAGTGTGATATATTGCTTTTAACTTATGCCTTCAGATGCAACTTGCGCCGCTACAACCCGTACTACTACCGGCAGGGGCTTACACTCGTCCACCTTTCAGCTCAACGTAAGCACTTTTTGTGGGACGAGGGGTATTTAGGAGGTGGTTGGGGGGTATTTATGGCGGGGATGGAGGGGGTGTTTAGGCGTTTAGGGGATGTGTTGAGTGTCAGAACCGGCTTAGGTCGAGCTGAGAAGTGGACGAGTGTAAGCCCCTGACTGCTGGTTTGCGTACAACACGTACAAGACCACTCAGAACTTCTGCAACAACAACCAGCTTGGCAAGGATATGAAGCGAAACGAGTAGACATCTAGACTACCCGGGCTCTTAGACCTGTCAGCCTTCCCAAAAGGGTGTCCGAACACATGTCTGGTGGAAATATTCGGGGATTGTATTCAGTGTTTGTACTCAATTCATTACAGGATTCGGCTCATTCGATTCTCAAGTCCACGAACTTCGTTTTCGTCACCGCACGCATCCCACAAACCGATCCAGCGTTAAGCTGAACACTGGACGAGTACACGACCCTGCCGCTGGGCCCGTCGCCTCCGTTCAACCCCGGACCGGTCAACCCGCCGGTCAACCCGCCGGTCAACCCGCCGGTCAACCCTCCGGTCAGCCCTCCGGTCAGCCCTCCGGCAGGGGCTTATACTTATGCTTGTCAAACTAAGTTAATGCTAGCGATGGGGGGGATTAAATTGAGCTAGCTGCTATAAGCTAGTTTAGGGGCTAGTGGTTAGTGGGTTAGTGGGTTAGTATTAGCGACTACAGTGGGTTAGTAAAATAGGGGGGTTTACACTGAGCTAGTTTAAGCTAGTTTAGGGGCTAGTGCTTAATAGGCTAACTTAGGGGCGACAAGTATACTTATACTCGTCCAGTTTTCGGGTCAACGTAAGCTCTGTCTGTGGGATAGGGGCTGCATTCAGGGGTTGTTGAGGGGATCTGTAGCCGGTGTCAGGGGGTATCAGGGGGTGTTCAGAGTGTATTTTGTGACAGAAACGGCTCAGGTTGAGATGAAAAGTGGAGGAGTGTATGCCCCTGCCCTCCGGTGAGCCCTCCGGTCAACCCTCCGGCAGGGGCTTACACTCGCTCACTTTTCAGCTCAACTTGAGCCGTGTCTGACACAGAAAAACACCCTACACACCCTAAACACCCCCTAATAACCCCTTCACACAGGCCACACAACCCCTACGTGCACCCCCTATCCCATGAAAGCGCTCAAGTTGAGCTGACAAGTGAGCGAGTGTAAGCCCCTGCCCTCCGATCGCCGGGTGTGGTGACGCCAGCCTCGGTAGGGCCTAACACATAATGCTCGCCACGTCATGTGCAATCACTCAACAGGCCGATTTCGGTACATCGCCTGGGTGAAATGCCCATACAGAGTTGCGGGCAAAACGTCAGCGCTCCGCGCGGGAAAGCGGGCGCCAGGTTGAATGCCCATACAGAGTTGCGGGCAAAGCGTCAGCGCTCGGCACGGGAAGCGATATACACCGAAATCGGCCTATTCGAAGAAACGAGAGTCTGAATATGCCGATTTCGTTATACGGCTCCGACACCGCGCCGAGCGCTAACGCTTTGCCCACAACTCTGTATGGGCATTCAATCTGGTGCCCGATTTGACGCGCGGAGTGCTGACGCTTGACGCTTGGCCGCAACTCTGTGTGGGCATTTCAACTAGGTGATGTACCGTAATTGGCCTGTTCAAGAAACGAGGGTCTGAATTGTGGAAGATGACGCGGCAAAGAATGACCGATACTGCTCGCCACGACGTGTGATTCCATTTAAATCAAACCACGAGGGTCTACATATGGAGGATCACGAGGCAGGCATCATCTGTCGGATAATTCTCGCTGCGTCATGTGATTCAGTTCAAGTCAAAAGCCGAGAGTCTACAATGTGGAGGATGATGTGGCAGGCATTATATGTCAGGGCCTGGTAGATGTCGCTCGCCATGAAATATGATTCCATTTAACTCCAGACGCGAAGGTCAGCAATGTGGAGGATGAAGTCGCAAGAATTATCTGACACGGCCTGCCGCCGTCTGACAGACCGTCCTCTTACTAACTCAGGAAACGAGAGTCTACAATGTGGGTGATGACGGGGCAGGTATTATCCGCCAGGCCCTATACCTCGGGTCGCTGTCGTGTCAGGGGCAGGGGCTTCCACTCGTCCACGTCTCACCTCAACCTGAGTCGTCTTTGCTACTGAAACCACGCAACATGCCACATACAAGAGCCCCACCTCAGTATCGTGTCTGATATCGAAGTAATGGTATCGAAGTCCGTTCGACCAATCAGAACACTCCGAATCGAATATCTCGCCAACCAACTCGTCAACTCGCTGAGGGTCCGACCGGGTCGTGATTCTTGAGTCAATAGACCATCGGTTGCAACGAGATCAGGGCAACTAGTCGCCCCGACACTGAGTTTAAACTCAGTGTCGGGTCTGGTATCGAAGACCTGGTGTCGAATCCGGTTCGACAAATCAGAACTCTCCATTTCGAAATTCCCACCGACCGACTCGCCGATGGTCCGACCGCGTCACCATCGTTGAGTGAATAGACCGTCGATTTCGAGGAGATAAAAGTGACTAGTCACTCCAACACTGAGTTGAGGTTGAGGTGAAAAGTGGAGGAGTGACAGCCCCTGGCCCGGGCATCAATTGCGTGGACCCCAATGGTGAAACGTGCACGGTGCCCGTCGACGGCGGTGCCCAGTGCTGGTGAGTCCCCTGATCCCTAAACCCTAAACCTGGACCCCAAACCCTAAAACCCCACGGATGATGCCCAGTGCTGGCGAGTTCACAGCGTATACATGCAGGGCAGGGCGAAAGCTCGGAGGCTGCCTTATAATGCACGCGGAAGCGTCTTTCACTCTCTATGAATGTCTCTAAACCTCTATGCCGTTGTGCAGCTGACAACACTAACTTTCGCAATTCCTCCCCCCCCGCAACGGTCTGCCCGCCTCAACCCAAACCCTATGTAATCCCCAAACCCCAAATCTTCCCCCCCCGCAACTTTCTGCCCACCTCTTCTGCGACGCGGCTTGCGCTGAGCCCCCTGTGAACCCCCTCTGACCCCCATCTTCCCCCCATCTGACCCCCCTCTGACCCCCCTCTGACCCTCCTCTGAGCCCCCTCTGACTCCCCCTCTGAGCTCCCTCTGACCCCCCTCTGCCCC
>Ga0307489_10002568_pt1 | contig 12128 bp, 21 predicted proteins | sample SB12metaG_FD_202247 | JGI IMG/M metagenome (GOLD analysis project Ga0307489, IMG submission 202247) | Sea-ice brine microbial communities from Beaufort Sea near Barrow, Alaska, United States - SB 1.2 | ecosystem: Environmental > Aquatic > Marine > Coastal | place: USA: Alaska | collected...
CGCGCGGCGCGCGGTACGCGTACGGCGCGTCCAGACACCCGCAAACACCGCGCGCCTGTTCTGAGTGGCGTTTTTGATTTGTAGTACGTACTACATAGTACGTACTACTGAGCAGACCAGGCACTAGACGGCACCTGCTCACTCGCGTTATTCGGCACAAGCGGCGATCATTGCCGGTGGCGGGAGGCGTGATGGAGCCGAACCTCGTGCTGCGGCGTCTCGACGTATCGCAGCCCAACCCGTTCCTGCGCCTGTGGGACGAATGCGGCCTCGGCGGCGGCGGCGGGGGCGCGCCCTTACCGACCCCGCATCACCGATCGTGGCATCAGCAGTGGCAACGGTAGGGCTGGCACATATTGCCTCGCCACGTGCTAGGATGCCACATACCTCAAGAAGGCAGCGAGGTTGCAAAGTGCGTTTGACGATGTCACAGGCAATGCGTGCCAGGTCCTAGGCAACGGCAGCGCCCACCGCCGCCGTCGGCGCCGCCGCCGCCTCGCGCCGCTCACGCCGCCGCGTACCACGGATGGGGGGGCTGGTCCGGCTACGGCCCACCGCCGGGTCCGCCGCCCTCGGGGTGGTACGGGGGCGAACCCGCGCCGCCGCCGGCAACGTCGATTTTCCCGGGCCCGGCCCCGGGCTCTGCGGGATTCACCGGCGGCGCGTGTCGCGAACCACCGGCTCAACCCCAGCACCAGCAGCAACATCCTGGACGACAACAGCAACAACAACAGCGGTGGATCGAATATGCAGAGGAGGAGGAGGCTTGGGCCGGGTCCGGTGCTGCCGAGGGCGGGCCCGGCGGCGGCGGGTTCGTGCTATGGCATCGCGACAGGGACGTGCGCGAAGAGAATGAGGCGGAGGGGGCGGGGGAAGAGGATGAGCAGGGGGCTTACTACGAAGACGAGGAGGAGGAGGAGGAGGAGGTGGATGGGGTTTACTACGAAGAGGAAGAGGAATACTATGAAGACGACTTCGATGATGATGATGCCGCTCTCGAGGAGGAGGCAGCGGCGAAGGCGGCGTCCGGTTTGGACGCCGGCAGCGGTGTGCAGCGGTACCGCCGGGATGAGCTGATAGGTCTGAGGGGCGCCGGGGGAGATGCCACGATCGGGTTCCTCGTTGGGCTTGGGGCGGTGCTCCGGTCGCCGGGGGCGTCGACCGCGGTGGCGGCGGCGGCAGCGGCAGCGGCGGCGGCAGCGGCAGCGGCGGTTTCGGCAGCGGAGGAGAAATCAGCGGCCGCGGAGGTGGCGGCGGGCAAAGCGGCGGCGAGAGCGACAGCGGCGGCGGCAAAGGTGGATACAACCACACCAGCCACATCGTCAGCGGCGGCGACGGCGGCGGGTGCGGCGGTGGCGGCGGTGGTGTCACAGACGTACACCACTGCGGAGTTGAAGGACCTCGGAGCAGCAGCCCCGCCGCCCGCGCTTCAGTCCAAGGTGACAGACGCGGTGAGGGAACATGCGGGTGAGGCCGCCGCAACCCCAGCACCCGCAGCAGCGGCCGCCGCAGCGCCAATCCCACCAATCGCAAAGGCGGTGGCCGTGGCTGCACCGATCGCCGAGCAGGTGGCCGCGGCTGCACCAATCGTGAAACAGCGGGCCACGATGACGGCCGCTGTCGTAGAAGCGCTGGCCGCGGATGCACCAACCGCGGAGCCGACGGCCGCGGCTCCACCAATCGCAGAGCAGGCGGCAGCGGCCCCACCAATCGCAGAGGCCGCCGAGGAGTTCCAGGCGCACCTCAAGGACTCCTCCGGCGGCATCAAGGAAGGGCGGTGCAGATTCACAGTATAAAATCCCATGTTCAAGGCGCCTATGGTGTCAGCGCTTGAAGGTAAAGTAGCATAGCATAAACTGCTTTCAACGTTTGCTTGCAAGTTCAAGTTGCGGCGCTGCATCAAGGCGGAGGTGGCGGTCATGGTCGGCGCGGGCGGCCTGCGCCTGGTGGGGCAGTGCAGCTTCACCCTCTGAAATCCACATTGAAAGTGTCTGGAACTCTGCGCTTGAGGCTGAAGTATGATGAACTGCTTTCAAACGTTGCTTTGAATTTCAACTTGCGCCGCTACAGCCTGGTGAAGGCGGGCGGCAAGGTGCTGGGCGCGTTTCCGCTCCCCGGCATCCGGCAGTGGGGCATCCCCACCCCAAGCACCCTCAAGCTGTCCGTGCAACAGGGCGATAAAGTGAGAGGGCTGCTGGTTCACGGCGACCCTGCCGAGGTGCGCGGCATCGTGGAGTGCCTGGAGCGCAACGTGGCGCGGATCATTGCGGCCGCGGCGCCGGGGCCCGCGGCCGTTGCGCCTGCACCCGCGGCCGCAGCGCCGGGGCCCGCTCCCGCTGTGCCTGTACCCGCGGCCGCAGCGCCTGGGCCCGCGCCCGCACCTCCGGTCCGGGCGCCCGCAGATGTCCCGCCAATCGCAGAGGTGGGGCAGGCGCCCGAGAAGACATTTGTGAGGTACACCTCGGAGGAGATGCGGCTGATGGGGGCTTCGGCGCCTCTCACTGCCGGCCGGTGGGTGGAGGCGGGGGCGGAGGTGGACGAGGCGGCCGTTCCTCAGGCCCCAGCCCCGCCCCTGGCCCCGGTCCCGACCCTGGACCCGGCCCAGGCTGCGAACGCTATCCCCGAGCCGTCAAAGATGAGGTTTGTGATGTACACTGCGGAGGAGATGCGAGTGTTGGGGGCTGCGGCGGCGGCCAATGGCGGTCGATGGCTGGAGGGGGACACAATGCCCGTGGCGAAAACGGCGGCGGTTGCAGCGGTGACGGCGGCGACGGCGAAGACGGCGGCGGCAGCGGGGCTGGCGGCGGAGTTTGCGGAGGCGGCCGTGGCGGCGGGGGAGGCTGCGTCGGGGGCGGAGGCGGCAGTGGCGGCTGCGGAGGCGGCAGTGGCGGCTGCGGAGGCGGCAGCGGCGGCGGCGGAGGCGGAGGCGGCGTCCATGAAGGATGTGGACCAGGTGAAGGCGCTGCTGCTGCGGAAGAAGCTGGAGATGCAAGCGGAGGCGGACCGCCAACTGCAGGGGTCGGTCGGCCGGACGGAGGTGCACCAGGGGGGGGGTGGTGTGGGACGTCGCGCGGAGGTGGCGGGAGGAACCGCCGTTGCCGTTGCTGGGTACAGCGCTGGTAAGTTGAAACGCGCGGGCACGGGCTCGGCGGCGGCGGCGGCGGCGGATGAGTGGACGGCTGCCAAGGCGGTGCGAAACCGCACGGAGGCGGCGGCAGCTGCGGCGGCGGCGTTGGCGGAAGAGCTGGCGGGGGAGGCGGCGGCGGCGAGGACTGCCTGTATTGACAGACCGTCATGGGCGGCGGCGAATAAGGCGGCGGCGGCGGCGGCAGTGGCGGAGGCGGCGGCGGCCGAGGCCGAGGCGGCGGCGGCGGTGGCGGGGGCGAAGGCGGAGGCAGAGAAGTTGGCAGCAGCGGTGGCGGTGGCGGCGGAGGGGGCGGCGGTGGCGGCGGCGGCGGAGGATGAGGCAGCGGTGGCGGCGGCGGCGGAGGAGCATAAGTCAGCGGTGGCGGCGGCGGTGGAGTTGGAGGAAGCGGCGGAGGCTGCAGCGGAGGCGGCAGAAGAGGTGGCAGCGGCGGCGGTGGCGACGGCAGCGGCGACGGCGGCAACAGCGGCGACGGCGGCGGCGGAGGCGGCGGCAGCGGTTCCGGCCTCGACGACTATGCTGACGTCCACACCCGCCGCGGCGGCGGCGACGGCGGCGTCTGTGCTGACGTACACACCCGCCGAGCTGCGAGCCCTGAACGTGTCCTGCCACGCGCCGCCCGCCACCTTCGAAGAAGACCCCGGTAGGGCGGTGCAGGTTGACCCTATCAAACCCACGTTGAAAGCGCCTGGAAGTAAGCTCTTGCAGCTGAAACATGACGATCCGCTTTCAAATTTTGCTTTCAAACTCAACTTGCACCGCTACACCCCGGCTGGGCCGCCTCCACCCGCGCCCCCAAGCCTGCCAAACCCGAGGAAGCCGGCGCCAAGCCCCGCTCGAGGAAAGCTCGGGCGGCGGCGGCGGCGGAGGAGGTGGCCAAACAAGCGGCGAATGCGCACCGGAAAGCCGAACTCGAGGTGAGAAGCCATCCACGCAGACCTAGCATACTCGCCGTCGATTTGGACACTCACTTGACTCGCGTCCTACCGTCTTGGGACAGTACTGACGTTCTATCAGCCACAGGCGCCATGGCGAAAGCTTGGTGCCTTCTCATACACGCAGAAGCGTCTCTCTCTCACTACTAACGTTCTATGGACTCGCCCCTGACACCCTAAACCCTAAATCCTAATCCCTAAACCTGTAGGCGGCGCGCGCCTTGGCCAGCTCCGTGATGAGCGTGGACACCTCGCAGTGGTCCCTCTGGGCCAACGCCCCCGACACCGCCGACGCCGCTGCGGGCACCGATCCATTCGACCTGAACGCCATGTTTCAGGAGCCCGCGTTTCTGTCCGAGGCGGCGGCGGTGGCGGAAGCCTTGCGCAGCGACGCGGCAGGGCCTGGTAGATACTGCTCGCCGCGTCACAGGATGCCATTCAACTCTAAACCCTGAACCCTAACCCTAAACCCTAAACCCTAAACCCTGAACGAGGTTGCAACATTCGTGTCGATGACGTGGTGAGCAATACCTGCCAGGCCCTACGACGCGGAAGTAGCCGCCGCTGCCGCCGCCGCCGGCCGTGGTCATGGTGGTGATGCGGCGGCGGCGGAGGATGTTGTCGTTGCGTTCCCCGCCGGCGCCGTGACATCGTTCGCAAAGGGAATCGTTGACGCGACGGGCGCGCTGGCGCCCTTCGCCGTGGTGGAGCAGACCCTGGGTAGGGCGGTGCAGGTTGACCCTATGAAACCCAACTTGAAACCGCCTGGAATTAAGCACTTGAAACTAAAGTTGTGACATACTGCTTTCAAGTTCTGCTTTCAAATTCAACTTGCGCCGTTACACCGGGGCGTGTTGTTTGGCACGTGGACGCGGGAGGAGGAACCCGAGGAGAGGTATACTACGAGCACACAGTCAGAACAGGACCCGGAGCAGGGGGAGGATGCGCAAGAGGGGCACGCTGTGAGCAACCAGTCAGGGTGCGGGTGGCGCGCGACGGTGGGGTTCATGCAGCCGTGGGAGGGCAACCCGCGCGAGCTCGTGGCGTGGCAGGGCCTGTTAGTTATTACTCGCCACGTCATAGGAACCATTTAACTCAAGAAATGAACGCTGAAAAAACGTTGGATGACGTGGCGAGTATCATCTGCCAGGGCCTGGCAGATATTGCCCGCCACATCATAGGATACCGCTTACCCCAAGGCACGAGGGTTAACGATACATTGTACGACGTGGCGGGCAACATCTGGCAGACTATATGGCGTGGTTGGACGCGCAGGAGCAGCCGGGGTTGGCCATGATCCGTCCAATCGGCTGGCTGCAGACCCAACCCGGGACCGGCCCGGTGCTGACCGAGGAGGTGCGCGCGGCGTTCAGAGACCGAGAAATGAAACCAGACGAGGCCGGGAGCACCAGCCGCCGCGGCGCCCCCCCGATGTGCTCGGCGCTGTTTGCCAGTGTGGACGTGGTAAGGCCAACGAAGTGGACATTGCCCGCCACGTGATCCACCACATTCAGAGCCCTCGCTTACTGAATCAAGTGTCATCCTATGATGTACCGAGCATTGCCTACCACGTTCCTCCGCATTATGGTTGAGCCTCATTATCTAATTTTAATGGCATCCCATGACGAGTCGAGCACCATGTACGTGACCCTGGGGCGCGGTGCGGAGCGCGGTGCCCGGCGGCGGCGGCGCGGCGGTGGAGGTGTTCGACCTGCGCTCCGGCGCTGCGCTCGATTTCGAGCTCACCGGCGCCGACGACGACGAGGGCGACGACGCGGACGGGGGTCAGGAGCTGGATTAGACATAGCACTCTGGCCATTCCATTTAGAGTTGCGGAGTTCTCTGAGCAGCTTTCTGAACAGCTTTGAAACTACAGTGTCGGTTTCTTGTTTACGTTCAGTGTTACGTGAGAAGCACCGGAAGTACTGTCAGACTAAACAATGAATATATGGCCCAAGTATGAAATTGAAAACACAGCAGTCTATGATATTTATGTTTCACGAGCTGAACCCAGGCGGTCTCAAGACTGCTTTCAACTCGCACACACCCACCGGCGGGAGCGCGGGCCACAGCCGCGAAACTTGGTTCGTTGAGTAATAGACGGTCAATCGGGAATTCACTGTCAAGACTGTTGTCGCTGTCATCATGTCGTTGTCGCACTGTCGTCCATTGCAGTTGTGTACCTATTCTACAGTTTCATTCATTATCTTGAGTGGACAATTCGTGTGTTTGCATTTCAGACTCAAGACTTGTCACCACCCTCTTCCACCTCCTATTCCGCCTCCTCAGAACTGTCATCGAGTTCGCTGTCAAATTCGCTGTCATATTCCGGGAGCAAGTATTCGTCCGGACACCCATTGTCCAACACGTATTGGATTATCTCCGTGCATCTATGTCTCATCGCACAATCTTTGATTCGCCCGTCCCACTCGCAGCCGTGTTCCCGCGCCCACTGCAGCATATCCAGGTCCCCGTATTACAGCGGCAGATGCGGTCGTGCACACGTCCCAGGGCAGTGGTGCGCCCGCGCCCACTGCAACACCTCGACACGGCCGCCCGCAGCGGTGCGTGCACTCGTCTGAACGGTCCAAGGGCAGCCTTGCTCCTTGGCCCAGGCAAGCAGCTTGACGGACCCGAAAATCAACATGTGTAGCCTCACCCCGGCACAGACTGTCTTCGGCCCAAGCCAACTAGTCATCCCGCGGGCGTCCATCGGCATCGGCCTCCTCCTCCTCATATTAGACGGCCTCTTCATCGATCTCTCCGTCGCTTACGTACAGTTCGCTATCGCTGTCTGGAGGGTTTAGGTATTCGTCCGGACACCCGTTGTCCAACACGTATTGGATTGTCTACGCACATCCACTTCTCAGTGCGCGGTCTTTCGTTCTCCCGTCCCACTCGCAGCCGTGCTCCCGTGCCCATCGCAGCGCCTCCAGCTCGCCGTAATCTGCGGCACGCGCGCATGTCAACCAGTCCCACGGGCAATTGCGCTCATGCGCCCACCGCAACACCTCCAGGTGCCCGCACCCAGCGGCAGATGCGGTCGTGAGTCTGTCCCAGGGGCAGTGGTGCGCCCGCACCCACTGCAACACCTCCAGGGTCCCGCCAATAGCGGCGGTTGAGCACATGCCTAAATCATCCCACGGGCACCCGTGCTCCCGCGCCCACTGCAACACCGCCAGGTGACCGTTCAGTGCGGCTTGTGAGCAAGTGTCCTCATCCCACGGGCAGTCGTGCTCCCGCGCCCATCGCAACACCTCGACGTGGCCGCCCGCAGCGGCGTCGGCACTCGTCCGAGTGGTCCATGGGCAGCCTTGCTCCTTGGCCCAGACAAGCATCGCGACGGATCCGACGAAGCCAGATATCTGCAGGTTCACCCCGGGGCGCCCATGCCTTGTCCACCTTGCAGGGGCTTACACTCGTTCACTTTCCAGCTCAACTTGAGCCGTGTCTGACACACAAAACACCCTACACACCCCAAACACCCCTTAACAACCCTGCCGACCCGCGCACGCGAGCTTGGGGTTCCGCAGCACCGCGTCCCGGCACGCCTGCCCGCACCGCCCGAGCACCGCGCGCGTGGTGGGGTCCAGTAGCGGCAGCACCTCCGCGTCAAAGACATCGGACCACTCCTCCAGCAGCGGCCCCAGCAGCGGCGAGTCGGCGAGGGCGGCGGCCCCGCGGAGGCCTGGCACTCCCTCGCCGCGGCCCCGGCGGGGGCGCAGATTGTACCGTCCGGCGTTGGAGGAGCCTGCCCTCGTCATAACAGAGAAGGAGGCGCGAGACGTGTCGTCGGAGGTGACGGCGGCGGGGGGCAGCTGGGGGCGCGGCGGTGTTGAGGTGAGGACCAATCTAATCTCAAGATCGGCACCAAGAAAACTTCCACGATTGACCTGTCCGCCTGTATCTTTAAGAAGGAAACTCAGGAGGACGCACCAGGCGAGGCGGACCAGATGCGGCGGAGGCGGGGGTGGGGGGATGGGCGGAACATAGGGGGGCGGCGGGGTTGGCGGCGGAGGGAGAAGGGTGAGGCGCAGAGGTGTGGAGATGCAGACCTAGATCTGTGGTGGGCGGTCATTTTTTCTCCGCGAGCAGTGTGAGGTGACGATCTACGCAGATCCGGTGGGGGGAGCAGACGCAGTGCGGTCGTTTGGATGTCTTGCTGAGGATGCGGCCCCACTCACACCGACGCGCTGGTCGTGGTCGCCGAAGCGTGGAGTGGTGGCGGCGGGAGGACGACGATGAAGATAACGGGCAGAAGCGCGGTGTTCGCGGTGGCGGCGGTGAGTCAGCGCGGGCCCAATCGGAGGATGGGGCTTTCTATTTTTACACTCAACACCCGAAGGCGACGCCGACTTTTCCAGCTCGTGCGTGGTCGATGGGTACCTCCAGCGCGGACTCCCTCGCGCCGCCCCTCATGGCGCCCTACCTGGCGACCTCGAGGGCGGTGTCGCTACGCTTGAGTTGCTCGTTGTCCCGCCGCAGCCCCTCCCACCTCGCCCCCGCATCGCCACGCTCAAGGACCCCACTTGGCCAGCACCGCGTCAGTTTTGCCGATGCCGTCAACACTGCAGTAGGCACCTCCGTCTTAAAACGCACAGGCAAACGACAAACGCTAATCTTATGACGCCTGACCTCTCTGTGTCGCCGTGTTTTATGATGCCTTGTTGCAGGCTAGTATGGTCGCCGTGCTGTGCTACTGGGGCGCGTATGCGGGCGACGGGTACTACCTCTCGGAGGCGCCCGGGTTCGTGGATGTCCGCCGGGGGAATGTCGTGGGACTTGGGGGCGACGCGGGTAAGGAAGATGCCGAGGTTGAGGGAGGCGGCGGCAGCGGTGGCGAGGGTGAGGGTGAAGCCGGGGGCGGGGACGAGGACGGCGGTGGCGGCGAGGGAGAGGGTGAAATCGGGGGCGGGGACGAGGGCGGCGGCGAGGGTGAGGGCGGGAGCGGGGGTGGGGGTGAGGGCGGGGGCGAGGGTAAGCGCGGGGTCGAGAGCGGGGGCGGGGGCGGGGACGGGGTGGAGGGCGAGGGCGAGAGCGGGGGTGGGGGTGAGGGCGAGGGCGAGGGTGAGGGCGAGGATGAGGGCGGGGACCAGGAGCGGCCGAACACACTCACTGACGAGATGAACACGCCACGGGAGGCGAGAGCCGGCACAATCCATCAAGCACTCAAGCGACACGGCTCCCGCGGAAGGCCCCGCAAGATGGTGCCCAACATCGAAGGCGTGCACAACAACGACGAAGACGAGCCCCAACAGCAGCAGCAGCGTCAACGTCAACAGCAACGTCAACCGCCAGCCGAACCACAAGCACCACACGAACAGCAACAACAGCAACCCGAGGTATGGCAGTGCAGGTTCACAGCATCAACAGCCGTGTTGAAACTTGAAAGCACCTATATTGTCTGCGCTTGAAGCTAGAATGTGATTAAGCGCTTTCGAACTTTTCTTTCACATTCAACTTGCGCCGCTACACCGAGGAGCCGGCAGTGGAGGGCGGGTTCTGGGGCGCCGCGGACGTGCGCGACGCCGCGAGCTTGACGCCCGAGGCGTTCAAGCGCGACTACATGCTGGCGGGCAAGCCCGTGATCATCCGCGGTGACCCGGGGTCCGTCGCCCTGGCCGCCGCGCTGACGCTGGATACGCTGCTGACCATGTGCGGGGAGCTGTCGCCGGACCTGGGGAACCGCATCGTGGAGGTGGTGCAGCACGGGCGAGGCCCCGCTATACCCGCTATTCCCGCTATACCCTCTATACCCCCTATGCCCGCCATACCCGCTATTCCCCCTATACCCGCTATACCCGCTATACCCGCTATACCCGCTATACCCGCTATACCCGCTATCACACTGCTTGCCCATACGTGCACTTCACACGGCTTGCCCAAAGTGACCCTGATGTCACACTGGTTGGCGGGCCGTCAGCACGGGATCCCGCCGCCGCTGCAGCAGGCCATCAGCGAACGCCTGCAGCACACAGACGGCGGGGCCGTTAGCTATACCTGACTGCTTACTCCTTGTGAACCAGTGTACCTACACACACCCACTGCATCCTCCGGGAGGAGGATGCGGTGAGTGTGTAAGGATAAAGAGGTACACAATGAGCAAACATTCAGCTTGCGTTGATAAGGAAACGAGTGCATGACCCTGGTGGACGGAGTGACGCTGGAGCACGTCATCGCCGAGCTGGAGGGAAAGGGGAAAACTAAGACTCTGCGCGATTTCTTCGAGGGGAGCTTTTTCTCCACGGTGAAGACAGCGCAGGACCCGCGGTTCCCGGGCGCGACCAAGGTAGGGCGGTACAGGTTGATCCGATGAAACCCACGTTGATACTGCCTGGAACCAAGCGCTGGAAACTAAAATGTGATTTACCGCTTTCAATTTTTGCTTTTAAATTCAACTTGCGCCGCTACACCAAGGACTGGAGCCATCCCGGGGACTACCTGTGGCCGCCGTCTATCCACAGCTGGCGCGTGGGGCAGTGCAGGACGCTGGCCGCGCACGTGCGGGAAGTTCTGAGCGCGGAACACGGGAGTGCGGCGAGCGGCGAGGGCGGCGGCGTGGCGGGCATTCCGTACCTGCACGCGCTGATCGAGGACGACCCCGCGCGGTTCTCCAAGGTGGGGCGGTGCAGGTTGACCCTATGAAATTCAAATTGAAAGCGCCAGGATCTAAGCGCTTGAATGTAGGACATGAGAAACTGCTTTCAAATTTTGCTTTCAATTGCGACTTGCGCCACTACAACAAGGACCCGCAGGACATCCGCGACACATTCATCTTCGCGTCGGGCGACAAGTGCAGGGCGTACCACCCGCACGTGCACGGTAGGGCGGTGCAGGTTGACCCTATCAAACCCTCGTTGAAAGCGCGCATGGTTTCAACGCTCGAGACTAAAATGTAGTGAACGGCTTTCAAACTTTGCTTTCAAATTCAACCTGCGCTGCTACAGCACGGCAAGCCCAACCACACGTTGCTGCTGATCCTGCAGGGGAGGAAGCGGGTGGTGACGTGGCCGGCGGATCAGAGGCAAGGGCTTGCACTCGATCCCATTTCAGCTCAACGTGAGCTCTTCTGTCCACCGTATAACCCAACTTAATTCATGAATGTGCCTGAGGTTGCTCAAGTTGAGCTCTGACGTGGAGGAGTGTCAGCCCCTGGTCAGAGGCACAGGCTATACCCCTTCATGCCGGGCCAGCTGGGGCAGAACGACATCGGCGAGCGCAACGAGATCTTCATGGTGGATGGCTTCAACGTGGACCTCCAGCGGCAACCTGACCTCCGGGACGTTGTAGGTGGGCTGGAGGCAGGGACTCACACTCGTCCACTCTTCAGCTCAACTTGAGCCGTTTCTGACAGAAAATCACACCCTAAACACCCCTAATACCCCTTACGACCCCCTAAACACCCCCGGAACAACTCCTAACTGCACCCCCTGTCACACAGAAGGCGCTTAAAGTTGAGCTGAAGTGTGGACGAGTGTAAGCCCCTGGCTGGAGGGTGCGGCGGGGGTGGGGGACCTCATGTATATCCCATGCGGGTCAGTGCACACGCTGGAGAACACAGGGGACATGCTGGCGCTCGGCTGGCTGCCCACTCAGGAAACCCTGGGAGACCACGCAGGCAGCACCGCTTCAAAGGCGGCGGCGGAGGCGGCTGCGGCTGCGGACGTGAGTACGACGCGGATGGCGCAGTGCCCCAACGCCAACGCGTACGAGTACCGCGACGGCGCCCACGCGGCGCACCGCTAAATAGATAAATAGTTACAAGCGCGGCAGCTAAAGCCTCGCTTGCCTTGCGCAGCCACTACAACTTAATTCGGAACACTCGAAAATAATAAAGAATCACCCGCCCCTCACACGCCACCCACTGGCCAATCACACGCGCCCAAGACGCCACATAACAGCCCACCAGCCAATCACACAGCGACAGTGTTGTTAGACGCGGCTGGAGTCGCGGCCCCACACGGCCTTCTTCGTCCAGTCGCCCGCCACCAGGAACTTGTTGCGCCACGACACCTGCTGTAACGCCGCAACAAGTTCCATATGAAAGC
>Ga0307489_10002569_pt1 | contig 12121 bp, 15 predicted proteins | sample SB12metaG_FD_202247 | JGI IMG/M metagenome (GOLD analysis project Ga0307489, IMG submission 202247) | Sea-ice brine microbial communities from Beaufort Sea near Barrow, Alaska, United States - SB 1.2 | ecosystem: Environmental > Aquatic > Marine > Coastal | place: USA: Alaska | collected...
AGTTGAACTTTTTTGGTTCGGAATCGAAGATTTCAGAACTGATCTGAAAACGAAAACACTCCATTGAAATGCGAACGTTTGATTGAAAACGCAGAATCCCTGGAAAACGCGCGTTCAGTGAATATGTAAGAAAGTAAAGTTGATCTAACTTTTGGCCTAAGAAACTGGAAGGTTCAGTGGTGAAGTGCGTGATTGGCACCTTACGACCGACACCCGGCCGACCAGTCTCGAGTTATCAAACTCTAAGCTGTAAATCAGTGTGATCTACCCCTCAGTTTCTTAGGGTAGAGGGGATCGTACCGCGTAGTAATCTAGAGCTACGAGTACAGGCAAAACGGGGCAAGTGGACGTTTTTATACCTACGGCGCGCAGCTTGCGGTCGCGCGCCCAGTCGAGGACGGGTCGTGAGACGTCGGGAGCTGTTCAGAAACGTTTTGCCCGATATATACGGACGACTAACTACTCACTGCGTCGGCGTCGTCTCGACGCACTCGTCGCGTCAAAATGCATAAAAACATCTGATCAGCGTCCCAAAATATTGCCCTGGGGCAAGTGGACGTTCCCCAGGCACGGGCACGCCAGCGCGGTTTGCGGCGCGAGCGCGCCCTCCCGCCCCCCCGCGACGCGTGCGTCCCTTCCGCTAAGCGGTGGCGTTGCCGGATGCCGTCGCGAGAAGCGCCGGGTGGGCGGGAAGCGCACTGCAGGTCCGGGTGTTGCGAGCAGGTTGGTTGAATGTCGGTCGCTCGTCAGAGTTCCACAAGCTGCCGAGAAGGGTGCCAGTGGAACGGGTTAGAGTCAGCACCAAGGCGCGATATAACGGTGGGAGCGCGCGGGATATCACATGCTCGTACTAGTAGCTCTAGTGCCTAGTCTGTGAAGCGTACTATGACAAAGTGCGTGAAACCACTTATACACTTGTCTGACTTAGTGCTACTTAGTCTGACTTAGTGCCCGCTCGACCAATCAGAACGCTCCATTTGGACGGCTAAGTACTACTTGTTGCTAAGTGTCTAAGTGGTTTCACGCACTTTGTCATAGTACTAGTATCTTAGTACTTACGTTAGGCGAGTCACGACTCGCCAAACGTAAGTACTAAAGTACTAGGATACTAGAGCTTTACAGACTAGGCACTAGGGATAGGTCTACTACGAGTGCACTCTTTAAATACCGTACGTACCCAGCTTTCCTCTTGCTTTTAGTCGGCCCCGATGTGAGTTAAACTCACATCGGGGGGGGTCAATATCGGGAAACCATCATCGGGAGAGGTCTTCCCGATACTGCCCTCCCCGATGATGGTTTCCCGATATCGCCCCTCCCCGATACTCGTTTTGCCGCGGAAATCGGTCATCGGGGCACCCCAACATCGGGAATCGGTTATCGGGAGGGGCAATATCGGGAAGTGTATCATGGGGGGGGGTCAATATCGGGAACGGCAGTATCGGGGCCGACTAAAAGCAAGAGGAAGCTTGGAACCTGGAATCAAGGTGTGTTTAGGAGCGTACCTGCGTTGAAATCGCCCAAAATTGATCAAAACCGCCCAAAATCGCCGAACATCCCTCCGTCGAGCGCTTGGAACCTCCGGGACAACTTTGGTGCGTACCTGGCTCGGAACATTATTTAAACCCAGTCTCCGCTATGACTACCCCCTGACCACCCGGCATTCAGCCTCTCGACCAATCATGGACCACGAGCTCATCATGGTCTTTTCATCGACCAATCAGGGGCAATAGCCGTTTCATTTCATATTTGGCAAGTTTTGGCAAGATTTGGTCTAGAAGATCTCAGATCTCTGTGCCTCCACATGGATCAATTACAAGAAGGCCTTCAGGCCCCCCGGGGGGCCGGAGACTGGGTTTAAAGAGCCCACTCGTACCAGGTAGAGCTCTAGTGCCTAGTCTGTAAAGCTCTAGTATCCTAGTACTTTAGTACTTACGTTTGGCGAGTCGCGACTCGCCAAACGTAAGTACTAAGATATTAGTACTAGTGAGCTTTACAGACTAGGCACTAGCTAGTCTACGGGACTCTCATCAGTAGAGCTATGAGGCAGGGGGGTTATTGAGAATAACTACCCGACCGACGACCAGATCGCCATAAACCGCCAGATCGACGTTCGCGAGCTGAGGGTGAGTGCCCATACGATGGTCTACGGTCGGTCGGCGATCACGAATCGCGTCCGCGCGTCTGTATGAGCTTTTATACACCTCCTCGCGAACGTCGATCTGGCCGTCGAGTAGTTATATTGGCAGTACTAGTATAGCCTGTATCTGATAGTAGCTTCGCAACTGTCTGCTTAATCACTCTTCCCTCCCCGCGCTTCGCGCGCCCACCCTTTGGTGTGTGGCGCAGACGCCTCTCTTCTCTTGTTTCCCCTCTTTCTTGCTCCCACGAGCGACAACGCTTCGCATGACTCGCACCTCTGCGCGTGTTCCAGCACACGTATAGCTCTTAGAGTCTTAGCGTTGTTAATACATCCATCGACACGTGGCAGACTGACTGGAGAGAGCGACACCAGATATTCTCAATAACCCCAATGTGAGGCGCTAGACTCTATTCTACGTTTTATTATTTTCCGCGTTTTCCACTTTTCTCATGTTTCCAATTCCATGTTTTTTATCTGCCCGCCTCGCGCTATTTTCTCGTTTTCGCGTTTTCGCCGCAATGTCCCTATTCAAGTTCCGATGATAGGACCTGATCGACAGGTTGCGCTCAAATATATGAGCATTCGTGGTCAGGAAATCTGGGCAGGGCTCCACAGACAGACCGAGGAAACCCCATCCCCAGAGGACCGGCTTGGCGGCATCTTCGCCGACGCCGACGCCGTCGCGCGCCGTCAAGTTCGGTGACGCGCCATGTTATTGGGCGGTGATTGGTCGTGTGATGACGTTGCGGGCATTCAATTTGCGGACGCGGTGCCCCAGAAGCGCCGTGCAAGGCCGCCTGACGCCGACACAGGTGGTGTCAGCCTGTTATGAAGCGCGAACACCGGGGTGGCCCTGATAAAAGCACGTCACCTTCGCGACACCGCCTATGTCGGCGCCAGGCGGCTTTGCATGGCGCTTCCGGGGCACCGCGTCCGCAAAGGAAATGCCCGCAACGTCATCACGCGACCAATCACCGTCTAATAACATGGCGCGTTACCGAACTTTTCGGCGTGCAACGGCGTCGGCATCGGCGAAGATGCCGTGAAGATTGTGTCTTCTGGCTGACAGAATGGAAGTTCAGAGACACAGAATACGCCGACATCACCTATGTCGGCGCCAGGCGCCCTTGCACGGCGTTTCTGGGGCGACGCGTCCGTAAACCAAATGCCCGCAACGTCATTGCGCAAGCATTCATCGCCTAATAGTATGGCGCGTCACCAAGCTTTACGGCCGCAATGGCGTCGGCGGCTGTATAAAAGATGCCGCGAAGATTGTGTATTCTGTGCATTCTGAGAGCGAAAGTTCAGAAGCGCTGACATCGCTGCCAGCCAGGCGGCCTTGCAAGGCGCTTCTGGGGCAACGCGTCCGCATATGATAAGCCCGCAACATCGGTGCGCAATCACTCGCCGCCTAATACATGGCGCGTCACCGAACTTGACGGCGCGCGACGGCGTCGGCGTTGGCGAAGATGCCGCCAAGACGGGTTTTCTGGGGTTTCCTCGGTCTGTCTGTGGGGCCCTGCCCAGATTTCCTGACCACGAATGCCCATACATCTGAACGCAACTTGTCGATCAGGTCCGATTATCGGAACTTGAATAGGGACATTGCGGCGAAAACGCGAAAACGAGAAAATAGCGCGAGGCGGGCAGATAAAAACCATGGAATTGGAAACATGAGAAAAGTGGAAAACGCGGAAAATAATAAAACGTTGAATAGCGCCTCATACTCAGGTAGCCATCAGGGCCCCTGCTGTACATATCGTAAGAAAATCCCCCTACATGCCGCGTCGTTACCAGATCGCTGACCTTGCGCCATACGAATCAGGCCATTTGAACTGCCGATGCCGTATGGCTTGTTTTTTACGACACAGGTAGACAGGGATATGAGTCCCGTCAACCCGTAGGTATCACCCCGATAGCCCGACGTTATAATAATCACCATTTGCAAAACTGATGTCCGGATTTTCAGTCTATCCGCGAGCGGGCAGCGGGTTCTCAGCTCATCAGCGGATTGTGGTCTATCCAGCTCGATCTCGAGTCGAGCCGGATCCACGGCCAGTAACTCAAGGGTGAGAAAAACACTCACCACCGGTCTCTCGGAGAGGGGTCCGTCACGGCATCTTCGCCGACGTCGACGCCACGCGCGCGCGATTTTCCCGAGCGATACGCCATGCTTCTGAGCCCCGACTAGCTTCGTAACGTCGTAGACGGTACATGACTCGCGGACACGCGGTACAAAGAGCGTCGCACCAGGCCGCGCGGCGCCGGCAAAGAGTGTGTCAGCGTATTCGTTTATCTGATTTCTTTAACTTCAGTGGGCTGGTTCGACGGGGTACACTCTTTGCCGGCGAAATTCGGCCTGGTGCGGCGCTCTTTGTACCGCGCGTCCGCGAGTCATATATCCTGCACGTCGTCACGAAGCTAGTCGCGGCTCAGAAACATGGCGTCTCGTTGGAGAAAACCGCGCGCATGGCGTCGACGTCGGCGAAGATGCCGCGATCTCAGAACGCAGTCCCAGATCTCAGCGGACCGCTGGCGGGTCGAGTCCTCTGTGCCCGCTCGCGGATAAACTCAAATCCGGACATCAATTTTGCAAATGGTGATAAACGTCATTTACTACTCGCGCCGAGCCCCTCTACCAGTACCACAAGAAACACACACCAGGCCGGTTCAGGCCTCGAGTGATCTCTACAAGCTCGATTTCTGTCAGATTTGAGATTTTTTGGCTCGTTTTTTGGATGTTTGATGTACTCAACAGGTTATGAGTTATGAGTCTCTACGAGGCAGGGTCAGCCTATAGGATTTAACCTCACTTACGGTCAAACGCCCGCGCCGTTGATAGGAGTCTCGCTTTGAAAACACGATATTCGGATTCAGACAGTCTGCGCGGTCACTGTACGCGCCCGTCCGTTCCGCGCGTCGGCCAGATCTCGCGGCAATTTCACCGAACATCCTCAAGATCGCCAAAACACGCGACGGACGGCCGTTCACCGTGAGGTACGCCCTTCAAAAGTCCCCCGCGCGCGCTCGCCACGTCGTGTACGCGCGCGACGGCGCGGGCAATTCGCGTTCAAGATGCGCTTTCGCATCGCGAGTCCTTGGATCAACCGATCTTGGGTCAACTGCGATCAAGTGTCATTTTGGTTTCAAAAACAAAAAAGACCACTTTTCAAATCCATCATATCGCGCTGAGCGCTGATGTACTTTTTAGGATGACCCTGCCTCGTACTGATTTAGACCAAGATCGACGAGTTAAAAAAGGAGTTGTCACGCAATTGCGTGAGTTCGAGGGCGTCACGCACTCGCGCTTGGCAGGCCGCGATGGCGGCGTCGCCGGGACGTACACAAAAATGTGGCTTGGTGGAACGCCGGGTAAACCGCCGAATTATCGGTTTTTCGGAAAACATGCACGCGGTTCGCGCACTCAGGGCGTTCGCATAGGTGCGCCAGTGTTTGCTTCGCGTTTCTTCGTTCTGCCTGACTGGGCACCATACGCAACTACGACGTGTAAATGCCCACGCGCTTGGCAGGCCGCAATGGCGGCGTCGCCGCGGGGTAAACAGCAAAGCGGCACGGTAGGATGCCGCGAGACACTTAAATATTCGTTTCATCGGAAACGGCGCTGTGCTCGCAGGCGTCAGCGCGCGTGCTGGTCCGCGGCGCCGTGTGCATGTCCCATTTCCTCGCTAAGGAAAGTGCGGGAAACGCCGGCTCGAAGCGCGCGTCAGAGCGTCCTTGTCCAAAGAATACCGACGCCAGTTTGGTGGATCAACCAACTCCACGCACTCCGTTCCGGCACTTGGCCGGTTTCCATTTTTTTCTCGAAACGCGGGAGGAAACGAAATTTCGCACGAAATCAATTCGCACGGGACGCGCGACGGCGGCACGACGCCGTCGCCAGGCGGCGGCGCGGCTGGCGTTCCATTGCGCACACTGCATCGTTAAGCGATTCTGCGAACCGCCGCCACGTTTGGTCCCCGGACGCCGCGCGTCAGCCTCTCAAACAAAGCTGTGGAGACCACTCGGAGCCTAAACCGACCCGGTGTGCACGCGGTTTGGAGGAGATGTCTCCGGATCCGGGGACATCTGTCGACCGACCAACCGGCCGGTCTCTCGCTTTGCACGAGTTAATACCCAAGCAAATCGACCATTTTGACGAATCGAGGTTTTTTTGGCGCGATAACCCCTCAGATTCTTATGGTAGAGGGGGTTCAGGGGTCTGACCGTGTAGCAGGCCGAAATGTGAATGGGCATTTTGGAAAACCATTCCATCGCTTTTCGGCAAATTGTTCGAGTTGCGTGCTACGTCAATGGGCATTGTGACGAAATGCCAGGGGAAAATGCCTGAGAGGCTCGCGAGAAATGAGTGTCGGCCAGGGAAATCTGTTGTCCCTGGCCATCCAGGCATTTCTGGATAAAAGACTCGGCAGTTTAATCCGTCGATGACGAGTTATTTTCAAATTATGTTTCCCCGCAATGCCAGCTGGCATAGAATTTGTTAGGAACGCAAATCAGTAAAGGGTTGCCCGCCTTCTACTATATACTTGTACGCCGGTCAAGCGGCCAAAGCCGACCAGAGCCGATAAACGCCGGTCAAAGCCGTACCCGGTCAAAGCCGGTCAGTAAAGCCGGTCAAAGCCGGTCAAAGCCGGTCAAAGCCGGTCAAAGCCGGTCAAAGCCGGTCAGCAAAGTCGGTCAAATTAAGCCGGTCAAAAGCTCAAAACCGGTCAAACCCGGTCAAAGGGTCAAATAAGCGTGTGCAGTCGTCAAAAACCGGTAAAATCGGTAAGAGTCGATAAACGTGTTTTTGCCCCGCCCCGGTTAAAGTTCCTGCAAAAAAGAGAAAGTCCAAAAGACAGTTTATTTTATGACATATTTATCCTTTTGGTGGTCAGTTGGGTATCGGGAGAATCGGTCGGTTTACGGGAGGCTGTTGTTGGTTTTACCCCTGTGTACAACATTTACGGCAAAGAGCAGACGGGGAAACAGGCCGTTTTTCGTGAAACACTCTCGACCAATCACGTAGTACAGCTCGAGGAGCAATGTGAGAGCAGGTCGGTTGGGTTTTGGGAGGGCCAGCGCTAAATGTGGCGTCACCGAACTCTCGCGAAACTGTTGAACGAGGAAGTTCCGTTCAGACGTATGGGCATTCGTGGTCAGGAAATCTGGACAGGGCCCACGGACAGACCGAGGAAACCCCAGAAGACCCGTCTTCGCGGCAGATTCGCCGCCGTCGACGCCACTGCGCGCCGTAAAGTTCGGTGACGCGCCATAGTGTTAGGCGGTGATTGATCGCGTGATGACGTTGCGGGCCACCGAACTTTACGGCGCGTCGCCGAACTTTACGGCGCGCAGTGGCGTCGGCGTCGGCGAAGACGCCGCGAAGACGGGTCTTCTGGGGTTTCCTCGGTCTGTCCGTGGGCCCTGTCCAGATTTCCTGACCACGAATGCCCATACGTCTGAACGGAACTTCCTCGATCAACAGTTCTGCGAGAGTTCGGTGACGCCACATTTAGCGCTGGCCTTTGGGAGAGTGAGATTTGGCATATCATGGGTCAGTCTGTCTTTCGTCGTTTATCATAGCCCCTCAAGGCCCGGCAGGCCGATCGCTACTGCGTACTCGGCCGGTGTATTACGGGATAAGGGGAGACTCTTTCCAGTGTGTTTCGCGACACTTCCGACATCGATTTCGGGTGTGAGGCCGGTCGGGTTTGATCGGTACGCACCTTCGGAGGCTAGGGTCAGAGGGCGCCTTGACCCATATATACGGCCGTCGGAGCCGTTCGGGTCGCCGCCCGGACGGTAAAAAACAATTAGCGGTGGATTGCTCCCTACCGGGGGGCAGTCCGTCGACCACCGCACCACGTGTGGTTTCCGACCACGTGTCCTGCCTCGCGAAGACCGGTACACTCGCCTGCGCACCACGTGCAGGCCGCCCACGGGCGGACCCTCCGGAAGCCGGCAGTTGGCCCCCACTAGGGGGGCCGGCAGATGAGGGGGGGTTGGGGACTCCTCGATCGAGCGGACACAACACGTGGGTCCCGCCCGACCACATACGAACGACGAAAAGAAGCATTCGGGGGATTGGGGTATTTAACCCTCTCGACTAGCACGAATCTTGCTCTCGCTGGAGCAGGCAGACGCGATATCTGTTTACAGCAGCGACCTTTTGGTCGCTGGCGGTTGGACTCCGTTTCGTGGTTCTAACTTGAAAGGCGACCTCCCTGTTTGATACGAGCTATACGTTGTCTTGCCACAAAACATTGGTAAAAGTATGACAAAGTGCCGCAAACTCTTTTGGCATGTTGGGGGAGTCAACGACTGCGAGATCTTTCTTTGGATTATTTAGACTGTGGATGTAAGTTTCCAGACGAGTGCCCATACGGAATCTGAAGATCACAGTAAACAAATCCAAAGAAATATCTCGCGTTCATGAATATATAGGGGGGTCTATTCATCTTGATGCTCGAGTTTTTTTTCGCGTATGGGTAAAATGGGTTCGTTTTATGGGAAAATTGGGTCAGTAGTTTAGATTAAAATTTGATGGCTATGAGCAAAATGGGTTACGAGGTCTATGAGCACAATAGTTTCTACTGAGCGTCGCAAGCGCGACTAGTCTGCTCTTGTTTTCTACACCAAACTTGCTGCGTTCGGAGGTTGGCGGCGACTCGTTGCAAACGAGTGGTCACACGTCGTGTTTCGGCATGTATGAGAAGAGGTGGGACAGGACGCGGCGACGGACGAGCGCGAACCGGCGAACTCGACGAAGCCGGCGGAGCGACGTACCGCGCGGCGCGGCGGCGGTGAGGGCGAGCAAGGCGGCGGCGGCGACGGCGACAACGTAGTGGGGTGAAGAAGCCGCGACGGCGTGGTCGGGTGTCGCTATGCGAGTCGGAGCGTGCGGGGCGTGCGGCAGAGAGAAGAGAGGTTGGAGAAAGACAGCACCTACTATCTCGCGACCTCGTTTGATTTTATTTGACGACTCGACAGGATCGAGGCTTGGTCTCGGATATGGGAATACAATAGACCAGTTGGCGTATATGGAGACGGTAAATTTGACCGTCTATGACTCAAGAATTTCAAGGCGGTCCTGACGCGCGTTGACGCCAAAATCTACGCCCTTCAAAACGCCCGAAAGCTCTGTGTTGAGTGAGGAATCAGCGAGAATGACACGCGAACAATGGCGTACGAAGTTGCGCCGGCGGCAAAACCGCCGCAGGTAAACCCCCGTTAATGGGCACGCGCGTCGATACGCGGTGCGGAAACGGCGAGTATCCTCGCCGATTCCTCACTCAAAACAGAGCTTTCGGGCGTTTTGAAGGGCGTAGATTTTGGCGCCCACGCGGGAAGGCCTGTTTTGATATACGCCAACTGGTCTATTGACCCACGTTCGATTGACTGGTCGAAATATTGATATTATCTCACTATACACCCCACCAACAATTCGAATACTAGGCGGAAATGCTCAAAATGCTCATAGCAATGGACTAAAAAATACTCAAAATACCCATACCGGCAGCACTCTGCTTCTCTTTTAAACCCAGTCTCCGGGACTGATCAGTCCCTGAAGACCCTCATGTGATTGGTCGAGAGAGTGGTTGACTGAGATTTGATTGGCCGGATCTTTTGCACGTTTCGCGCCAATTCTGAACGTAATTATATGTATTGTCCCTGATTGGTCCATGGAGAGTCCATCATTCCCACACGTATCTGATTGGTCAGGAGAATGGATACGGGGGGGGTAGGGGGTAGTCAAACCGGAGACTGGGTTGAAACCCAGTCTCCGGGTCTCCGGAGACCCTCCAGGCCCTCATGTGATTGGTCGAGAGAGAGATTCACTTAGATTTGATTGGTTGGATTATCTTGCAGTTTCGCGCCAATTTTGAAGGTAAATGTGTGTGGTCCCTGATCGGTCAATGGACAGCCCATCATTTGCCAGCGTCCCTGATTGGTCGAGAGGCTGTATTCGGGGGGTTCAGGTGGTAGTCATACCTCAATACCGGAGACTGGGTTTAAGGTCACGCTCCCCCTAATTCCGGATTTCTACCAAAACAGTTTACGAACGAAAATACGACTCAAGATTGTTGAGTTAAATAGTCGCAAAAAACATTTTGACCCACACTCACTTTTAGGCGAGAAAACTTTTCGAGAAAACATTTTTTATCATTTTCTTTATAATTTTCCTGGGTATGGTCGCGCATCTCAGAGATGAATGGAACGAAATGTTGACTGTCGTCCTAAAACGCAACTTAATGGCGCGGAGGCGCCATTTACTTTTTGCTCAGAAACACAGAGCTGGTGTGTGATCAAAGAAACAGCTCAACATTTCGTTCGATCCATCTCTGAGATGCGCGACCATACCCAGGAAAATCAAAAAAGTTTTGAAAACAAAAGTGTTTTCGAAAAGTTTTCTCTCCTGGAACTGAGTGGGGGTAAGAATCTTGAGTCGTATTTTCGTTCGTAATTTCTTTTGGTAGAAATCCGGAATTAGGGGGAGCGTGACCTTAATATGGGCTCTTTATGTCCGTTGCTGCCGACCACGTTGATGAGCGTCGGACCTGGGACAAAATCAATAGCACCATCACGCGGGTTCGAGCGGAGCGCGAGGTGGACGAGGAGTTCGGCTCGCCGGTGCGGCCGACACCGGCCCCCGGGGAATACGTGGGTCTTGACGTCAGCGAGGACCGTGAGCCGGGCGGTACCACCCCTTCCACTCCCTTCTTTACTCGCTTCGGTCAGGCGCTTGGCCTCGACTCGGTTGGACCTTCTCTGTGAATAGTGAAAGGGTCAACGAAGCGGCGCTTTTCCCGCCCATAGCTAGCTCTGATTCATTTTAATGCTATTTCTATTATTCAATCCGAATCTCCGAATCTCGAGTGCCTTTCAACCTATTTGAACCCCTTTCAAATTGAATGCGGGACCCCACCAAGAACTTGTTTTATTTGCCCCTTTATTCTTTATTGTCTCCCCCAACATTTTTTCCAAGTTTTTTTCAAAGATGTCAAAAGATGTCAAAAAATGTGAAAAGGGTTCTGTTTGCGGCACTTTGTCAATATGTACGAGTATCGGATAGAACCCGTTTACAGAAACTATTTATTTCCGTAAATACTCCGTTTACGAGGGGCCTTTGGGCGAAAATACCCGTTTACGAGAGTTGCGCCGCAGGCTTGATTTTGGGCTATTTTGGGCAATTTGGGGCAATTTTGGGCTTTTCGGGGCTGTTTTTGCATAAATATGCCGTTTACACGGGTAGGTCCGGACAGGGCCGGTAAAGTGACCTTAGAATTTACCAATTACGCATAAGTTTACGGTGACGCATAAGTTCAGGTCATTTTGAAACATTATCCACGCATAATCCAAAGTCTGGATAAAGTAAACATGAACTATGCGTCACTGTAAACCTTATGCGCAAGTGGTAAATTCTGAGGTCACTTTACCGGCCCTTGCTCGGACCTAACGGGTCTTTTAGCCCTTACATTTTCTTTTACAGTCACCATTTCCTGTAAACGGGTTTTGTCCGATACTCGTAGGCTCTATGTACATACTGAATCGATAAAGTTGAGCGAAAGTTGAGCAAAAGTTTCCAATAAAGGGGCAAATAAAACAAGTTCTTGGTGGGGTCCCGCATTCGATTTGAAAGGGATTCAAAAAGGTTGAAAGGCTCGAGAGTCGAGATTCGGACTGCTGATAAATACACCCATTGCGGTAAAGTTTTGGAGTTAATAGACCCTCGATTCGCCATATATCGACCCACTCGGAAATGCTTGGGCGGGCCAAAGCATAACCTGTTGCGCGCACGCGGTGGCAACAGGACAGGAAAACGGCCCCCATCGCGAGCATGACGGCGGCATGGAGGAGCGCCACGGCGGCGACGGCCACATTTCGAGCGTGCCAGGGGCTTCATATCGGTTGTGGGTAGACGCCACTGCGGCGGATACGCCAGGTTCGGCGCGACGGCGTGTGCAGCGCGTATGGCGTTTG
>Ga0307489_10002570_pt1 | contig 12120 bp, 6 predicted proteins | sample SB12metaG_FD_202247 | JGI IMG/M metagenome (GOLD analysis project Ga0307489, IMG submission 202247) | Sea-ice brine microbial communities from Beaufort Sea near Barrow, Alaska, United States - SB 1.2 | ecosystem: Environmental > Aquatic > Marine > Coastal | place: USA: Alaska | collected 2017-05-06
GGTTCGAGATATGGCAGAGCAGCGCCTGGAAGCGCAGCGCAAACTATTTATCAAGGCAGAGGCAGTCGCCCATAATCCTCAAAGTCGTCGTTATAAAAAATTACTCGCACAATTAGAAGGTTACCCCCTCAAACCCTATGTTGAGCTAAAGACCTTAGTCCAGTTCCCCTATTTAGCCAATAAGAAACCCATTGAGCACTTTCTTAATCAATATGAAAACACGCCTCTGGATAAACCCCTGCGCAAAAAATGGCTGGAATATTTAGCCAAAAACAAACACAGCGCCTTGTTTTTGCATTTTTATCGGGACGTAGGTGATGCAGGCCTGGCCTGTCAAAATTTGCAATTTTTGCTGCAAGAAAATGCAACTCACCAGCAGGCGTTGGACAAAATCGAACAATTTTGGCTCGTGGGAAAATCCCAGCCCAGGGAATGTAATGCCGTTTTTGACCAGTGGCAGGCGCTGGGTCTGCGCAGCGATGCGCTGGTCTGGCAAAGATTAACCTTAGCCGCTGACGGAGGCGAGCCTACCCTGATCCCCTATCTGAAAACCTTACTGCCGCCGGGGCAACAATATCTGGCCGATTTGTGGCTGAAGGTGAGACGTTCACCGAGTTATGTTAGCCGCCCCTCTAATTTTCCGGGGCTCATGCCCGACAAGGAAATGGAGATACTCAGTTATGGTTTGCAACGCCTGGTTTGGCATGATCGTGATCTAGCCTTAAAAAGTTGGCATAGCTTGAATAAACATTTCTCTTTCAGTCCACAGCAAACGCAACAAATTGCCAGTAAGTTTGCCGTCGCCCTGGCTCTTATCAATCACCAGCAAGCCGAATTATGGCTGGAGCGAGCCACTCAGCGCTCCAGCGACAAAGAATTGTTTCGCTGGCATTTAGCCCACGTTTTACGCCAGCAGAACTGGCAAGCTGTGCTGGATCTGATCGACTTTGCACCAGAGGAAATTTCCAATAACGATACCAATCAGTACTGGCAAGCCAGAGCGTATGAAGCGCTCAACGCCCCGGAATTGGCCAATAAGACATTTGCTAAACTCGCGGAGCAGCGTCATTATTACGGGTTTATGGCCAGTGGAAAACTGGCCAAGACGCCAAGCCTACGGGATCATCCTTTAAGCTTTTCCCCACAAGATATGCTCAGTGTGAGTGCCATGCCGGCGGCTCAGCGTGCCTATGAGCTACTCAAGCTAAACCGTCCTACCAGCGCCAGACGGGAATGGTACTATCTACAAAGCCAATTAGACGATCAACAAAGCTTAATGGCAGCTGTTATTGCCGATAGCTGGGGCTGGCATGATCAGGCGATATTTACCTTTGCCCGGGTCGGCTATTTAGACGATGTAAGCAGGCGCTTTCCCATGGCTTACCAACAACAACTGCTGAGTAACGCAGAAAAACATAAAATTGATCCCGCCTGGGCGTTTGCCATTGTCCGCCGTGAAAGCTCCTTTATGGCCGATGCTTATTCCGGTATGGGGGCACGAGGGCTAATGCAAATTATGCCCGGCACGGCGCGCTACTTAGCCAAGAAAAAGGTCCGGGGCAGCAGTTTGTATAATCCCTCTAAAAACGTCGGCTTTGGCACCCAATATATGCGCTACCTGATGGACAAAATGGACGATAATCAGGTGCTGGTGACTGCGTCTTATAACGCTGGCTGGCGCAGAGTAAAACAATGGCTGCCAGCAGAAGGCAGTGTTCCCATGGATATTTGGTTAGAGACCATCCCCTACAAAGAAACCCGCAATTATGTGAAGGCTGTTATGGCCTACAAGCAAATTTACAGTCAACGTTTGGGGCAGCACAACACCCTGTTTGCCGATCTTGCTGCCATGCAAATATCCTCCACCGTCATGACGAATTAAGGCCGACTCCCTAGCGCAGTAAATGTGCCATGTGATAGGGTATTGCCAATAATTTACTGGAATATGAAGCATGCAACAGTTGGCTGAACACTACCCACAACATATTGAAACATTACAAAAGCGTACCCTTGAAGCCATTCAGCGGGAAGGCATAGACGGATTAATTATTCACTCTGGCCAGAGCAAGCGTTTGTTTCTGGATGATAATCATTATCCCTTTAAGGTTAACCCCCAGTTTAAAGCCTGGTTACCGATAATCGACAATCCCAATTGTTGGTTGATCGTCAACGGCAGCGATAAACCTAAGTTGGTTTTTTACCGGCCAAAAGATTTTTGGCATAAAGTTCCCCCGGAGCCAGAGGATTTTTGGGCAGAACATTTCGATATCGTGCTGCTAACCCAGGCCGACGCAGTGGAGAAACATCTGCCCTTCGATAAGGACAAATATGCCTATATTGGTGAATATATTGAGGTGGCAGAAGCCTTAGGTTTTGCCTTAGTAAATCCAGATCGAGTGATGCACTACCTGCATTATCAGCGTGCCTATAAAACCGATTATGAGATGCACTGCATGCGAGAGGCTAACCGCTTAGCCGTTATGGGGCATAAGGCGGCAGAAGATGCTTTTCGACAGGGACTCTGTGAATTTGATATCAATCAGGCCTATTTATCCGCGGTGCGCCAAAGTATGGAACAGATGCCCTATAACAACATTATCGCCCTAAACGAAAATGGCGCGATTTTGCACTACCCGGAGCTTGAAACCGCAGTGCCGGATCAATCCCGTTCATTTTTGATCGATGCAGGGGCGACGTTTCATGGTTATGCGGCGGATATCACTCGCACCTACTGCCAGCAAAAAAATGCCTTTAGTGAGTTGATCGAGGCCATGCACACCGTCACCCTTAGCCTGGTTGACCAACTCAAACCCGGTGTGCCTTATGCTGATATACACCTTGCTGCCTACCAAAAAGTGGCGGGCCTATTGTCCCAGTTTAATATCGTCAATTTGCAAGCAGAAGATATTGTAACAGAGAAAATTGTCAGTACCTTTTTCCCCCATGGTATTGGTCACTTCTTGGGTTTACAAGTACACGACGTGGCAGGACATACCGCAGATGACAGGGGCACGCCTAAGCCACCACCAGAGGCCCACCCATTTTTGCGCACCACACGGACCATTGAGCCCAGACAGGTCTTCACCGTGGAGCCAGGTTTGTACTTTATTGACAGCTTATTAGCCGAACTGAAAGCCAGTAAACAGTGCAAATACATAAATTGGGATGTGGTCGACGGTTTTAGACCCTATGGCGGGATCCGCATTGAAGACAATATCATTGTACATCGGGACAAAAATGAAAATATGACCCGGGTCTTGGGCTTAAACTAGCACGCCAGGGCAGAACCCGTTTGCATTGTCCTAGTGTGGATTTGACATACACCTTAGGGCAGCAGACTTAGTCATTAGTTGGTTTATCGATTGAAGTTTTCTGCTCTTAAAAACCTAGCTAACTACAGCAACAGAATGTTTGAGCTGTTTATGGTGTTGTTTGTATTAAGCATCATGGTACTTTGGGCGATTGAAGAACAACTACAGGTTATTTACCCCTAAGACACGGCAAGATCATATTTCAATCATTGTTATATCCCTGTGTTTTTGTCTGAGTTTCTTTGCCCATAAGCCTCAATTGGCGCGGCTTATTGGCTTTATCTACCTGGCTTTTTATTTACTCACCTTGAGCGTCATCACCTTCTTGCAGGCGGCGCAGACCGGTAGCCTTTATACGCTGGCATCGACGTGGTCGATGGGGAGGAGATGAGTTTTTGATTTTGGCAAAAGGCTCGTCGATTGCCAGTGCACAGAGCCTTGCACAAGGTATTCGCTTAGCAGTAGATGAATGGCAATTTCGCCATGTTGGTAACGTAACTGTCAGCATCAGCGTGGCTGAATACCGACACGACACGAGTGAAACGAGGCATTTTCACGTGCTGACGAAGCCCTTTATAAGACTAAAGAAGCCGGTCGTAACCAGGTCGTTACCGCTCAATCCGCTAGGCCCTAGGAAGGAAGAGTTCATGCACAAAACCACTTTCCCTGCAGTCGGCTGCTATTGACTTAGCGTGTCCGTCTTATTTATGTCCCCTTAATTAGACCCAAGGCAACTTAGCAAAAACTTGATAAAACGCATAAAACTTTATTTTTTATCAAATTACTTTATCTTATCCCGGCGCCGAGGCATTAACGGCGACCTTAAATAATAAGAAAAAATGGAAGTTAACTATGTACAGACGTATCGCCTGGCTGCTAGTGACCAGCTATTGTTCATTTGCTGTTTTTGCCCAACAACAAGAAATCACCTTCGAATTGAGCCAACTGGCCATCCCTAAGCTCGAGGGAACGATGCAAATCGACGGTGATTTTGATGAGGCACAATGGCAGCAGGCCAAAGTGATACAGTTAAACTATGTGACCCGTCCCTTTGAAAATACCCTGCCCCCGGTTGCCACCGAAGTGCGTGTTTTCGAGAACAGCGATACCCTGTATGTGGCGTTCACTGCTCAGGATCCAGAGATAGAAGATATCAGCGCCTTTTACCGTGACAGGGATAAAGTCTGGAGCAACGACCTGGTGGGTATAAAGCTAGACACCTTCAATGACAATCGCCTGGCCTATCAATTTTTTGTCAATCCCCTGGGCGTGCAAAGCGACTCAATTCAAAATGAGATGACCGGAGGCGAAAGTGATAGTTGGGATGCCATATGGCAGTCCGCCGGCAAGATTGTGGCACAGGGTTATCATGTAGAAATAGCCATCCCCCTGCGCATACTGAATTTTAAAGAAGGTAACGAGCAAAAAATCTGGGGGGCTGAATTTGTCCGGCTTTACCCCAGAGACGAACGCTTACGTATTTCCAATCTGCCTTATGATAGAAATAATGCCTGTAACCTTTGCCAGCTTGGTGAAATCAGTGGTTTCGAGGGGGCCAAACAAGGGAAGAACCTGGCCGTCGTGCCGACCTTAGTCTTAGGCAAAGGCCGCAGTCGCGAACCGGAAGTATCCCGGGAATGGACAGATGCTGACAATCAACAAGTTAGCCTGGATGTAAAATGGGGCCTTAGCCCGGAAATTTCTTTACAAGCCACACTCAAACCTGACTTCTCTCAGGTGGAGTCCGATGTGGCCCAGCTTAGTATCAACAACACCTTTGCCTTATTTTTTAATGAGAAGCGTCCCTTCTTCTTAGAAAATACCGACTATTTCTCCAGTTTTTACAATCTGGTATATACCCGTAATATTGCCTCCCCGGATTACGGCGCGAAAGTCACAGGACGCTTAGATGATCACACCTTTGGTTTATTTGTTGCCAACGACCAGACGACCACCTTTGTCGTGCCCGGCAACGTAGGCTCAACGATCGCCCAACTTGATCAAGAGTCTATCAACCTTGCCCTGCGTTATCGTTATGATGTCTCAGACGGCTTATCCATCGGCTGGACCAGCACATTGCGCGACGCCGAGGGCTATCACAACTATGTCAACGGTCTGGACGCTAAGTATCAATTGAGCGATCAGGACTCCCTGCGTTTACAGTTACTGACTTCGGATACCTTGTACCCCCTGGGGCTATTTAAAGACTTTTGTGATAATGACTGTGAAAAAGATGAGGATTATTCCGAGGCCACACTGCGCTTGAAAAAGGACGCAGCCTTTAGCGATACCGGCTACCGCCTTAGCTATGATCACGAAGAGCGAAACTGGAATTTTCGCGCCTTAAATCAGTCCCGGGGGGCCGATTTTCGCACCGACTTAGGCTTTGGTCCTCGCTCTGATCATGAGCAATCGGTGATCGGTGGAGGCTACAATTGGTATAGCGAAGACCGCTGGTGGAACAGAATTCGTTTGTCCGGCGACTGGGATATTGCCCACAATGACCGGGGTGAATTAATTGAAAAAGAAGCAGAAATCCAACTCAGCATGAAAGGCCAGCTACAGTCCTATTTCGAACTTGGTCTGGTCAAACGTGATCGCGTAGGACAACGTGAAAACCCACGTAACATTGGCATTACAGGTAACAGTACCTTATTCAGTGAACAGCAGGCGGTATTCTATTTTGAAATGCGCCCGGCGCCGGAACTGTATATTAATACCTACATGCGTTTTGGCGATGAAATCGACTTTAGCAATAACCGTCTTGGCAAAATCACCAATATCCGCCCCATCATTAATTGGAGCATTGGCAAACACTTGCAACTCAATTTACGTCATACCTACCGCAATTTGGACGTTGATGGTCAGCAGCTATTTACCGCTAACTTGAGCGATTTTCGCGTGACTTACCAATTCGATCAGCGCCAATTTTTACGTTTTATCCTGGTGTACGCGGATATAGAGCGCAACCTGGAAAACTACACACTGCCACCAGAGGCCTTGGCAGACTTGGATGTGCGTAGTCGAAATATAGGCAGCCAGCTACTGTATTCCTATAAAATAAACCCCTTAACCAAATTTTTTATCGGTTATTCAGACTCGGCCTACCGGGATGATCAGCTCGACACCCTGACTAAAAACCAACAGTCGATATTTATGAAATTCAGTTATGCCTGGTTAAATTAGACCCTGTACCCCCCATTTCACTTGAAGCAGCTGTGTTGTTGGCTGCTCTGACTCACCGTGATGTACTCTACTGACGTTTCTATAAAACGCCTTATCCGGAGATGCGCTAGCATCCATACTAAGGGTTAAGCGCAATATCCCCAGAAACCTTGCCGGTGATTTCCATTGGTTATATTCTGAGCATGTGGTAAGTTTAATTACCGCGCTGATTGGGGTGTTTCCCAAGATGACGAGACAGGTATTACGGAGCTTACACCCACAGCGCAACGCCCCACTTTCAATGGCCTTACAAAAACACGTGAATGCCAGATAAAGCTCATCTGCACAACAAATGCACGTGAAAACCGAACAAAAGTGCATAAACATGAACTCGCCGACAAAGAAAAGGAGATATTTCAGCAGGCGGAAAAATCATATTTTTTGGGAGTTAACAATTTGTATTTATCATCCTGTCACTGCCGTGTAGGATCTCTGATTCAGCTATTGCTGGCGTGCCCTGGCCGGTGCCTGGTCTTATGTGTATTGATTACAGGGTTTTTCCCTAGCCCGCTGGGTGCCCAAACATCTCCACTTTCAAAGCCAATAAACAGCCCATTAAAACCGGCGGTAATAGCCCCTACAGCTCAAACGTCGAAAGTGCTTATCCTCAGCGAGGATGAGCAACGTTGGTTGGCTAAACATCAAACCATTCGTCTGGGTATTAATCACAGGTTTGAACCTATTGAGTTTATCGATGATCAGGACAACTATGCCGGTATCGCCGCCGATTATGTAAAGCTCTTAAGTCAGAGACTGGGGGTAAAAATTCAGATTATATCAGATATAAACCGCCGCCAGGCTCTTGATTTGGCACAAGAAGGCGAAATAGATATGTTTGCCGCAATCACCCCCAATCGGGATAGGAAGCGCTACCTTCAATTCACCCGGCCCTACTTTAGGTACCCCATCGTCATTTACACCAGTATTAACCACCCGCTTATTCCCAGACAAAAGGGTTTGGGCCCGAAAAAAGTGCTCATTGTGGAAGACCAGTTTATGCAGGAAGTGGCCAGGCAATATTACCCGAATCTGGATCCGATTAACGTAAAGTCAACCCTCGAGGGATTGCTGGCCGTGTCCGAAGAACGGGCGGACGCGTTTATTGGTGATTTGGCCAACGTTTCTTTTGAAATATACAAACATGAGCTGACTAATCTGAAAATTGCACCGCCGGCACGGTTTGAAAGTCACGGCCATTCTTTTGCCGTGCGCAAGGACTGGCCTGAACTCGTCAGCATGATCAATAAGGTGATGGATACCGTTTCACCTGAAGAACATCTTTATCTCAAAAATAAGTGGGTGCAAATCGAAGTTAGAAAAAACCCTCGTTACTGGTTTTGGATCGCACTAGGCGCAGCAGGACTCGTGCTCTTTTTTTTCATCAGCAGCACTGTGTTACGCAAACAGGTAAAACGCCAAACTATGGAACTGCGTATTAAAAACACCCAACTAGTAAATGAAAATACCGAACGACGGTCAGCCGAACAGGCCTTAATCAGCAGTGAGCAGAGGCTCACCCAGTTTTTTCATGCGACTTTTGAAATCGTACTCTTCCTGGAAAATGGCCAGATTATGGATGCGAACCCGGCGACTGCCAAGGTTCTGGGCTATGGGCCTGAAGAGATTGTGGGCAAAAACATTTTACAGCTGATCGAAGCGAATTGCAGGCAAAAAGTAAGTGCCAGTATCAGCCAGGCAGTAGTGAAACCCTATGAAGCAAATATCATCACAAAAGCGGGCACTGCGATGCCGTTTGAGATCCACCCTACTAATATAGAATTAAATGGCCGGCAGATATTGGTCGTTAGCCTGCACGATATCACCGAGCGCAAAAAAAACGAGCACATAATGCAGCATGCCTATGCCCTGCTCGAATCCCGGGTGGCAGCGCGAACGGTAGAATTGAGTTTGGCCAACACCAAACTGCAGGATTTGGATCGCCTGAAATCCCTGTTTATTGCCTCGGTTTCCCATGAACTGCGCACACCGCTAAATTCGATTATCGGTTTCTCCGGTTTGATGAAACAAGGCAGCTTTGGTGAATTAAACCCGAAATACACGGATTACATTGGCCGTATAAATCATTCGGGCCTGCATTTATTGAGTTTGATTACCGATATTATCGATATTTCCAAAATTGAATCCAGGTATGTTGAAGTAGACCTCTCAGACTTTGAGCTTGCACAGTTGGTACACGAGGCAGTGAAGAACCTGCGTAAACTGGCCCAGGATAAGGGCTTATTCCTGGATTTTACTGTCCCCAAAGGCCTGCAATTACCCACCGACCGAAGGCGATTATTACAGTGCCTGCTTAACTTTATCAGTAATGCCATTAAATATTCAGAGCAGGGACAAATATGGGTCACTGCAGAGCTTAAGGCCAATGATATTGTACTCAGTGTTAGCGATACCGGCATCGGCGTACGCAAGGCAGATATGGAGCAATTGTTTGAGGCATTTGAACGCATTGATAGCCATATGCGGGTAAAAGCTGGCGGGACCGGCCTGGGGCTTTATCTCACCGAAAAAATTGCGACAGAACTGCTGCATGGCGAGGTAGGTGCCAATAGTAAATTTGGTGAAGGCAGCACATTCTGGATCAAAATCCCCAGAGACATATCGCAGCAGGATGCTGTATCAACGACGGCTAAAGACCTTGAGAAACAAAAGTGAAAATCATAACAGCATTAGTGATTGAAGATCACCCGGACAATATGACGCTTATCTGCGATATATTGGAGTTACACGGATATGCAGTGCTACAAGCAATAACTGGTATGCAGGGCTACCAAATGGCGCTGAAAGAGCAACCGGACTTTATTATTCTGGATATTTGTCTACCGGATATAAGTGGCTATCAGGTATTGGAAAAAATTCGCAACCATGAGCTAATTCGAAATACACCGGTGGTTGCCATGACCTCTCATGCAATGGTAGGCGAAAAAAGCCAACTACTAAATGCGGGATGCAATGGCTATGTGGAAAAGCCGATTGATCCGAGCCAGGTGATGCAGCAAATTCAGCACGCCATAGCAGAAAAATCATGAGGGTACTCATAGTAGAAGACGCTGAGGACTCCAGAATACTCCTTGAGGACATACTTAGCACCCAGGGCCACGTCGTAGATGTCGCGGTTAATGGGGTGCAGGCTTTGCAATTGGCAAAGCAGACTGCGCCGGACCTGATCATTTCTGACATCCTGATGCCTGAAATGGATGGCTATGAATTTTGCCGGCAGATTAAACGGGATCCGCAGCTGCAGTTGCTCCCTTTTATCTTTTACACCGCAACCTATACCAATACCCGGGATAGGCAACTCGCTCAGACACTGGGCCTTTCACGATTTATTGTCAAACCTCAAGACCCGGAAAAACTGCTTAAAATAATTGATGAGGTCTGCTCAGCGCATGCCAAAGATAAATCCGTACCCCTTGAGATGCGTGTTTCGGATGCGGAGTTTGAGCCAATGCATGCCGCTGTGCTTGGCAGGAAGTTGAACACAAAACTGCTGGAAGTGGAAAGGCAGGCGGAAGAACTCAAGCTGGCCTCATTGGTTTTTCAAAACAGCAGTGAAGGCATGATGATTACCAACGCTAACAATAAAATAATTATGGTTAACCCGGCTTTTGCAGCGATAACTGGCTACAGCTTTAACGAGGTGAAGGGCGAGTCTCCAAGCCTTTTTAATTCTGGCCAGCATGACCGGTCTTTTATCGGAAGATGTGGCAGCAACTGAAGATTACGGGCATGTGGCACGGCGAGGTGTGGGATAAACGCAAGGACGGCGAAGTTTGCCCTAGGCGCTTGACCATTAACACCATAAAGTCAGCGAGTGGTACGGTGGACCGCTATGTCGCGATTTTCGCCGATATTACCGAGGAGAAACAATCTGAAGAGTTGATCTGGCAGCAGGCCAATTTCGATACCCTGACCGGCTTGTCTAATCGCAACATGTTCCATAACCGTCTGGAACAGGAACTGAAGAAATTTAAACGCAGCGCCCAACCACTGGCATTGATGATGATTGACCTAGATTTGTTTAAAGAAGTTAATGACACGCTGGGCCATGATGTGGGAGACATCCTGCTGCAGCAGGCTGCGCAGCGAATTAATGCCTGCGTGCGGGAATCGGACACGGTGGCGCGCCTGGGCGGGGATGAGTTTATGGTCATTTTGCCGGAGATCTCCAGGACGACTCACGTCGAGGACATCGCCGATAAGCTGCTTCACCATCTGGCTGAGCCCTATACTATCAGTCACGAAGTCGCCTATGTATCGGCCAGTATCGGCATCACATTGTGCCCGAGCGATGCGACAGATATTGATACCTTGCTGAAAAATGCCGATCTGGCCATGTATGTGGCCAAGGAAAATGGCCGTAATCGCTTTAGGTATTTCACCCCATCCCTGCAGGACGCAGCGCAAAAAAGAATGCGCTTGAGTAATGACTTGCGTGGAGCATTAGCGGCCAATCAGTTTCGAGTTTATTTCCAACCTATTGTTGACCTGACGACAGGGCGCATCCGTAAGGCCGAGGCCCTACTCAGGTGGCAACACCCAGAGCGAGGCTTAGTCTCACCGATGGACTTTATACCCCTGGCGGAGGAAACTGGCCTTATAAATACGATGGGTGATTGGGTATTCAAAGAGTCTGCTCATCAGGCACAACGCATGAGCAAGCACTTTCAAAGTGATTGTCAGATTAGTGTCAATCTGTCACCGGTGCAATTTAGAGCTGAAAATCAGGGCTATATAAAAGAATGGCTGCAATATGTGCAGGGGTTGGGACTTAATGGGAAAAATTTTGTTGTTGAGATTACCGAAGGTCTGCTGCTCAATGCCGAACCCGATATCATTGAGCAACTGCTCGCCCTGCGGAATGCCGGCATTCAGGTTGCTCTTGATGACTTTGGTACCGGCTATTCATCACTTTCTTATTTGAAAAAATTCGATATCGATTACCTGAAAATCGACCAGTCATTTGTGCGCAATATGGAAACAGACATGAATGACATCGCCTTGTCCGAGGCGATTATTGTGATAGCCCATAAGCTGGGACTCAAAGTAATTGCTGAAGGGGTAGAAACCCAGGGCCAGAAAAAAATATTGGCTGAGGCCGGATGCGATTTCGCTCAGGGATACCTGTATTCCAAACCGATCCCATCCGCGGAGTTTGAATCTCTGTTGTTACGAGAACAAACAAATAGGTAATCCGTCGTTAGCCCCTGTCACCGGCGAAATCGAGAGGCTAACTGCAGTCCTATTTCGAACTTAGCCTAGTCAAGTGAGATCGCGTAGGGCAACGTAAAAACCCCAACAGCATTGCCATTGCGTAACTGTTCACCAGGGATGTATTGACAGCGCAAAATATTTATTTTCATCGTTCCAAACGATCCTATTGCGCGATCCCGCAGTTATGTCATTGTTGGGTTATGACAAGTAAAAACCACGCCCCGCACCGCCCAAAACTGAGTCGTTTGAAGAAGCGAACGGCATCATCCAGGCCCAGTGGAATAGACTCAACGATTTCGAAGACCTGCTTAAGCAAAACAGCCAGAATTCCTCTCGTCCATCGTCCCCTGAT
>Ga0307489_10002572_pt1 | contig 12116 bp, 16 predicted proteins | sample SB12metaG_FD_202247 | JGI IMG/M metagenome (GOLD analysis project Ga0307489, IMG submission 202247) | Sea-ice brine microbial communities from Beaufort Sea near Barrow, Alaska, United States - SB 1.2 | ecosystem: Environmental > Aquatic > Marine > Coastal | place: USA: Alaska | collected...
TCCTCCTCCTCCTCCTCCTCCTCCTCCTCCCTCCCTCCTACTCCTCCTGCTCCTCCTCCTCCTCCTCGTCCTCCTCCTCCTCCTCCTCCTCCTCCTCGTCCTCCTCCTCGTCCTCCTCCTCGTCCTCCTCTTCCTCCTCCTCCTCCTCTTCCTCCTCTGGTTTCTCCGCCTCAGGCCCGGCATGATCCACGTCCGTATGGTACAGTCACCTAACACGACACCACTGCATATGGTCATATCACCAAAAACAAGGCCCGGTGTCGTCCTCGTCCGTATGGTCGAGGCACCTAACACGACACCACTCAATATGGTCACCTCACCAAAAGAGTTCCTGTCAATGCCGGACCTTAGCAGCGGAATAATACCACCTAACAAGGCCATGGCCGGCCCCGGGGGGAAGCATCACCTGCTCGACAAGGACGGCATCGCAGCGCCGGGCTCGAAGATTATGCCGAGTGATGTCTATGTCAATAAGCAGTCCCCCTCCAACACCCGGTAGGGCGTATGCGACACTGACTTGACCGAGTGTGCCTGCTTGACGATTGTGTCACCGTGACGACGATGACTGCCACGTCATCAACCGCGTTGTAAACCCGCTCTTTTGAGTTGAGTGAGATAGAGGCGGGTGCAGGCGGAGGATGTGAATGTGTACGGATGATCCATGGGCAAACAGTCAGATGATACTGGGCCTTGCACTTTTGTGACGTGGCGAGCAGCGGTACATCATGGGGACCCTAGCGTTTGGGACCCGCTGTCGAACCCGCAGGCGATGCCCGACAGCTTCTACAGGCCGTCGCCGCAGAGCTACAAGGCAGGGGGGGGTATCGAGAACAAGCACTCGAGCAACGCTGAATCTCCTCCTCCTCCTCCACGCGTTTGTACGCGCATTTACGCTGAACGTGAGGCATGATCCTTAGAATGCTTGTTTTCAACGACTTTCCTACAAGGGGCCGGCGGGCGAGAGCTGCGTGGTGGACAAGGTGATGCTGACGATGACGGACGAGGGGCAGTTCAACGTCAAGTGCCTCGTGCGCCACACCAGGCGGGGCTTGGCGTCTTTCACGACGTTCATTCCTCCTCCTTTCACTATCCCTCCACCTCATTCTCTTCCTCCTCCTCCTCCTTCACCACCACCTCCTCCTTCACTTCCTCCTCCTCTTACTCCTTCTCCTCCTCTTCCTCGGCCTTCTCCTCCTCCTCTCCCCTCTCTCTCCCCTCTCTCGTTCCTCTCTCTCTTCTCTCCTTCTCTCCTCTATCTCTCCCCTATCTCTCTCTCCCCTATCTCTCTCTTCTCTCTCTCTCTCCTCTCACACACTGCAACCCCGTGGTCCGGGCCCTGGCACACGGCGGCCGGAGGTGGGCGACAAGTTCAGCTCGCGGCACGGGCAGAAGGGGGTTTGCGGTACCATCCTGCAGCAGTCGGACTTCCCGTTCTCTGAGAGAGGCATCTGCCCAGATCTCATCATGAACCCTCACGGTACGGCTTGTCAGATGTACTTGGGATCAGGGCACCCCCCAGTTACGGGCTGGCTTGGGTCTGGAGCCTTATTTCCTGTTTACGTTCATCGAGCCCCAAGGCGCTTCACATGAGCATCGGTCTGGAGTCTGCAACCAAAATGCGATGTTGTCACCGCTCAAGGTTTTGGGCAAAGGACTTGAGTCGGCGGGGGAAATGCCTCCTGAGGGTCGAGGTTTCTCGCCCGTGTTGATCGCCATGTCATAGGATACCGTTTGATTTGAGAGACAAGTTTGACTGGAGAGACAAGGGATCAAAACGCTTAGGATGACGTGGCGGGTAATGTGTGGCAGGCCCTGCATCACGGTTTCCCGTCCCGCATGACGGTCGGGAAGATGATCGAACTGCTGGGCGGCAAGGCGGGCATGCAGGACGGCCGCTTCGGATACGGCACGGCGTTCGGGGGTGACAAGGTCGAGGCAGGGACTGGCATATATCGCCCACCCACATCTTCGACACGCATCTTCAAATCCCGTTTCTTGATTTAAATGGCATCCCATGATACGGTGCACCAGGGACACGCACAAATTATCGCCGGCCACGTCTCCTAACACATTTTAGGACCTCGTAAGCGAATCCAATATCTGCCAGGCCCATTGCCCGCCACATCACTGTCTCGCATACTGAAATCTCGTCACCAGTGTCAAGTGACTCCTTATGATGTGATGCGCAATATTTGCGAGGCCCTACTTGGAGGCGATCAGCGAGACGCTGGTGCGGCACGGGTTCGCTTACAACGGCAAAGATCTGCTGCACTGCGGCATCACCGGGTAAGGCCTGCCATATACTGCTCGCCACGTCATCGGATTAGATTTACATCAAGTAACGCAGCGAGCGATATCCGTCAGGCCATTCAACTCAACAAACGGGGGTTCAACGTGCGTCAGATGACGTGGCGAGCAAAATCCGCCAGGCCATTCAACTCAACAAACGAGGGTACATGTGCGTCGGATGGCTTGGCGAGCAATATCCGCCAGGCCATTCAACTCAACGAATGATGGTTCAAAGTGTATTATATGACGTGGCGTGCAGGATCTGCCAGGCCCTATGATCGGGGAGCCGCTGGTGGCTTACATCTTCATGGGGCCGGTGTACTACCAGAAGCTGAAGCACATGGTGCTGGATAAGATGCACGCACGAGCCCGGGGTAGGGCCTGACATGTAATGGCTACCTACCTGACTACCCTGTAATGGGAACCTGAACCCCCTATAATGGGCATTGGAACCCCATACAATAGGCACCTGACCCTCCTATCATGGGCACCTGAACTGGCTAGAATGAACATGTGACCCCCCTGTAATGGGCACCTGACCCCCTCATATTGGGCATGGGCTTGGGGCTTACACTCATACTCGCCACGTCACCCAACGCGTTTCGAACCCTCGTTCCTTGACTTCAGTGGCATTCATCGACGTGGCGTGCAAGTGCTGGCAGGCTCTAGCGAGGGGGCCGAGGGTGGTGCTGACGCGGCAGCCGACGGAGGGGAGGGCGCGCGACGGCGGTTTGCGGCTCGGGGAGATGGAGCGTGATTGCCTGATTGGTAAGGCTCGTCAGTGTCATTCCATCCATGGTCTTTAGGAAGTTCACTCTACCTAGTACTATCACGCCATTCAGCCTGGTAGTGTGAATGACGTTGAGGATGAGTGACATCCACTGCCAGATATCCACTACCTTCACGCCATTCGATTGTATTGTCTCCCCACCGCTAACGTACTGGTACTGAACTCACTAATCGAACTGACCACACGGTGTACCGTGGCCTTACTCGTGGGCTACGGTGCCGCCATGCTGATCCTGGAGCGGCTGATGATCAGTTCCGATCAGTTCGAGGCGCAGGTGTGCACCATGTGCGGCCTGCTCGGGTACCACAACCACGTCACGGGTAGGGACTGATGGATGGTGCTCGCCACGTCATAGGATGCCATTCAATCTGAGTGTCGGGGTGACTGCCTACCCTGAAATCCTCGTAATCGAGGGTCTATTTGCTCAAGGATCGTAACCCGGTCGGACTCTCGGCGAGTCGGTCGGTGGGACTTCCGAAATGGACAGTTCCAATTGGTCTAACGGGATTCGATGACATATTTTCGATACCAGACCCGACACAGAGTTTAACTCAAAAATGACGGTCGAACGTGCGTTTGATGACGAGGCGAGCACTACCCATCAGACTCTAGCCGCGGGGAAGGACGTGTGCCAGCAGTGCGTCAACGGCGGCAAGGTGTCCACGCTCAAGCTGCCCTATGCGTGCAAGCTGCTGTTCCAGGAGCTGCAGAGTATGAACATTTGCCCCAGGCTCACGCTGTCCGAACAATAGTTCCGATTGGATTGTGGATTGTGGGTTGTGGATTGTGATTGGATTGGATTGTTTAAGCTTGGTTTGTTGCAGACGTTTAGGAACCGCTCAATAGGCGGTGGATTGGTTTGTTGCGGACTTTTAGGAACCGCTCATGAGGCGGTGTTGGATAGGAAGTTTAGTTGAGCTATGAATTATGGGATGACAAAACAATCAATCAATCCATCAATCCATATCTGATCACATGCGATCGCCGTTTTTGGCCTTCCACGTGCGGGTGGGCACGCACAGCACCCCCGCGCAGGGGCTACACTCGTCCACTTTTCAGCTCAACCTGAGCCGTGTCTGACACAAAAACACTCCTTAAACACCCTGAACACCCCCGAAACACGGGCTACACAACCCCTACGCGCACCCCCTATCCCATGAAATACGCTTCAGTTGAGCTGAAAAGTGAACGAGTGTAAGCCCCTGCCCCTGCGGCGCACCCGAAGTTGCACGCCGGCTCGCTCTCTAGCCACCCGCACCCCGGTGTAGCGCCGCAAGTTGAATGTTGAAGCAAAACATGAAAGCGCTTCATCATCTTTTGGTTTCAAGCGCTCAGTTCTACTCGTAGGTGCTTCAAACATGGTTTGCACAGGTTCAACCTGCACCGCCTCACCCCGGCCCGTTCGGCAGCTCGTCCAATCCGTCGATCGCTCCACGCATGGTGGTCAACATGTCCGTCAAGATGTAGCGCCGCAAGTTAAATTTGAAAGCAAAATTACAGCGAACTCGAAAGCAGCTTATTGTTATTTAGCTTCAAGTGCTGAATTTCAGGCGCTTTCAACATGGGGTTGATAGGGTTAATCTGCACCGCCGTACCAGGATGTTGTTGAGGTTCGCGTCAACGGCTTTACCATCCTGCAGGCGCAGACTCCGCGTTGTAGCGGCGCAACTTGAATTTGAAAGTAAAGTCTGAAACCGGTTTGTCATATGATAGCTTCAAGTGCTGAAACCAGGCGCTTTCGTCGCGGGTTCAACTGGTTTCAACTACCACTGCCCCACCGCGTGGGAGCGTCCGCGGGGGGCAGGTCCGGCTTCCACTTGGCAGGCTCCCGCACGTGCTTCACGTCGATGTACGGTCGCTTGTCCCACTCCCACACCTTCTGGCCCCCGTTTAGGTATTGCGCGCCCCACGTGTAGTGGTACATCGACGCGCGGCCGCCGCTGAGGGACTTCTACTCGTCCACTTTTCGGCTTGACGTGAGCAAAATTTGAGGGACACGTGGAGTGGTTTCGGTGGATTCCGGTGACAAGAATGGCTCAGGATGACCTGAGAAGTGGACAAGTCTGGCTCCTGGGACACATTCACAGCTGTGACGGCTCAGATTGATGTGAGATGTGGACAAGTGGAAGGCCCTGCCGATGCGGGAATCCGCCGGGGGCTGCGCGATCATGATGGTCGTGCCCGGGTCCTCCACGCGGCAGGGGCTTACACTCGTCCGCTTTTCAGCTCAACGTAAGCACCTTTTGTATACTACACGCGTCCGCTGTTGGCTTGACGTGAGCACTTTTCGTGGGCTATTTGGGGAGTGTTATTGACAAACACGTCTCAGGTTGAGCTGAGAATTGGACGGTAGCTGTGGTATCAGTCACGAGAAAAGGGCTCAGGTTGAGCCGAGAAGTGGACGAGTAATAACCCCTGCCACGCGGTGCTGCACACCCACCACCGCGGCGGCGAGGTCGTACGCATACATCTCCCGGACCCACCCCAACTTTTGCTTCGCCACCGGGTCCGCCTCGATCTCAGCTGTCGTGCTGCAGCGGCGCAAGTTGAATTTGAAAGCAAAACTTGAAAGCGGTCCATCACAATTAAGTTCCGACACTCTTGGTTCCAGGCGCTTTCAACACGGGTTCTGATAGGGTCAACGTGCACCGGCCTACCATGCGCTCGTATTCGTCGATGAGGCTAGCCAGGTCTATGCGGCGGATCATGGTAGGCGCCGGGCCCGTGCACGGGATGTCCTCGATTTTTACCCGCTCGCTAGGGGCTTACCCTCGTCCACTTTTCGGCTCAACGTAAGCGCTTTGTATATGGGGATAGGGGGTGCATTTAGGGATTGTTTAGGTGGTGTTTAGGAAGTGTTGGGGGGTATTTGGGCGTGTCTGGGGTGTAATTTGTGACAGAAACGGCTCAGGTTGAGCTGAAGAGTGGACGAGTGTACGCCCTTGCCGCTCGCGCGCCTCGGGCGGCATCAACTTCTTCATGACGTCGGGCAGGCTGGGATACCGCGGGCCAGGGACGTACACTCGTCCACTTCTCAGCTCAACGTAAGCCGTTTACGTCAGTGAGCTGTTTTGTGTCCTGTCTGTGACGGGTTATGATCCACTGATATTGTTGCATGCACTGAATCCACCAACATATCCCAAGTGCTTACGTTGAGCTGAGAAGTGGACGAGTGTAAGCCCCTGCCGCGGGTTGATGTAGTGGAAGTGGAACGCGATCGCCGGCGAGCCCAATGTTCAGCGCCGCAACTTGACATTGAAAGCAAAACTTGAAAGCAATTTATCAAATGATAGTCTCAAGCACTTAGTTCAAGGCGCTTTCAACTTGGGTTCCACAGGGTCGACCTGCACGGCCCAACCGGGGGCGGCATTGCGATGGGTTTCTTCCACACGTAGTCCGTCTCGATCATCAGGATCCACTCGCTGTAGCGGCGCAAGTTGAAACTGTAAGCAAAACTTGAAAGCAGTTCATCATTATTTGGCTTCAAGTGCTGAAACCAAGCGCGGTCAACCCGGGGTCAATCTGGGGTCAACCTGCACCACTCCACCTCGCCGCGCTTGCTGTCCTCGCTGCAGGGGCTTACATTCGTCCACTTTCCAGCTCAACGTAAGCACTTTTTGTGGGATAACTCGGGTACCTTTCGTAGATGGATGGGTCATAAATCGTGACAAAGTGGACGCAAAGCGGCTCACTGCCCAAAACGGTATAGGTTGAGCTGAGAAGTGGGCGAGTGTAAGCTCCTACCTCGCTGGCAATCCACTTCTTGATTGCGTTGGGGCGGTCCGCTACCGGGAACTCGCACCACCTGTAAGGAGAGTCAGTGGGAACAAGCACTCGAACTGATTAGTCGGAGCACGGCTTACCTTCTGGGTGAATGTTCATACAGACGCAAGGAGGAGAAGGGAGGGGATTAAACCTCGGTCAAGTGCTTGTTCTCAGTTGCCCCCTATGCACCCCCTGTACAACCCATATACACCCCCCATGCACCCCCTATACACCCCCTATACACCCCCCTATACACCCCCTATACACCCCCTATACACCCCCTATACACCCCCTATACACCCCCTATACACCCCCTACGAATCCCCTATAAACCCCCTGTTTACCCCCTATACACCCCCGATACACCCACTGTGCACCGACTACGCACCCCCTATACACCCCCTATACACACCCTATACACCCCCTGTACACCCCCTGTACAACCCCCTGCCGATCACACGCGGCGTGCAGGGAGTCCACGCGCACAGTCGGCACCTCGGCCATCAGCTCGTCGTCCGTGCGGCAGGGGCTTACACACGTTCACTTTTCAGCTCAGCTTGAGCCGTTTCTGACACAAAATACACCCTAAGCACCCCCAAACACCCCCGAACACGCCCTGCACACACCCTGCACAGCCCCTAAATGCATCCAATAGAAAGCGTTTACGTTGAGCCGTAAAGTGGACGAGTGTAAGCCCCTACCGTGCGGCGGTGCAGCAGGCGCGTGAAGTGCAGCATGTCGCTCCCAGGCATGTCCTTCACCGCCAGATAGGGTCAGGCAGATATTGTCCTGTCCGCCACTTCATCGACACGCAGTTCGAACCCTAACCCTCGTTTCTTGATTTGAATGGCAACGTCGAGGCAACCTATGTCTTGGCGGGGACCAGGGGCTTACACTTGTCCACTTCTCAGCTCAACGTAAGCACTTTTTGTGGGATACGTCGGGCACCTTCAGTAGAAAGTCTGATCATAACTCGTCACAATCTGGACTCAAACCGGCTCAATGACCAAACCGGCTTAGGTTGAGCTGAAGAGTGGACGAGTGTAAGCCCCGGGCGGGCACTATCTGGCAGGCCTTACCTTGAGGAAGGTCTGGTACATGATGCGCGTCTGCCAGTTGAGGTAGGGCGACCCGTTGGACGTGCTCATCACGTGTATGCCCCGGGGGCCGCCATCGCCGCCGCCGCCGCCGCTCACTCCTACAACGCCGCCTCCACCGCCACCCAGGGGCTTACACTCCTTCACTTTTCAGCTGAACTTAAGCGCTGTTATGGGATCAAGGGGGGGGTGCATTTAGGAGGTGTTTAGTGGGTGTTAACGGGGTGTCACATGGTGTTTAAGGGGTGTCAGGGGGTGTTAGGGGGTTTAAGGGTGTGTCTTTGTTTCAGAAACGGCTCAGGTCGAGGTGAAAAGTGGACGAGTGTAAGCCCCTGCTTCCAACGCCCTCGCCACCGCCACCGCTGCCACCACTGCCGCCGCTGCCGCCGCCGCCGCCGCCGCCGCCGCCGGATGCTTGCTGCTGACCCACCGCACCCACGATGGCGTGCGCGTCCACGTCATACGCCGACGCGCCCGCGCCCGCCGCGCCCACCGTGCCCGTGCCCACCCAATTGCTGGCGAGCCCTCCCTTGCCATCGCTGGCTTCGTTAGCAGCGGCAGCTCCTCCCCCCGCAGGGTCCGCGAAGCGCGCGACGGAGGGCGGCGCCTGCGGCCTCCACAGCCCGCGGCATACCTGGTAGCTCACGTTGACGGCGAGGACGAAGATCACGCACGGCGTCACCAGGCGCGCGAGGCCCCTCGGCTTCTGTCGCGAAGGCGCCATTTAATTAATGCCTGTCAACTCTAAAATAGATGTTCCTTGGCGAGACGCTCTGCGTTGGGTACTTCAGAGCGCCTCGCAAGTCAGTGGGGTGCTTGGTGCTACTCCAATCCTTTCTCACCCCTGGCTTGTTGCGGCGCCGGCGCTGGGGCCGGTGTGCGCCGCGTGATTCTGGCGGCTGCGGTTGGCTTGACAGAAGCATTTTTTGCCGTTGTGGTTATGGCTTGTGGGCACCCGCGGCCGGTCGACCAGTGTGGTCTGCCTTTTATTCTGGTCGGCTCTTTTTGGTTTTTTGCAACTTTGGCGCCGCCCCTTGCGCATAAACAGCGCGGCGTGAACACGATCGGCGCGTCGACGTGACCGCCTCCGCTCAAACCCCTTCATAGTCCAGAGGCACACTCGCGGCGGTGATGGCCAACCCATTTGGCGGCGGTGGCTCGGTGCGTACCCATACAGGAAGCCCTTTGCCCTAATCCAAGGAACTGCCCGATAAACGAGACAGCCGATCTACTGGCGCGCGAGAGAAGCGAGCGCGCGCACGTCGTATTTCAATGTCATTCGGTCTAAGTGAAGCGTGGTGATGGAGGCGGCGAGTAAATGTCTACAGCCGGGCTCCAGCCTCCGGCGCCCGCCCCCGCCCCCGCCAGAAACCCTCCCTCCCGCGTGGTCATTTTTCGATGATTCAAACTGACTCTTCTGTCCCCATCGCGTTGCCGCCGCGCAGCCGTTCGGTGCGCCAGCTAGCACTCCGGGCTTCGGCGGCGCGGCGGCGGCGCCGAGCTTCGCCGCCGGCCTCGGTCCGCAGGCGGCGGGCGGCGCCGGCGGCTTTGGGGGCGGGGCCGCATCACCCGCCCCGGCGGGCGGGGGCATGTTCGGAGCAGCACCCGCGGCAGGGGCTTGCTTACACTCGTTCACTTCTCAGCTCAACTTGAGCCCTGTCTGACAAACACAAAGCACCCTGCACACCTTGAAAACCCATAACAACTCTTTAAGACGGGCTCAATAGCCCCTACGCGCACCCCCAATCCCATGAAAAGCGCTCAAGTTGAGCTGAGAAGTGAACGAGTGTAAGCCCCTGACCCGCGGCGGCATCGCCAGGTTTCAGCGGGTTCGGCGCCGCGCCGGCTGCGGCGACGCCTGGTTTCGGCGGCGGGGGCGGATTCGGCGCTGCTCCGGCTGCGGCCGCTGGGGCGTTCGGGGCCTCGCCGTCAGCCTTCGGAGCCGCTCCTGCTGGAGGAGGGTTCGGCGCGGCCCCGGCCGCCACGACGCCTGGGGCCTTTGGGGCCTCTCCGTCTGCCTTTGGAGCCTCTCCAGCTGCAGCCGCTGGTGGGATGTTTGGAGCTGCTGCGCCCGCCGCTGCCGCTGGAGGGGGTATGTTCGGAGCTGCTGCCCCCGCCGCGGCCGCGGGTGGAATGTTCGGAGCTGCGGCGCCCGCCGCTGCCGGCGGCGGGGGAATGTTCGGAGCTGCGGCGCCTGCCGCCGCCGCAGGAGGGATGTTTGGAGCCGCCGCGCCCACCGCCGCTGGGGGGATGTTCGGAGCAGCGGCGCCCGCAGCATCGCCGGGCGGGTTTGGCGCGGCGCCCGGTGGTTTTGGCGCAGCGCCGGCTGCGGCAACGGTAGGGCGGTGCAGGTTGACAGTAATCCATGTTGAAGGCGCCTATGCTTTCAGCGCTAGAAACCTAAACCTTCATTGACTGCTTCCGACGTTCGCTTTCGATTTCGACTTGTGCCGCTACACAACGGCGGGATTCGGCGGTGGTGGCTTCGGGGCTGCCCCCGCGGCGGCGTCGACTCCGGGGTTCGGAGCGGCGCCCGCATCGGCCGCCGGCGGGGGCATGTTCGGTGCTGCTCCTGTCACCCCTGCCTCGGGAGGGATGTTCGGTGCGGCCCCCACCACCGGGACCTTTGGCGGTGCGCCCGCTACGCCTTCGGCCTTCGGTAGGACACCCGTTGATACCCCTTTGAGACCCCTCTGACGATCCCTTGACACCCCTCTGACGCCCCCTTGACACCCCATTGACACCCCATGAACCCCCTGCCACCCCTTTGACACCTGTTTTGACGCCAATCGTGTTCGGTTTGTGTACTCTCGCCTTCGGCGCCGCTCCGGCGGCGTCTCCTGCGGCGTTCGGGGCTGCCCCTGCAGCGGCGGCGGGCGGTGGGCTGTTTGGTGCTGCACCCGCGGCGACGGCGCCGGCGGGCGGGATGTTTGGGGCTGCGCCGGCGGCGGCGTCGCCGGCGGGCGGTATGTTTGGTGCTGCGCCCACCCCCACTGCGGCTGCAGGCGGTAGGGCCTGGGAGATAATGCGCAACTGACCCCCCTATAATGGGCAAGTGAACCCCATATAACGGGCACCTGATCTCCCCATGATCATATTGCTCGCCATCTCATCCAACGCATTCTGAACCCTCATTCCTCGGCAGATACACTCGCCATTACCCAGGATGCCGTCTACAGAAGAGCCGAGGCGGTGGCTGTGGCTGACAGGGCGAGTAATATATGCCAGGCCCTGAATACGGGTATGTTCGGTGCAGCTGCCCCACCCGCAGCTGCCGCTGGGGGTATGTTTGGCGCTGCGGCGCCCGCCGCTGCGGCGGGGGGTGGTCTGTTTGGAGCGGCTCCGGCGGCTGCAGCGGCGACGCCGGGGCTTTCTTTCGGCGCCGCTCCCGGCGCGGCATCTCCCGCGGGTGGCCTCTTTGGCGCAGCTCCAGCGGCGGCGCCGGCGGCAGCGGTGGGTGGCATGTTCGGCGCGGCTCCGGCGGCGGCGACGCCGGGGTTGTCTTTCGGCGCGGCTCCTGCGGTGGCGGTGGCGGCTCCTGCGGCGGGCGGTGGGCTGTTCGGTGCCGCGCCGGCGCCGGCGGCGGCGACGGCGGCACCCGCCGGTGGACTGTTCGGAGCCGCTCCCGCCGCGGCGTCTCCCGCTGGTGGTCTCTTCGGCGCTGCTCCGGCGGTAGCCGCGGTAGGGACTGATGGATAGTGCTCGCCACGTCAACAAACGCATCTGAACCCTTGTTCTTGATTCAAAACGGCGTCCTATGACATGGCGAGCACTTTCCATCAGTCCCTAAGCCACGGCGGCTCCGGCAGCGGGAGGGTTGTTCGGTGCCGCTCCCGCCGCCGCCGCAGCCCCGGCGGCGGCGGCGTCGGCGCCCGCGCCCGCAGCCGGCGGCTTCTCGTTCGCCGCGCCGGCTGCTTCTGCCGCGCCCGCTGCTGCCGCTGTGCCGGCAGCGGCTGGCGGCTTCTCATTCGCCGCTCCCGCGGTAGGGACTGATGGATAGTGCTCGCCACGTCATAGGATGCCATGTACGTCGAGAAACTAGGGTACACATTGCGTTTTACGGGTCCAAGCCGAAAGCCTGGTGCCTCCCTATACACGCGGAAGGTCTCTCTCTCGCTGTTCACATTGTGTTTGATGATGTTGCGCGCACTATTCATCTATCCCTATCCCGCGGC
>Ga0307489_10002573_pt1 | contig 12110 bp, 6 predicted proteins | sample SB12metaG_FD_202247 | JGI IMG/M metagenome (GOLD analysis project Ga0307489, IMG submission 202247) | Sea-ice brine microbial communities from Beaufort Sea near Barrow, Alaska, United States - SB 1.2 | ecosystem: Environmental > Aquatic > Marine > Coastal | place: USA: Alaska | collected 2017-05-06
TACCTATATCACTAAAAAGGTCTCATTGATATTACTCCCTTCATTATTTACTAATATTGTGATATTTTCCATCCCTCGCTGTCATAAACCATAAACTATTATCAAAAAGCCTGTCGACGGATGACATGTTTAGCGCGCACTGAGTAGCAACATGAGCCCGCGGGTCGGGACGAAAGAGGCGTTAAAAAGAGGCTCATAACCTGCAACAGTTGGAACTTTGTATAGAAACACTTCGTGATAACATATCATAGATTGGAAAGGGTGGAACGATATATAGTAACACTTCGTGAAAAAGCAGTACGAAAAGTCAGATTATTTTAAAGGGTGGAACCATATATAGTAACACTTCGTGAAAAAGCAGTACGTAAAGTCAGATTATTTTAATTTTAAAGGGTGGAACCATATAGTAGTAACACTTCGTGAAAAAGCATTTTGTGTATACCCAGAATGGAAAAACAGATTACGTTATCAGATGTAATGTTTTAATGATCACAGGATATGAACCAGTTACAGAAGATATAGACAATTGGTACAGAGCTGTACGAAATTAATGTATAGTTATGTATTATTATGAAAAGAGATGATTTCATCAAGAGCAGCAGACGAAATCTCAACAGAATTTGCCCAATCCATCAATGTTTCCTTTTCAGACATGGAGAATGTGACAGTTTTTTTACAACTGTCTAGATAGGAGATCCATGCATCCCTTTCATCGACACGCTTGTAGTTATCATTTGAATGCTGTTTCGTTCTAACATTGATGAACCTATTTTCCCGAGCATTACCAGGAATGAAATACAAGGAAGAAACCTCAATGTCACCATTACCGATAGAGTCAACCCGACTGATTCCAGTATAAAGCCAACCAGGATATTTAGATTCAATTATCAAAGTCTCACATTCAAACACCATGACATCCTGAATAGAATGCTTGACTATTTCCTGACCTTGGAATGTATGTAATGTCTTTCCAAAAGCAATTGAAAGCGGAATGTATTGCAAAATGCAACAATCATTGTCACAGACCTTTGTTGTGACACCGATTGGAATTTGTTTTGGATGTTTTTTGTCCCATACTGGACCCGTGTATCTGTCCATTTCAACGACAATGTATAATGGGAATTGCTTTGCATTTGGTGATTGACCATGAGCATAAACAATCTCAATAATTGTACCAAGAGCTCCGTGGTACAAACCAATCAAGGCACATAAATTGTCTGGATCAACAGCAACGCGGCAACCTATTGCAGCATCAAAGTTTCGATCACTTTGTTCTCGTTTCTTAAAGTGTTTCCCTCTTCCTTGAGTAACCTTTGCATAAATTCTTGCGACAGGGTTGTTCTTAGAATGAATCTTCTTCAACATTTTCTTGTTATGTGATGCACAGTCTCGTCTTTTGTAAAACACCCAAATACCTTTGTCTTCAACATACTTACGTCTCTCACTGGAAAGCTTCGGATTGTCAATTTTTAAACTAAGTAGTTGTTCAACTTGACTCTCGTCGAGACCTTCCTCAGTTCTGAGGGCAGTAGTAATCTGTTTCAGGTCATCAGAATCAGAAGCAATTCTTCTAGATTGTTTGAGTTCCTTGACATTATCTGCCAGACCTAAGAAAGCTTCTCGTCCAATGTTTTCCGCAACAATACTCTGATGTTCACGTGAAACAGTCGGCGAATAATTTTGAACGAGAATACTCGTTGCACCTGGGTTGATACTGGGCAGTTGGTGGTCATCACCAAGGGCAATAACAATCGGTATTCCACCCCAGTCACGGTCTCTGTTGGTTCCTCCATGAGCAGAATTCTGAACATTGCGTTTAGCAGAACCGAGTAATTCCATGGAAACAAGGCTTCTTTCATCAATGATGAGAACGAGTGTACGCAGTAACGTCTTTTTGAGACGTTCCAGCTTCTCTGGCCCCAAATGCCTCCAAGGTTTTTTCCAGTTCAGAAGCAATGTGCTGTGAAATGTTTTCCCTCCAACATTATAGGCTGCTGCTCCTGTGGGAGCAACGACTTCAGAAACTTTTGCACCAGGAAATAGGGATTCAACAGCAGTGACTATGACATTGATGACGAAACTTTTTCCGGTACCTCCAGGCCCTTGAACAGTCATTCGCAGAGGTTCAAAGTCAGTAGTCCTTCCATGGATATCACATTCATCTTCGTATTCAATCCATTCTTTAAGCTTGTCCAGAACCATGAAAACAATTTCTGATTGTTCGTCAGAGGAAAGAACGTCTTCAATCTTATAGGAGGATCCATCCTTCTTCAATGGAACGGATTTCGTATCTGATTTTGATCTTATATCACAAATTGTGTCTTTCAACCATGTTTCACCAGGACCTGTAACATCTCTTTCAATGTTTTGGGACTGAGACCAGTCATGCGTTAGTCCGAAGTCAAATTCTTCGTCATCTGGCGCTTCTGCACTTTTAGAACCGTAGGCATTGATGATATCTTCAGTATCTGAGTCCATATCGTCAGAGTCATATTGTTTCATATCATTTATATCAACATAGCATTGATCCCTGATATACATAGCGAGTGCAATCTCATAGGTAGTCTTCAAATGTAGAGAACAGTTGTCATCCTGGATGTAGGCAAGGTATTCCTCAACAGCAGTGATATTCGCTTTTTTTTCAAAGAGGAGGATTTTAGTTGATGTCCATGGCTTGTGCATTAGAAGTGCACACTTTGCATATTCCTGGGTCAGAGGAAATATTGGTTTACCACTGAGTCCAACTGGATGCGGAATAGAAACTCTGTGTTTCGTCAATTTCCTTAATCTAGGCACTTTTGAGAAAAAAAAAGTGGAGGTTGTTAGAATAGGATGGTACAGATCTGTACTGAATTATTTCAAAGCACATTGACATAATTGAGAACTGTTACGTACCATTCAAGAATGATTTTACTCTGGATTCTTCTGATTTAGGAGCACTGTGATATTTGTAGAAAAATTCATTCAGTGACAAAGTGAAGTCCTTCCTTCTCTTGGCATATTCATTCAAAACAGATTTGTTGTTAAACGAAGAGCCTGGCTTTGCATTCCACTGAACTTTCTTGTATGAAGAAAGAGAAATATGAGTGATTTGTTCCGTGCATCTGTAGAGGTCAAGGCCAAGAAGGTCTACAGAGCATTCCCCCTTGGAAATCACTCTGTGTGACGACATACTGTTCAACAGTTTGGAAGTCAAACTCGCAGTTTCAATCGTCCAGTTTCCGCATAAATTTTCTTTGGACGCTTTGACAAGATTACATAACATCTCCTTCTCACCCTTATAAGATGCATTTCCTTTACAAGTGTATGCTGTAACATATGCAACAACTCTAGCGAGAACGGCAGGTTCAATGTTGTCCAAGTCAGTTTCGTAAATCAAAATTTGAACATCGCAGTTGGCCCTCCAAGAACTGAGCATAGAGTTGGAAGTTTGTTTGAAGCGGTTTTCGTTACGTTTCAAGTGGAGAATCTTAAATCCATTCTTGACATGTTCTGTGATAATGTCTTTGTCAGTAATTGGGAACCCTGGCGTATCTGCTTGGCCAGGAGTAGTTTCCTTACCAGCACCACATCGACATGTTCGACATGCTGTTTTATCACTAGAGTTGATAGATACATATAAATGTGAGTTAGATTTCAAGCACGCAAAACAATTTTGTACAGATCTGTACACGATATTACCTTTTTCCAAACTTCCTCATACAGAAACCATTGCATTTGTGCATGTGACAGGCCTGACATAATTGACATATGTCAGATTTTTGATCTGTAACTTCTACAAATCTTCTCGATAATGCAGGAACTTCCTCACAATCATCATCGTCCTCACACCTTTCTGACAAAGCAGGAACTTCACCACTGTTATCAGTCTCATTAGCCTGAAAAAAAGGATCTTTAGAAGGAAGGTCAGCAGTCATTCCCAATTTTTCTCTTGCATATTCAGAAATAACTGCCGTCTTCTCTTCTTCAGTTTCAGCAATATGGTATGCTTGTATCATTCCAGTGTCATGTGTAATTGCCAGAATATGAGCATGTATCTGTCCTCTTCCCTTGGTAAATTCGAAGCGAAGCCAGTAATGACTTATTCCAAACGTTTCTTTACCAACTGTTTCCATCCAGTTATCAAGGCGAATCTGAAAGAATTCTTGAACAACTGCGGTGTATTTATCAAGAAGATTCTGTTTTGCAGTGAAGTTACCTGCCATCATGCTGTCAGCAAGTGTCTCATCTTCTGTTCCAACACATTTTTCATACAATAGTCTTTGCAGGTCTTTCCACCAGAATTCTGCACATGACAAAGTCAAGAACAACGTTGGAGGACCATGTCCCGCCTCGAGATGGTAGGAAAGCCATGATTCCAACTCATTTTTTTTAGATCTCCAAAATGAGTCTGATCCTCTAATTTTCCCAGCCGCAAAAGTCTGCAACTTTCCAACGAATGCTGTGTTTCCTTTTTCAATCTGTTCTTTAATCTGTTCTACTGTCACAGCGTCATCACTGATGAAGGATTGCACAAAGTAATATGCTGCTTTGTTGTTTGCATGACGTTGGATAATGTTGTAGAGGTGAAAAGAGAACACCTTGTCCCTCATGAATCTACCATCTTCATAATGTAAGAGAAGTCCTGCCCAATAATTAAGTAGTGCCTTGTCATATTGTTGGCCTGAAATGTCACCAACACCACCTGGGAACAGCCATGGATACGCATCTGCGAGCATACCTGGGGTATTATATTCGTCAATAGGTTCCTCATCAATCTGTGGAAATGCTAGTAGCGGAATTTTTGATGATGAAATGCTCTGTGATTGTTTGAGTTCATGAGCAATCCTCTGGTTCTCTTCTGTGTAATTTGATGTTTGCATTTCCATTGATGTTCCAGTGACCTCAAAGGTATTTTCTGAAGTCGCTTCGTTATCCATAGTCTGACTTTCAGAAACAGACACTTTTTCTTGCGCTTTTTCAATGTCTGCAAGGACATCTTTCTTCGTTTTTGTAGTAATATTAAGAGAATCACCTTGCAGGACACCTTCCTCTGCTCCATCTAACCAAGAAAGGTTTTCTTCATTAATGACAATGTCCTTGTAGCCCGTATGATGTTTTTTAAGCCAACGAAGAGCTTGAAGGACTTTCGATCTTCTAATCTTGAAGATCTGTTTGAAGAATTCTCCTGGATGGGTCTTGCTCTCAATGTTCCTGGTCATGAACAGGACCTCAATCACTCTACGAGGAAGCTCATTGACAACAGACATTATATCTTTCCGAAACATGCATGTATGGCCATTCAAACCAAGCACCCCCTGCCACATGTTGCATAGTGGTACAAGAATTGCATTCTTCTGTATTAGCATTTGCTCACCTAGCGTGAGTCCTTTCAATACATCCGGCATGTCATGTCGAATTCGACCAGTGTCATCTATCCAAATTGGTAGCAAACCCTCCAAAAATGTGTCTGGAGAACCTTGTTTGTTATGGCATTGATCACATACATCCTTCTTTTTTCGTGTGAAATGATTGGACATTGCTCTCTTTTTGCAATGGCTGCATGTGTGCATTTTCAGTTCAAACATACTGTGTTCAAATTGAATTGTCTGCACAATTTCCAATTGGCGTTGCAGAGAACTGTCTCTGAACATGTTTTGAACTTCAGTTGTGATTGGCATTGGTTCATGGATTTTCTCACGTTTTTGTAAATTCTTTGTCAAAATATTACGGCGATTGATGTATTGCTCCCTGTCTTCAGAACGAAAAAGACAGTAGTCAGGTGTATTGAATGGTAGAGGTAGACCAAATGAGAGACATTTCAAATATAGGTCATAGATTGATCCGGATCTTTCGGAAATGTAGGCTTTCATGGGACCAAATATACTGCTATGTAGATGAATTGGATTGTCTGGAAAAGAAACGTTAGAATAATTCTGTACAGATTTGTACACGATTTTTGTACACTCATGAATACATTTGGTACAGAACTGTACCAAATTGTACCATGATGTACCATGATGTTTTCATTGCGCTCAACAAATGTTAGGCCTTGTTACTTACTCTTCATAGAGTCATTTCTCTGTGCCTTCCGATTTAAGTATGTTGCATACATTTCTGCACCTATTTAATGTAGAAAAATAAAAATGAAAGTTAGTTCATTAACAGTATAAGTAGATGTGTCTTGTTGCGTCATCAAAATGCAGGGGTTTATATAGACTGTTGTGGCGTGTTCAAGCCATGAGCTCATTTGGATCTTTTCCTGTGGGGTTCATGAAGATTGCTGAGAATGCGGATTTTGGAATGTCATACTCAGTGCCACAGTCTTCTCCATAAATGAGTTGTAGAACATTTGTGATTCCTTCATCAACCATTTTCTCATCAAGGCATACATCGAATTTGATTTCAAATTTGCATCTTTTGAAACCATTAATTTGTTTCTTACTTGCAGGCTTCAGAACAATTGCTGCAAACCCAAGTCTTGTGCTGTTCAAATTGTCTTCAAAATGCTGCTCTGTCATGTCTTCTACGTTCCTGAAGGAGAACTCGCGATGACAGCCAATATCGTATGCGTTGAAAAACTGTTCATGTCCAAGAACACCTTCCACTGCATTGGCAAGTTCTGTCATTTTCATCTTCAGTTCGTTTTCATCATTGATGTTGTTCACATCATCAATGTCAAAGACACCATGAAGAATGGGAACTGGGTACTTTGACTGTGATCCAACCATTCTTCTCTCGTTTTCGTCAGAGCCAGGAGACTGTCTTTCCAAAGACGTTTCAACTAATGTATTGAAAATAGTGCCAAAATGATCTCTTCCTTTTCCATAATGTTCTTCTTTGCAGCAATGTTCAATCATGAATGCAGTTGCAACAGCTCTGGGCTTCCATAGGAACATGATGTTGTCACCTGACGTTCCGTCCAGACCCTCTACGAACATGACAGTCTTGAAGTTGGATCTGCCAACACGGAATGGTCTGGAAAATGAAATGACAAATTTCTTCTGTCTTCCCTGCACATCATTATTGCCATGTCTCATAGCCTTTCGATCTGTCAACTGTTGAAATGAACCAGGCTTTAACCCATATGACTTAGGACTAATTTCTCCTACGTTGTTCTTACCTTTTTTGTCTTTCGCGTATGGGTTCTCAACATTCTTTTTTCTTTGTGGTAGATACTCATTGGACTCATCAACAATGTTTCTTTTGGCTGCTTTTGCACTTGTGTTTGTACCAGATTCATCTCCAACATTCTTGTTTTTGGATTCAGGAGATGGTGGCACTACATGAGATTCATCTGTCATATCAACATCAACTTCTGAATCACTCTCTCCAAGAATAGTAACCTTTTGCATGGTCTTTCCTTCAACATTTGTTGCAGCAGAACCTACTGCACCTTCAGTAGCAGTTTGAGCACTTGTTTCATATGATACTTCATACCCAATCCCATGGGGATCGTTTGTCTTTGAATATCGCATGTTGATCGTTTTCATTTGTTGGAAAATTTTATGAAGGCTAAACTTTCCATTCTTCTTCTGCACTGCTGACAGTTTCAATAACTCTTCCAACTGAACAGGAATAATAGCGTAGAACAATTTCTTCCTGAACACCATTGAAATTGTTGCAACAGTTAATCCGAGATCTTCCATGCAACCATCATGTGTGGTAAAGAGAGCTTTGATATCCTTGATAATTAGAGCATCTGTGTACTTTTCATTTCCTTCTTTCAAATCACTGTACATGTCTGCAGCAAGGTCATCTACAACGGTTTTCTTAGTTACCTTGAACCATCCATCTTCTCCATCTTCCATGTTGTGTTTGATTTCAATGAAGGTAAACAAATCATTATGATATGTCACGTCATAAACATTGAGGTAGTAAAGGGCTATCTTCTGAAGAGTCTCATGATCTGTTTCATCAACATCAAATCTTAAGTTAGTCAAATTTGATTGTTCCTGAAGAGCTTGGATCTGTTCCATTAGTTTGGTTTGGCCGAGACTTTTGATGCATTCCTTTAAGCAGTTTGAAGCACCGAAGCCACGAATATCAAGAACACTTAAATATTTTTCAAGCTGTTGTTTGTTTGAAAATGGTTTACCGTTTCCTTTGAAAACTGTTGACATAACCTTGAAGATAAATTGTGAGAATTTTGTACAGATCTGTACCAACTATTTTTCATAAATCGACTTCTCAGCGCATAACCTAGTATGCCCTTCTATTAGTATCCTGCTAGGTTTGTTCAATGCTGTATGTTACTACTCACTTTATGATTGTTGAAATACTGGCTTCTTCCTTTGTTAAACATTACATCAACTGCTTCAAGCTTCTCCTCTCTGTCAAGGTCATGAAAGGGAGTAGTAGTTGTAGACATTGTTGTTGTGACTGTGATTCTGTTTGTGCTATTGAAAGAGAGGGTTGGGTGTTCCCAAACTCAATTGTTCTTTATAAATAATATGACTTCTGTGTGTGCGGAATTGTCAAGACCTCAGAAAGTCGTGTCAACGTTCGAAAACTTCAATGAGCAGCTGTTCTATATTTGTGGCGTTTTAAGAGCCTTTTGATAAATACGATTCATTAAGTACTGAAACAACGTTGTTAAATGGGTCTGTTGTCAGTCTACTATGTGCGCGTACATCAGAAAATACGTACTTGATATTTGATGACCCATGATTATGGTGACGTACAAGGAGGAAACGTTACCGTACGATACTTCAATTGCGTCTTCAGAACACCGGTCAACACAACAGCAGCTAGTTTTTGTAAAACACCATCACCACTAACAACACTTCAGAACTGTACTGATCATTCTATCAAAGAAATCTTGTACAGTATCACAACAAGCTTATTTCATTCAATTCAAACCATACTGCTTCATTGACAATATGGATCAGTTAAGGTTTATGAGCCCGAATAAGGCAGGAGGAACTTTCAACCTAATGCCAAAACAGGAAGAAGGTGAGTTATAGTAACCCGGATATAGGAATAATCTTGTACAGATCTGTACCATGTTCTCACAAACATTTCAGATCAAGTTGAATACTTTCTTTCAGAAAAGTGTCTTATACAAATAAGGGATGTCACATTTGACGACATCATCAAATTTTTCCCAAAAGAATTAGATGGTTCTTTTGAGAGCATTCCGGTAAATCATCACAAGCTGACTGATACCACGAATGAATACACAGCTTTGAAAGAACATGTCAGAAAGCAAATGAGTAGACCTTCAGGAAATCTAAGTTGCATTTCATTTCATGGAGTTCCTTATACAGTTGTTAAGGATTCAGATGTTGCAGATACATTAACATTTGATATTATCAATATGAAGTCTCACAAAACGATCCAGGGAAAAAAGGGAAAACTTGTCTCTTTAACTGATCCAGATGATGATGAACTAAAATTCAGAATTGGGCTAGTTGAAGGCCTTCACAGGTCAAATATATTCCATGAGATTAAAGACTCTATTCCAGAAAGGAGGAGACAAGAACCAATGTTTAAATTGACTCTCTACTATGGAAGACCCAACGCCCAGTTTCTAAAAGAAGATTGCACCTTATTTGCCAAGCTATCTTATAATCTCAGTCTTGAGCTCAGATCTGGGAACGAACACACACTTTTTGATGCCATGCACAACTGTGTTACACATGTAATGTTGAACGGAAAATACACTTGTATCAATGACGAAGGGGTCATTAAAAACGAGTTCTTCGTTTTTGTTCACTCACCTGAGGACATAACAAAACTCACTCCTCATGGACTGCAAGATAAAAAGAAAATGAAAGGAATTTTGAAAAAGGATGTTGAGAACAAATACAGAGAAATCACAGAGGCAAGACATGTAATGGAAAAAACGTTCATGGAAGAATTTATCGCAAATCTTCGGCACAACAGGCTTGTCACTCAATTCATTGAGAAAACTCCAAAAATGAGAGGCCAAAATCTGTTCAACCTTGATTATTTACTCTCTGACAATGTTCCAAATGTCGGTCCTGATACGTTAATGCCCTTAGTTACGCAAGGTACCAAAAAGAAAGGGACAGCGATTTCTATGAGATGTATTACTGATGGTGGTTGTCCGTTCCAGCTGTTCTTTATCACTTCGATTCTCTTGTCAACTGTTATGCATCCCAAGTTTGCAGAGGTAAGTCCCTTGAAAATATTTGGTACAGATCTGTACAATTTCTTCTCTCCAAATTTCTAACATTTGATTTCAGACGTTGCAGAAAGCATTATTCAGCATGAATGATTCAACCAAAGAACCTGTTACTTATGAACGACTCCAATCAGTTTACATTTACGCCTCCATATTGATGACCAGGATGCTTGCTATGATGAAGACATCAGACTATGCCAACAAGATGCGTTTGAAGCCTGTTTTATTCTCGAATATAGTTCGAATGATACTTTCTGTGTATGCTCTTGATGAAGAAGACTTCAAAAAAAAACTTCATATAATTAACGACGAAAATGTTGTTCATTTGAAAACAACATGCAAATCCATTTCAACTGAAGACATCAAACATTCATCTCTGAAAATGTTTCCTATGATGATCAGGCACGATGATGGTTGGGTTGAGTCAGAAGATATCAGCATTTCCGAACGTGACAGATTTATATGGTGGTGGGTCGATTATCTGTGCTACTCAGTTGATACCGCAGAAGATCAACCTCACATCCTTCACGCAATACCAACTTGTGCGATGTTTCTGAAGAAGCCTGATACCAAATTCAATGACATTGAACAAATCTTCTTTCCTCCAACTGTGAAACATATGGTGTCGAAACAAGACATCATCATTCTTGATCCACTACTTTGTCTCTCTGATGGTACGAACAACTTGTTTCTATCTTATATTGATTTCAAGGAAACCGATGATACTGCAGGAGTTGGTAAACCAGCCTTAAACGTTGGCCAGATGAAAATCCCATACGAATACCAACCTCTCAACGTCCTTCTACTTTGTGCTACACATAACTTCCTCAATATTCCCAAGAAGGACTTAAATATGAAAGTGCCTGCTCTTTCAGATGCTGACCCTACACCAATCATTGATAACTTCTTTCAGATTCTCAAAGAATATTCAGTTCAGGTAATGCCTCAGAAGGTACAGCATGATACCACAAATCTACGCGATAAATTACGGGCTCTACTGAAGGAACAAGACAAGATGCCAAAGATGAGGACATATAAGCCGGAAAGAACATTTCAAACTATTAAAGATGAGCTATCTCAACTTGATCAGTCGTATCAGATGCAAACTAAAGCGATGCATGACAAAACACAACGTCTTGCAGAGGAAAAAAAAAGACGAAGACGAAGAATTGTAAAGCAACAGATCCTTGAGCGCGACATCAGTGGAAGTAGTAGTAGTGACAGTGACGACAAAGATTCTAATGAAGGTGGCAAAGAAGTTGGCAAAGCGAAGCAAAAACAAAATCATGCAATTAATGAGAACACGAAAGTTGATGACAAAGTTGGCGAAGAAGGCAAAAAACTTGATCAAGTACAAAATGACAACAAAGTTGAAGACGCAATTGAGAAAGAAGCTGAAGAAATGGAGAAAAATCAAAATCATGGAATTAATGAGAACGCCGCAGTTAACGACGAAGAAGCTGAAGAAATGGAGCATAATCAAAATCATGGAATTAATGAGAATGCCGCAGTTAACGACGAAGAAGCTGAAGAAATGGAGCATAATCAAAATCATGGAATTAATGAGAATGCCGCAGCCGAAGTTGGCGAACATGAGCAAGAACAAAATGACAGCAGTGAAGACAACGTCAATGATGACAACAGTAATCCGGAGCCTGTGGTACGACGTTCCACGAGAACCACTACCACTGATGCTAAGAGACAAAAAACAAGTTAATGCATGAGATAGTTGCATTAATAAAAGTGAACCAAAATCAATTCAAGAGGTAATTGGGTGACGAAAGAGAACCAGTACTTTAATTCACCTATAAAATCATTCTATGTTATAACCATTTATAAATTTGGTACACATCTGTACGACGTTCCACGAGAACCACTACCACTGATGCTAAGAGACAAAAAACAAGTTAATGCATGAGATAGTTGCATTAATAAAAGTGAACCAAAATCAATTCAAGAGGTAATTGGGTGACGAAAGAGA
>Ga0307489_10002574_pt1 | contig 12109 bp, 11 predicted proteins | sample SB12metaG_FD_202247 | JGI IMG/M metagenome (GOLD analysis project Ga0307489, IMG submission 202247) | Sea-ice brine microbial communities from Beaufort Sea near Barrow, Alaska, United States - SB 1.2 | ecosystem: Environmental > Aquatic > Marine > Coastal | place: USA: Alaska | collected...
CTATATAAGTGGCGTAAAGAACAAGAAGAATTTGGAGAAGGAAGTTTTCCTGGAAAAGGAAATCTAAAATTATCTCCAGAACAAGAAAAGATTCATCAGTTGGAGAAAAAGCTAAAAGATATTGAGTTAGAACATGATATATTAAAAAAAGCAATAGGCACTTTTTCCAAGAGCGATCGATGAAATACATTTTTATTAAAAATCATCAGCAAGTATTTCCGATTGAAAAGATGTGTAAAGTTTTAGAAGTAAGTTCCAGTAGTTACTACAAATGGAAAGCTAAACCTATCTCAAATAGAGTGCTTAAAATGAATCTTATAAAAGAAAAAATAACATTCATTTATTTTTCATCAAAGCAGCGTTATGGAAGTCCTAGAATAACAATAGAATTGACTTCTTTAGGGTATCAAATATCTAGAATTACAGTCGCAAAATATATGAGAGAACTTGGATTAAGAAGTAAACTTTGTAAGAAATTTAAAGTTACAACCAATTCGAAACACAATTATTTAGTTGTAAAAAATATTTTAAACAGAGAGTTTACTGTTGCTAGTCCATCAAAAGTTTGGGCTTCTGATATCACTTATATTCAAACTAAAACAGGATTTTTATAGCTCACCTCCATCATTGATTTATATAACAGAAAGATGACTGGATGGAGTTTAAGCCATGGTATAAGCACTGAAGAAACAAGTTTGGCTGCTTGGAATATGGCTATTAAAAATAGAGCTGTTCAAAAAGGTTTAATTTTTCATTCTGACAGAGGGGTTCAATATGCTAGTAAAAAATTTGGGAACACTATTAAATCATATCACGTTACAAGAAGTATGAGTAGAAAAGGGAATTGCTGGGATAACGCAGGAGCAGAAAGCTTTTTAAGCCCCTAAAAACAGTATTGGTCTATGGAAATAAACTCATTTCTAAAGAACAAATGAAACTTGAAATCTTTGAATACATCGAAATTTGATACCACAAAAAAAGAAGGCATTCGGTACTTAATTATCTGAAGATAGAGGAATTTAACAATCAAATAAAAAAATATAGCTTAACTCTTTCTGTAATTTTTGTTTGCATATCCATTATTTTAGGATCAAGACCAAAAGTTATGGATTACCAAAAAATAATGAACTTAGCTTTCAAAAAAAACATGTCATCAGACACTTTATTTGCAGCCGCCAATTTATTACTTCCCGAAGTTCTTGTTACTTATTTTGAACTCATAAAACATGAGGTTAGATCAGAAGAGATTCACTTTTATTTCACAGAGATAAATAATATTCCAGAAGAATTATGAGCTTTTAAATACCTTAAAAGGCGTTGGATTAGTGCTTTCTTATCAGCTGTTATATCACACGAGTAACCTTAAGAGATTTGATAGTTGGCGTCAGTTTTCAAGTTATTGTGGTGTAGCTCCTTTTGAGCACAGTGCTGGAACTAGCATACATCCAAAAAATAGAATTCATCACATAGGAGATAGGAAAATGAAAACACTGTTAACATCAGCCAGTGTTAGTGCGATACAATGCGACCAAGAATTAAAACAATATTATAAGAAAAAAGTTTCAGAAGGAAAAGACAAAATGCTAGCGATAAATAATGTTAGAAATAAGATTTTATCAAGAGCTTTTACTGTAGTAAAAAGAGGGACTCCTTATGTCGCGTTACCAAAATTTGTAGCTTAAAAAAAAGATTTTATTTAATTAGGATTTAACCTTGGAATACGTATATGGTTCGTGGCGTGATTAGCCAACAAATTAGTAAATAATTACCTGCCAAATCCTCACGGATTTTCTTGGCAGGTAATTAGTAAGCAATAAATTATAAACGGTATTATAGGCAGTTTTTATTCGTTCAATACGATTATTGTTTCAATAACCTTGTTTTTTTCGTCAACGTTAACTTTCGTAATATTTCCATTTTTCATATAATTCATAAAAGCAGTTTTTTTAGAATTTTCTAAAGTAACTTTCACATATTTTGTGTCAACTCTTTTTAAAGAACCTGACAAGGCATCAACTCCCCAACCAATAATACTAATACCATTCAGAATACTAACAAGATTGAAATCACTGTCCATAACAACTACTTTCTCCTTATAATTATCTAATTTAAAATCAATTCTGTCTTCCGCTTTAACCTTCAATTGAATTGGAGTTTGTCCCTTTTCAAACCCATTCACAAAAATTTTTGCTCCAGGAGGATCAGTTTCAAACATTACTTTTCTTTTTGAACCAGTGAAAATTGATGCACAACTTGTAGTCAGCATAATTGTCATTGCCATTGTAATAATTGATAATTTTCTTTTCATAATATAGTATTTATTTTGTTTTACCTACTTCTGTTTATAGTCTTTTTTCAGTTTAATTCCGACTTTTTTAGGTTTCTGTAGCTATTGCCTACAACGTTTGTATAACCACAATACTATTACAATACTAATGCTTATAGTCACCCTTTTTGTTTATGAAAAAAGCTAGAGGAGACTAAACGTATGCAGGGCAGTTTCCTGTTAAAGGACTTTGTTAATTGTCTTATAAAGAAAAGGATAAAGAAGATATAAAGTATGCAAATTGCTGTAAACCTTTAAAAAAAAGGTGTTTACACCCTTTTTTTTAAAAAACCACATAGCGCGCTATGGCATAAAAAAACCAGCACATTTTTGCGCTGGTTAAATCTATAGAATACTGGAGCGGGGTATCCGAGGAACTCGATACAATTGCGCACCATCAGGGCTAAATTTATTAAAGTAGCTTTCTATTTTGTTTCTTAGTACCACACGATACAATCGTGCGACAGCAGGGGGGGGGAGCTGACCAATCTAGTTAGCCTGTTCCTCTTTCCGTTCAATACCAGTATATTACTATTCCAGCACCGAGAGGCGACTTGCAACCATCGCTTGCACAACGATTGCGGTAGACCTACTACCCTCTTCTATACAGCATTGAATGACAATCGCAGACATTATTCATTCACAGCACACCTTGAGCTACCGGGGCTTCGTTTAGAATACTACCTTATCCTTTTATTAACAAAGTAATCAACAAATTGTATCAGTTTTTTCACAGTAATCAATTCTCCAAATTTTTTGTAAAAAAGTATTTATTCCTTTTTTTTAGGAAAAGAAACTTTTAAATTCTTGAAAATTTGAACTAAAAGATCTTCTAGGTCTTCTTCATCAATATCATAATCATCTATTATATTATCATTTGGACACATATTTTTCTCTACTGATTTTGGAAGATAATTAAACACTCGATCATAAACAATATTTATTATTTCTTTAGAACAACTGTCTTTTTTAGATAATTCTTTGATAAAATCTTGTTTTGAGAAAACGGACCTATCTTTAAATTTATTTTCTAATTTCTTTATCCACTTTTTATTTAAAATATTTACAAGCATCATTTTTTGTTTTAGGAGAGTTTTTAATTATAGATGTTCTCTCTCTCCATATTTTTTTGCCCATTTTGTGCCTGGTGTATTATTGTATCTTCCATTATTTAAAGAATATAATATCACACAAATAGAAAGTAATAAAGGTAAAAACTTCATCGCATTGCATATTATGATTCATCAAGTTAAATCATGGATTAGAACGACATACTCCTGGGTAAGCGAATTTAATATAAACCGTTATTTAGATGAGTTTTGTTATCGTTTAAACAGGTCTCGAAGTAAAGTAAACATATTTAATAAACTGATTGAAAGAATGGTCAAATCTGATAAAATCTATCAAACCAAAATTATATGCTCGTAACTACTGACCTCAAAATAATAATTCAACAATAAAATAATGTTTTATGGTTTAATTATTGAAGTAAATGTAATAGCTAGCAAACAAGTGTCCCTTAAAACTTGCAAGTGTCATAGAAAAGGTTTTATAATAGAAGATACCACTAACACTCACAACAACTTGAAAACGAGACCTAGGTCTCACAGAACTAAACGTGATTTAGAGTAGAAAAGAGAGAGGATTATCACTGTTGTCGAAGTCCATATGTTTCACCGTATAAATTAACCTTAATTCTTTCTAATTAATTGCTAGTTCTAGCTTTCTTAAGAAAATATTCTCGAATTTTCTATTCGGTTTGTATTTACTAAGTTGCATGCTTAACCATGCAAAATTGAACCAAAAAAGGTGAACCTATATTAGTGCATTGCAAAGTATTCAATCAATATAAAAAGAATGATACTTAGTTTATTATTTGGCTAACATCAGCAATATTAATTAACCCAATATTTAAAGTTTCTTTAGTTAGAAGTTTCTAGAATGTTTTAGATATTTTATGAGCATACTGCTTATTTATAGCATCTTTTTTTTTAAAAAGGTTTAAGAGTATCAATACAGAAATATAATTAAAAAAACAGTGATTCGTATATATAAACTACTGAAATAATCGACACTGGCAGTAGCATAAATAATTAATAAAAAAATATATTTTCGATCTCTTTAAGTATTTAGGGTCTATCTATATCTTAGCGACCCCTTCTTCAAAAGAAAAATCACTTTTTTTCTACAGGATGGCTTGTTCGTTTTTGTTATTTTGTTTGAGATTTTTGAAATTTATCGCTTTACTTAGCCTTTAGGGTATATTAGTGACTAGTGTTAAGTTCTATAGATTTTAATACGTGTAATTCCGTGATATATCTGCAAGAAAATTATAATTCACAGTCTGCAAAATCTGGATTTTATTAGCTTATCCAGTATTTTTTATTGATTCAACTGTTTTGTCAAATTGTATTGTCATAAACAATTACAAAAAGGTATCTTTTTAACAATACTGACTAAATGCTGACTAGATATTTAAGAAAAAAACCGTAAAAATTTAATAACTAAGTGATTACGGTCTAACTAAGCGGAGAAAGAGGGATTAGTTGCACTGATCCCTTAAGAGAATCCAGAACAAGCATGGAAACATAAACACACGATGTGTGTTTGTTTTTCTGTTTCCAATCGTCTACAAAAGTAAACGTTCGACACGCCTGGAAACAGAAAAACCCACAACATAGGTTGTGGGTTTCCTTTTGCGGAGAAAGAGGGATTCGAACCCCCGGACCTGTTACAGTCAACAGTTTTCAAGACTGCCGCATTCGACCGCTCTGCCATTTCTCCAAACTCCAACACAGAGAATCTCTGAATCGGGCTGCAAATATAGAAAACCTTTTTATTTTATAGAACTAAAAGCCGTCTTTTTTATATCTTTTTTTTTATCCAAAAAAAAGGCTTGCTATTCCTTTAATTATCAGGGTACAAAAAAAAAGATCCTTGTTAAAAAAGAGCAACAGCGTATAATTTTCTATGTTTCACCCCGATAGTTTCATATCTTTACTTCTTATTTTTTAACAAAAAAATTATGTCTTTCAACTCATTTGGAAATCTTTTAAAGCTAACCACCTATGGAGAATCTCATGGAACTGCCATTGGCGGTATCATAGACGGATTTCCCGCAGGATTACACGTCGATTTTGAGGCTATTCAAAACGAATTAGATCGCCGGAAACCGGGTCAATCGAAAATTGTAACTCAACGTAAAGAACCCGATACCGTTGAATTCTTGTCGGGAATCTTTGAAGGAATAACCACAGGGACCTCTATTGGTTTTGTGATAAAAAACACCAATCAAAAATCGAAAGATTATAATCATAATACCAATGTATACCGCCCTTCACATGCCGATTTTACCTATGACAAAAAATTTGGCACTAGAGATTTTCGCGGTGGCGGTAGAAGTTCTGCACGTGAAACTGCCAATTGGGTGGTTGCGGGTGCTTTAGCCAAGCAACTTATTGCGCATATAAATATCAATGCCTTTACCTCTTCGGTAGGAGATGTTTTTATAGACAAACCTTATCAAGAATTAGATTTCACAAAAACAGAGAACAATATTGTTCGCTGCCCCGATGAGGAATCGGCAGAAAAAATGATTCTTAAAATTAAGGAAATTAAAAAAGCGGGAGACACCGTTGGTGGAACCATCACCTGTGTGGCACAAAATGTTCCCGTTGGACTAGGCGAACCTATTTTTAATAAACTACATGCAGAGCTCGGAAGAGCAATGCTATCGATCAATGCCGTAAAAGGTTTTGAATTTGGAAGTGGATTTTGTGGGGCAAAAATGAAAGGCAGCCAACACAACGACGTTTTTAATCAGGATGGGTCTACACAATCTAACTTGTCTGGAGGTATTCAAGGTGGTATTAGTAACGGAATGGATATTTATTTTCGCGTTGCCTTTAAACCCGTTGCCACTATTATGAGTGCGCAACAAACCATAAATTCTGAAGGAGATCTCACAGAAATCACAGGCAAAGGAAGACACGATCCTTGTGTGGTTCCTAGAGCGGTACCTATTGTAGAAGCCCTAACAGCGCTCGTTTTAGCCGATTTCTATTTACTAAATAGAACCAGAACAGTTTGATAAAAAATTAATTCATAAAAAAAGCGCGATACAAATGTATCGCGCTTTTTAGTTTTTATGCTTTTCCCGTGGGGCCAAAATTCATTGGCATCGGAGGTTGTTCATAATCTTTAATTTCTCCATGAATATCTTCAAATTTCTTAACATTGTCGGCTAATGCTTTGGTTAACCTTTTGGCGTGTTGTGGCGTTAAGATAATTCTCGACTTCACTTTTGCCTTGGGTACTCCTGGCATTATTTTAACAAAGTCTACAATAAATTCAGAAACAGAGTGATTGATAATTGCCAAATTAGAATAAATTCCTTCCGCAATATCTTGATCTAATTCAATGTTTATTTGACCTTCTTTGTTTTTATTCTCTTCCATGTAAAATAACTAAATAAGCCTGTAAAACGTTTCCGAAATACAGGCAAATAGATTATAAATTTTGTTCGATTTCCTTTCTTGGTCCAACAATGATTTTATCATAAGATCTCATTCCTGTTCCTGCTGGAATTCTCTTACCAACAATCACATTCTCTTTCAATCCTTCTAACGTATCAATTTTACCATTTACAGCAGCTTCATTTAAAACTTTCGTAGTTTCTTGGAAAGATGCAGCAGAAATAAACGATTTAGTCTGTAAAGAAGCACGTGTAATACCTTGCAACACTTGCTCTGCAGTTGCTGGTGCAGCATCTCTTGCTTCTACTAAATTCTTGTCGTTTCTACGTAATAAAGAATTTTCATCCCTTAAAATACGTGCGGTAATAATCTGACCTGGTTTTAAGTTTTCTGAATCGCCTGCTTCTTCAACCACTTTCATTCCGTAAATAGCATCATTTTCTTCAATAAAGTCATTTTTATGAATCAACTGATTTTCTAAGAATAAGGTATCTCCAGAATCAATAATTCGAACTTTACGCATCATTTGACGCACCACTACTTCAAAGTGTTTGTCGTTAATTTTCACACCTTGTAAACGATATACTTCTTGTATTTCATTTACTAAGTATTCTTGTACTGCAGAAGGTCCTTTAATTCTTAAAATATCTGAAGGCGTAGTAGCTCCATCAGATAATGGCATTCCCGCTTTAATAAAGTCATTTTCTTGAACTAAAATCTGATTGGATAATTTCACTAAATACTTACTAATATCACCCGTTTTAGATTCAACGATAATTTCTCTGTTCCCTCTTTTAATTTTACCAAAAGCAACCACACCATCGATTTCTGAAACGACAGATGGATTTGAAGGATTTCTCGCTTCAAACAATTCAGTCACACGAGGTAAACCTCCTGTAATATCTCCCGCTTTTCCAGATTTTCTTGGTATTTTAACCAGCGTTTTTCCACTCTCAACTTTTTCACCATCATCTACCATTAGGTGTGCACCTACAGGTAAACTATAAGAACGTAAGGCATTGCCATCTTTGTCTTCAATAATTAAAGAAGCAATTAGTTTCTTGTTCTTCGAATCGGTCAATACTTTCTCTTGGAAGCCTGTTTGTTCATCAATCTCAACTTGGTAGTTAATTCCTTGTTCAAGATTATCAAACTTCACTTTTCCTCCAAATTCAGAAACAATCACACCGTTAAATGGATCCCATTGACAAATAACATCTCCTTTTTTAATCGATTTCATCTCTTTATCAAAGATGAAAGAACCATAAGGAATAATATTGGTACTTAATGTGATGTCTGTTTTCTTATCAATGATTTTAATTTCTGCAGTTCTAGAAATAACAATGTGAACGTCATTGCCCTCATTATCTTTTCCTATTACAGTTCTTAAATCGTCTATAGAAACTTTTCCTTCAAATTTAGCGGTTAACTTATTCTCTTCTGAAATATTTCCTGCAACCCCACCCACGTGAAAGGTTCTTAGTGTTAACTGTGTTCCTGGTTCTCCAATAGATTGTGCCGCAATAACTCCTACGGCTTCACCAATTTGTACTTTTTTACGAGTAGATAAACTTTGTCCGTAACATTTTGCACAAATTCCTTTTGAAGATTCACACGTTAATGCCGTTCTTACATCCACTTTATCAATGCCAGATGCTTGAATTTTATCCGCAATTTCAATAGAAATTGGCTCACCAGCCCCTACTAAAACATCGTCGGTTAAAGGATGATACACTGCTTGTAAAGCAACTCTTCCCTCAATTCGATCACTTAAAGATTCAACGATTTCATCATTTTTCTTTAATGGAGAAACTTCTAGACCTCTTAGGGTACCACAATCTTCTTCATTAATAATAACGTCTTGAGAAACATCTACCAAACGACGAGTTAAATACCCTGCATCGGCTGTTTTTAAAGCGGTATCGGCCAATCCTTTACGCGCACCGTGTGTAGAGATAAAGTATTCTAAAATTGATAAGCCTTCTTTAAAGTTTGATAAAATAGGATTTTCAATAATTTCTCCACCTCCAGCGGTTGATTTTTTAGGTTTTGCCATTAATCCACGCATCCCCGTTAACTGACGGATTTGCTCTTTAGATCCACGGGCTCCAGAATCTAACATCATATATACCGAGTTAAATCCTTGTTGGTCTTCACGTAAATTTTTCATGGATAATTCAGTTAATCGATTGTTGGTAGATCCCCAAACATCAATTACCTGATTATAACGCTCTTTTTGCGTTAACATTCCCATGTTATAATTAGAGACAATACTGTCTACCTCCTTGTTGGCTTCAGCAATCATAGAGTATTTCTCTTTAGGAATAATAATATCTCCTAAACTGAATGATAAACCACCTTGGAATGCAAACTTGTATCCCATATTTTTAATTTCGTCTAAGAAGTCTCCAGTAGTAGGAATATCGGTTGCTTTTAAAATCGCACCAATAATTCCACGTAAAGATTTCTTTGTCAAAACTTCATTGATATAACCAGCAGCTGGTGGTACAACTTCATTAAATAAAACTCTACCTACCGTAGTTTGTATAATTTTAGTTACTTGTGCTCCATTTTCATCAATATCTTTTGTTCTTACTTTAATCACCGCATTTAAATCAACCATTTCTTCGTTAAAAGCAATCGTTACTTCTTCTGGTGAATAAAAAGTTAATCCTTCTCCTTTAATAGGTACTTCTGGAGTAGAAAATCTTTCTTTTGTCATATAATACAAACCAAGTACCATATCTTGAGAAGGTACCGTAACTGGCGCACCATTTGCAGGATTCAAAATATTGTGAGAAGCCAACATTAACAGTTGAGCTTCTAAAATAGCTTCGGGTCCTAATGGTAAGTGAACAGCCATTTGATCTCCATCAAAATCGGCATTAAAAGCCGTACATACTAATGGGTGTAATTGAATCGCTTTTCCTTCGATTAATTTTGGTTGAAATGCTTGAATACCTAATCTGTGTAAAGTTGGCGCACGGTTTAATAAAACAGGGTGCCCTTTAATTACATTTTCTAAAATATCCCAAACAACAGGTTCTTTTCTGTCTATGATTTTCTTTGCAGATTTTACTGTTTTTACAATCCCTCTTTCAATTAATTTTCTAATTACAAAAGGTTTATAAAGCTCAGCAGCCATCTCTTTTGGAATACCACATTCCGATAATCTTAATTCTGGTCCTACAACAATTACAGAACGTGCAGAATAATCAACACGCTTTCCTAATAAGTTCTGACGGAAACGTCCTTGTTTTCCTTTTAAAGAATCTGATAAAGATTTTAAAGGTCTGTTAGACTCGGTTTTTACTGCAGATGATTTACGTGTGTTGTCAAATAATGAATCTACCGATTCCTGCAACATCCGTTTTTCATTTCGTAAAATAACTTCAGGAGCTTTTATCTCTACTAACCTTTTTAAACGATTATTTCTGATAATAACTCTTCGGTATAAGTCATTTAAATCTGACGTTGCAAAACGTCCTCCATCTAAGGGAACCAATGGACGTAATTCTGGTGGAATCACCGGAACTACCTTCATAATCATCCACTCTGGATTGTTTTCTCTATTTTTCTGAGAATCTCTAAATGCTTCAACAACATTTAAACGTTTTAGTGCTTCTGTTTTACGTTGTTTAGAGGTTTCTGTATTTGCTTTGTGTCTCAATTCAAAAGACAAGGCATCTAAATCGATACGTGCTAATAAATCAATTAGACATTCAGCACCCATTTTAGCGATAAATTTATCGGGGTTTGTATCGTCTAAATATTGGTTTTCTTTAGGTATAACATCAACAATATCTAAGTATTCTTCTTCTGTTAAGAAGTCCATTTTTTGCAAAGACTCTCCTTCCTCATTTTTTGCAATCCCCGGTTGAATGACTACATACCGCTCGTAGTAAATAATCATGTCTAACTTTTTTGATGGCAAACCTAAAAGGTATCCCATTTTGTTAGGCAATGATCTAAAATACCAAATATGAGCAACTGGTACCACTAAATTGATGTGTCCTACTCGGTCTCTACGTACTTTTTTCTCAGTAACTTCAACACCACAGCGATCACAAACAATTCCTTTATAACGTATTCTTTTATATTTACCACAGGCACATTCATAGTCTTTTACAGGACCAAAAATACGCTCACAAAACAAGCCATCTCTTTCTGGTTTGTGCGTACGGTAATTAATTGTTTCTGGTTTTAAAACTTCTCCTCTAGAAATTCCTAAGATAGATTCTGGAGAGGATAAACCAATTGAAATTTTATTAAATTTTTTTACAGTGTACTTCTCTTGTTTTCTTGCCATTGCTTTATCGTATTCAGTTGGCAGTATTCAGTTGCAGTATTCATGGCTCAAGGCGAAATGAATACTGCTTCCTGTTTACTGAAAATTATTCTTCTAATCTAACGTCTAAGCCTAAACCTTTCAGTTCGTGCATTAATACATTGAATGACTCAGGTAAACCTGGTTCTGGCATTGCTTCACCTTTTACAATACTTTCGTATGTTTTGGCTCTTCCCATTACATCATCAGATTTAACGGTTAAGATTTCACGTAAGATACTAGATGCACCGTATGCCTCTAATGCCCATACTTCCATCTCTCCAAAACGCTGACCTCCAAATTGTGCTTTACCACCTAATGGTTGTTGTGTAATTAATGAATAAGGTCCGATAGAACGCGCATGCATTTTATCTTCAATCATGTGACCTAACTTAATCATATAAATAACTCCAACGGTTGCTGCTTGATCAAAACGTTTCCCAGTTCCACCATCATATAAATAGGTATGACCAAATCTTGGCACTCCCGCCTCATCGGTAAACCCATTAATTTGATCTAAAGATGCCCCATCAAAAATAGGTGTTGCATATTTTTTATCTAATTTTTGACCAGCCCAACCAAGAACTGTCTCATAAATCTGACCAATATTCATACGAGAAGGTACTCCTAACGGATTTAAAACAATATCTACAGGAGTTCCGTCTGCTAAGAAAGGCATGTCTTCTGCTCTAACAATACGAGCAATAATTCCTTTATTACCATGACGCCCTGCCATTTTATCTCCTACTTTTAACTTACGCTTTTTAGCAATATATACTTTCGCAAGTTTTAATATTCCAGCAGGCAATTCATCTCCTACAGAAATCGTAAACTTCTCACGACGTAAATTACCTTGTAAATCGTTTACTTTAATTTTGTAGTTGTGAATTAATTCTCCAACCGAATCATTTAAGCCTTTATCGGTAGTCCAAACTCCACTCGTCAAATGCGTGTAATCATCTACGGCATTTAACATTTTTA
>Ga0307489_10002575_pt1 | contig 12105 bp, 14 predicted proteins | sample SB12metaG_FD_202247 | JGI IMG/M metagenome (GOLD analysis project Ga0307489, IMG submission 202247) | Sea-ice brine microbial communities from Beaufort Sea near Barrow, Alaska, United States - SB 1.2 | ecosystem: Environmental > Aquatic > Marine > Coastal | place: USA: Alaska | collected...
ACAGCTGTCCCCACTTCTCCCCGAAGCGCACGCTTCGAGCTCGTTCCCATCGCCAACCGCCAAGCCCTATGCCAGCGCGCTTCGCGCGCACCCGCGCTCCGCGCGTTTCTTGGTGGACTGTCTATCATTGTAACGCAATTCCTATGAATTGTTCTGGGAAACCATGCCCGTAGCGCGTCCCGCAACTCACCCTCTCCGTAACCCCCATACCCGGCGAGCGCTGCGGGACACAGCCGAAGGCGCGTCGGGTCTGCGCGGGACCAGAACGAGCGGTTCGTCCGGCTTCCCGCTGAGACCTGTTCCGCCTTGGTGACCCTCGCGTTCAGGGGTCACAATGTTCGCGCTGTATAAAGGCGTCCCCTCACTAACTATCATTTAGATGTTTTGGCCATTTCTGATGTGTTTTCTTGGATGGTGCGCCACTAGCTCTCATTTACATATTCCTTAACTCTCATTTATCATTTTTCGCTTCTCGGGCAACGCGTCCGCAAATGAAATGACCGCAACGTCGTCGAGCGAACAATCACCGCCTCATAATCATATGGCTCGTCACCGAACTTTAAGGCGCGCGATGGCGTCGGCGTCGGCGAAGCTGCCGCGGGAAAGTGTATTCTTCATTCCGGGGTTATGACAGGCTGGGAATTCAGAGGCGCAGAATGCGCCGACACAGCCTGTCGGCGCCAGGCGGCCTTGCAAAGCGCTTCTGGGGCGACGCATGCGCAAATACTATGCCCGCAGAGTCGTTGCGCGAACAATCGCCGCCTAAGGCATGGCGCGTTACCGAACTTTACGGCGCGCAATGAAATCGGCATCGGCGAAGCCGCCACGAAGACAGTCTTCTGGGGGGTCATTCTGTGGGTCCCTGTCCAGATATCCAGACCACGAATACCCATACATCTGAAGGGAGTTCCTCATTCAACAGTTTTGCGAGAGTTCGGTATGGTCCATTTTAGCGCTGGCCATTGCAGCTATGTAACTTCGCATATTCACGGGGTTCATCTTTCGAGATTTAAGGGTTGTTTCTTTCCTTTTGTCCACTCGTCAGGTCTGAAACTGACCTGTAAAGCGCATCACGCGCGATGTGGTTTCATTCTTCGACCGGTTTTTGAATTCGCCCGTGCGAGTCAGGGTCAGCCTACAGGATCCAAAGTAACTTACAGTCAAATGCCCGCGCCGTTGATAGGGGTCTCGCTTTTGAAATGCGATATTCGGATTCAGACGGTCCGCACGGTCACCGTTCGCGCCTGTCCGTTCCGCGCCGCGGCCACATCTCGCGGCAGTTCCACCTGACATCCTCAAGATCGTCATAAGACGCGACGGACAGCCATACACCGTGAGGTACGCCCTTCAGAACATCCCCCTGCGCGCTTGCCACGTCTGGTACGCGCGCGACGGCGCGGGCAATTTGCGTTCAAGATGCGCTTTCACATCGCGAAAGTTTCGATCAACCAATCTTGGGTTAACTGCGATCAAGCATCAATTTCGTTTAAACATCCAAAAAGACCACGTTTCAAATCCACCATATTGCGCTGAGCGCTAATGTAACTTTTAGGCTGACCCTGCCTCGTAAAGCCTGGATTGTCCACTGAAGAAAGCAGAACGGCCTAAAGTTTTCAGATCGTTCACAAGACGCGCGAACGTGTATAGACAGGCCTCCAACTTTCAGCGGGGGCACCGGGCGCGCAACACGCGAGCCTCAGCGTTTGCAGCGAACGCAGTGCCTCCCTTCAAGCTGGTTCAAAAACAGGCTCAATATGGATGAGTCACCTGTGTGTAATGAAACTACGATGGTTGGATTTAATCGACAGCCCTGCGCGCGTGTGCCAAGAATTGTGCAACACACACTGGGCACAGGGGAGATCGTGCACGTTTACCGCGGGGGAGACACACCAACGAGGGATGTCATCGCTCACCGGGCGTCTATATGATACATATATGTTGCGTCATCGGGTGGCATACGCCGCCAAGCCGTCCCGCCGCTGTGGATGCGGGGGTTAATAGAGGGGCGGATTCGACGATCTTTCGCGTTTCTTTCCCGAACCGGCCAAAAGCACAACCCGCGCGCCGCGCTACCCCGTTTCGGGTGTTCGGGGCGTTGATAGATGGTATAATCGTCAAGTGTCATTGAGGCGATGGGAAAAAGACTGTAGGGCATAAAAGTGTATAGGGACAATTTGGAAGCCAAATTACGGGATCTTACTAGTACAGAATAGTGTACCCGTACGCATTTCCACAGATCTCGCCACGTCAGCACTGAAGTTGTGGACTCAGAGGCATGGGGTCAACACATGGTTCATCGGTGATGAGCTTGACGCGACGTTGCGCGCAAGCCTGTTCCGCCATCCGGTCAACATGCCGCGCAAAGACGGGACGTGGGACGTGGGACCACGGTGCCTGCGGCGGTCGCCCGACAATCAGGATTGCCCATACGCGTCGCAATATCGCCAGCGCCGAAGCGTCGACGTCAGAGCTCTGCGTATGACGCGCGTCGGCGCCCATCACGCCGTCGTCGGGCGTCCCCTATCAACACACCTATTAAAGCTGGGAAGCCAACCCGTTCAGTGGTCAGCCGAACGGAACACTGGAACGGATTATGCCGCGCGAAGATGGCGCGCGGGACACCCGCCAAGCAGAGGCGTGCCAAGGGGGACTTGCTGACGCGCGACGTAAAGCAGCCACCGCCGAAGCTCCGAGGCAAGCGCTGTACGTGAGGCGCACGCTTGCCTCGTGCCGCGCGTAGGCCGTGGGGTCCCCTACCAAAAGCAATTGAAAGCAACCGTTCCGCGGTTAGCCGACCCGCCAGCATTGGAACAATTTGCAATGACGACTACCGGTGGAAATGCCGCGCGAAGATGGCGCGCGGGACGGCCGCCACGGCGAGCGGTGTAGGCGTGCCGGGGGGGAGTCGACGATGCGCGATGTAGACCTGCCACAGCCCTATGCAAGGCAAGCGCTACGAGTACGGTGGGGCGGCTGGCGAGACGACTGGCATACCGTACAGCGTGGGCGGGGTGCATGGATTATCCTGTAGTCAAAACTCGAGTCATTTGTGTGGTGAATGCATATTCTGTAAGGGACCATCGCGCGCCGCGAAAGGGAAATGAGCGCACTCGGAGGCTTTCCGAGCCAACCGATACGGTGCAGAATTCAGCACGTACATCAACGTGCATGGTCGCAGCGAATAGACCTATTCTGCTATATGAGTCGACGATTTCTTTGGTCTATAACTCAAGACGTGAAATGACGAATAGTCTTTGCGCTCTGCGCCAATGACTTGAATCGCCAGTAGAAAGAAAGGAAGCATTTTGAGAGGTGAATCGTTGCGAATGACGCGCGAACAATGGCGTATGAAGTGTCGGCGGCGGCAAAGTCGCCGCAGATAAACCCCCTTTTAATAGGCATTCGCGTCAATACGCGAAGGGGAAACAGCGAGTATCGCCGCCGCCGCGCCTCGGGGAGACACACTTAGACCGTCAAAATGAGACAAATAATTCAAGACACGGGGAAGCGGCTCAAATGGCGAGGCAGCGGCGATACTCGACGCTCGACCCCCAAGGCCTCGACGGTATGACTAAATAAAGGGGGATTGTCTGCGGCGATTTTACCGCCGCACTCACTTCGCACGTCATTGTTCACGCGTCATACGCGCCAAATTCCCTAGTCAACACAGATTGTTTTCCAGCCGGCGACCCATATCAGTGTCGCTCGCGCGGGTGGAATATAGCGGTATAGGTCCATTCTGATTTGCGCTGTCGTTCTGAGCTTCCCGCTTTCCCATAAAACGGGGGCGCCAAGATGGCTTGCGGGACGCCCGCCACAGGGCGCGGCGGTGGCGTGCTGGGCAGAAATCGCCGAGGCGCGACATAAAGCCTCTACCGACCAGGCCTCAAGGCAAACGCTTCGCGTACGGCCAAGCACCGCGCGTAGGCCGGGGGTCAACCAGCGCGACGAATGGGCGCGGGATGGGGCGACGAGCGGCATGCGGCGGTCGCGCGACGCGGGGGATCGTCCATACACGTCATAAGATCGTCAGCGCCGAAATATCGGCGTCAGAGGAGCCGCGTACTGGCAAGTGGCGGCAGCACTGCGCGTGGGTGTCGGGTCAAGGAACGTCGCTTAATTGGGAGCGAATGCCCTGGCGCAAGCACTGATATAAAAAAACCGAACAGAATGGAAGGCTCGAAGCTGGGAAAGCTCTGTGTGTTGAGCATTACAAGCTGGCTGCCACCTGGCAGCTCTGCAAGCGTTTGCCAAGCGGTGTTCCTATTGGTTCTGAGAAGAAGCAGCAAATCTACATCGGCGCCATTCGAGCAATCATTAGCTCGTGAGCCTCTGGAAGAATCTCTGTCAGCACCGCGCACTCCCCGCTCCAGCTCCCCCTCCCGCCCCGCGGCGCGCCCACCCACCGGTGACCCCGCCGCCCTGCCGAACACGCTCGCGCCGTCACCCTCGTCATTTTTTCTCCACCAGCGCCTGACACCCCCCCGCAGCCCCCACCGTCGCCGCCGCCGTCGCCGCGCTTGGTCTGCTAACCGCGCCCTCTTCTCCATCTTCACACCCTCAGCAGACGTACGCATTAGCAAAGAATGCATTTAGAATTGTATTAGGCTCCCGTATGATTAAGCGCGCAGAGGTGCTGGTTCTCGCCGCCGCCCGCCGGGCGGGGCGTGAAACGATGCACGATGCGAGCCGTAAGGCGGCTGGCTTCACAGGCTTTGGCATCGTGCGCGTGTCGGCTGCTGGGTGTCTCGGAAATGCCAAGAAAGTCCGCCAGAAAACGGTTACGGTGCGACGAATAAATATTTCGGGGGAGGCTTGAAGGCTGAGTCAGATTTAGGTTTTTGAGATGGTCCTACGCACGCCCTGTTAGGACCTTGATTGCGCCAGTACAGCGGTCACATCCTCGACACCAAAAGCGAATTCAGAGCAAACCCGTGCTCTGACTGTTTGCCCACTGGGGGGAGTCTACGGGGGCGTCAATTTCGACGGCTTTAGTCGGCGTGGCGTAGTCGTCGTCGTCATCGTCGTCGTCGGCGTCGGTGGCGTCGTTGGCGCCGTCGTCGTCGTCGGCGGCGGCGGGTGCGACGGCAACCGCGGCGACACCCGCGGCGGCGGCGCATTCTCGGGCCCCAAAGCGCCGCCGTCCACATGCAGCGCGAGCGCGAGCGCGTCGCAGGGCGTTGTCGCGTAACAGAATGCTGAGGTTCGCAGCCCGCTCACTCACCCACCACCGCCACCACCACCACCAAGGAACAGACACCTTGCCTTGGGCAGCCGCGTCCGCCATATCGCTCCGAACGGAGAGCCGCGAAGTAGCTACAGCGCCCGGAGACAGGTACGAGGCCCGGCCCGTGCGTCTGCCGACACACGCCTCGTCGCCGGGCGTGGGCGGCCGCGCCGCGTCGTCGACACGACTGCCACCACTATAAAACGTGAACAACTTTCTCATCGGCCGCGGCCGCTGCCGGGCGGACTTGACGCTGGCGCGCGGCCTCGCGTATGAGCAAACAGTCAAACAGCCAAAACAGTCTGAGATCCAATAGACCAGTTGGCGTATATCAAAACGGCCTTCCCGCGCGAAGCGCCAAAATTTACGCCCTTCACAACGCCCGGAAGCTCTGTTTTGAGTGGGGAATCGGCGACAATGAGGCGCGAACAATGGCGCACATAGTTGCGGCGACGGCAAAACCGCTGCAGACAACCCCCCCTTAAATTGGCACGCGCGTCGATGCACGGGGGGACACGGCGAGTATCGCCGCCGGCGCGCCTCGGGGCGATGCGCACATCTAGACGGTCGTTTCTCACTCAAATGACTCAAGAAACTGGCAAGCGCCCCGACGGCGCGGCGGCGGTGATTCTCGCCGTTCGACCCGTACGGAGTCCACGGCGTGACTACTACGAAGGGATTCCGCGCCTCGGCGCGGCCGCTGCCGCAACTTCGTACGCCAATGTTCGCGCGTCATTCTCGCATATACGCCACTCAAAACAGAGCTCCCGGGCGTTTTGAAGGGCGTAAACTTCGGCGCCCACGCGCGTCAGGACCGCCTCGAAATTATTGAGTCATAGACCGTCAAATTTGCCGTCTCCATATATGCCAACTGGTTGATTCACTTTTAGTGTTGTCCGTCACACGGCCGCTTTGCGGCACAATCCAGGGCCTGCCCATGGCACTTTGATTACCAGGGGGGGGTGTATTTCGTTGAATTTTGGGGCATTCAAATGGGGGCTAGCGGTCGGTTGTAATAGACCTATTTCACTACCACTATGTGCCTCTCGCGCGAGCGCCAATGACTTGGGTCGCCAGTAGAATGAAAAAGGCTTCTTTCAGTGGTGAATCGGCACGAATGACGCGCAAACAATGATGTACGAAGTGTCGGCGGCAGCAAAACCGCCGCAGACAACCCCCCTTTTTATAGGCATTCGCGTAGACACTCGGGTCGAAGAGCACCTTTATACCGTCAAAATGGGACAACCGACTCAAGAAACGGGGAAGCGGCCCAACGGCGCGGCGTCGGAGATGCTCGCTGTCACCCCCCGCGTATCGACGCGAATGCAAAAAAGAAGGGGGGTTGTCTGCGGAGGTTTTGCCGCCACCGACACTTCGTACGTCATTGTTCGCGCGTCATTCGCGCGGATTTACCACTCAATACAGACTTTTCCATTCTACTGGCGACCCAAGTCATCGGCGCATAGCGCGCTGAGTATCAGTCATTTCCGACAGGGAGGAACGAACGCGGACGGAAACTTCCGGAAAGTCTTTTCGGAATTTTGGGCAATTTCAAAGTTCCGAAACGTTCCGGGCATTTTGGGCAATTTCCAGAGATTTTGGGCAATTTCTCGAGAATTTTGGCGATTTGGCTGGATTTGGGCCGGCTCAGAGCGGTTCTGGCGGTTTTGGGCGGTTCTTGCGGTGAGGGCTTGAGCTGAGCGATTTGGGCGAAATTGTTGGCATTTTCGGAACATTCCGCGGAATTTTGGGCAGAAAGTCGGGATTGCGGCATTAAAAATTTGGGCAATTCCATCGGAATCATCCGTCCCTGCCTAATTTCCGTTCTTGAGTCACAGACCAAGGATATTTTCGACTCATAAAGCGGAATAGGTCTATTAAACCAAGTCTCCGGTTAGACTACCCCCTACAGTGATTCCAATTTGAAATTCGCGTATATAATAAAGATTTTGCCGTTAACTGGACGCCAAGTACGGTGGTGACGGCCGCCGCGATCGAACACGCGCTTGCTGGCGCTCTGTACGGGGCGCGTATCATGGGTGTATCCACGCGATACCCGTGTCCCGCGTGTCCTGACGCCGCCGTGTTACGCTGCTCCTGTTTCAGCAGGTCGCGTCCATGGTTATACTAATAGACCAGTTCGCGTATATGGAGACGGCAAATTTGACCGTCTATGACTCAAGAATTTCGAGGCAGTCCTGACGCGCGTTGACGCCAAAATCTACGCCCTTCAAAACGCCCGAAAGCTCTGTTTTGAGTGAGGAATCGGCGAGAATGACGCGCGAACATTGGCGTACGAAGTTGCGCCGGCGGCAAAACCGCCGCAGGTAACCCCCCGTTAAATGGGCACGCGCGTCGATACGCGGTGCGGAAACGGCGAGTATCGCTGCCGCCGCGCCGTTGGGGCGCTGGCCTGTTTCTTGAGTCATTTGAGTGGGAAACGACGGTCTAAATGTGCACATCGCCCCGAGGCGCGGCGACGGCGATACTCGCCGTTTCCCCCCTGCGTATCGACGCGCGTGCCCATTGAACGGGGGGTTACCTTCGGCGCTTTTGCCGCCGGCGCCACTTCGTACGCCAATGTTAGCGCGTCATTCTCGCCGAATCCTCACTCAAACAAGAGGTTTCAAGCGTTTTGAAGGGCGTAGATTTTGGCGCCCACGCGGGAAGGCCTGTTTTGATATACGCCAACTGGTCTATTCGACAGCTACACGATTCTCTTTCCACATCACCGGCCACGTCCAAAATTTCTCCCCCCATCTGTCGAGCCGAGCTTAGGCCCCCTCTTCGCCCCTCCGCACCCCTGCGTGCTAGCTGCGACGCTAGGCGTGCTGCCCGCGACACTAGGCGCGCTGGCCGCGCCGCTACGCGTGCTGACCGCGTCGCCACGCGTTCCAGCAGGGCGCCGCCCTATGGTGTCGTGGTTCTGGCAACGCAACACTTTGAATTATGACTCTGGACCCCTGAGTTCTCGAAATAGGTGTGGGTACGCCGGGCCTCACTTAAGTGCGGGAATAGGGGGGTTGGTCTCAAGAGTTGGTGACGGCTGCAAAGCAGCGTCGAGCCCCCCCCCCCGGTGATGCCGCGGCGATGCAGCCGTCACACCGTGCATTTTGTCGTTTTTCTCGTCTTTCACCAAAAGAAACGACACCAAAAAAAACGACAATTCGTACGGCGTTCGACTCTCGGCATCGCGGGGGGAAGGGGGGGTCGACGTTGCTTCACAGCCGTCACCACCTCCAGAGACTAGCCCCCCTGTTCCCGCACTCAGACGAGGCCCGGCGTCCCCACACCTATTTCGAGAAACCAGGGGTGCGGAGTGTTGCTCGCCCACAAGCAAACCGGTCTGGCGAAAATGTTCGGGTGTACCGGTCCGCGAAAGTATGGGTATGTATTATTTCCGATACCTACTTTTCGTCAGTGGCGCCAAATCACTGTACCTCCTGAATCATACGCGACTAGATATCTATTTTAATAGAGTCGATTTGAACAAAAATATGAAAATCCCATCCATCTGAACCGATCCGAACATAAATAAAAAACTGAGTTAGAAACGCAAAGGGTTGCCCACCTCCTGCTGGTTTTTGTTCGAATTGCCGCGTCGCGCACTGCACCATCGCGAAAATTTGGGGGTCGCGTGGGGCGCTTGGTTGATGGATCTCTGCCAGGATTGGCTCGGAAGGTCCGCAAATCACCTGCGATGGTCGTCCGCGCCGCCCGTTGTTCTTCGGAACTACCCGTCTGGTCTCGTTTCCGGACCATCTGGCGTTTTCCGGACCAGGGGGGTCTGACGATGGTCTGCGAGATGGTCCGGAAACGCGAACAAACGGGTAGTTTCGATGAACAAAGGGCGGCGCGAACGACCATCGCAGGTGATTTGCGGACCTTCCGAGCCAAGCTTGCCAGAGATCCATCGACCAAACGCCCCACGCGACCCCCGAACTCTCGCGTTGGTGCAGTGCGCGACGCGGCATTTCGAACAAAAACCAGCAGGAGGTGGGCAACCCTTTGCGTTTCTATCTCATTTTGTTTTTTTGTTCAGATCGGTTCAGATCGATGGGATTTTCATATGTCTGTTCAAATCGACGCTATTCAAATCGGCATCTAGTGCCTGGTCTGTACTCCGTACTAGATGTAGTCCTTTGTACTACATGTAGTACGGTCGGAGTTTGGTAATCTGGCCAAAAGTCAAATGTGTTGCGGTGATTTGGCCAAAAGTCAGACGGTACTACAAGTACTACAAATTGAGTCGCAGCAGAGCAGGCACTAGTCGCGTATCCCTGAATCCCCCAAATCCAGCCAATCGACCAATCAGTGACGCGGGGAGATGATGGACTGTCCGTGGACCAATCAGGGACCATAAACGATTATGATCTGAATTGGCGCGAAAAGAGCAAACAATCCAGGAAACCAATTCTAAGTGAATCACTGTCTCGATCAATCGAATGAGGGCCTTGAGGCTCTTATAAGACCCGGACACTGGATTGAAGGCCGAAACGTAAATGGGCATTTTGGAGGACACCGGCATTTATGATCAGCGAAAAATAATGGATGCTTTTCTTACTTTTCAACCTAAAAGTTGTCAAAAAGTTTGCGCGAAACGTGAACGGGGATTTCTTATTTGTTTGAACGCCGCCTCGCGCCCCGCACCATCGCGAAAGTTCAGGTGTCGCGTGGGGCGCCTGGTCGATAGATCTCCGCCACAATTGGCCGAAAGCACCTGCGATGGTCGTCTGCCGGCCTTTGTTCGTCGGAACCGCCCGTCTGGTCGCACTTCCAGACCATCTGGCGCAGACCGTCGCCAGACCCCAGTCCGGAAAACGCCAGGTCGTCCGGACACGCCACCAGACTGGCTCATGCGGCGGTCTGCGCCTGACAAAGGTCGGCAGACGATCATCGCAGGCGCTTCTCGTGCTCTCCGGGCCGATATTGGCGGAGATCCAACAACCAAACGCCCCACACCACCGAACTCTTGCGATGGTACAGGGTGTGACGCGGTTTCGAACAAATACCGGCACAAGGTGGCAACCCTTTGCGTTTCTCACCGCCACTCGATTCTCGTCAGCTGGCGCTCACGACGCGATACATACGGTCATATGAACTCGTTATCGACGGTTTAAAATGCCAATTTCGTCTGAAAATGCTTCGACGATGATTGGGGAAAACAGTTTTCCCTGGCCGACGCTCTTTTCTCGCGAGCCTCTCAGGCAGCTTTCCCTGGTATTTCGTCACAATGCCCATTCACGTAGCACTCAACTCGATTTATTTGCCCAAAACTGAAGGAATGGTTTTACAAAATGCCCATTCACGTTTCGGCCTAAATGAGGAGCTCTGGAGCCACTCTCTCTCTAAAATTGAGAGAGGAGGGCAGCACTATGAACAAACGTCGCACGATGGCGCTATGGCTGCGCCAACTGAGCACCAGGCAAGGGGTGTAAGGAGAATAAGCAGTGAAGTTGCTACAAGACGAACATTTTGGGGCGATAAGGCAGTTATTTTGCTCATACGGTTTCTCAAAGCCGAACGCAATGTCGGACAAGGTGTTCTGCAGGATTCGTATGGGCGTATGGGCAACATGGGTCTGAACCCTGACATCGAACGCCTATCTTATCGGTCCCACTGCCTGTTCTCCTTACCCCCCTTGCCAGGTGTGCTTAATTATATTCGCCATACAGGTCTCAAAACCAGAGCAGGGTACCATCGCTGCGATGCTGCGACTGCGGTCCGTACTTCTTCCCGAAGCGCACGCTTCGAACGCGTTCCAACCGCCAACCGCCAAGCCCTAAGCCTGCGCGCTTCGCGCGCACCCGCGCTCCGCGGGTTTCTTGGTGGACTGTATATTACTGTAACACAATTCCTATCACTTGTTCTGGGAAACCATGCCCGTAGCGCGTCCCGCAATTTACCCTAAACCCAAGTGCAGAGCGGCGTTGGTACGCGAGCTGCGCGTCGCGGCGAGCGCTGCGGGACACGGTCGAGGGAACGTCCGGAGTACGTGAGACCAGAATGCGCGCATCGTTTTCTCCCGTGGTCGAAATGTCGTGCTGAACGTCAGTCCGTCACTAAATTACAGAAAGACAGTTCGGACATTCCGCTGGATGAGGTCAAATCCTTAAATCACAAAAAGAGTTTACTTGAATCCGAGGGGCAGCAGCGCTTTGAATCCCCCGTGGCGCTGGCGCGCTATCCGCTATGTGGCCCCTGAGGCGCGCTACGCGCTCCACTTTTGAGTCTTGAGATTCCGGAAGTAGAACAGTTGGCGTATATCGAAACAGGCCTTCCTGCGCGAAGCGCCAAACTTTAGGCCCTTCAAAACGCCCGGAAGCTCTGTTTAGAGTGGCGAGTGGGCGAGAGTGACGCGCGAAAATTGGCGTGCGAAGATGCGGCGGCGGCAAAACCGCCGCAGACAACTCCACCTTAAATAGGCACGCGCGTCGATGCGCGGGGGTGAAACGGCGAGTATTGCCGCCGGCGTGCCTCGGGGCGATGCGCACATTTAGACCGTCGTTTCCCACTCAATAGACCTATTCCGCTATATTAGCCAAAAGATCCTTGGTCTAATAACTGAAGAACGGAAACCACTGTCACTCTGCGCGCTCTGCAACAAGGACTTCGGTCGCCTGAGTCCGAGAGAACGCTGTTGAGAGTGATGATTTGGCGAGAATGACGCGCAAACAATGGCGTAAGAAGTGCCGACGGCGGCCGCGCCGAGGCGCGGAATCCTTTCGTAGTAGTAATGCCGTGGACTCCGTGGTGGTCGAACGGCGAGTATCGCCGCCGCCGCGCCGTTCGGGCGCTTCACCGTTTCTTGAGTCATTTGATCGGGAAGTGACGGTCTAAATGTGAGCATCGCCCCGCGGCGCGGCGGCGGCGATACT
>Ga0307489_10002576_pt1 | contig 12105 bp, 10 predicted proteins | sample SB12metaG_FD_202247 | JGI IMG/M metagenome (GOLD analysis project Ga0307489, IMG submission 202247) | Sea-ice brine microbial communities from Beaufort Sea near Barrow, Alaska, United States - SB 1.2 | ecosystem: Environmental > Aquatic > Marine > Coastal | place: USA: Alaska | collected...
TCGCAGAAGACAGTGCGCCGCTTGTGAGTTGATGGTTGAAACGATTAGATTACGTAAACAATATATATACTATGTCCAACAGGTTATTAGTCCAGGCGTTTCCGCACTGTACACACTTCGCACAGCGCACACGCCATCGTGCGTGTGCGCTCGGCCCATTTCAAAGTAAACGACGAAAGTTTCACGTCAAACGACTGAAATCTCATCATGTTGCTGATGTTCAAGTTCGCCATACTTTTTTTCAGCGTGGTCATGAAATACGGCCAGAACACCGTACTCTACCGTCCTCACGACACGTTCACGAGTTCTGTCGCTCCCATCTCTGCCGCCGCGCGGCACGCCGACGTTGTTCATATCGATAAGCACGAACACTGGCATGCAGCTGGAATCAACGACGTCTATCCCCAGGCGGGCATGCGCGACGACTACGACGACACGCAGATCGCAAAGAACCTCCATATTTTTCGCGCGCTCATCGGCCTCGCCAAGACGGCGGGCATGCGCGTCGATAACGACAAGGACGACGACGGTGAGACGGCACGACACGGCAGATTGGAGGCTGGCCCTTGGGGCTGGCCGCTGCACGACACGGCAGATTGGAGGCTGGCCCTTGGGGCTGGCCGCTGCACGACACGGCAGATTGGAGGCTGGCCCTTGGGGCTGGCCGCTGCACGACACGGCAGATTGGAGGCTGGCCTTTGGGGCTGGCCGCTGCACGACACGGCAGATTGGAGGCTGGCCCTTGGGGCTGGCCGCTGCAGGTGCGGGCTGGCCCTCGAGAATGGCCGCTGCAGGCGCGGGCTGACCCTCGGGGCTGGCCGCGCAATCGAACTGAGCAAGATCACCCTGACTCGTAAGGCGGGAGGCGAGCCAGTACAGGCTGCTACGAGTCAGTACGACGACCCCGACGACACCGACGACCCCGACGACCTCGACGACCCCGACGACCACAACCACCACAACCATCACAACCACCACAACCACCACAACCACTACGAATACGAAGTACCAAGGATTCCCAGCATTGCACTCTCTCAAGTGTCGAGTGAGGCGGGTGTTGACGGAAATCTCTTGGAGTCATCCACATATCCGACCCCCTGTATATTGAAGCTGCAATCCCACAAGAGCATGCAGTGCACTTTCGCAGAAGACAGTGCGCCGCTTGTGAGTTGATGGTTGAAACGATTAGATTACGTAAACAATATATATACTTTGTCCAACAGGGGTACTTATAACATCTGTCAGCTAACCGTGGATCGACCGCGAAGCCATCTTCGGTTTTACCCCTAAAAAGAAAACTAACAAAAAATGATTTATTTGATATTTAAAATATTGGGTTAAGTTGATTTAGTTGGGAAATGCCACCTAACTGAGAAAAGTAAAACACTAATTTATTAAACTAAACGGTAAGGGAGTCGAATAAATCCATACAGGGGGGCGCCTTTGAACGACCGGCTAGGGTTTTTTGTAAGCAGAGAGGGCCAACTTTGCTTTATCACAATTTAATAGTTTGCGGTCCAGTTGTCCTTTCCCTGATTTTCAAGTTGAATTTGGATGTTTATTTTCGGAAATTTTATCAAAAAAAAATCATCAATTTTAACGGTCAGAATCGTGATTTCGGCAAATCCAACGGATTCATGGAATAAAGTGTCGAGTTCGTCATGACAACGATGTCGCACGACTGTTCTGAGACCACTTTGCAGTTGTAACTACCCCATAATTGACACTGCGAAGTGGTCTCAGAATTATCGTGCGACATCGTTGTCATAACGAACTCGACATGCCATATTTTACCACCCACGGACGAAAGTCGGTTTCTCTGAATTGGGTGGTGTTTTTTGAAACAATTTGCGGTCCAGTTGTCCTTTCCCTGATTTTCAAGTTGAATTAGGTTATTTTATTGAGCTTATGACAAGAATCGTAAAAATCAGTCTTTATGGGCCTTTTTTATGACCTTTTCCGCAAACCGGTCAATCTAAGGTGCCCTCCCCTGTAGCCACCCACTCCCGGAAGAATCCAAAACCCCCGATGAGAGAATCCAAAAAAACCTGCACCCTGATGGAGGCGTGTGGATCCGCCGTACCTACTACCAAGACGAACGTTTTGAGCACTGTTGTTGAGCACCATCTCCCACGGGCTCGCCGTCTTCGGTTGGCTCGAGTGCATCGTCTCCGTCGTTTTGTCGACAGCGATGACGGTCGCTTTCTTGAGAGGCGGAGGCGCCTTCTTGCCTAATGGGGCGCGCTAATGAAAATCACACCAGCGCCGGAACTGAGCTAGAATTTCAAAGTTGTGCTGTGTAGGCTATAAAGGGTGTATTCGTTGAAGAGTTACGAACTATTTGTGCAAGTACCCTGGATAAGCTTCTTCACCTGGTACCATCGGAATTCCTAGTACTGTTGAGTCAGGGTTGACCTCACGGTCCACACAACCCCGGACTAATGAGGGCGGGTTCTGGGACGAATTAAACGCTCTGTATCCAGTGCTATTTACCTCGAGAAAAATTAAGGAACAGGTTTGCGCTACCGATATCCCTTCACCTAAAAGACGCCCCAGTCCGTTTTATTGTATTAAACAATAAGAAACCTATTATTATTTATTCGTTTTTTAAAGCGACCCCAGCCAGAGGCCCCCGAGTATCACAAGCACCCACTAAAAAGGAAAGCAAAAACTAACTTGTAGATTTAATATAGTGTATCCAAATTCCGTAAACCTGCGCTGCTTATTAGACCCAAAAATCTAAATTCTGAACACTCGTTCGTTTTACAAGAGTGCACTAGCCCGTACCTCGTATATTTTTCGGTAGTGTTCTGTGCTGCCTGCCGGGTATGCGAGATGGGGGTTGGGTCAGGTTTTGGTTTTTGTTGTTGGTAAATCGCAGATAAACGATAACACACACAAAATTGCTGCCAAAATATGCAATATTTTAAAGGCACTGAGATAAACAAAAATTGTACAAGAAGCGATTTTGGTAAATTTAGAGGATCGTCTTGGCTATAAATTCAAAATCGAGTTCCGTTTTTTCAGACATGCAATGTCAAAGGTGCGGTTGCCTGCTGGTATTTTCTAATGTCGATATGTTTATTTTGGAATGGTCCTATGTTTTTTCTTTATTTGAACCTCGAGCTCCGGCCGAGCGCGCAGTTCCCTGGGCACGTGTGTTACATGTGGGTTTTCGTAAATATTTTTTGCCGTTTGTAAATACTTTAGTGTGGTAAGTAATTTGTGTATGGACTAGCGCAGTCATGAAATGTTTAAAACCTAATAACGGAACGTTATTTTAGTGGTTGTTCCCTACGTTAACTTAACTGGCCTGATATATGGCCACCCCAACATCAAATTTCCGAATTTTGAAGCCTAATAGTTCCCCTAAACTACACTGAGCTGCGCGAGTTCATAACAAGGCCGAGCGCGCAGCGCGAGAACATTAAGGTAAATACAGTTCAAATTTAATCATTGCGAAACTGTCACGGTCGAGCGCGCAGCGCGAGTCCGTAAAATTGACCAGTCCATGGGGCGTAGCCCCGCTATTTCTTATACATTATAACTCGTACAGTCCATGTTCGTCCAAAGAAGGAAGGAAATATTCACCTGACGTGCCTCTCCTACCTGGTGCAATTGTGGTACAGTGTAGATCAAGCGACTGGCTAACTGCGCATCGCAATCTTTTCTGATGCTCATGACTCGGCCAAGAACTGCTGCTCAAGTTGGTGTGGTCCGCGATGTCAAATCGCCCGGGCCGCCATCAGCACGTCACAAGTTTGACTCCGAGTCGGAGCAAGCTCCGCCGCGGCCCCGGGTCGGGTCTCCTCAGGCTGGCTCGGGCTCTGAGCATGAGGCTGACGCGGCCAGCGGCCTGAGTGTTGCCGCCGCCGCGGCGGCTTCCAGTTCCGAATCGTCAGCTTACAACGATGGGTACCTTCACTTTGCCTTTCAGTTTCGGTTTTGTGACTGTTACCACTTCAGCCTATTTCATAGGCATTGCTATATCTCGCAGGCGCTGTCGTCACCGGCATTCGTAGGTTTCATGGCCGAATCGTACGCGAAACGGTCATGCGCCCAGTCACTCTCATTTTATTGTTCATTGTGTTGGTTGGCAACACGATCGCTGCCATTCACTTCGAACGCCCTTTAATTACATTAGTTGCTCTGTACGGTGCAGCGCCGTGTTTACGCCTTACATACTTTGAAGTACGCACTTCTTGCTCGGCCTTGTTGCAATTGCGCATTCGGACATAACACTAATTACCTGGGTGTGTGCGCAACTCGCATAGCTTTAGATAGACTGCTGCTTTCAAAGCACACGCCGGGAACTCGCGAGCATCTGGGTTGGCCATTATTTCAGGGTGGTCTTCAGTAACCCGGAATTAAGAAAATTACTGCCCGAGATCAATAATCAAGTATACGTAATCACGGAAAATTACAGTAAAAACATAAAACCAATTCACAGTATTCGTAGTTACGGCCGAATACTAACGTTCTACAGTAAAAGTAATCCAGTACTGGCCAACCCAGGCGAGCATACACCGCCAGCTCTACATGCACAGTTCTGGCGGTGCGGTGATGGCGTTGTGCATAAGTAGTGATGGTGTTGCGGGGGGGCGCGCGCACGTGGACGTGCACCGTGCTGGCGCTGTCGAGATGGCGTTGTGGTGATTGTGTCGCGGGGCGCGCGCACGGGAACGTGCACTGTGATGGAGCTACGGTGGTGGCGTTGTCGTGATGACGGTGCGGGGGCGCGCCCGCACGTGGAGGTGCACCGCGCTGGCGTTGATGATATGGCGTTGCAGTGGCGGCGGTGCTGGGACGTGCACGCACGTGGACGTGCACCGCGCTGGCGCTGTCATACTATTCAAACGTTCAGAAGATGTGTACATAGAAGAAGTCTATACGGATAGTAGAATGCCGTTCAATACATGTGACGGCCGTGACTAGATCCACGTACACGCCACGTAGCTCTTAGTGTAGAGCAGACGGTACCTGGAGGTGAACCAGTTGAAACAGGCTCGTAGCTACTTGAAGCTACTATACAGTAGGTAGATCGATTGGGATAAGCGATTTGAGCTCAACAAGCGGGCAACCTCAAGATCAAGAACAAGCTAGCAACCTCAAGAACAGTTAGTGTTAACTATGGGTTTGAAGCAGGTCTTTCCTTTGAATGTAATGGCGTTGTCGTGATGGCGGTGCGGGAGGGCGCATGCACGGGGGCGTGATGGCGTTGGCGTGATACTGTTGGTTTGGACAAAACAGATTTCGCACTCTACTGTAGCTTTTTAACCCCCTTGAAGGCCTCGCTTTTGAATTCTTTTTGGCGTGTGGTATACGCACACGCTGTGGTTATACCACACGCCAATCCGTTTGTTCGTAGCTATCAACCGTCGCTCAGAAAAGGTACAGCAAAAGGCATCGCGCCAAAAGCACGATCGACCTGGCGGCTATTTGGGGTATTTTTTGCGATTTGAATAGATTAATCGTCGAATTAGAAGGTCATCTTTTGCATGTAGTCTTGATTAGATAATATCATGATACCTGCCAGTTTTCGTGATTTTTTTCACCCCTCAAAAAGTTCAAAAGTCCCTTTCGGTCAAACAAACAGTACCCAATTCGCCTAATCAACTCGCGTTGTTTGGACAAGACAACTTTTGAGGATGAGGCAATTGTCCGCGTAAACTAACCAAGTCCGCCTAGTCAGCTGGCGTTGTTTGTACGAGAAACCACTCTAGAAGCTGAGTCTATTTACCGTGTATACTTTTAGAAATTGCCTGGTCAACAAACGTTGTTTACATGCGACAACTCTTAAGGTTGGGGCGATTGGCCGTGTATACTTACCAAGTCCACCTAGTTAACTCGCGTTGTATACACGAGACAACTCTTAAAGTTAAGTCAATTGACAGCGTACCTAGGTACTTAAGTATATTGACCCAATTCGTCTAATCAACTCGCTTTGTGTATTTTAGACAAATCCTAAGGTTGGGGCGATTGGCTATGTATACTAACGGAGTTCGCCTAGTCAACTCGCGTTGTTAGTACGAGACAACTCTTTAAGTTGAGCCGATTTACATTTGGACTTACTTAATTCACCTAGTCAACTCACGTTGATTACATGAGACAAGTAGTAAGGTTGATGCGATTGTCCGTTTATACTTACCAAGTCCGCCTAATTAACTTTCGGTGTCTGTACGAGACAACTCGTAAAGTTGAGCCGTTGTTCCGTTTATACTTACCCAATTCACCCAGTCAACTCGCATTGTTTGCACGAAACAACTAAGGTTGAGGCGATTGTCCGTGTATACTTACCAAGTCCGCCTAGTCTGCTCGCGTTGTTTGTATGAGACTAATCCAAAAATGAGAAGATTTATCGTATGTACTACCTTACTTCGCTTAAAAAAACTCGCTCTGTTTGCACGCGATAACTCCTAAGGTAGGGGCAGTTGTACATGTTAGTCCATCAATTCAACTCGCATTGTTTGTATGTGGCAACTCTTGAAGTTGAGCCGATTACCCGTGTAGACTTAATCAAGGTTGCCTAGTCAACTCGTGCTGGTTGCACATGACAACTCTTATGGTTGAGGCGATTGCCCATGAGAAAAATGAATTTGAAATCTGGCACTACTTCAGTAATAGGTATAATTACTAAGTCCACTTAGTCAACTCGCGTTGTATGTACGAGACAACTCTTATATTTGAGCCAATTTACCGTGTATACTAACCCAAATACGCCTAGTCAAGTCGAGACGTTTCCACGAGACAACTGTTAAGATTGAGGCGATTGCCTACCAAGTCCGCTTAGTCAACTCCTGTTGTTTGTACGAGATAACACCTAAACTATTCGCCTAGTCAACTCGCGTTCATCTGGATGGTACCAATCAAGCCCCCTTCGTAAAGATACTAAATTAAGCCGCAGGCTCCGGCCGGGTATTACTGTGGGAATTCCTACAGTCTGAACTGCAATATTGAGTTTAAGGAAGTTACGTGTACCCACAGTGGTAGTTTCATGTACCCACAGTAATACCCGGCCCCCTATCGAGGGACGGCTAACATTGACCAGTCTTGCCCGCATTCACTTTTTTCCCGGGAGGGTGCGCCTTCAGACGAGACGGGGTTACAGTTTAAAATTATGAGCTAGTTTAGATGGGTACGGTTGGGTTTAATGAAATATATATATAAAAAGTTATTTTAAAATTTCAAATTACAGCAAGGCTATTGTGTTAATTTTATTTTATGAACTTACTGATATCGATATCGAGTCCATTAAGTGGGAGGCTTACGAACCCTACAAACCAAGGCCAAATTTCAAAAGCTTTTTTACAACCATTCAAAAAGCTTTTTTAGTATATTACGTCACAAAAACTTTTTAACATCTTTCTGAAAGCTTTTTAAAACCGTCACCCGTCCGTGTAAGTCAGTCCGCCTAGTTAACTCGCGTTGCTTGTATATGGTAACTTTTAAAAGTTAACTAGATTGATCTGGTATACTTACCCAAGTCGCCCAGTCAACTTGCGTTGTTTGCACAAGGCTTTTACTCTTAAGGTTGAGTCGCTTACCCGTGTATACTAACCAAGTCCTCCTAGTCAACTAGCGTTGTTTGTTCGATAGGCAACTCTTAAAATTAAGCCGATTGACCGTACATACTTACTCAATTCGCCTAGTCAGCTTACGTTGTTTGCATGAGACAACTCTTATGGTTTAGCTGATTATCCATGTATATCTACCAAGTCCGCGAGACAAATCTTAAAGATGAGGCGATTGACCATGTATATTAATTGTTTGCATGCGACAACTATTAAGGTTGGGGCGATTGTCCGTGTGAACTAACCTAGTCCGCCTAGTCAAGTCGCGTTGGTCGTACGAGAGAGAACTCTTCAAGTTGACTCTCTCGCCGTGTATGGTTACCCCGATTCGCCTGGTCCATTAACGTTATTTGCATGCGACAACTCTTCATGTTAAGCCAATGGACGGTGTATCATAACTCAATTCGCTTAGTCAACTCGCATTGTGTGTACGCAACAATTCTTGAGGTTGAGGCGATTGTCCTTGTATATTAAAGTTCGTCTACTCAACTCGCGTGGCACCTGCTTACGAGACAATTTTGAAATTGAACCGGTTGACCTTGTATATTTACACAATTCGCTTAGGGAGGTTGTCCGTGTATACTTACCAAGTTCGTCTAGTCAACTCGCGTTGTTTGTACGTGACAACTCTTCACGTTTACTCGATTGCTTTCGTATACTTAACCAAGGCGCCTAGTTAACTCGCGATGTTTGTACGAGAGACAACTCTTAAACTTCAGTCGGTGGACCGTATATACTAACCCAATTCGCCTAGTCAACTCACGTTGTTTGCATAAGACAACTCTTATGGTTGAGGCGATTGTCCGTGTATAATTACCAAGTCCGCTTAGTCAACTCGCGTTGTTTGCACGAGACAACTCTAAGTTGGGCCGATTGACCATGTATATTTACACAAATACGCCTAGTCAAGTCGCGTTGTGTCTACGAGATAACTATGAAGATTGAGGCGATTGCCCTTGTATACTTACCAAGTCCGCCTAGTCAACTCGTGTTTGTGCACATTACTACTCTTCACGTTGACTCAACTTTCCAAGTATACTAACCAAGTCCGCCTAGTCAACTCGCGATGTTTGTACGAGAGACAACTCTTAAACTTCAGTCGATGGACCGTGTATACTAACTCAATTCGCCTAGTCAACTCACGTTGTTTGCATGAGACAACTTTTATGGTTGAGGCGATTGTCCGTGTATAATTACCAAGTCCGCTTAGTCAACTTACGTTTTGAATGAGACGATTCCTAAGATTGAGACGATTGACCGTGTATACTTACCCAATTCGCCTAGTCAACTCGCGTTGTTTGCACAAGATAACTATTAAAGTTGAGGCGATTGTCCGTGTATAATAACCAAGTCCGCATAGGCAAATCGCTTTGTTTACACGAGACAACTCTGAAAGTTGAGCCGGTTTACCGTGTATACTTACGAAGTTCGCCTAGTCAAAGCACGTTGTTTGCACGGGAAAACTTTTAAGGTTGATGTGATTGTCCGTATGTACAAGCCTAGTCCTCCGAGTCAACTCGCGATGTTTGTACGAGATAACTCTCAAAGTTGAGCCGATTGATCGTGTACACTTATGAAGTTCGCCTGGTCAATTCCTAGGGTTGGGACGATTCCTAAGGTTGAGACGATTGTCCGTTTATACTTAACAAGTCCGCCCAGTCAACTTGCGTTGTTTCTCTACGAGACAACTCTGAAAGTTGAGCCGATCTACCGTATATACTTACCCAATTCGCCTAGTCAACTCGCGTTGTTTGCACGAGAGAACTCTTAAAGTTGATGCGATTGTCCGTTCATAGCAACCAAGTCCGCCGAGTGAATTCGTGTTGTTTGTACGAGGCAACTCTTAAGATGAGCCGATTGACCGTGTAAAGTTACCCAATTCACCTAGTTAACTCGCGATGTTTGCACGCGACATTTCTTAAGGTTGAGGCGATTATCTGTGTAAGTCAGTCCGCCTAGTTAACTCGCGTTGCTTGTACGTGACAACTCTTGAAGTTAATTCGATTGGTCTTGTAAACTTACCCAAGTCGCCTAGTCAACTCGTGTTGTTTATACGAGATAACTCTCCAGGTGGCGCTTGTCCGTGTATACAAACAAAGTCCGCCAAGTCAATTAGAGTTGTTTGTACGATAGGCAACTTACAATTGAGCCGATTGACCGTATACGCTTGCTCAATTCGCCTATTTAACTCACGTCGTTTGCATGAGACAACTCTTATGGTTGAGGCCATTGTCCGTGTAAACTTACCAAGTCCCCGAAGAAGGGAACCACTGGGCAAAAGCGCCAACCCGCAGGATAATTGTTGATGTACTGTTGTACTTGGTATTTGTATACATCCTGAGCTGGACTTCCACGGTACTGACTGTGAGTCCGCCTGGTCAACTCGCACTGCTTGCACGCGACAACTACTTAGGTTGAGGCAGTTGTCCGTGTAAACTAACCAAGTACGCCTTGTCAACTGGCGTTGATTGTACGAGAGAGAACTCTTCAAGTTGATTATCTTGACCGTGTATACTTACCATTTGGTACCCAATGCTACCCATTTGCCTGGTCAACTAATGTTGTTTGCATGCGACAACTCTTAATGTTGAGGCGATTCTCTGTGTATACTTACCCACTCCGCCTAGTCAACTCGCGGTGTGTGCTTGCGATAACTGTTAAAGTTAAACCAATATACAGTGTATACTACCCCAATTCGCCTAGTCAGCTCCCGTTGTGTGTACGAGACAATTCTAAGGATGAGGCGATTGTCCGTATATACTAACCAAGTTCACCTAGTCAACTCGCGTGGTTTGTACGTGACAATTTCAAAGTTGAGCCGATTGAACTTATTTACTTACCCAATTCGCTTAGTCAACTCACGCTATTGCACGAGACAACTCGTAAGAGTGAGACGATGGTTATACTTGTTAAGTCCGAATTACCAACTTGCGTTGTTTGTACGAGACAATTCTTAAGTCGAGGCGATTGTCTGTGTGTACTTAGCAAGTCCACTAAGTCAACTCGCGTTGTTTATACGAGACACTTATTAAAATTCAGGCGAAAGACCGAGTATATTTACCCAATTCGCCTAGTCACCTCGCTCTGTTTCCATACGACAACTCTCAAGGATGAGGTGATTGTCCATGTAAGTCCGTCTTGTCAATTTGCGTTGTTTGTACGTGACAAATCTTAAAGTTAAGCCTAATGACCTTGTATACTTACTCAAGTCGCCTAGTCAACTCGTGTTGATTGTACATGGCAACGCTTAAGGTTGAGTCGATTGTCCGTGCATACTAACCAATTCCGCCTAGTCAACTCGCGTTGTTTGTACGAGAGACAACTTTCAAAGTTGAACCGACCGTGTATACTTACCCAAATACGCCTAGTCAACTCGCGCTGTTTGCACGCGACATTTCTTAAGGTTGAGGCGATTATTGTTTGTAAGTCAGTCCGCCTAGTTAACTCACGTTGCTTGTATGTGAAACCTCTTGAAGTTAATTCGATTGGCCTTGTATATTTACCCAAGTCGCCTAGTCAACTCGCGTTGTTTGTACGAGATAACTCTCCAGGTGGCGCTTGTCCGCGTATACTAACAAAGTCCGCCAAGTCAATTCGCGTTGTTTGTACGATAGGTAACTTAAAATTTCGCCTATTTAACTCACGTTGTTTGCATGAGACAACTCTTATGGTTGAGGCCATTGTCCGTGTAAACTTACCAAGTCCCCGAAGAAAGGAACCCCTGCGCAAAAGCGCCAACCCGCAGGATAATTGTTGATGTACTGTTGTACTTGGTATTTGTATACATCCTGAGCTGGACTTTTACGGTACTGACTGTGAGTCCGCCTGGTCAACTCGCACTGCTTGCACGCGACAACTACTTAGGATGAGGCAGTTGTCCGTGTAAACTAACCAAGTACGCCTTGTCAACTGGCGTTGTTTGTACGAGAGAGAACTTTTCAAGTTGATTATCATGACCGTGCATACTTACCATTTGGTACCCATTTGCCTGGTCAACTAATGTTGTTTGCATGCAACAACTCTTAATGTTGAGGCGATTCTCTGTGTATACTTACCCACTCCGCCTAGTCAACTCGCGTTGTGTGCTTGCGACAACTCTTAAAGTTAAGCCAATATACAGTGTATACTACCCCAATTCGCCTTGTCAGCTCGCGTTGTGTGCACGAGACAATTCTAAGGATGAGGCGATTGTCCGTATAGACTAACCAAGTTCACCTAGTCAACTCGCGTGGTTTGTACGAGACAATTTCAAAGTTGAGCCGATTGACCTTATATACTTACTCAAGTCGCCTAGTCAACTCGTGTTGATTGTACATGACAACTCTTAAAGTTGACTGGGAAGCCGATTGTCCATATACACTTGCTCAATTCGCCTATTTGACTCACGTCGTTTGCATGAGAGAACTCTTATGGTTTAGGCAATTGTCCGTGTAAACTTACCAAGTCCCCGAAGAAGGGAACCACTGGGCAAAAGCGCCAACCCGCAGGATAATTGTTGATTTACTGTTGTACTTGGTATTTGTATACATTCTGA